>Ga0182030_10019884_pt1 | contig 12729 bp, 9 predicted proteins | sample 812S3MmetaG_FD_121299 | JGI IMG/M metagenome (GOLD analysis project Ga0182030, IMG submission 121299) | Permafrost microbial communities from Stordalen Mire, Sweden - 812S3M metaG (Illumina Assembly) | ecosystem: Environmental > Terrestrial > Soil > Wetlands > Permafrost | place: Sweden... | reverse complement strand
TCTAACCAAAGGTGCACGCGCTGACGGAGCCAGCGGACTCAACAATAGTAAATAATAAGACCTTTGTGCTGTAACTTCTTTCGGGCTGACCCAAGCCGACGCCAATTGCAGCAAGCGACCGAGGCGATTCTCGGATTTCCCAGTCTGGACAGCGGTCCGCCGGGCGCCGTCAGCGTTCCTCTCGCGCGAGATGGACGTAGACCTCGGTTGAAGCAAGATGTTTGTGGCCGAGCGCTCGTTGCAGTTCCGCGGGCGGCATTCCGCTCTTTGCGGCAGCAACTGCGAAGGTGTGCCGAAGGGCCTGGGCGCATACCTTCCGCTCGATGCCTGCCCGCAGTCCTGCTTCCCGCACGACGCGCTGAATAGATCGGGCCGACAGACTGAATGATCCGTGTTTGCTGAACCAGCTATCGAGGAGCGGAGCAAGACGGGGCGTTATTGGGATCTTTCGATATCCGCCTTCGCCACCGGCCGATTTGCGTAGACAGGCGTAAAGGTAGTAGCTCTCTAGGGCTACTGCCTCGGCGGTAAGATCGGCCAACTCGTTGACGAGAAGGCCTGTATCCAGCAGAGTCCAAATGACCCGCTTGTCGCGGAGAGTTCGACAGGCACTATTCAGCCGTTCCGCCTCGTCCCGCGTCAAGGGCCGGTGTCTGGGATCGTAAGGAATAATAGTCTCCTTATATCTTTTAATGCGCAAACGCCAGGCAAAAGGGGACAAAGAATACGTTCTCTATTGCACATCTCCGCGGCATCCATGCTGGCCCGCCCTTTTCGCGAACAACCATGGGAAGTTGCAAACCGGCGCGCGGCGCACGACACTGGAGAAGATGAACGCCAAAGTGCGCAAGGCCGTCTTCCCCGCCGCGGGATTGGGTACGCGATTTCTGCCCGCCACCAAAGCGCAGCCCAAGGAAATGCTGCCGATCGTCGACAAGCCGATCATCCAGTACGGGGTGGAAGAGGCGATCCAGTCGGGGATTCGCAATATCATCATGGTCACGGGGCGCGGCAAGACCGCCATCGAAGACCATTTCGATGTGAGCTTCGAACTCGAGTACATGCTCGAGAACCGCGGCAAGAAGGAACTGCTGGCGATTGTACGCAGCATCTCCGACATGATCGACGTGTCGTACGTACGGCAGAAAGAAGCGCTGGGGTTGGGGCACGCCGTGCTCCGAGCGTCGGAAATGGTGGGCGACGAGCCGTTCGCGGTGGTACTGGCGGACGACGTAATCGATGCGCCCGTGCCGTGTTTGCGGCAACTGTTGGATGTCTACGCCTTCTTTGGCGCGCCCGTACTGGCGGTGATGGAAGTGCCGCGCGAGAGCATTTCGTCGTACGGCGCGATTGACGCCGAGCCCGTGTCGCACAATGGATCGAGCGACCGCGTGTACCGCATCCGCAGCCTGGTGGAGAAGCCCAAGCCGGAGGATGCACCGTCCAACCTGGCGATTATCGGGCGGTACGTGCTGACGCCCGAGATTTTCGAATCCCTGCAAGCGATCGACCCCGGTTCCGGCGGTGAGATCCAACTGACCGACGCGCTGCGCCACCTGCTGCATCGCCGGCCGATTTACGCCGTGCGCTTCGACGGTACGCGCTACGACGCGGGAGACAAGCTCGGATTCCTGAAGGCGACGGTGGAATACGCCCTGCGGCGGAGCGATCTGGGCGGTGCCTTCCGCGAGTATCTCAAGGGGCTAGCGCTGTAAGCCGGCGGCGCTCCACTCCGGATCAGTGTAGGACATGCTTTAGCTTGTCCCGGCGAGCGGAGCTCGCCCGCGCCGGCTTTGGTTTTTTGTACGGCAGGCAATCTTGCCTGCAGGCGGTCTTTCAGGCCGCCGTTTTTCGATGTGCGGCCAAGTTCTCGGGCTTCTGCACCTGCGCACCGACCATAGACGAAGCCGAAGAAATTCGGGCTGAAGCCCTCCGCAGTCTGAAGTCTGCCTCACGAAATGGCCAAAGTCCAGCCAGGCGAGCGGAGCTCGCCCGCGCCGACAAAAGTGTCGGCGCCGGCAGGCAGGAGTGCCTGCGCCACGTCGGCAGAGAAGTTACATGTCAGCGCTGTGATAGAAGAATGCGCGAGCGCCCTCGCTGGACAAGCTAAAGCATGTCCTACCAAAAACAAGTGGCCAGAATGCGCGGAGGGCCGGTGTTGCCCCTTACGATATCGGTGGCCAGCACCACCTGGAGATTTTTCTTCTCCCAGTGTTTGGGCGCGCGGCTGGCCAGCATTTCCAGATAGCGCGGTTCGGTGACGAACTCGCCCGCGGCGATGGTGCCGTCGCGCCCCATCCCGCCCAGCGCTACCACCGTCCTCTCGGTGAGCGGATCGACGAAACGCGAGACGAGGGCAAAGTCCTGCGTCACCGACGAATACAGAACGCCGGGATCGTGCGACCAATTCTGGTTTCCAGGATTCTGCCGGTCGCGGATGAAGCCGGTATGATTCTCCTGCCGCTCAAAGAAGAAGCGGAGGTGATTCGTAAGGCGCATGGTCCACGGATTATTGAACCCGCCTACGAGGATGATGGAACCTTTCCGCAGATCGGTAAGGGTGTACGCCGTGGCGCGGCGGACGTCGAGCCTTTTCTTGGCATACTCGCGAGAGACACCGGTGATCCGCGCCATGGTCAGCGCGTCGGCGAACGCCAGATTGTCGGCCCTCATGACGTCCCGAAAAGTCGGACCTTCGTCGGGTGCCCCGTTCGGCGTCGTGGGCGGAATTCTTTCAGGAGGCGATCCGAGCGCCAGCATGACGGAGTCCGCCGATCCCCATACGGGGTTCCAGAAGCGCTCGATGGCACTCGGCGCGCGCTCGATCCACACCGCGGCGCCGACAGCAATCACGACTGCGAGGGCGGCGCCAATCGCCAAAGTCATGCGCTTCCGCTGGACCCATTCGCCCATCGAGTCCAGGGTCGCGATGGTTGCCGGCGACGCTTCCACCAGCGTCAATGGACGTGGAGCCGGCAAAGGATAGCGGAATTCCGGCAGGTAGGAACCTGATGGCAGGTCGATACGGATTTCGTCTTCGTGCCCCGCTTCGTGATAGTACTGCGCGATGCGTTTGCGGACTTCGCAGGCCGAAGTGCGCACCACGGGATCGGCGTTGGTGTCGTAATCGGCTCCGCGGCCGAAAACTTCTACCCCTAACGCTCGTTCCTTCAGGTGGTTGACGTGACCTTCCAAGGTCTCGTTGACCACATACCGCAAGAAACTGGGATAATGCTTGCTGTGATGAAACAGGGGACTCGCGAGCAGGCGGGCCAGCTGAGTTCTGACCTCTTCGATGCTTGGGCGAATTCCCTCCTCACTCCCCGTCACGGGTTGGTGAGATCGCACAATCGTGGTGCTACCCATGGACTAACCTCTGGGACGGAATTCTATCACGAGTTGATAAAATAAGCAGCAAATTCGGGAACTTTTCGATTTCTTGTGAAATTCTTTCCGCCGGTGTGTCTCAGGCAGCGGCCAGGCAGGCAATTCCGATTGCCCTTCCAGGGCTGTGTAGCATAATAAAACGAGTGTTCAGAGGAAGACTGAAAGTGAATCGGAGAAAGCATATTTATCGGAGGCTCGCGGAGTGCTCGCTTGCGCTGGCGTTGCTCGCCGGGGTCGCCATCCCGGCCGGTGCGCAGAACATGATGCCGCCCGGGGAAGTCGACCGGTTGGTGGGGCGCATCGCGCTCTATCCCGATCCGTTACTGGCGCAAGTTTTGAGTGCCGCCACGTATTCCGACCAGATTCCCGAGGCGGCTAAGTGGTCCGACCATCACCACTACCTGGCCGGCGACGCGCTCGCCGCCGCGATCTCGGGCGACCATCTGCCGTGGGATCCCAGCGTGCAGGCTCTCTTACCGTTTCCCTCCGTGCTGGAGACGATGGAAGCCGACATGGGCTGGACCACGCAACTGGGCAACGCCGTCCTGGTACAGAGAGGCGACGTGATGGATGCGGTGCAGAGAATGCGTCGCCGGGCACGCGATTTCGGATATCTCAGGAGCGGTCCGACAGTGGTGGTAGGGGGTGGTCCCTTTATCACGATTGCACCGCTGCGTGCCGATTTCTACTGCGTGCCGGTTTATGACCCGGGGATCGTTTTCCTGGCGCCGCGGCCGGGCTTTGTGGTGGCGACCGGTGTGAACTTCGGGTTCGGAATCGCCATCGGGGCGGCATTCCGTCCCTGGGGATGGGGCGGGGTTCGTATGGCCTGGGATACCCGCGGCTGGTATGTCGGCGAGCGAGTCTGGGGCCGAACCTGGGTCAATCGCACCACCTACGTTCACCCCTATGCACTGCCGCGCTACGAAGCGCCTCACCGCGTGGAGACGCACGAGTTGATCGAGCGATCGGCGCATGAGCGGGAAGCCGAGCGGATGGGGCACGAGCGGGCCGCCGAAGAACACCACCACCATTAGCTGCGCGGTTTGGGCTATGGATCGCGGGGCACGATCCGGGAATCCACCTGGAATTTCTTGTAATCCGTCCAGGTGATCTCGTCGTCTTCCGCGATCCGCTTGACCAGCGCGACGCGCCCTTTGCCGGCCATGTACAGACGCTTGGGAAACCATACCTGGCCGCTGATGCGGGTCTGCTCCATCACCAGTTTGGCGCCGGGGTTCAGGCGGGCCAGAAACAGGCCGATGGAGATGGTTGCGATCGTCTCCGCTTCCACCCGTACCCATTGATAACCCGCCTTTTCGATCCACATTTTGCCGCGGATTTTCGACAGCGCCGCGCCATCGCGGCTTTTCGCGCGATATCCCGGTTTCGGCACGCCGGAGATCACCCAGACATCCTGCCCGTCGACGGTGTCGCTGCCCTCCAGGCGAAGGTCGAAGGCATCGGGGATTTCGAGCAGGAAGGCGCGTCCGAGGCGGCGGGATTTCTCGTACTCGGCGGCGCGCCGTTGTTTTTCTTCCGCGGTCTGGCTGGCGAGTTTGGCCGTGTCCTTGTCGAGCTTCTGCTGTTGCTTGCGCTGCTCGGCTGCCGGCAGTGGCTTGCCGTCGCGCTCCAGCATGCGGGTGAAAAGCAGACCGTCGATAACCAACATTTCCCAGGTTTCCTGGCGGTCGGAAGTGACCTGGTCGTGCGCGTCGAAATGGCGCTCCCGCGAGCGTCCGATCCAGGTGTAGTCCGCGCGTTTGGCCCAATTGTTCCGGTCGAGTTCCACCGAGCGGCGTACCATCTCGCGTGCGTCTTGCGAGAGGCCGCAGCTCGCGAAGACCGTGAGGAGGGCTGAAAGAAGGCGCACACAATAGTAAACGGCGGACGATCGTTCACGGTTGCACGGTGCGCAAAGCCGCCGGCGTGCTCGGTAGGACATGCTTTAGCTTGTCCAGGGCAAGGCGAGCGCAGCTCGCGCGCGCTGGAGTCACAGATTGTACAATCCGGGGCTTTCTCCGGGGCCGAGCTGTCTTCGAGCCCGCAGGGGCCCCTTCTGACTCCCGTTGTCCGTTCGATCATGAGCCGAAATCCCGGCCGATGCGGCGTATACCGGAGTGCGAATCTACACTCTCTTCACGTTTCTCCTTGCGCCGGCATTGTTCGGGCAGACACACTCGGCGTGCGATCTGGTCACCCAGGGCGAGGCTGATGCGTTGCTCGGCGGGAGTTCCCGCCAGATAGCCGTAGGGACTTTGGGCTGCGGCTATTCGTATCGTGCGGCCGGAGTGAGGCTCAGTATTACGGTGATGAATTTGGGTGCTGCCGCGAAACAGGCTTGGGACGGGTTGAAAGATCAGACCTCGAAGGCCAAGTGGATGGTGGGCGATGAGGCCGGGATGGGCTCCAGCGCTTACGCCGAGTTGATCAAGCGAAGCGCTGAGAGCTCCGCGGGCAAATGCGGCTTTGTGGTGGTGAAAGGCGGCAATGTACTCCAGTTCTTCGTCACTGACGATGCCGAGAAGCAGGATATTGCGGGTAAGAAGGAGATGCTCGATAAGTTGCGGCCTCTGGCGCTAAAGGCGGTGGCGAGGCTGTAAGCGCTCGGGACAGGTCTCCGACGCATGCGATCGGCTACTAACCTAGTTGGGCAGGCTTTCAGTGTGGCAGCCAATCCTGGCTGCAGGCGGCCTTTCAGGCCGCCCGGCCGGTTGGAAAGCCGGCCTGCAGGCACGATTGCCTGCCACACGGTTAGACTGCGCAAAAGTGGATCGGGTACCATCAATTCACGTACAGATATGCCGTCTGGCAGGAGACTCCGCCGATGGTGCAAGTGACCGGCTGGGCGCCGGTGCCGATCCCGCCGGGGACGGTGGCGTTGACCTGGTATAAGTCGGCGAATCCGGGCGCCAGGCCGCTAAAGCTGACCGTGGCGGGTTGTCCTCCGATCGTGATGGTGGGGGTTGCGAGTGTAGTGGACGTAGCGTCAGCCGCCGGCCAGCCGTCGGCGGGTTGATTCTTGACCGGCCCGAGGCCATTGAGATATAGCGCTACCGCGGTCCCGCGCGATACCGGGTGAGTGGCAGTTACCACGGTCAGGGTAGAATCGAGTGCCGATGCGTACGATTGCCCGTTGGACTGATACGCGAAGAACCCAGGAGAGTAAGTGGCGAGGTTCAGCGTATAAGTCGCGCTATAAGTATAATCGATAAAAGCTTTGACGGTTGCGGAGGAGTAGTTAGCCAGTTCCCAAGGCACCTGCACGTTGATTTGTGTCGGACTGACATAGTGGAAGCGTGCCGGGAGGCTGACGCCGGCAGAGGGGACGTCGAAGCTGAACGCAACGGCGCCGATTCCCAATGGAAGCGGAAACTGCGTGGCTCCCTGGGAGGCATCGGCGAGGTTCTTGCCGAAAATTGAAATGATGGACCCCGGTGCGACGGCGCGGCCGGCAGTAAACGCCGCGCCATCTATGATGCCGCCGGTGCTAATCGTTGGCACCAGGCGTGCATTGCCCGAGAAGTCGACGGTAATCCCCGCGACTGTCGCGCTGAACTGCTGGGTGCCGACACTCGAGCCGAGCACCGGAGTGGCGATGGCGATGCCGTTGATGTCGGTCGCGGTGGAGGTGTACTGCGCGCCGGAGAGAATCTGCCCGCCGCCCACTGGCGCCGCCCACTTTACAGCCACATTCGACACGGAAGTGCCGAAGCGATCGATCACGCGAAGTCCGAGAATACCGCCGTAGTCCGCGGGAATCTGCTCGCCAACGGGGCCGTCGAAGAAAGTGCCGAACAGCGGGACGACGTCGTATGTGACATTGCTGGGCACCACAAACAGGTATGGGATGCTCAAGGGAACTGCGGCTCCAGCAACCTTGATCGCTCCTTCATAGCGGCCGGCCGGCGGAATGGAGCCGGAGAGCCTGACGGTGATCGAACTGCCTGAATTGGTGACCACCACTTGTGTGGCGGGCGCGGCCGTGATGGGCGAAACCGTATAGGTGAGGGCCGCCCCGGAGCGATTGCTGACTGCTACCGTTTGCGCCGCCGGCAACGCAGTCGTAATCGCGCCGAAAGATATCGTGGAGGGTGAGAAAAGGACGGGGGCGACCACCGCGTTCTGTGCTTGCATGAGCCCCGAACCCACATCGGACGGAGTGGGAGCGGCGGTTCCCAGTTGGTTGAGCAGCCCTGAGATTGTCGCGGAGTTCACCAGCGCCGACTTGACCTGGAGCGGCGTGAGACTTGGCTGAGCCTGCTTCACCAGGGCGGCGGCGCCGGACACCATGGGAGTCGAAAAACTGGTGCCGTTGGCCACGGTATAACGCGCAGTGGAAAAAACGTCGCCGAAGGGATCCACGTTTTCGGCGGCCAGCAGAAAGTTGGTGGCCGCGGCGGAGAGATCGGGCTTCAACCCGTAGTTGCCCACGCTTGGCCCACGCGAGGCGAAATACGCCACCGATTCGGGAATCAGTCCCACAGCGGTCGCCGGTACCTGGGTTTGCACGGTGTTCAGCCTTGCAGTAGCCCCAGGATTGGCATCCACAAATGCCAGGAGGTTTTGTCCGTCGGACTGGCTGATCATCAACGCCGGAATCGTACCATCGGTGGGTCCCCAACTCGGGATAGCGGTGGTGTTGTCGATGACGATCACACCCACGGCTCCGGCCGCCTGGGCATTGGGTATCTTCACGCTGAAATTGCAGGTGCCCCGGGTGATGATAGCGATCTGGCCGGTCAGGGTGCCTGCCGCGGGTGCGGCGCAGAGCAGCGGATCGTCGCCCAGTTGCACCACATCTACCAAGGGCGCGGTGAGGGGCGCGGGCAGGACGGGGCTGTCCCCGGAGGGAAATGCCGCAAGCGTGGTGAGATTCGCGGGCACATTCGTTCCGGACACGTTGATGGTATCGCCATACGCGATGTCGTTGACGATGCCCCCTACGGCGATCACAGAGGGCGAATAAGCGGGCGATGCGACGGAACCGTAAGTTGCCGCCTGGCTGTTGGTGTATTGATACCCATCGGCGCCGGCGTTACCCGCGGCGGCAACGGTGATCACCTGACCATTTTTCATGGCACTCTCGAATGCCGCGGCGAGCGCATCGCAGGGCTGGCCGGCGGAGAGCCCGCAGGTGGCGCCACTGTCGGTGGGGTTTTCGTAAGCGGGCGCGCCGGAGGAGAAATTAACCACGTCCATACCGTCGGTAACGGCGTCGTCCAAGGCTTGGAGGATGCCCGCTTCAGAGGCGCCGCTGCCGAGTTCCGGCGAGCCATAGATCTTGTAATTGCCGAGGAAAGCTTTGGGAGCCACGCCCGAGATGGCGGTGGCGAGGTACGATGACGCCACGCCTGCCGCAACGGATGCCACGGCGGTTCCGTGTCCGCCCACGTCGCGCGCGGAGAGATCGTCGGGTCGCGAATCGGCCGCGGAGGTGCCGGAGGAAATCGTGCTTACATAACTGCGCGCGACGATCACCTTATTGTTGGTAAAGGCGCAGTCGGACTGCGTCGTGGTGCCCAGCGTGTACGTGTCGCACTTGGGAAATCCGGAGGGCGGCGTGAGTAAGCTGTCCTGAAATGAGGGATGCGTCTGATCGATGCCGGTATCGAGGATGCCGATTTTCATCCCGGCGCCGGCGTTGGACGCGCCGCCGATCGCCGCGCTGTTCCAGGCCTGCTGGACGTCGCTCAGCGTCAGTTGGTCGCTGAGGTGAAAGCGGCGCATAGGCACCACGGCTGCGACGCCGGGGAGATTGCGAAGAGCCGCGGCCTGATCGGGCGTGGCGCTCACGAATACCGCGTTGAGCAGGTGCTGGACGCTGCCGGTCACCTTGATGGACTGGGCTTCGAGCTGGGTGCGTAGGGCGCTTTGCACGTCGCGGAGGTGCTGACGATAGGTGTCGGAAGCAGCTCGGGTCTGTTCGATGCGGCCCGGGAATCGCTCGACCACCGGAGTGTCCGACAGCAGCAACATCCACTCGTGGGAGGGCAGTGGCGTGGCGGCCGGCAATACGCTCGCCAGCGCGAATGAGAGGAGAAGTACAATACCCGATCGGCACATGATTTTATGGACGCGTCCCGTTGAGTTTCGGTTAACGCAAAGGTATCACACCGCGCCCTGCTTGATCTGCTCGGCAAGGTATTCGGAGGCGCGCATGGAGACTGGCGGCCGGCGGGCGAGTCGCCGACCAGGAAGTCGACGAACTCGGGCGCGCTGGCGTCGAGTGCGCCGGGAAGGCCTTTGCGGGGCGGCATGAAGAGGGCGCCGAGTCGTCGGAGGGCGGCGAATTGCGCGGGGGTGAAGAATCGCGGCGTGGTCTCGGCGTCAGAGTCGGCGGTAGCGTTGGTGAGCCTCGGCGCGGCTGTGGTGGTCGGTGCAGCGCCGCGCTGTGGAGCGGCGGCAGAGACTGCCGGTGCCGCGGCGAGCGACTGAATGAAGCGGCGGCGTTTCACCTTCATGTCCGGTACACTATCATGTCAGGGAGGCGGCGATCAAGAACGCACTATGTATCGCGATGCTGTGCGCCACAGGCGCGATTGCGCAGTCGGTGGAGGGCACGGTGGTGAATGTCGTCACCGGGAATGGCATCGCCGGCGTCAAGGTGCAGCTCGCTGCGGCCGGGGCGGGTAGCGGCGGCGCGTCATATACGGCTGCCACAGATGAGCAGGGCCGCTTTCACCTCGACAGCGTCAAAGAGGGCTTGTACCGCGCGAGTTATTCCGCCCCGCATTATTTGGATGAGGCGCGGACTCTCTCGCACTCGCCCGCAGGCTCGGCGTCGTTTCAAGTGAGCGGCGCGGGCGTGGTGAAGTTGGAGGCGCGGATGGTCCCGCTGAGCAAAGTATCGGGCAAGGTGGTCGACCCGTGGGGCAACCCAGTGCCCGATGCGCGCGTGGAGTTGATGACGGCACCGCTGTTGATGGGTGCGAAGAGCGATGCCGAAGGAAGATTCGAAATACCGATCTGGCTGGGGACATTCGCTCTGGCTGTGGCGCCGCCAATGGGATTCAAGGCGCCACCGCCGGACCCGGAGAGCGGTCGCCCACTCGGCTGGGTGTACAGCTACTACCCGGGATCGCCGAGAGCGGACGGCGCATCGAAGTTGGTGCTGCGGCCGGGCGGCGAGATCGCCGGCCTTGAGGTGAAGCTGCTGGCGGTGGAAGCGCACGCGGTTCGCGGAGTGCTGCTAGGGCTCGACGGCAAGCCAGCGGCGAAGTTGACGGTTTCGCTGCAAGCCGACTATCTCGCGTCCCTGCGGGCCGAGACGAATAGCGATGGTGCTTTCGAATTCCCGGCGGTAGTAGATGGCGAATGGCTGGCCGCCGCCGAGACACAGAGCGACGGCATGACACTGCGTGCCTCGCAGATCGTCGACGTGGCCGGCCACGCATTGGACGGCGTTAAACTTCGGCTGAGCGAGCCGTTCTCAGTGCGCGGCAAGGTGGTGGTGGAGGTGCCCGACGATTTGCCAATGCCGAAGTCGCTCGGGCCGGCGCTGTCTATTACGGGGCACGACGGACACTCGTACGAGCAGACCCTGGCTGTGCGCGCCTATGCGGACAGCAGCTTCAGTGTCGAGCAGGTGTATGAGGGCACTTACCAAATTCACGCGGGAGAGCCGCCGCCGGGATATTATCTGGACGCGATCCGGTTGGGCAATGCGGACATCGATCCGTCGAAGGTGAGCTTGTCTTCAGGTGCGGCTGCCATCGAGATTGTGTACAAGACGAATGGAGGCACGGTGCGTGGCGCGGTGGAGAACTGCGCGGCGGGCGATGTAGTGCTCATGCCGCAGGAGCGGGATCGCTGGTGGAAGCCTTTCATTCGCACGGTGCGGTGCGATTCGAAGGATCGGTATGAAGCGGCGGGCGTACGCCCCGGAGAGTACTACGCGTTGGCATTCGCTGCGGATGGGTATTCGCCGCTCGATGAGCGCAAGTTCGATGACTTCCTGCAATCGGCGACGCGGGTCACGGTGCAAGCGGGCGCCGCCAGTTCGGCGGACTTGCGGGCGATCTCGCAGAAGTAGGACTCACCCCTCCACTAACCGCGCCAGCAAGCTGTTTTCATTAGACACTTCGATCCCACGGGCCGCACAGTATCCGACAACTGCAGGGTCATGAAAATCGCTGTCGTTGCTGCACAGCACGTCCGCCGCGCCGCGTTCGGCGGTTTGTAAGATATCGAGGTCGTCAGGATCGCGCAGGGGGGCAAGAAATGGCTGACTCAGAATGACAGTTTGGGACACTTGCCGCAAGAACTGCGCATAGTCGTACAGTTCTTCTTCAGTCAGTGCAAATCGTTTTTGTAGTCTCGGATAACGTAAGACCTCGATGGTCTCGGCTATGATTTCGTTCGACAGAACCAAAGTGTGGCCGCCTTCGATGAGAGCGACGAGCAGCTTCCTTCCCGTGGATCGACTGCGCGGATGAGCGCGCACCAGGACGTTCGCGTCAGGAGTAACTCTCACCGAACGGGCCGGTAATCCAGGTGCGTCGTCGAACGGAATGCGTCGCGGACCAGTTCATCTTCCTCTTCTTCGCTGACTTCGGGGACTTGGCTTGTGGCAAAGCGTTCGTCCAAAGCTCTCATGGCTGCTATTCGCTCTTCGGGCGAGAGGCTAGACGGGATAATCGACGAGGGGTTCAGGCTCTTGACGCTGACGGCTTCATCGTCTGACACGGCGTGACCAAGCAATACCTCAGCGGCGTGTCTTTGTTCCGGCGATAAGTCTTTCACGCGATACAGCATTGTCTTCCCTTTCCCTCATGCTAGCGCATGGGGGAGGACGTCGTAAGACTACAGATTCGCCAGGCGCGTGTTCGCGTCGCCGAAGCGATCCAGCTTGAGGCCCATGCGATCCATCAGCGAGAGATACAAGCTGCACATCTTGCGATTCTCTTCGCCCGCTTCGAGATAATTCAGCGTGCGCCCGGTCTTCAGCGTACCGCCGAGCCCTCCAGCCAGCACCAGCGGCAGGCGCGTATTGTCGTGCTTGCGGCCGATCCACAAATTGGAAAGCCACATCAGACAGGAATTATCGAGCACCGTGCCATCGCCTTCGGGCATGCTGTCGAGCTTCTTGGCGAGGTATGCCAGTTGACTCAAGTGGAAATACGCGATGCGCTCGTAGGCGGCGGAATTGTTGTCGTGCGAGGCGGCGTGGTGGCCGTCTTTCACGTCGATGAACGGGTAGATCTGCGCGGAGAGATCGCGCGCCAGAATCAGACTCGCCACGCGCGTGCGGTCCGTCTGGAACGCGATGGCGACGAGGTCGCACATGAGGCGGGCGTGCTCGCGGAGATCTTCCGGCAGGCCGTCGGCGGGGCGGGGCAT
>Ga0182030_10019881_pt1 | contig 12731 bp, 9 predicted proteins | sample 812S3MmetaG_FD_121299 | JGI IMG/M metagenome (GOLD analysis project Ga0182030, IMG submission 121299) | Permafrost microbial communities from Stordalen Mire, Sweden - 812S3M metaG (Illumina Assembly) | ecosystem: Environmental > Terrestrial > Soil > Wetlands > Permafrost | place: Sweden... | reverse complement strand
TGTCAAGATCTACGCGGCCGAGGGCGATACCGTAGGCGTGGGCGAGCTGCTGGCCGAGATAGCCACCAACGGCGCCGCGCCGGCGAGCGCCAACGGCGCGCCGTCCGAAGCCACCGCGCCTGCCGACGGGAACGCGAACGGCGGTGGCGCCACCACGATCGACATCGTCACCCCGGCCGCCGGCGAGTCGGTCACCGAGGGCACGATCCTCGACTGGACGGTGGCCGTCGGCGATGTCGTCGCGGCCGGCGACACGATCGTCGAGATCTCCACCGACAAGGTCGACGTCGAGCTGCCCGCTCCCGCCGGCGGCACGATCACCGAACTGCTCGCCGCCCCCGGCGAAACGGTCACCGTCGGACAGGTGATCGGGCGGATGTCGACCGCCGGCGCCGCCAACGGCTCCGCGCCGGCGCCGGCGAAGCCGAGCGAGCCCGCGCCGGCCGCCGCGGCCGGCGAACCGGGCGACGGCGCCAGGGCGACGCCGGTGGCGCGCCGCACCGCCGAGGCCCTGAACGTCAACCTCGGAGCGCTGGCGGGAAGCGGTCCCGCCGGGAGGATCCTCCAGGCCGACGTGCTCGCCGCGGCCGATGGCGCGGTGGCCGCGCCGGGCAAGGCGACCGAGCTGCGAGGCGGCGCCGGGATGCTCGCCCGCTATATGGACGAGAGCCTGTCACTGCCGACGGCAACGAGCTTCCGCACGATCGTCGTGACGGCCCTCGAGGGCCGCCGCGCCCAGCTCAAGGAGGCGGGTGCGCGCGTTTCCTTCACCCACCTGATCGCCTTCGCGATCGCCCGCGCGGCCCAGGAGCTCGGGGTCATGGCCGATCACTATGAGGAGATCGACGGCAAGCCCCACCGCGTCCACGACGACGCCGTCAACCTCGGCCTCGCCGTCGACGTCGCCAAGAAGGACGGCTCGCGCACGCTGATGGTCCCGGTCATCCGCAACGCCGCGGCGCTCGGGTTCGCCGACTTCCTCAGCGCCTATGACGCGCTCGTCGAGAAGGCCCGCACCAACACGCTCAGCGCCGACGACCTCATCGGCGCGAACCTGACGCTAACCAACCCGGGCGGCCTCGGCACGGTCGCCTCGGTGCCGCGGCTGATGCCCGGCCAGGGCACGATCGTCGCGACCGGCTCGATCGCCTACCCCGTCGGCCTGGCCGACATCGGCGCGATGATCGGCGCGGAGAAGGTCCTGACGATGACCTCGACCTACGACCATCGCATCATCCAGGGGGCCGAGTCGGGGCGCTTTCTGGGGAAGATCGAGGAGTACCTGCAGGGCGAGCATGGCTTCTACGAGAATGTGTTCGCGGCGCTCGGCGTCGAGCTCGGCCCGGCCCCCGCCCCCCCGGCGCCGGCTGCCGCCGCATCCGCGGCCGCCTCCTCGGCAGCGGAGAAGACCCCGAGCGCGGTCCCCGACGAGGAGCTTCTGCAGGCCGTGCAGGCCGCCAGCACGCTGCTCTCACGCTTCCGCAGCCACGGCCACCTCGCCGCGCGGCTGGACCCGCTCGGCTCCGAGCCCGAGGGCGACCCCGGCCTCGACCCGGAGGCGCTCGGCCTGACGCCCGAGATCACCGCGAAGATCCCCGCGAAGATCCTGCACATGTACGTCCCGGGGGCGACCCTGGCCGACGCGCTGCCGCACCTGCGCGAGACCTACTGCGGCACGATCGCGTACGAGATCGAGCACATCGCCTCTCACCGCCAGCGGGTGTGGTTGCGGGAGAACATCGAGTCCGGCGCCTTCCGCCAGCCGCTGACGAGCGACGAGCAGAAGACGTTGCTGCGGCGCCTGACGAAGGTCGACGCGCTCGAGCGGTTCATGCACAAGGCCTACCTCGGCCAGCACCAGTTCTCGATCGAGGGCCTGGACATGACGGTGCCGATGCTCGACGAGCTGATCCAGCTCTCGGCGGTCAACGGCGGCAAGGAGGTCGTGGTCGGGATGGCCCACCGCGGGCGCTTGAACGTGCTCGCGCACAACCTCGGCCGGCCCTACGACACGATCTTCGCCGAGTTCGAGGGCGCCTCGACGCTCGAGGCGGTAACGACGATCCCGCAGGGGGGCACGGGCGACGTGAAGTACCACCACGGCACCCAGGGCTCCTACGAGCTGGGAGACGGCGAGAGCATCCAGGTCAACCTCGAGTCCAACCCAAGCCACCTCGAGTACGTCTCGCCGGTCGTCGAGGGCGCCACGCGCGCGGCCCAGACCACGCGCCAGGGGCCGCACGCCCACCAGGACACGGACGCGGCGGTGCCGATCGTGATCCACGGCGACGCCTCCTTCCCAGCCCAGGGCGTGACTGCGGAGACGCTCAACCTGCAGGCACTCGACGGCTACAAGGTCGGCGGCACGGTGCACCTGATCATGAACAACCAGATCGGCTTCACGACCGACCCGGACGACGCGCGCTCGACGCGCTGGGCCTCGGATCTGGCGAAGGGCTTCGACGTGCCGATCATCCATGTGAACGCCGACGACGTGCCCGCCTGCATCAGCGCCGTGCGACTCGCGTTCGCCTTCCGCAAGGAGTTCGGCCACGACGTGCTGATCGACCTGATCGGCTACCGACGCTTCGGACACAACGAGTCCGACGAGCCCGCCTACACCCAGCCGGAGATGTACGCGACGATCAAGGCGAAGAAACGCGTCTCGGATTTGTGGGCCGAGCGGCTCGTGGCCGACGGCGTCGTCACCCAGGAGGATGTCGAGACGCAGGCGCAGGGCGTGTGGGACGATCTGACGCTTCTGCACCAGCGCCTGAAGGCGAAGATCGCCGCCGCGGCCGAGCACGGTGCAGACAGCGAAAGCACCGGCGAGTACCAGCTCGACCGCTCCCCCAGCCCCGAGGTGAGCACCGCGGTGCCCGCCGACCGGCTGCGCGAGCTGGGCGAGGAGCTGCTGAAGGTGCCCGCCGGCTTCACGGTCCACCCGAAGCTCGTCAAACAGCTCGAGCGCCGCCGCGAGGCGCTGCTGGCCGGGACCGACGCGGCGCAGACGGGCGGCGCCGCGGCGCCGGGTTCGGGGGATGCGCCCGCTCCGCCCGCCCCCGCGCTCGACTGGGCGCACGGCGAGGCGCTCGCGTTCGCGTCGCTATTGACCGAGGGCACCCCGATCCGGCTGACCGGGCAGGACACCGAGCGCGGCACCTTCAGCCAGCGCCACCTCGTGCTGCACGACGCGAAGACCGGGCAGACCGTGTGCCCGATTCAGAGCCTGCCCGAGGCGCTCGCGCCGCTGGAGCTGCACAACAGCCCGCTGTCGGAGCTCGCGTGCATGGGCTTCGAGTACGGCTACAGCCAGGAGGCGCCGGAGACGCTCGTGCTGTGGGAGGCGCAGTTCGGCGACTTCGTGAACTCCGCGCAGGTGATCGTCGACCAGTTCATCACTTCGGGCCTGGCGAAGTGGGGTCAGACCTCGCGGCTGACACTGCTTTTGCCGCACGGCTATGAGGGCTCCGGCCCCGAGCACTCCTCGGCGCGGCTGGAGCGCTTTTTGACGGTCGCCGCGGAGGGGAACATTCGCGTCGCGAGCCCGACGACCCCGGCCCAGTACTTCCACCTGCTGCGCCGCCAGGCGCGGATCGCCAAGCAGCGCCCGCTCGTGGTGATGACGCCGAAGTCGCTGCTGCGTCTGGCGCAGGCGACCAGCACGATCGCGGATCTCGCCGAGGGCACGCAGTTTCGACCGGTGCTCGCCGAGCCCGGTGTCGAGGCCGAGCAGGTCACGCGTCTGGTGCTGTGCACCGGGAAGATCTACTACGACCTCGTCGGCCACCCCGAGCGGGGCTCGCACCCCGGCCTGGCGGTCGGACGCGTGGAGCTGCTCTACCCCTTCCCCGAGGGTCAGATCCTCGAGCTGATGAAGAGCTACCCGAACCTGCAAGAGGTCCTCTGGGTGCAGGAGGAGCCGCGCAACATGGGCGCGCGGGCACACATGTTCCCCCGGCTGATGCAGATCATGCCCGAGGAGATCCACTTCGGTTACATCGGCCGTCCCGAGCGCGCAAGCCCCGGCGAGGGCTACCCAGCCGCGCACATCAAAGAACAAAGCCGGATCGTCGGCACGGCGATCAACCTGGACCAGCCGATCTCGCAGTACCCGCGTAAGACGCCGGGTGAGCGCTGATGGCGGCGCTGTGGCGGCGGCTCAGGGAGATCATGGCGCAGCGCAAGCGCAAGAAGCAGCTCAGACGCTAGTTAGCGTCCTTTCCAAACTGGATCGCGCTTCTCCTTGAAAGCGCTCGCGCCCTCTTTGGCGTCCTCTGAGGCGAACACCGGACCGGAGATCGCGCCCTGCTTCTCCCACATCTCCGCCGTGCTCCAGTCGTACTGCTCCTGCAAGATGCGCTTGGAGGCGACCAGCGCGAGCGGGCCGCTCTTTGCCAGGCGCTCGGCGAGCTCGAGTGCGACCTCGACGGCCGCTCCCGGCTCGGCCAGGCGGTTGACGACGCCATACTCGTGGAAGCGCTCGGCCGGCAGCAACTCACCCGTGAGCGCCAGCTCCATCACCACGTGGTAGGGCATCCGCTGAGGCAGGCGCAATAGCGCACCACCCGCGGCCACAAGCGAGCGTTTGGCCTCGGGGATACCCATCTTGGCGCCCTTGGCGGCGACGATCAGATCGCACGCCAGCGCGATCTCCATGCCACCGGCAACCGCGAAGCCCTCGATTGCGGCGATCAGCGGCTTGCGCGATGCCCGCTGAGCGATGCCGGCGAAGCCGCGGTCGCCGAACCAGGGCGATTCCCCTTTGACGAACGCGCCGAGATCCATCCCGGCACAGAAGAAGCCACCACCTCCGGTGAGCACGCCCACCGACAGGCCGTCCTCGGCGTCGAGCTCGTCCAGCGCGCCGGCGATGCCCTCGGCGACGGCGCCGTTGACCGCATTGCGTACCTCCGGCCGGTTGATCGTGATCAGCAGGACGTTCTCGCGCCGCTCTGTGAGTACTGCCTCGGAATCGCTCATCGGCGCATCCTACGCCGCGAAGAGCGTCAGGTCCGGCTCCCGCTCACCGCGCAACACCGCAAGGTCAACCTCGACGCAGTCGATCCCCCGAGACTGCGCGAGCACGCGCGCCTGCGGCTTGATGGTCTGCGCAGCCAGCACTCCTCGACAGGAGCCGAGCGCCGGGTCCAGTCGGATTCGCTCGAGATAGCGCGTGAGCTGCTCGACCGCGTCGATCGTCGCGATTCGCTTGATCTCGACGGCGATCCACTCGTCCTCTGAGTCGCGGCACATCAGGTCGACCGGCCCGATGTCGGTGGGCCACTCGCGCCGCACCAAACGAAAGCCCTCGCCGCACCACTGCGGAGCGTCCGCGAGCAGCTCCTGAATGTCTGCCTCCACACCGTCCTTCTCGAGTGCGGCAGCCTCACCCATGTCATGCATGACGTCTGAGACCATCTCGACGATCCGGATGTCGAGGCGATCCTCACTCGCGCCCGCGCGCTTGCGGACGACAATCGAGCCATCCTCCTCTTCGATCACCGTGGGAGGCGTCATCCAGTTCTGGGGCTTGTATCCACCGGTGTCGGCATGCACCATCACCGAGCCGTCAGACTTGACCATGATCAGCCTCAACGCCTCGGGCAGGAGAGCCTGAAGTCGGCCCGTGTAGGCGACCTCACAGCGAGCAACGATCAGGCGCATCGCGAGAACCTATCGAGCGGGCCGGATCGCTCGCTCGCCGTCGTGGCGAGACGGATGAGTCAGGCGGCGGGAGGCGGGGCAGGCGGTGTGGCCGGCTGGGAAGCGGCCGGTTGGGGGGCAGCCGGATCGACGAGCACCGCATCCACGAGAGGGGGCGTGGCCGACTCTGGCGCGGGCACGAGTTGCGCTTGGTCAGGGACGAGCGTCCCGGTCACCGAGCCGTCGTCTTTGACGGCCTCGCTCATCGACTCACGGAACTCGCGCATGCCGTGACCGAGCGAGCGGGCGAGGTCTGGCAGGCGCTTGGGACCGAGCACGATCAGCGCGACGGCCGCGATGAAGATCAGGTGTACGGGGTTATCGATTCCCATCGTGAGTTCCTACGCTCCCATCGTTCGATCCGATCACTTCTAGGGTATCGCCACCGCCGGGCCGCCCCCTAGGCTCTGATCGTGGCCACCGAAGCGAGCCCACCGCAGCGCTCCGCGCAGCCCGGCCGTCCCTACCCGCCGCCCGCGGCCGCCGAGCCGTTCTGGCCCGCCCAGCTGACCGTGCTCGTGGCGATCGGGATCCAGCTATTGCTGCCCAAACGGCTCACGGTCGGTCCTCCCCTGCTGGTCCCCGGCTTCGAGGCGGCGCTGCTGATCGGCATGTTCATCGTCACTCCCAACCAGATCGAGGACGAGCACCCGCGGCGCCGGCGGATCGCGCTTGGGCTAACGGCGTTCGTATCGGTCGCGAACATCTACTCGCTCGGCGAGCTCACGCACTATCTGCTGAGCCACAACGTCTCCGAGGGACGGGCGTTGATCGGCGCGGGCGTGCTGATCTGGCTGACGAACTTCCTGATCTTCGCGCTCTGGTACTGGGAGATCGATCGTGGCGGGCCCGGCCGGCGCTCGGCCGGAAACGACGGGCCGCCCGACTTCCTGTACCCGCAGATGGCCGACGACCGCATCGAGCCACTGTCGTGGCGGCCCAAATTCCTCGACTACCTGTACGTCTCGCTAACCAATGCGATGGCCTTCTCCCCCACCGACACGATGCCGCTGACGTCGATGGCGAAGAGCGTGATGGGCGTCCAATCGATCGTCTCGCTGATCACGATCGGCCTGATCGTGTCGCGGGCGATCAACATTCTCTAGGCCTCTGCAGGCGCCGACATCCTTGGTTCCAGCGCCAGCGCCTGCGCCAATAGATCCCGCAGCTCGCCCTCCGCGCCAAGCGCTCCCGCGCGCTCGAGCGCTTCCAGCGCGCCCTCTCGGTCCAGCAGTTGCAGCCGCAGCCTGCCCAGGCGCTCCCAGGCGCCCATATCCGTCGGCCCGCGCTTGACCGCTCTGGCAGCGGCCTCCTCGGCGAGGTCGATTGCGCCAATGTCCTCATAGATTCGCGCCGCGAATCTATGCGCCGCGGGGCGCCCCTCGTCCGCGCGCGCCCATTCGTGCACCACGCGGGCGGCGGCCTCGAGCTTGCCGGCGTTCCAGAGGGCGAGCGTCAGCAACCGCAGCACCGCGACGTTCGCCGGCTCGGCGTCGCGCGCGTAGATCAGGCGCTGGGCGGCGAGCTCGTACTCGCCTTCGGCCATCGCGCGCTGGGCGGCGATCAGGAAACGCTCGGTGCGCTCCTTCCCGGGGTCGGGCTTGGAGAAGTCGACGAACTTCATGCTCCCCGCCGGCACCGTCCTGATGCCGTGGCTGAACTGCACGCGCGCCCATTGCTGCTGGCCGATCTCCGATCGGTCGTCGTCTTCGCCCGTGAAGTAGATCCCCGCCACGGTGCCGACGCCCCACTCCGGGTAGGACTCGCAGCGTGCATAGCGGTGCACGACCGAGTGGTCGGGCATGCGACTGCCGAAGGGGTCGTACTTCTCCTGCTCCTCGGCGTGTTTCCGCGCGCGCTGCTCGGCCTCGTAAGCGCGCCTGCCTTCCTCTTCGCGCTCGCGCCGCGCCGCCTGCGCGCTCGCGCGCACGGCGTTCCTCGAGACGCTCCCGCCGCGCGATCCCTCCGCCAGTCGCTCCAACTGGTCGGCCGCCTCGTTGATCGCCTTCAGATGGCGCTCGTGCTCGAACTGCCGGCCCTGGGGCGCGACGTCGGGGTGCCAGCGCTTGGCCATCTTCCGCCGCGCCAACTGCACCGCGCGCTTGTCGAACGGCGCCTCGAGCCCCAACAGGAGCAGGTGCTGCTCGACATCGAGGACGGTCGTGGGCATGACCCAAACACGTTAGCGAGCTGCGCAACCTCTGGCGAGCTACGCAACCTCCTATCCTGCGTGCGGATGTCCTCCCAATACATCTTCACGATGCACCGGCTCTCGAAGCTGCACCCGCCGGCCAAGACGGTGCTCGACAACGTCACGCTCGCGTTCTATCCGGGGGCGAAGATCGGCGTGCTCGGCTACAACGGCTCCGGTAAGTCAACGCTGCTGCGGATCATGGCCGGTGAGGATCAGGAGTACCGCGGCGAGGCCGCGCTCGCGCCGGGTGCCACGGTCGGGATGCTCGCTCAGGAGCCTCACCTCGACGAAACGAAGGACGTCAAGGGCAACGTCGAGGATGGCGTCGCCGAGACCAAGGCACTGCTCGACCGTTTCAACGAGCTCGCCGCCAACTACTCCGATGAGACCGCCGAGGAGTTCGGCAACCTCCAGGCGAAGATCGACGCGGCCGACGCGTGGAACCTCGACACGCAGCTCGAATACGCGATGGACGCGCTGCGCCTACCGCCGCCGGACGCCGACGTCAGCCTCCTCTCCGGCGGCGAGCGCCGGCGCGTGGCGCTCTGCCGGCTGCTGCTGCGGGCGCCCGATCTGCTGCTCCTGGACGAGCCCACCAACCACCTCGACGCAGAGTCGGTCGCCTGGCTCGAGCAGCACCTATCCGAGTACAAGGGCGCGATCGTCGCGGTCACCCACGACCGCTACTTCCTCGACAACGTCGCCGGCTGGATCCTCGAGCTCGACCGCGGCAAGGGCATCCCCTACGAGGGCAACTACTCGAGCTGGCTGGAGCAGAAGCAGGCCCGGCTCGCGCAGGAAGAGCGCTCGGAAAAGGGCCGCGAGCGCACGATCGCCGCCGAGCTCGAATGGGTGCGCACGAACCCGAAGGGCAAACGCACGAAGTCCAAGGCACGCCTGGCGCGCTACGAGGAGTTGATCGCCGAGGAGCGCAACGTCAAGCTCGACGAGGTCCAGATCCACATCCCGCCCGGCCCCCGCCTTGGCGACAAGGTGCTGACCGCGACCGATTTGGTCAAGGGCTTCGGCGAGCGCCTGCTGATCGAGGATCTCTCCTTCGATCTCCCCCGCGCCGGGATCGTCGGCGTGATCGGCGCCAATGGCGCCGGCAAGACGACGCTGTTCAGGATGATCACCGGCGAGGAGGCCCCCGACAGCGGCAAGCTCGAAGTCGGCGATACCGTCCAGCTCGCCTACGTCGACCAGTCGCGCGACTCGCTGAACCCCGAGAAGACGGTCTGGGAGGAGATCTCCGAAGGCTACGAGCACATCAAGGTGGGCGACCGCGAGCTCAACTCGCGCCAGTACACCGCGGGCTTCAACTTCAAGGGTCAAGACCAACAGGCACGCATCGGCAAGCTCTCCGGCGGCGAGCGCAACCGCGTGCACCTGGCCAAGCTGCTGCGCTCCGGCGGCAACCTGCTGCTGCTCGACGAGCCCACCAACGACCTCGACGTCGACACGCTGCGCGCGCTCGAGAACGCGCTGCTGGAATTCCCCGGCTGCGCGGTGGTGATCTCCCACGATCGCTGGTTCCTGAACCGCGTCGCCACGCACGTGCTGGCTTTCGAGGGCGACTCGCAGGTGACCTGGTTCGAGGGTAACTTCGACGCGTACGAGGAGCACCGCCACGCGGAGCTCGGCGCCGCCGCCGACCGGCCCCACCGGATCACGTACAAGCGCCTCGTCCGCGGCTGAACGCCACGCCGAGGCTCGACTGGCCAGACGGCCAGGCCCGGCGGGCGACCGATATGCTCGCGCTTGCATGGACACGGTGTTTGACCGCGACACGGCCGTCACGCCGTTGCAGGACGGCACGTTCGCGGCGACGATCACGCCGGGCTGGCGCGCCGGACGCGGTCCGCACGGCGGCTACCTCGCGGCGATCCTGCTGCGTGCGCTGATCGCGGCGATTGACGACCCGCGGCGTACGCCCCGTTCCCTCACGATCCACTACGCCGCCTCCCCGGAACTGGGACCGATCGAGATCCATGTGACCGTCGAGCGCGCCGGGCGCTCGCTGAGCACGCTCTCGGCGCGGATGGAGCAGAACGGCCGCGTGATCGCGCTCGCGCTCGCCGCCTTCTCGGTGCCGTGGCAGGCGCCGGGCGCGAACGAACTGCCGATGCCCGAGCTGGGCGAGCCGGACGCCGAGCGGCGCTCCACGCCGGGGCTCTTCAAGGGCGCGCCGGAATTCACCAAGCAGATCGTGCTGCAGCCGCGCGTCGGCGCGATCCCGTTCGCCGGCAGCGGCGCGCCGATGCGGATCGGCGGCTGGACCGGCCTGCCCGAGGAGCGCCCGGTCGACGCGCTCGCGCTCGCGCTGTTCAGCGACGCGTGGTTTCCCCCCTCGTTCATCGCGCTGCACTCCCCCGCGGTCAGCCCCACGATCGATCTCACGATCCACTTCCGCCAGCCGATCTCCGACTGCGACTGCGATCCGGCGGCGCTGTGCCTCGGCGTGTTCGAGACGCGCCTGCTCCACGACGGCCTGTTCGAGGAGGACGGCGTGATCTGGGCCCCCGACGGCGCGGTGCTCGCGCAGTCGCGCCAGCTCGGGATCATCATGCCGACCGACAAACCGGTGCTGCAGCCGGCGCTGTCCTCGAGCGACGAGGACGCAGACTGACCCGCTCCCAGCGGGGCGTTCGATCCACCCGTTCATCCAACTCAATCAAGACTCAGATCACGACCACATCAAGACAGGAGCAAAACGCATGAGCAACTACACCGCAAAGCACGTCAAGGACATGGAGGCCGCGTTCGGCGGCGGGTTCGTCAAGGCCCGGGCCGAGCTCGGGGTCACCTCGTTCGGCATGCAGGTCATCAGGATGCCGGCCGACTACGGCGACTACCCCGAGCACGATCACGAGCACGATGGCCAGGAGGAGGTCTACCTAGCGCTGAAGGGCTCCGGCTGGATCGAGATCGACGGCGAGCGCGTGGATCTCGGCCCGGACATCTTCGTGCGGGTCGCCGGGGGCGTCAAGCGCAAGGTCCACTCGGGACCTGAGGGTCTGCAGATGCTCGTGCTCGGCGGCTGCCCCGGCAAGGCCTACGAGATACCCGAGATGACTGAGCTAACCGTGGCGTAGGTTCTAGCCCCACTTGAAGAAACAAGCCCTCTAGGGTGCCGCTGGGCAAGAGATGCAAGGACGCAGGGAGCGTGGCGTGCTGTGCACGCGAGCGACCGAGGACGCCGCAGCGCGCCGCTCAGCGGTGCCCTAGCGCGTGAAGACGGTCTCGCCGGCCAACCGCAGCGTGGCGGCGGCGATCAGGCGCGCGCAGGCGTGGACATCGTCGAGCTGGACGAGCTCGACCGGGGAGTGCATGTAGCGGATCGGGATCGAGACGAGGCCCGTGGGGACGCCGGCGCGGCTGATGTGGACGGCGTCGGCGTCGGTGCCGGTGCTGCGCGCGCTGGCCTCGACGGTGAAGGGAATCTTCTCTTGCTCGGCGGTCTCGTGGAGCAACTCGAACATCTGCGGATGCAGGGTCGAGCCGCGGCTGAGCACCGGACCCGAGCCGAGCTCGTGCTTGCCGATCTCCTTCACGTCGATCCCCGGCGCGTCGGTCGCGTGGGTGACGTCGACGACGATCGCCGCGTCTGGCTCGAGCGAGAAGGCGCTCGTGCTCGAGCCGCCGAAGGTGATCTCCTCCTGCGCGACCGCCACGGCCGCGAGCTCCCACTCCGCACCACCGGCCTCAGCCACGAGCCGTGCCGCCTCGAGCGCCACGAACGAGCCCAGGCGGTTGTCGAGCGCGCGGGAGATCAGCCGGCCGTTGGGCATCTCCGTCGGCCCCGCGTCGATCACCGCCACGTCGCCGATCCGCACTCGCGCGCGGGCGTCCTCGCCGTCGCGGGCGCCGATGTCGATGTGCAGGTCGCGGATCTCCGCGACCTTCTTGCGCTCCTCGTCGCGCAGCAGGTGGATCGGCTTCTTGCCGACGACGCCGGTGACCTTCCCCGCGCGCGTGTCGAGCACGACCCGCTGGCCGACCAGGATCTGCGCGTCCCAACCGCCGACGGAGGCGAACCACAGGTAGCCCTGATCGTCGATGTGCGTGACGATCAGCCCGATCTCGTCGATGTGGCCCATCACAAGCAGCCGCCGCGCCGGCGTGCGCGCATCGTGCTTGGGGGCCACCAGCGCCAGCGGCGTGCCGACGACGTCGGTCGAGACCTGCGCGAAGCCCTGCGCCGCGTCGCGCCAGACCGCCGCGGGGGCGGTCTCGTAGCCGGAGGGGCCCTGCGCATCGAGCAGGTCGAGCAGGATCTTTGGGGTCGGGCTGGCCGCGCCTTTTTTCGTGGCGGCGCGTTTTTGCGGTTTTTTCGCGGTTGTGGGGCTCATCAGTGCTGGCTATCGTCAGGCGAGATTCCAACCTTTATATCTACACCATTGCGCGCAGGATTTATCCAGCGATCAGCAACTGGCGCAGGACGAACTGGAGAATCCCTCCGTGGCGGAAGTACTCGGCCTCGCGCGGAGTGTCGATTCGTACGCGCGCGGCGAAGCTCACTGGCTCGGCGCCCTCGCGTTGGGCCGTGACCTGAACCTCGCTCGGCAGTGAGCCGCCATCGTTCATAGCCACGGCGAGGCCCTCGATCGAGAAGACCTCCTCGCCGGTCAGCCCCAGCGAGTCGGCGCTCTGCCCATCGGGGAACTGCAGCGGCAGCACGCCCATCCCGACCAGGTTCGAGCGGTGGATGCGCTCGAAGCTCTCGACGATCACGGCCCTCACGCCGAGCAGCTTCGTGCCCTTCGCGGCCCAGTCGCGCGAGGAGCCCGAGCCGTACTCCTTGCCGCCGAGCACGACCAGCGGGACACCT
>Ga0182030_10019880_pt1 | contig 12731 bp, 16 predicted proteins | sample 812S3MmetaG_FD_121299 | JGI IMG/M metagenome (GOLD analysis project Ga0182030, IMG submission 121299) | Permafrost microbial communities from Stordalen Mire, Sweden - 812S3M metaG (Illumina Assembly) | ecosystem: Environmental > Terrestrial > Soil > Wetlands > Permafrost | place: Sweden... | reverse complement strand
GCTCCCGACATAGACCCGGATCACGCCACTCGGCGAGCGAATCGGATACCGGCCGCCTGGTGCCGGCGCGCCTGAGCGGGATCGGCCGGGCGGGCGCACGAGCCGCGCCAGCCGGGGAAACCCAAGACATACGGGCATGATCACGGTGGCCAAAATCAACTCCCGACCCCCGGGCATGAAGATGCGGAACAAGAGAATCGGAACGATGACGAGGAACGTCCCCAACCAGGCGTAGATGCGCCGCATCGTCGCCCCGGGGTCGGGCAGCCGCAGATCGCGCGCCGAACGCGCGAAGCGATCGAGACACACCGCCGCTCCGATCGACACGGCCAGGTCACCGGTCACCCACAGGGCCGTCGCGAGATCGAGGCTGTCCGAACGATTTGAGGCGGAACCGACCAGCAAGGCGCTGCCGAGGCCGTAAACGTAAAAGATCGGGAGGTACAAACCCGGCCAGGGCATTCCGATCGTTGCCGATAACTCGCGCCGCACGCCCGCGTTCACGAAGTCAACTCGATGACCAGGTCCTCGAGCCCCGGGACTTGGATCGGAACCTCATTCGTAGTCGCCGCCGCGGACGCCGCCGCTGTAACCGCCGGCGGCCACTCCTCGCCCGCGTCACGCCGCAGCACGATGCCGAGGCCTCCGTCTTCGCGCCGGTGGCGGGAGACTTCGCCCGGGAGCGCACCGGGTACCCGGCTGGCCGCCTCCCGGGTCAATCGCATGATCCCATGGGTCTCCTTCAGGTCATCCACGGCCGAATCGACCACGATCCGATGATCGTGCAGACACAGGACATGAGACGCCACGCGCTCCAGATCCGAGACGATGTGCGTCGAAAAGAGCACCGTCGTTCCGGCGTCCGCCGCGCGGAGCGCCAGTTCGCGCAGCAGCTCCCGGCGGCCCACCGGATCCAGCGCCGCCGCCGGCTCGTCGAGAACCACCAGTTTGGGACATATCGCGAGCGCCCGGATCAACGCCACCCGCTGCCTTTCTCCGGGCGAGAGCTTCGCGAGAGGACGCTCGGGACTGATCATCCAGCGTTCCAAGCTGTGCTCGACGTACGCCCGATCCCAGGCGGGATACAGGCTGCCGACGAAATCCAACATGTCGCCGACCCGCATCCAGTGCAGCGACTCGGGCTGCTGCGGGACGTAGCCCAATCGGGTCTTGGACGCATCGGTCATCGCCAGCGCGGGTTCGCCCATGACGCTGGACGAGCCCGAATCCGGCTGCAGAAGTCCCAGGAGAATCTGGATCAACGTCGTTTTGCCCGCCCCGTTGCGCCCCACCAAGCCCACGATCGACCCGGGAGCCAGACTCAATGAAACGCCATCCAGCACCAGACCGCCCTCGTAGCGCTTCGTGACGCCTTCGCAGTGCAAGGGCGAGTCCGCCATCACCCACGCTTCAGGCAGTTCGCTCATGTTCCAGCTCCAGCAATTCAATGAGTCGGTCCACCACCAACCTGTCCGCAAGTCCGAGTTCCCGTGCCGCACGGGCCACGTCCTCGAGTTTCGGTTCCAAATCGGCGAGCAGCCGCTCGTTGCTCCGGGCGCGCCGTCGCAGCGATGCAACCACCATGCCCCTGCCGCGCTGACGCGTGAGCAACCCCTCCGACTCGAGCAACCCGTAGGCGCGGGAGACGGTCATCGGATTGATGGCGTGGCGGCCCGCCACCTCGCGCACCGAGGGAAGCGAATCGCCCGCGGCCAGCTGATTGCTCGTGATCAATCGCCGCAGCTGGTCGGCGATCTGCCGGTAGATCGGCTCGGCGGCGCCGGGGCGGATGGAGAGGTTCTCGGCGTCCATGTGTATTAAGACAATAATACACTTACGGGACGGAGGCAAATTCCGGGGGGCCCGTGACGGGGCGTCTCGACGCGGTGGATGCCGGCGAATCGCCGCCAATTCTTGCGAGCAATCCATCAACGCGCTTCTGCAACGATATCCGCATCTCCGGCTCGCCGATGAACGACCGGACTGGGGAACGAACTTTGCATTTCGCGGCCTGAATACTCTTCGCGTCAGCACCGCCCCCATGATTACCGTCGCATCAAAACAGGCACTCACGAAGTACGACGAGGCTTTGCGATGCGCGCCGAACTCGCTGGTCGAGCACGAATACCTGAATAGACGGGCGAGTCGTATACTCGCCCGTTCTCGACGTCAGCACGAAGATGCCTTAACCACTCCAAATCGAGCTTGCGCTGTGCTTCGAGGTGCCTGAGCAGGTGAAGCGCCCCCGTCCCAAGCATCGGTGACAGTTCCTCCTTGATCTGGGTCAATTCGACGATTGCGTCTTTCTGGCGCGCCGCCTTGTCACGTAACAGCACCGCGACACGCGCGTGATCGCACAAATGTAGAAAAAGCATCGCAATGTAGAGTGTTTGAGCCACCGTGCCAGGGAGGGCGAATTGCTCGTGCAGCAGTTTCTGAAAGCGCCGCCTGCCTGACGGTGTAATCCGGTACACGGTTTTGATGCCACCGCGCACCACCCGCGTCCGGGAGACCGGCGCAATCAATTTTTTCTTGCTCAATTGGCGAACGGCGTAATACAGGGTGCCGACGTCGACGTCGGTGAAGCACTGGATCATGGCGTTGGTCAGCCGCCGTTTGATCTCGTAGGGATGCAGATTGCCGCGATGCAGCACGCCAAGAATTAGAATTTCTGCTTTCATAGTTTAATTGTACTAGTATATTTGAAGCATGACTGGATGCGGCTCGTCGAGCTACTCCAGGGGAGGTTATCAACATGGTGCGCAGCATATCCGGTGTCGTGTCTGGCGCCGTTGTCTGGATGGTGGCGTTCTTCCTTCTCGCGATATTACTGGCGAAGATCTGGCCCGACTACGCTGTCCACGGACGCCAGTGGACGACGCAGGGAGTGTTTACGTTCACGCCGCTGATGGCGTGTTTCAACCTTGCGTTCTGGGTGCTCGCCGAGATTGGAGCCGGGTGGACCGCCGGAAGGATCGCGAAGCGCCGCGTAGCGGTGTGGGTTCTGGCCGGGGTCGTCGGAATCTATCTCGCCGCCCTGCATCTGGTTCTGTACTGGTCCCGCTTCCCGTGGTGGTACAACCTCGGGGTTGTCATTCCGGCTGTTGCCGCAGTGCTGTTGGGTGGCAACCTGGCCAACTCGCTCCGCGCCGGTCGATCCGAAGCGCGGAGTATGCGGAGCATTCAGGGCTGAACGGGAGACACCATGAAGCGTACTTGGACAGTCATCGGCGTTAAGGACGTTTCCACCAGCTTCGAATGGTATCAATCACTCTTCGGGCATGCCCGCACGGCTCCGGCTCACGACCATTGGGGACAAATTTGCGACGCGGACGGAACCGTATTGTTATGCCTCCATCAGTGGGGCTCGCATGACCATCCATCCTTGATGAGCCCGGACACGGCGCAACCTGGAAACGGGCTGCTCTTGTTCTTTCGTGTTGAGGACTTCGATATGACGCTTGGGCGGGCACGCGGACTTGTGTCCCGACTTGACGAGGAGCCTCACGTGAACCCCGCCACGGGAACGAGAGAGTTTGCGGCACGGGATCCAGATGGCTACCACGTAATGGTCAGCGCACTGGTGTAGGCGCGCCGATGGTCGCTATGGGACTTTCGGACTCAAGAACTGCTTCAATCTTTTTCCACGTGACGAGTCTGCGACCAGCTGCTCGAGCCGCCGCTGGCGTGTTTCCTCTCTTTTTGCACTGACGATCCACCAGATCGCGGCACGCCTGTACGATGACGGCTGGCCTGCGAAAAACTCGAGCGCACGTGGGTTCTTTTCAAGCATTGAACCATAACGTTCAGGTAGCCGAGTGGGTCGTTGTTCGTAGGAATAGATTCCAGATTGGTTCTCTCGCCGGGCTTTGTACGCCGCCAGTCCGGCAGGCCGCATCAATCCCTGCTCGACCAATATCTCGACTCGCTTGATATTCACCGCACTCCAGGTACTGGTCGGTTTGCGCGGAGTAAAACGGATCACGTAGCGGACGTCGTCGATGCGTCGGCGGATTCCGTCGATCCAGCCGTAACACAGCGCATGGTCGACGGAATCAGGCCAGGTTAAGCTGACCTTGCCCGATCCAACCTTAAAGTAACCAACCCAAAGCTCGCTCGAAAGAGCCGAATTTTCTTCCAACCATTGCCGAAAATCAGTACTGGACTTGAAAAACTTCGGCTTCATGATTTTTCGAATTCTAGCGCAAAGAGAGAGTTCCAATTGCCACATAGCGGACGCCCAAAGGAGGCGCCGGGATTGAAGAACCGGTCAGGGACAGGATGCGGCATGAAAAGCGTCAGCGTCATTGGCCCTAATTGAAGCGGGCCTTTGGGTAAACGTACCCGCACGCGGAGACGGTATTGAGTGGCGACAGGCGTGTTAAATTCAACGGCGGCACTGACGATCGTGTTGATTGCGGCGGTTTCCTTACCTGCCCGGATCGACTTTCGTGCACCACAGGCCCACTTGGCGCTCGGCGTTTTGCTCATCGAGGGCGGTTGCTTGCGCGGCAACCTCCGTGGAGACCCAGGCGGGAAAACGACTCTCTTCAACCACGTGTTTTCCAGAGGCCGTGTGAACCTCTCGAATCCGTGCAAGGCGGGCGTGTGGAAAGCGCTCCGAAAGGCTCACGAGCGCAGGCCAAAGGCGACGGTGCACGTAGGTGACTTTTCCGTCGACCAGCCGACACACGAGGATATCGGGGTTATTTCGAATCGCGCGCGTCAGGGCATATATCTCCGCACCTCTCGCGTGCGCCCACCAGTTTCCGCGGATCGGTTCCCCGACAATGGCGGCAGCCAGAGAGGGGACAGGACCCAGGCCGGCTTCCAGCACCACTCCCTGCGCACACACAAAAGCGAGTGCTTCAACGGGCGTCACGAGCGAGTCTCCTACGGCATTCCCCACGTCACATGATATATGCTCCCGAAGATCTGCCACACACGTCGGACGACATCAATGCCAGTGCGCACTGCCTCGTGTTCTTGCGGTCAACTTTCGGCGGTCACGTCTGCCGACCCAGATCGTATCTCCGTTTGCCATTGCCGCGCCTGCCAACGCCGGACTGGTAGTGTGTTTGGCGCCCAGGCCCGCTTTCCTGCGGATTCGGTAACCATCCGCGGAGCGTCGAGGCAATTCATACGCGTCGGCGATACCGGGAGCCGGACTAAATTCAACTTCTGCCCAACCTGCGGGGCGACGGTCCACTTCATGACCGAGGGCCGCGAGGATCGCATAGCCATACCCGTCGGCGCATTCGCTGAGCCGACGTTTCCAGGCCCCACCGTCTCGGTCTATGAGGAGCGGATGCACTCCTGGGTGCAGATGCCCAAAGAGATCGAGCACCTGGAGTAGCGGTGAAGGAGATTGCATTGTGAGGGCTGGCCGTCGGTTTCATGCGTGGCTGGGTGCGATGGCCCTGGCCGCCGGGTTGGGAATGGGCGCACCGGCGTCCGCGGATGAGCCGCCTGAATGGTCGACGCCGGTGAAGCCGTTCCGGATCGCGGGAAGCGTGTACTACGTGGGCACGACGGGACTGGCCGCGTATCTCATCGTCTCTAATCAGGGCGCCATCCTGCTGGATGGGACCACCGCCGGGAACGCGCCGCTGATCGAGCGCAACCTCGAGGCGGTTGGCGTCCCTTTGCATGCCGTGAAGCGACTGATCTGCGACCACGCCCACGAAGATCACGTCGGCGCCCTGGCGCAGATCAAGCGTGACACCGGCGCGGAGTTCTTCGCGAGCGCCGGCGACAAGTGGGCGCTGGAACACGGCCGCGTGCGCGGCGACACCAACTACAAACCCAAACCCTTTGCGCCGATCAAGGTTGATCGCGTGGTCCGCGACGAGGAAAACATCCGGCTTGGCGACGTGACGCTCACCGCGCACGTGACGCCCGGCCATACACCAGGCTGCACCAGCTGGAGCACGACGGTCCAGGACCAGGGGCGACAGCTGAACGTCCTCTTTCTCTGCAGCATCACGATAGCCGGCAATATCCTGGTCGGCAATCACGCCTATCCGCAGATCGCAGCGGATTATCGCGCGACCTTCCGCAAGCTCGAAACCATGAACGCAGATATTGTTCTACCCAGCCACCCTGATTTAGCGGATGTGATCGAGCGCGAAGCGCGGCGCGAGGCCGGAGAGACGGGCGCTTTCATCGACCCTCAGACGCTCCCATCGCTGGTCGCACACTTTCGCGCAGCATTCGAAGCCGCCTTCGCTGCCGCACTGATATCCGATGCGACCCGCGCGGGCGCCCGCTGAAGGCGCGCCATTGCAAGGGGCTGGGTTCGGACGGCCCGATGTCGATTACTCTGCCGTCCGTCAGGCGATAGGCGCCGAACTGACAATCGTCGGACCGTCACCCGGCGCGTTGTGGCTGAATTGCGGGAGGCCATCATCCAGAGTGTAGTAATCGCCTTTGTCCGCCACAAAAATGTGCTTGGCGCCGACCAGCCCGGTAGGGTCCGCGAGCGTACCTGCCCAGATGGACACGTCCGTGCCGCTTGCCGGCTTCCAGAACAGATTGGATCCGCATCGCCCACAGAAGCCACGTTGCGCCTCGGAAGAGGACTGGTACCACTTGAGGTGCTCCGACGGCTGAATCGTCAGATTCGACGAGTGGCAAGCGGTCGCGGCAACGAAGTGTCCGCTCGTTCGCCGACACATTTTGCAGTGGCAGTAGACGAGGGGGCGCAAGGAGCCGGTCACGGTGTATCTGACCGCTCCACAAAGACAGCAACCATGAGTACCGGGCATGGCGAAACTCCGCAATGTCGAGCACCGATTGAGCCGGTGCGAAAACAACGTCAACCTTGCGGGGAATTTTCCGCTTCAGCCGGATCGCCAGTCAATCAGGCGATGGTGTCGATGATGCCGCCGAGGGCGCTGGTTGACGCGCTCGGGGAAGCCGCGGAAATCGTGCTCGAGCCGTCGATGAACGCCGAGATGAGCGATTGTGCCGACTGGACGGTCGTCGCGGATGTCGTCCCCGCCGACGGGCCGGCGGAACTCGTCGTGCCGCCCGTCAGGGTGCTGATGAGGTTCTGAAACGCCGCAGTCAGGCTCGACGGGCCGCTGCTCGAGGCGCCCGCGCTGCCACCCAGGCTGCTCAGCAGCTCGCTCTCAGCCGATTCGGTCACGAGCTTCTTCAGGGCCGCCACCGTCGAAACCGCGCCCGCCGCCGTTCCGCTCGCTGAGGAGCTCGCGGCAATGCTCGAACCCGCGGGGATGGAAATTGACATAACGACCCCGATCGCGACCAGTGGAATCAGGGCTATCGGCCGGGAAAGGGCGAACTTGAGCCGGCCTCCCCGGCATGCGTCAATTGTTGCGCGGCGGAGCCTGAGTGCCCGTGCGCGAATGCGGCACCGGCTTGCCGGCGGCCTGGAGCAGTTGGGCCTGCTCGGCCAGTGTCAGCGCGTGAACCGCCACGATCGGCACCTGCGGCGGCTGCCAACCGGGCACGACCAGGTAGGCGACTCCATTGTTGCAGATCTGGCCCGTCCCTTCTTTGTCCTCCAAGCCGAGGCTCTCCTTGAAACCCAGGTCGATAACCGGCTCGAACAACTTGATCACGTAGACGTCCTTCGGGAGGGGAGCATGCACGATCAGCGTCGAATCATTCAGCACGGTCCAGTCTCCTTGAAAGCTCGATTTCCAAAAGCAGGCCGCTTTGCCCGGAAGGTTTTCCACTTTCGTCAGATAGTCCAAACTCCCCACGGCCGGGGGTGCGTGGGCGGTGGCGGCGCAGCCGGCCGCCAGGGCGGCCAGAACGCCGCAGGCGCTGGGGAGCAGCAATTGACGAATGGGCATGGTGGACACCTTCGCACTGATTCTGGAGGAATGTTAACGCGTTCCCCGGGCCGCCCCTCATACGCTGCGCGTGGCATTCTGATTGCGTCCGCGGCGCGGCCGCCGCCGACCGCTTTACGCGCCCCACGGAGCACGCCTATGCTGGGACATGCCAACTCCACCGCCCGATCAACCAACACCTCCGATTGGGGCGTTCCGCGGATTGAGGTTGGCATGGTGAAACTCCTGGTCACCAGCATCCTTCTCTGGGCGGTCGCGTCCCTTGCGCCGCATGCCGACGCGGCGGAATCCAAACCGAACGTGCGCACGATCACGGCCTTTGTGCGCCTCGATCGATCGATGTACGAAAAGCAGATCGACGATGCCATGCGCGTGCTCGGCGCCGCGAGATCCGAATTCGCCCGGCGTGGCTACGAGACGCAAACCGTTCGGATCGTGACGCAGCCGTTCGCGGAACTCGTGAAGGGTCTCTCCGAGACGGAGGCCCTTGCCTTCCTTCGAGCGCTCGACGAACTGTCGCAGAAGGACGGCTTCATGCCGAACGTCGGCCCGGCCATGCTGCACGACACCGATGATCCCGCCGGGATGCGCCTGCTCGCCCGGGTACTCGCGACGCTGCCGCATCTCAACGCGAGTGCAATCATCGCGGACGACGACGGCATCCACTGGAAGACGATCCGCGAGTCGGCCAAGCTGGTGCACTACGTCGCCGACCACAGTATCCGCAGCCAGGGCACGTTTCTGTTTGCGGCGACCGCGATGCTCAGGCCGCTCGGGCCGTTTTATCCCGGCGCGTATCACACCGGCGCCGGCAGGCAGTTCTCGCTGGGATTCGAAGGCGCCAGCGTCGTCCAGCAGGTGTTCGCATCGACACACGGTGACTTCGATGGATCCGTGGCCGAGCTCACGAAGCAGTTGACGATCCATGCACGAGTCGGCGAGGAAGTGGGCACCGCAGTGGCCTCGTCCACCGGATGGGAGTTCGTCGGCGTGGATCCGACGCCGGCGCCGTTGGCCGACGCGTCGATTGGGGACGCGATCGAGCGCTACACGGGTTCACCCTTCGGTTCGAGTGGCACGATGACGGCGGCGCTGGCGATTACGACGGCCGTAAAGGCGGTGAAGGTGAAGCAGGTGGGCTATTCAGGCTTGATGTTGCCGGTGATGGAGGACAAGCGTCTCGCGCGGCGCTGGGCCGAAGGCACCTACGAAATCGATTCGCTGCTTGCGTATTCCTCGGTGTGCGGGACGGGCCTCGATACCGTCCCCCTCCCCGGCGACGTCACCGAAGAGCGCCTGGTGAAGATCTTCAGCGACGTCGCGGCGCTGGCCTGGAAGTGGCACAAACCGCTTACTGCGCGACTGCAGCCGGTGGCGAACAAGAAGGCCGGCGACAAAACGGACTTCGACAGTCAGTATCTTTTCAACACCACGCTGCATGCCGAATCCCCGGCAAATGCACGATGATGTCACACGAGGACGCCGGATCGGCCGCCGACGCCGGCCCAAGCTCACTCCCGCGAGCAGGTTCGCGGTGAGAGGTTGAACAGCGTTTTCTTCGGGCCCAGGTAATCGAACCAGGACTCCGATTTCCCGGCACGCCGCATCCTGAACCAGTCCTGCTGCTCGGGACCGGCGTGGTCATCGGTGCCCAGGTGATAACCCGCCCGGCACACGATCCCCATCACGAAGGTATCGGCGCACTTCAGGTCCGTGATGACGACGTGCAGCTCATTGGTGCGCTTTTCCATGTCGATCGGGACCCGTCCATCGGACAGGCGCCGGCCGTGCAGGTCCGCCACCAGATGCCGCATCTCCCGGGTGGTGATGTCGAAGGTGATCGTCTTGGCGACCTCATCCATGTCGCCGCACAGTCGCGAAAACCGCGGGGCCGAGAGCACCACCCAGACCCCGAACGCGACCACGGCGATTCCAATCGCCTTGAGGCCCGTGCCCTGCACCTTGAAGAGTTCCATGCCGCTCCCTGCCGCGCATCCCGTGCGCAATCCGCCACCGCGGCGCCGTGAACGCCGTCACCGCTGCGCCGCCAGCTCCTCGTACGCCACCCGTTCGAGGGCCATCACCACGGCGGGCGCCAGCTTCAAGTCCACCGCCGCTCGTTCCCCGCCGCCCAGGACGCGCGGATCGCGGCCCGTGATGCTGCCGAACAGCATCAGCGCCTCGAGATAATACCCATAGTCGCTGGCGTGATAATGATCGGCCGTCCACAGATTCACCCGGCCGGGATCGATGCCGTCGTAGGGGTTCGCGTCCGCCACGCCCTCGTGAATCGCGCGCATCCAGGCATCGCCCACCGGCACCACGCCCTTCACTCCCGGCGTGCCCGCCGCCGCCTGACCGTACCCCACCCGCAGGTCGCGGGTCATCGCCTCGAGCGAGCGGCCATGCCAGGCGCCGGCCGCGGGATACACCTGATCCGCCCGCGGCCAGGTCGCCGTCAACCGCACGTCCACGGCAGGGTTTCGCGCCCGTAGCGCCGCCGCCAGCGTGTGTACGTCCCGGATCAAGGCCGTGGAATCTCCCGGATGCTCCTTGTCCAGCGTGCTGTAGCTCTGCAGGACGACCACGTCCCATGGCCGGCCGCCGATCACGTCCCCCTCGTGCGCGAGGTGCCAGTCGAGGCCCACCCCCGGATGCGTCTCCAGGAACACGTCGAACGCCAGGCCAGATTCCGCCGCGAACGCCTTGAACAAGGCCGGCACCCCGCCAATGCCCCCGCCATTCAAGTCCACCACCGAATCCGCGCGATACGTCCGCACCGCCGCGCCCTGCCCATAGGTGAAGCTGTTGCCCACGAAAAGAATGCGTGCAGCCGGTCCACGCTCGGCAGCCGCGGCACCGAGGGCGCAGACGAACAGAATAAGGCACGACACGATCGACCGCGCCGGGCGCTCCGGGGGACGTTTCACGAGGGGATCTCCGGGCGGGATGCAAGGGTCCGACAATCTTCTTATATCGGCCTCCAGGGCCACCCCCGTCAAGCCGCAAAACCGCCGCATGCGCCGGCATTCGCGCCGGGCCCACCGCCGCCCAAGTTTCGAGAACCTTGATAATCCTATAGAATTGGGCACCAGGGCTTGGGTTCGAGGGAACCAACCCGGACGCTCGAGTTCCAAGCGTCTCTGGAGCGCTCCCCCGACGCACCAGTAACCACCGCGGTGACCGCGAGACCCACGGGCTTAAGCCCGGCCGGGCGGATTTTTGGCGTACGAAAGGATCGACTGGATGAATCAAAGAACGGCACCCACGCCGGGCACGGCACTTCCGCCGGGCGCGGCCCCCACGCCGGGCACTCCCCCGCCGTCGGGCGACCCAGGTCTCCACGCGAAATACCAGGATGCCCGCCCCCGGCCCATCGAACTGGACCCCGGCATGCGCGCCGCACGCGAAACCGTGCTCGACAACTCCGGCTGGGTGCGGCCCCTGCAGCAGGAAATTGGCCGCGTCATCGTCGGGCAGCGCCATCTTCTCGACCGGCTCCTGATCGCGCTCCTCACCAACGGCCACGTGCTGCTCGAGGGCGTGCCCGGACTCGCCAAGACGCTTGCCCTCAAAACCCTCGCGAGTTGCGTGGACGTGGGCTTCAAGCGGTTGCAGTTCACGCCCGACATGCTTCCCGCGGACATCGTGGGCACCATGATTTACAACCCCCAGGACGGCGCCTTCCGCACCAAGCACGGCCCCATCTTCAGCAATCTCATCCTCGCCGACGAGATCAACCGCGCGCCCGCCAAGGTGCAGAGCGCACTGCTCGAGGCCATGCAGGAGCGGCAGGTGACCATCGGCGACGAAACCTACGCGCTGCCGAATCCCTTCCTGGTGCTGGCTACGCAGAATCCGCTCGAACAGGAGGGCACGTACCCCCTGCCGGAGGCCCAGATCGACCGCTTCATGATGAAGGTGATCGTCAATTATCCGAGCCGAGCCGAGGAGCGCGCGATCCTGGACGCCATGGCGACCACCGAGCCCATGCCCGTCCCGCGCCCCGTCGTGTCCGCCGAACAGATCGTGGGCGCGCGGCACGTCGTCAACTCTCTGTTCGTCGATGACAAGATCCGCGACTACATCGTCGACATCGTGCTCGCCACCCGGCCGCCCACCCACGCGTCCTTGAATTTGAACGGCTACATCCAGACCGGCGCCTCGCCGCGCGCCACCATCGCCCTCACGCTGGCTGCGCGTGCCATGGCGTTCCTGGGGGGCCGCCATTTCGTCATCCCGCAGGACGTGAAGAACGTGGCGCCGGACGTGCTGCGCCATCGCGTGTCGGTGACCTACGAGGCAGAGGCCGAGAACATCACCTCCGAAAACGTCATCGAGAAAATCCTCAACACCCTCCCCGTTCCTTGAGTAGCAGCCTGCCGACCATGCCCGCCGACACCACCGTCTCGAACAAGGTCATTTTGAGCGCCATGCGCACGCTCGAAATCCGCACCCGGCGCATGGTCAACGACAGTCTCGCCGGCGCCTACCACTCGGTGTTCAAGGGGCGCGGCATGGACTTCGACGAGGTCCGCGAATACACCCCCGGGGACGAAGTCCGCACCATCGACTGGAACGTGACGGCGCGCGCCGGCCGGACCTTCGTGAAAAAGTACACCGAGGAGCGCGAACTCACGATTTTGCTGCTGGTCGACATCAGCGCCTCCGGCAACTTCGGATCCGCCACGATGTCGAAGCGCGACCTCGCCGCCGAACTCGCCAGCGTCCTCGCCTTCTCCGCCATCCGCAACAGCGACAAGGTCGGCCTGCTGCTCTACACCGATCGCGTCGAACGCTACCTGCCCCCGAAGAAAGGCCGCCGTCACGTGCTCCGTGTCGTGCGCGACATCCTGTACCACACGCCCGAAGGTCGCGGCACCGACACCGTCAAGGCGCTCGACGTGG
>Ga0182030_10019879_pt1 | contig 12732 bp, 14 predicted proteins | sample 812S3MmetaG_FD_121299 | JGI IMG/M metagenome (GOLD analysis project Ga0182030, IMG submission 121299) | Permafrost microbial communities from Stordalen Mire, Sweden - 812S3M metaG (Illumina Assembly) | ecosystem: Environmental > Terrestrial > Soil > Wetlands > Permafrost | place: Sweden... | reverse complement strand
TACCGCTCCGCTCCCTCGACGGCAAGTGTGAGGTGGACGCTCGGGTTGGCGCGCTGATAGACTAATAGGGTTGCAGTCGCAAGTGCCTCCACCTGTATGGACCCGCCTGCAAGTCGATCGACGAAGGACAAGAAAAGACCCCGTGGATACCAGAACCCGTCACGCCCTCAAGAAAGACAAGTTTGCCCAGGCCACTGCCAGCAGCATGAGCTGGGTCAGCGGTCACCGCTCAGGTGTTTTGCGTTGGACCATTGTTGTAGTTGCGGTCCTTGTGGCGGGCATAGGCGCGCTGATTTATGTCAACAATCGCGCCGAGGCAGCCGACAGCGCGCTGGGCGCCGCGCTCGACATTTACAACGCTCCCCTCACCCAGCCCGGAGCGCCGCCGGAGACCGGAGAGTATCCCACGGCCGCTCAGCGCTCGCAGGCTGCCAACAAGCTGTTCTTGACGGTGACGCAGCAGTTTGGCTGGCTGCCGCAGGGAGCCAAAGCCCATTATTTTGCGGGCGTTACCGACCGGGAACTGGGCCAGAACGGCCCTGCCGAGACGGAACTGAAGATTGCCGAAGGGTCCTGGGACAGGAATCTTTCCAACCTGGCAAAGTTGGCTTTGGCCGGACTTTATCACCAGACTGGCCGCGACTCCCAGGCTATCGACCTCTACACCGCTTTGGCTGCCAAGCCGTCGGAGACGGTTTCAACCGGCTCTGCACAGCTCGATCTCGCCAATTTGTATGCCTCGGCCGGCAAGCAGGACCAGGCGCGCGCGCTGTGGGCAAAGGTGAAGGACGCTGACAAGACCGGCGGCCAGGGCTCGGCAGCGTCGATTGCCACACAGAAGCTGGCCGGCAAGCAGTAGTCCGCTTTTTGAAGGCCCGTTTTGAAGGCCCAGGCAGACAGCCGGAAGCTTGGGGGCCGCGCCGGCTTCGCGCTCGCAGCAAATTCGGCGTCTGAGCATTTTCCTCACCGCCTGCGTCTGGTGAGCTATGAGTACCAGCCAGGCAATATTCGCAGGTTGGATGGAGATTCCAAACAGCGCTGTGAACCAAGACGCCCGCAGCCAGACACAACAAACTGCGGCGGAAGAAGCCACGCTTGTGGCGCTGGTGAGCCAATACGCCGGCACCCTTTACCGCGTCGCTTTCTCCGTCTTGCGCAATCCCTCCGACGCCGAGGACGCCGTGCAGGAGGCTTTCCTGCGGGTGCTGCGGCATCGCGACACGCTGGACGAGGTGCGCGACCGGCGCGTGTGGCTCATCCGAATTGTGTGGAACATTGTGCTGGACCGGAAGCGGCGCGCCAAAACCAGGCCGGAGACCGACGATGTTTCCGAGCTGGCGCGGGTGCTGCCCCACAGCGGACTTTCGGCGGAGGAGATCGCCTCCGCCGCTCAGCACCACGCACACGTGCTTGCCTGCGTGGATCAACTGCCGGCGAAAGAGCGCCAGGTACTAATGCTCTCGGCCTTTGAAGAGCTTTCCAGCGTGGAGATTGCCACGGTTCTCGATATCTCGGAATCCAGCGTCCGGTCGCGTTTGTTTCGCGCGCGCAACCTGATGGCTGGCTTGCTGAATCACAAAAGACAGTGATTAGTGATTAGTGGTTATTGAACGGTTGTAAGTTGTCAGTTGCTTGACGATGCAGGGAGTTTGGTATGAATCCTTCCGAACAAAACATGATGCTTAACCTTGGCGCCCAGCGCGCGGATCGCGACACCGGACGCGAAACCGGAGAAGCTACGCTGCGGCTGATCGCCCAGCTTCCCGCGCCTGAGGGGCTTGAGGATCGCGTGCAAGCCCAATTGCGCGTAGCTCCGCGCAGAGCTCGGGTACTTTCGTGGCCCGCGGTGCTGCGTTCAGACAGCCAATGGATGCGCAGCGCGGCCGCGGCGGCCATTGTATTTGTGGTTGTCGGCGGCGGGTGGGGCGTCTACTCGCGGGTTCAGCAGCCGCAGCCGGCAAGGGTTATCGTAATGCCGCCTCGGGTAGCTGCGCCTGGCAGTTTTTCAAGCGCGGCAGCCATACGGACGCCGAACACACTCAATGGGCCGGTGGTGGCGAATCCCGCAACGAAGAAGCCGGCTGAGGTAAAGGGCCAGGATAAGCTTCCGGCACTGCCGGCGCAGAAGCCGAGTCGGCGGTTGCAGCCAAGCGCGGGCGGCAAGACCGCGCATCAACCAGTTGTGCCACAGCCCGTTGCATCGCAGGCAAAATAGAGATTCAATCCATGACTTCCAGGCTCAAGCGGTCTTGGTCACAGCCCGGATCACCATTCCCAGCAGCGCCAGCACCACCGCTCCCCAGAACGCCGCTCCAAATCCCCGCACATGAAAGCCGCGCACAATGCTGGACGCAAGCAGGATCATCAGGCCGTTGATGACCAGCAGAAAGATTCCCAAGGTGAGAATGCTGAGTGGAAACGTGACAATCTTCAGGAAAAAACCTATCGTCGCATTCAGCAGTCCAATTACCAGCGACGCGATCATCGCGGGCCATAGCCCCTCGACAACGAAACCAGGCACGATTCTGGAAACAAGCATCAATGCTATGGCATACAAAAGCCATTGAATCAGCAGTGCGAACATGGTCCTCCTTGTTCTGGCCGGCAGGCCCCTGTCTGTTGGATGCGCCCGCGCCGGCAATTGTTCCCCGGACACCGGTATAGCATGATCAGGCAGGGCAAGGGAATGGCGCATGCAGGCAAGACTTGCCTCCAGCGCGACCTTTCCCGGCGTTACGGGTCCTACAGAATGTCTCTCGCTGTTTGCCTCGCGCATCTTCATTTCAGAGGAAATGCCTTCATGAACGGCTCACGCATTTTCTGCGCCGCCAGCCTCTCAGCATCCTTACTGCTCAATCATCACGCACTCGCTCAGCAGGCGGCCAATCACCCGTTGCCTGACATTCGCGAATTGGTGCGCCAGGTCCACGACCACCAGCAGCAGCTTGAGAAGGTGCGCGAAAACTACACCTACACCTCTTTGCAAACCATACAGGACATCGATTCCAAAGGCCACGTGAAGAAGACCGAGAGCGAGGAGTACGAGGAGTTTTACGCCAATGGCCACCCGATTGCGCGCCAGGTGAAGAAGAACGGCCAGCCGCTCAGTGACAGCGAAGCGCAGAAAGAGACCGAACGCGTCACGAAGGAAGTGGAAAAGGCGGAGAAGACGACGCCCGATCAGGAGATGAATGCAAACACCATCTCAATAGGCCGGGTATTGGAGATGATGGACGTGCGCAACCCGCGGCGCCAGAGGTTTCACGGACGGTCGACGATTGTTTTCGATTTCGTTGGCCGCAAAGACGCCAAGACGCACGGTCTGGCCCAGGACCTGTCAAAGACGCTGCAAGGCACCATGTGGGTGGATGAGGCCGACCGCCAGATTGCTCATCTTGAGGTTACATTCATCGACAATTTCAACATTGGCGGGGGCATTGTGGTACGCATTGAAAAAGGTTCCAGCTTTTACTTCGACCAGGAGCCCGTCAACGGCGAAGTCTGGCTGCCTGTTGGAGGCGAAGGCACCATCCAGGCGCGCGTGTTTCTGGTGAAGGGGATTCGCCAGCACGGCACCGAACGCGACTACGACTACAAGCGTTTCCATGTGGAGGCGGAGCAATCGAAGGACGCGCAAGCCGTGGTGGAGCAGAAGCCGTAAGGCTGCCGGGTTGGCATCGCCGATGCTCGCGGGGAATGCGGTCGCGCATCCATTTACAGTGGAAGCATGTTTGCGCGCGAGCTTTCCATCCAGCGAATCGATTCCTCCGGCGAACGGCACGCTTGCCCCATTCGCTGGATCGACAACTTTGCCATGCGCAATTTCACCAACGACGCGGTCTTCGACGACACGCTCCCCGTCGCCGATGGTTTGCTCGAAGCCGGCAACCGCGTGCCGCTCGACCGCCTGCAACCCGCCATGGAAGACTGGTTCCGCCGCAAGGGCTACATCAGGCCCGATGAACGGCTCGAGGTGCTGGAGGTTGCCGGCGCTGGGGCGCGTCGCGGCTAACCTCGGCCGGCGCAAGACTAGTCTGGACAGCCACCTGCCGCAGGGTTTGGTCGTGCCACAGACGAAACTCCGCCTCGCGCCTGGCCCTCAGGCCTGCATTCTCCTTAACGCCTGCGTGGTCCCAGCGCAGAAGTTCCTCGGCGGCCCGATCATAGCTCCCGCAGTTCAAGTCCTGCAGAAGCGTTGAGGCTGCCAGCTTTCTCGCACCCAGGTTAAAGACAAAATCCACCAGCGCGTCGAATTGGCCTTGCGTCAGGGCAACTTTCACCAGACGCTTCACGGCCTGCTCGGCGGCCTGCAAGTCGCGGCTCAGCATTTCCTGGCCCCACGCCTCATCGATGCCATTGGGGAAGGACTCCGTAGCAAGGATCCGGTGGCCATAGCCAATGGTCGGAACTCCAGCCACATCCAGATACATTCGACCTCGAAAACCTTCCGACTTCTTCAGCAACTCCAGCCCTGCCGCGCTCATTGGCATCGCTTCCCCCGCTCATGGCCGTAGATGGCCCGATTTCGACCCTAGCAGGATGCGGGAATTAATCTGCAAATCGCGCTGGATACTTTCAATTGCGGTTTCAGCGGGCTGAGGCGGGGGCTTTCCCGCTGAGCGACTCAAACTCCAACAGAATGAAATTAAGCGCGTCGTCGAAGTTGCGATCGTGCGTCTTTTGCAAAACCGCAACCTCGATCGACTGGGTCAGCGCCCAAAGGATGAAGTGAGTTTTGGCGTCGTAGACCACCAGCCGGAACATGGGAACCGGGTCGGATGCCCCGTTCACCTTATTCACGCTCATTGACCGTGTTGAGCCACTGGGGGAAGTGAGCTGCAGCTCGAGCACCAGGTCCGCATTCGCCGGATCGGCAACCAATTGGTACTGGCCCGCCGCCTTGAGACCTGCGTAGAACTGGCTGTAGCCGCGGCTCGGGTCGCCGCTGAAGGGCGATGGAAACAGCCCGCTGTCTGCGCCAGCGTTGGAAACAAAAATGCTTTTTGCCGCGACAATAGCCGGGGGCACCGGGCCCGCGGCCGAAACTGCCTGTTGTGCCATCGCTGAACAGGCGCCGATCAACGCGGCGCACACCGCCAACCCAAATGCCGACCTGAAGCTCTTCATCCCCATATCCTCATAATCCATGAATCTCGACCGCGGAGATTTGACACCGAATGGCGATCGTTTGTCTCTGCCATTTTCCGATATATGCTGGGGTGGAATTAGGCCTCGCCGGCCTTGGAATCAGTTTTGCACCAAAACAAGTGCAACCTTTAACTCGCTGATAACACGCTGGTTAAAAGAATCAGCCTGCGAACCACCCGGATTTTCCTCAAGAATTACCCGTGCCTTTCTTGCTAATAGATGGGCAAAAGGGTGTCGAACTAGTAAAATAGGCAGATGGTGATACGAAGGAAATCACGCAACACGAATCTGAAAACTCCACTTAAGGTTTGTCTGCTCGCGGGTGCTTCATCGGTTGCGCTGACCGCTTTGGTGGTCACGCTTTCCATGCCGGCCGTTCATGCCGATGCGCCGCTTCCCAGACCCGCCGCAACCATGCCTCCCGCAGGTCCGGTGGAGAGCGCGACTCCGCCTCCTGAAACCCCGCAAGTAGCCATGCATTTGACCGCAAAGGAACGCCGCGCCCATATTCTCCGGGGTCTCGCGTCCTGGTACGGCAAGGTGTTCAACGGGCGCCGCACCGCCAGCGGGGAGCGCTTCGATATGTACGCCATGACCGCCTGCCATCCGACACTGCCGTTTGGCTCCGTGGTGCGAGTGGTCAACGAGACCAACAAGCGCTCGGTCGTCGTCCGGATCACCGATCGCGGGGATCTTGGCGACGAGGGGCGAATTATCGACCTTTCCTATGCGGCAGCCGAAAAACTGGCGATGACCAGGTCCGGACTGGCCAACGTCGACCTGCAAGTCCTTTCGCTGGGAGGGAAGCACGGGAACAAGTAAGCAGACGAAAACCTGTTAAATATGCAACGGAGGAGCCCGCGGGCTCCTCCGTTGCGCGTTTGGCATCCACGCTTACTGATCGGTGTCAGGCAGTTTGTACGGCTTCGTGAGCCACTGCCGGGCCTCGTTCACCGCGCCTTGCGTGTTGTCGTTGGTCTGCACCGCCAGCCGGTACTCGGCAACCGCCCGGTCGCGCTGGCCGGTAATGTCGAATATCTCGCCCAGGGCAATATGGCTCCAGACCTCGGTCCAGCGCGGCTCCCCGTCGCCTCTCAGCGCATCGCGGTAGGAGTTGACGCTGGCCTGGTAATTGCGCTGTTTGAACAGAAGTTCGCCAATGCGGTAGTTGGCCAGGGAACTGGACGGGTTGGCCTCGAGAGCCTTTTGAAACTCGGCCAGGCCGCCGATCATGTCGCCCTGCTGCACCAGTTGCTGACCCTTCAGAATGGCCACCCGAACCATCTCATCCGGCGTCGATTTCAGCACCCAGTCGCTGGGATCGATGCTGATGCGCCGTGGCCGCCCGAACGTATCCACAACAAACGGCGTATCGGTTCCAACCACTTCCACCTTCTGCGATTCCGTCTTGCCGTCGGTCTCGACGCGCAGTTCCACGGGCATGCGGAAAAGGTCGAGATCCTGCTGAATTTCGCCAATGGTGCGGAATCCCTTATTGTTGCCCAGCCGGTAAACGGCATATTTATTGGTGAATTGCGGCGCCCCGGTGCCATCGATCCATTGCGCGAAGAAGGCGGTTAACTGCTGGTCGCTCTGCGCCTCGGCTACCTTGATAAAGTCCGTGGTGCGGATGCTGGAGTCTGTGTACTGGCTCAGCGCCCCCTTCAGCGTGGCCAGAAATGCCTTGTCTCCAATTTCCCAGCGCAGCATGTGGAAGACCATCGCGCCCTTTTCCAGCGTCATCGACTGGAACTCAGGAGTGAACGGGCTGAGCCGCCCTGCGCTTGAAAGCGGGATGGTGTCATAAGCCAACGCGCCCGCGGCTACATCCTGAAGGGCCGCGCGCAGGGCGCTCCTGCCGCTCTGGTCCTCCAGGTACATCAACTCACCGTAGCGCGACATGCCGTTGATAATCCAGGCGTCATTCATCGTCCTCGGACTTACTTGGGAACCCCACCACTGATGGGCGATGGTATTGGCGAGCAGACGCACTCCGCTCTTGTCGGCGATTCGCGAGCCCAGAACTGCCGCCAGTTCGGGCGCCCATACCGCTGGCAGCGTGTCGTCCGGAATCTCCACCACATTCAAGTGGCTCGACTCCGGCGACCCGAAGCTGTCGGTAAAGAAGTCGTACTCCTTAGCTGCCGTCTGCGCCACCTCGTTGCCCGATGCCTGGTGCGCCACCGTCAAATAGACCTTTACGTTCCCCGGCCCCGCCGTCGCCGGACCCACATATCGCCCCGCAATGATGGTGCCGGGAAATCCCGGCTTATTCCAGTTGAAGTCGTATTGGTCGCCATCCTTGCCATTGGCCAGGGTCACCGGCTTCGGCGCGCCAGTGCTGCCGCTGGAAAACACCCGCATCCCTTTCGGCACGCGGATGTGCATCTCCGCCGTAAACCTGTCGATCAAATAGCCGGTCATGGGAAACCAGCGCGCCGGATAAAGCAGATAAGTGATCGGCTCCTGGATCGCGGCCAGCTTCAGGCCTTCCACGGGACCATCGTCGTTGCCGGTTATCATGCCTTCGTATTCGAAGGTCCAGTGATTCACCTGTCCCGGCGTAAAAGGCGCGGCCGGGCTTACACGAATGGTTCCGTCGGCCGACCGCTCACCGGTAAGCAGCTTGCCGCCGTCGTCGGTGATGCTTGTAACCTTCAGAGCCGGGTGAAAGCCAAAGCTCACCAGCTCCATGGTTTCCGGCGCGGTAAAGGCAACCACCACCTTGGCCGCCAAATGGTGTGTCGACGGGTCCATTTCGGCGTCGATGGTGTAGCCGGAAATGTTGAGCGTGGGCCGTTCCACCCTTTGGGCCAGCATTGGCAAAGCCACTATCAGCGCCGCCATCAGCATGAGGAGCGCGCCCCTAAATACTGTAAGTACGGCGTGTTCAAGCCGCCAATTCCGCTTCATCGTACTCATAGCAGTCATCATCGCATTGCAGCCGTTCTTTTAGCAGGGAATCTGTTTTGGCCGGTTCAAAATCATTGCCACGCGGTTTCAGTTCACCGCCGCGGGGATCCGCGCCGGGGAATCGGCGCCAAGTTCAGAAAGGGTGACCTCCGCCACGCGTTCAATTGCGCCGCCGCTTCCGCCCTCATGCCCTGGCCAGGTATTGAGCAAGCCACGAATCCTGGCAAGCTCCTCCATCATGGACTCCCGAGGAAGCCCGTCCGGTAGCAGCCGTTCGATCTGTTGGACGATATTTGCCGCCGTGAAGTCATGTTGAATCAGTTCCGGCACAACGCGCTTGGCGGCGATCAGGTTGGCCATGGCCACATGTGGCACCGTCACCACCCGTTTTGCAATGGCATAGGTCAGGGGCGAAACCCGGTAAACAACCACAAAGGGATTACCTATGAGCGCGGCCTCGACGGTTGCCGTTCCGCTGGCTACCACGGAGGCCCGGGCGTGGAAGAGCGCGGCGGGAGCGTCGTCGACGAACCGGACCGGCACATGCCCCAGGTCAGACTGCTCTGGGCTCTCTTCCATTCGAAAGATTTGATCCCGCTGTTCAGGTGTTAGGGTCGGCGCTAAGGGTAGAACGAATTGCAAGTCAGGGTCCTTCTTGAGCAAGAGCCGTGCAGCTTGGAGGATCTCGAATAGGTTGTCGCGGACCTCGCGGGCACGACTGCCAGGAAGCAGGGCAATCCAGGTGCGGGCAGGGTCGAGTCCACTGCGTTCGGCAAAGTCTTCCCGGCTCACCGTTGGTAGCGGCAATTCCGCCAGAGGATGCCCCACGAACTCCGCCTCCACGCCGCGCTCCCGGTAGAACGCCTCCTCGAACGGAAAGATCACCAGCATCTTGCGCACGTATTTCTGCACCAGCTTGATGCGATGCTTCTTCCACGCCCACAACTGCGGGCTGACGAAGAAGATCACCGGAACGCCCAGCCTGTCGAGCTGCTCGGCCAGCTTGAAATGGATATCCGGAAAATCGATGAGCACGGCCACATCGGGCCTCCGGTCGCGGATTGCCTGCTTCAGCCTGCGGAACTCGCGATAGATGCGCGGCAGGTAGCGGATCACCTCGGTAATGCCCATCACCGCCATATCTTCCGACCGGACAACGCGCTCCAGGCCCGCGCCTGCCATTCGATCGCCGCCCATGCCGAAAAACTCAGCGGTCTGTCCGGTTGCGGCAAGCTGCCTTTTCAGCGCCCCAATCAGCAGCGCGCCGTAGTGTTCGCCGCTGGCTTCGCCTGCCGAGATGAAGATGGTAGGGGGCATAGTGCGATGGCGCGGGTGGTTGGCGCGCTGGTGACAATCATAGCGGGTCCATGCTATCGGAACCGGTGGGATTCAGAATCGCGCTGTGGCGCAGTTTCCGGATGGGCGACGCGGAGGGCCTAATGAGGGAAACCTGTCATTAAGCTGGAAGGTCTCATGTCTCAATGGACAGACGCTGCCAACGCATTGTCGGAAAGCATCGCCGATGCCTCGACTTGGTCCCGGTCAGCTTTGTACGAAAGCTCGAACGTTGTAGCGGAATCCGACCACCCAAGCATACGACCATCGGATTCGCCAATTTTAACTTTTGAATCCCTTGATGGCTTGCCAAGGAGGCGAGTGTAATGATCGATCTGCACATTTTCCGCGTCAGTGGACTTCACGCCATAGTAGAAGTGAAACTGAGAAATCAACCCCGTTTCGGTCTTGAGCAAAGACATTCCTTCTGCCCCACCAAATGTGCCGTGCTTGAACGTGCAGGTTGGACCATTCCAGTTACAGAAATCTGCAGTTTGAGGCATCTTGCTGCCAAGCGCCAGTATCGTTCCTCTCTCAACTTTGACCTCGCGTAATCTATCGAGTGATGTTGCCGGCCCATGGGACCGGCATCCGGCAGGAACTATCAACATAAGCGCGAAAAGGCGAACTGATATCTTCATCTCGGTTCGATCGTTGCTGTACATTCTGACTTCAATAGCCCAGATGCTAACAGGTCCACTTCTCGCTCGGGGCGCCGACAAATCCCGACAAACTGGCCAATCGGAAATTCCACGACCAGAACCGTAGCTTGCCGTTCCCGCGCAAAAAAATTCAGAACCAGAATTCCCGTTTCTCGTCTAAATTGGAAACGAGAGGTCATGCTGTGCGGTCATTTTCCTTTTCACTCCCCAAGAGAAAGATTGTCCTCAGGCTCGTTTTCACGGTGCTGCTCCTGATGGCGGGCGGCATCTTTCAGTCAAACGCCGTTGCGCAGGATGCCGGCGCGCCCCCACCCGTGCCTGAGCCGCCTCCGCCACCCGTCGCATTCGAGAACAGGATTCTACCCAGCCAGCTCACTTTCCTCAACGACTATGCGAACCAGCCGTCGGGAGAAGTCTTCAAAGACAAGCGGTTCCGCAGCGTGATGAAGATGGTGACTCCGCGCACCGAATATCACTACGGGCGCGACATGCCGCTCTCCGATGCGAGCGAATCCGTTCTCGATGGCACGTCGCTGCCGGTCGATGTCCGCGATGGACGTTACGTAATGCTCGGCACCCGCGGCGGACCGTATCTGAGAGGCAAGGGATTTGTCTGGTTCGACATACAGGAAGGAATCGCACTGGGTGGCGTCTACTTTCATCCGGTCAACGGCGAGCCGACGCCGACGCTGGCTATCTTCTCGCGCCAGCTGAGACCAGACTCGCTTTCGATGAGCCAGCTTCCGGTGGCCTTTGCGCAGGCTGTCGCCGAGTGGTCCGCGGGTGCCGGTGTGCAGCCCATCACAGTGCGCTATTTCATCCCCGACAACGGCAGGAAGTACGTCCTCATCCACGACGAGGACTATTGCGACCATCCGGAAAACGCGCCCGCGCCGCCTCAAGACGAGTGCGAGCAGATGAATGCCGATGCCGCTGACATTGACGTGAACGCCGCCTACTTTATGCAGGAGACGCACAACCAGGCCAATGCGACGGCATGGATGCTGGGCGAGGATCAGGTAGCATGGATCGGGTTGCGGACCCAGACCTGCGGAACCGTGATGGCTTGCCGCATCCGGGTCACGCGGCAGCGCACGCGGGTGCTAATCGGCGGGGTACGTCGAAGATAGGCGCGAGCAACCAAAAGATCCCCAGCCGATTTGCAGAATATATGCATCCGTTGGTGCAGACTTGTCTTTTGCAGCGCGCCCTGCGCAGTTTCACAGCGCGCCTGCTCGGCTGTGCTCGCTCCTGCCTGGAAATTAAGCCTGGCGGAACGAATCCGTGTGATATGCTCCCATAAAATACTTGGCAATTCCTCAGAATCGGGAAATGCGAATCCTGCGTTCTTTCCCTGCACCACCAAAGCGCACCGGATGAAGTCCAGGCTGAACGGTTTTCCGAGTACTGCCGATACCTCAAGTACCAGCGAAATCCTGCATCGAGAAAGTTGGTGGTGACTATGAAAGGTCTTGCCCTGCCTCTGGCCCTTGCAATTCCCCTCACCTTCGCCGCCGCATCCGCGGGCGCTTCCACGCCGGCCGGAACACAGAGCGCTCCTGCCCCCGCAACACAACTAAAGCTTTCGAAACCGGCTCCGGCTGCCGCATCGGCCACCAGTTCCCCCAACGCAGGCCACACTTTCGAGGTGAACGACGAGAAAGGCTTGCTGTTGACCTGCATCGCGCCGCAAATCGATGCCAACCCCGATACTGACATATTCAATGGCTGCACCCTGGCGCAAGGACGCACGCTGGACGATGTGATGCATACCTTTATCCAGGCTATCCATTTTGTGCAGAATGAGCACGCCAAAGAGCACGCCGAGTTGTTGAAGGGAATGGAAGAGAAACAGGAGCCGAAGGCCGCACAGAAGTAGCCGCGGTGCCAAAATGCCCTAAGAACCTGTCTGGAAACTGCGACTGCAATGACTGATTTGAAACGGCGGCGCGTGTGCGTGGCGCCCCGGGGTTCCGTGCCATTGCTGAGAGCTGAGAGCTAACAGCTGGAAGATGATATCAGTGCTAGCACTTCCCTCGCTTTGTAAAGGTCTACGCGTGCGATTTTGTGCGCGAAAACGCGCTTATTTGCGCACTTTTTGCATCAAAACGACCTTAAAACAGCCTTATTTGCACTATTTTTCACGCGCTAGCCGGAACACATTAGCACATGCTACGACGTCGTTTTGCCATCGCAGCATGTGCATTTAACGTCATGCCCAGCGGCACGCAAGAGCTATCCCTGAACGGCCAGCAGCGCCGATTGCCGGGTGCGGACGGCGGCGGCGAGTTCTGTCAGCAGCGAATGGGTTTCGGCCCAGTCGATGCACCCGTCGGTAATGCTCTGCCCGTAGACCAGCGGCGCACCGGGTACAAGCTTCTGAGTTCCCGCCACCAGATTGCTCTCCATCATCACTCCGATAATGTGCGGGTCTCCATCGGCAATCTGCCGGGCGACATCGTGGCACACGATCGCCTGACGCCGGTAGTCCTTGTTGCTGTTGGCGTGGCTGAAATCGATCATGATGCGGGGCTCGACGCCTGCCTTCACCATCTGCGCTGCGGTCTCGGCCACGCTTTGCGCCGTGTAGTTCACCAACTTGCGGCCGCCACGCAGAATGATGTGGCAATCCGGATTTCCGGTAGTGACGAAGATGGCCGATTGCCCATGCTTG
>Ga0182030_10019878_pt1 | contig 12732 bp, 17 predicted proteins | sample 812S3MmetaG_FD_121299 | JGI IMG/M metagenome (GOLD analysis project Ga0182030, IMG submission 121299) | Permafrost microbial communities from Stordalen Mire, Sweden - 812S3M metaG (Illumina Assembly) | ecosystem: Environmental > Terrestrial > Soil > Wetlands > Permafrost | place: Sweden... | reverse complement strand
TTTGCAAGCTAACACTTGCCAGTTTGCACAATAGTACCGATAGTTTTGAATGACCGTTGTCCGGCAGTTAGTTGAGAGGGCTGAGGGGCAGTTATGGGTTAATTTCAGCCGATGGCCACCGGCCGATTTGAGGCTATTCAATTTTTCATAAATGACCGTTCCAAAAGTTCAAAGACATTCCTCCTATTCCGATCTACAACCTTTTCAGAAAACCGTCTCCATCCAGTATGATAGTGTTGTAATTGCAACACGAAACCGTGTATGCACGCAATATTTGAAAGCGTTAATTTTATTGTTTGCATACACAATTTTCACCTTATCGGACGGCGGGTCTCAACTGGTTATGCAACAATTCAAAGAATATTATTCGAGTGCACCCGCAATATCTGTTCACTTTTGCGAACTGCGTGTCTTAACTGGTTACAATCCCGAACTGTATCGATCAAATAGATCGAACATATCTTCTATGTCGCCCAAAGCGTTGTTCGAAAGCGCAACAACTGGAGCTTCAAAAACTCTATCCGTTTTTTCCGAACTCGTCCTATCGAATTCCGTTTTGCTTACGGCTGGTGTTTTAGCGTTGGGCAAATATTGAGGCAGTTTTCCGTCTTTGAAATCAAGCCCCAACTCAGCAAGATGTATGATTCGTTTTGCACGATGATAAGGCCCCAACTGCGCGAGCAGTTTATATAGATCGGGGTGTCCATCTTCATTGACCGAAACTTGCATTCTGATTGAGCCGGCTTTCGCGGGATCGTTAGAAGTAGCCATAATTTTATTTACAAACTAAGTTGCCTTGGACGTTTTTTGCGCATTGCGAAGCTGAATCAAAACTTGTTGCTCACCAGCAAGCTGAAACCCCCTAACATTAGAAAATACCGGACTTTTAGTCACCACAATATTGTGGTGTGGAAATTTCTTTTTGATTGCTTCTAAGTACAGAGGGGCTCCTCCGCCTGCAAGGATGATATTGTTAATATCCTGCCCGCTTCCAACACTGTTTACCAGAGAAGCGACCGCTTGGTTAACTACTGACTTCCCTGCATCAATATAGTTGCTAACGTCGATTGGTTTATTAAACACTGTGAACGGTGTCCCTTTACTGAAATGAGCGTCAAGCTGTTGACACAGTCTTCCAATGTCGGCATTCCAGCTTTCTTTCTCATTCGCAAATGTGGCAATGTCCCTGATCACTGCAGACATGCCCCGTTTTACAGAATTGCTTCGCGCGTCCTGCGGGGTTAATCCACGTGACATCAGCCAGTCAAATGTAAAGAATCCCGGATCAATAATCAGATTGATTTGCTCTTTCAAGGTATCAAACAGATCGCACGAAAACGCGTATTCAAAGAAGGCCCCCATCGGTTGAGGCATAACTAAAACTCGCTCGACATTCACTGAATGCCCGCTGGGCAATTCATGGCGGCCGGTGACTAGGGTTTTGAGTTTCTTTCTTAAAACTTCGTTTCGAAATGTTGCAACCGGCAGCCCCACCATGAGCAAGCCTATAGTATCCCCTTCAAAATATTTAGCCCCAGTCTCGTCACGATCCATCATGTAATACAGTGCCCCGCGAAGACGAGCCAAATAATCATCTGACAGGCAGAAATCGTTGTCGAGCACGGTGGACTCATCGTGCGTGTCTTGCGCGTCGACAACGCCACGACCCACTTCAAATTCGCCACCATTCACCGAGACGACAACTGTATCTCTTCCTTTAACCAGTCCTGAATCTAAGGTTTTACCAACGGCTGACGGCGAGCGCGATGGAAAACTTCCGCACTCCACTTCGCTAACCATCTCCTTGTGGCTTAGCGTGTATTTAACATGTCCATAGCCAACATCGACTGCCCGTACAACAATTCCTTGCAAAGCTTCCATGGTGCCTCTCCTTATAAAAATCACCTGACAAAAATAGTTAATTTACCTATCAAATACCACGCATAGTTTCATATTAACACCATTGGTTGTTTTTTACAACAAAGTTGTACTTAAATACAGCTTTGGTGTCCTGGAAAAAATTCAAATCGGCAAAAAGATGTACTTATGTACTGAACTTTTTTATCTATATGTTTATTTGTATTTTTTATATGTTATATATAAGTAATTAAGGTAGCTCCCATACAGAGTGAAATAAGAATCCACGCCAGTACAGGCGAATTCACCTGATTCCCATACTTATTCCCGACATAATTATTTTAACATACTTGCAACTTGTAGTTGTTTGTGTATAATGGCCACATTCTCACTCCGGTGAGTTGTGGCTGGGCACCCAGTTAAACTGCCTGGATTAGTGTACTGATCCGTTTCTTTTCAGAAATGTTCCTTGCTGAAATCAGTGCTTGGAGTGATGTTAAGAAACAATGCGTACGACTTGAAAAACATAGTTTGAAGGTTCCCTCGAAGCGTTTATCGCAAGAGTAAACTTGAAAAGTAGCAAAGCGGTTAGTCGCCGTGGAAAATCGAGTAGCCAACACATGGCACTCACCTGATCTGCTCTTTGCAGATCGTCTCAGGTTTCCTCACAAATGGACGTTGTCCAACCGTGGGAACGACCTATGCCCTGTCCGGGCGCGACATTTATATTGCAAGAAAAAACGAGTTAGTAACGTTTCAAGTATCCGCGATGCAGGCGCACTGTACTACCACACATTCGACGCTCTAGGCCTAATTGCCAGATGTGCTGATGACTGATGGTGTCGGGGTTGCGTAGCTCAGGCTGTCTGTCTTTCTGTCCAGTTAAAACTGGGAAAAAAACAGGAGTAGCGAGAAAAAGAAATGGTGAAAACGGGAATAGTTTCAAGCCAAGAATGTTATTTAGGACAAGACGTATCGCATAGCACACACCCCTCCTGCCAATGGCAGCGCTGCGGTTCAAATTGAGACTGGTTTGCCCAGGGCAATTGAACACAGGGGAGAAAGACGGGACCGGCGTTGGCCGGTTGATGCTCCGGTGGTAGGAGCTAAAAATTGAGTAGACCGTTGTGTGAAGGCAAAAGATTTTACAAAGGGAAGGCCGTTTGTTCGGCAAAAAGAACTGGTCAGAAGTTTGATCAGAGTGACGTGAGTCACAGTATTTGGAGGCAGAAATGACTCCTCTTATTACTCTCCCCAGTGACTTAAGTTCCACCATGGCTACGGCCTAACCCCCCAACTCTCCGACCTGACGGTATCAGGAGCCAGAGCGCTTGGCAAAATGCGCAAACCTCCCGGTGACGCCGGAAGAAACAATAAGCGAGCATTACAAGAATATTTTTTTGAACGGACAAACTGCGACCAAAAGACAACGAATATCAGCAATGAAAGGATGGGAAGAAATATGCAATTTAGAAATATCTCGGGGACTCGGGAAACACTGAAGTTAATTAATACAACACCCCCTTGTGAGTTGACGAAGACGCTGGCGGACGTACTGATTCGCACACGTCAGTCATTATCAAATATTCAAAAATAGGAGTACTTGAAATGAATAATTACATTGATGGAAAACCACTGGATTTAGGATTGACCGCAGATTCTGAAAACGAAGACGCTAAGGACACCCAGGCGAAACCGCAGCCAAAGCTCAGCTACAAACCGGGTCGTGTTGATGGTAAAAATAGTAAATATAAATCCGGTAGTCACTTTGTACCAAAGAAGATTAAACACGAGATTGAAGTCTTGCTGTCGGCAAATCGAGATAAAGCGGCGAAATCGGATAAATCAGTAAGTGCCAGAACACAGGAGATTCGAGACACGACGATCCACAATTATTTTAGTGACCTTTTTAAGCTTGGGTACAAAATTCAGACTGTAAAGAACTTAAAGCCTAAGCATTTGGAAGCCGTTTTTAAATTCCTGGAGGAGATGGGGCAGTCACCTTCATCGATCCAGAACAAAATCTCGACCATGCGCATCTTTGCGGGCTGGATCGGCAAGGGCGACATGGTCAAGGAATCATCCCATTACGTTAAAGACAAGGCCAGTGCTCGTCGTACCACTGTAGCCCAGGAAGATAAAAGCTGGGTTGGCAATGGCATCGACGTACTAGCGAAACTCGCGGAAGTATCTGCTGTAAATCCAATTGTTGGAATTTTGCTGGAACTATGCTGGACATTTGGAATGAGAATGCAAGAAGCGGTGATGTTCAGGCCCGTGGTCGCAATTAATGAATGGGGAGTTTGGATCATTGACGGAACGAAAGGTGGAGGTCGCGGAAGATTTGTCCCGATCGAAACCGAACTTCAGATAGTGGTCCTGGGGCGAGCCTTAGCACATGCAGATGGGAAAACCGGATTTATAGGAAAGCGTGGCATCACAGTCAAACAAAAACTGCAGCACTTTAAAGATGAAATGAAGAAATTCGGGATTACCTTAAAGGACAGTAAAGTTACTGTGCACGGTCTGCGTCATCAGTTCATTCATGAAATGTACAAAAAGTTGACTGGGATTGAACCACCGATCCGAGGAGGAGACATTAGCAAGCTGGATAAACAAACGTTACATCGAGCCAAGCAACGGCTTGTTGAACTTGCCGGCCACACGCGAACGTCTATCAACACTGCCTACAGCGGCAGTGACAGGAACCCAAAATCGACACAGTCAAAGGAAGTAAAGTCGTCTGAGTCTAAGGCAGATGAAACATCTGCACCTCACAAACAAGAAAAGGAGTAGCGCATATGAAGGATATGAAAGGAAATCTTAAAAAGGGAATAACGGTCAAAGTCAAACCCTCAGTGGCGATCAAAACTGAATTTATGAGGAATGGATGGTCGCAAGAAAAATTAGACATGAAGTTAAACCCATCTCGCTATGAAAATAATGAGGATGATTACAATTCTTTAATTGACTACGTTAACGGCAAAGGATATTTCTTCGATTGGGGTCATGTGTTAGAAGTAATTGACGACACAGTTTGGAAAGATGGAACAAAACACATCCATTCCTATAGTGCCCAATGGCAGTTTAGCCTAGATGATATTTTGAGTTTGGCTCATCGGCACGGCTGGGTACTGGAGGATTTATGTAGAGCATGCGAAAAATGGTTGTATCAAATGAACATCGAAATCCCTATCAGTATGGAAGATTTTAGTACTACATCGTGTTTTTCATTTCATGTTTATGAAACAGACAAAAAGCAATTTAAGTTGGAGGCAAAAAAGGCTCGCCGCTGGCTTGCTAAAGTATTTATAACTGAACACGTACCGGTGCTGATCGACCTGCTGACTAAAGAATTGTCGAGTAACGTTCCTGGACAAGAAACAAAGTTGCAGTAACTTTATTGGAGATATTCTCTGATATTTTTTCATTTGGAAATACGACGGTTATATTTTTTAGCGCGCAATCGACACTAATCAGTTGCAAGTATTGAACATAATCCCCACAGTTTAGAGCATAATTATCACTGCAAGTGCTATTAATCACTCTAAGCGTGGGATTACGTCGTATGGTTACAACTACAGAATTAGAATCAAAGCCAATCGATCAGCCGAACAGAAATCAGGTTTCTCTTGATTCATCACTGTCAATTACTCAGCTATTTGCCGAGCGCTTTAATGTAGCGCTGGACAGAAATAATTTTCCGCCGCTCCATTTTGGCCGACACCGTGAAGTCTCCGCGAGATTTTATGTAAGTCGAAATGGCGCACGTAAATGGGTTACCGGTGAATGCATGCCAGATGTGGAACATTTGATTTTGATCTGCAATGAATTAGGGACAACAGTTGATTTTCTGCTTGGCCGCAATACTCCCCACGCTGCAAATTCCACAAGTATTTCCGTCTCTCAAGATACAGATGCGCTCCCGTTGTTATCGGGAAAACCAAACTCTGCGTCTGCCGATTCAGAATCCTTGGGCAATATTACATTTGAAAATAGTGTGCAGCAATCTGCAATGCGACTGCCGCCGAATGGTTCAAAACTCTATTTAGTTGCAACAGACTCCATGCAACCCGTGATAAACGTTGGTGACACTGTCTTTTTAGATATGAGCGCGACCAAGTTGGAAGATGGCGGAATTTACATGTTTGCAGCACGAGATCGAATTTTAGTTCGCCGAATAGTGATGGGGCTTGATGATCAGATTACGTTGAGCGCCTCCAACAAAATCTATCCCGACCAGAAACTATCGATCGATGATATTCAAATTGGAGAAACTACCAATCCCGAAGCAAAATTAAGATTGATTGCCTCTATTCAATGGATGATCAAGAAAATCGGCGGAATGTAATCTGCAATCAAATTTTAATGACGAAGTACAATTCATTCACTTGCCTCAAGCATGTCGTGCAGTCGTTGTACTTGAAATAACTTTGATGCACGTTCAAATCTTAGCCCAAGAGCACAACCTTCGAGCATCTTTGACATTGATGCCGGTGGTTTTTTAATTTTTCGGTACCCATATACAATGCCTTTCGTGAACTGCACCTCTTACGCCGAATTTAAGCGCATTTTTAATACCATTCACATCCTTGCAATCCCCTTCTCAGTCTTTCCAAAAATCTTTAAACCGATCCGACGATAACTGCGTGTAGCGGACGGTGTGCTGAATATTCTTGTGGCCAAGATAATGCTGGATAGCACGCGTGTCCTCTCCTGCCTGCGCCAACTTATAGCCACACGAATGGCGCAGCATGTGCGGATGGACTGAAAACGGCATCATGGCTGCCTTCCCTGCCCTGCCGACTATTTTGCGGACTGCATCGTCAGTCAGAGGTGCTTTGCGCTCGCTGACAAATACATAGGGCAGCACAGGATAATCGCGCTGCAAACGCCGCAGCGCGCGCAACTCCGGCCCACGCAATGGATGAACACTCGGATTACCCTGCTTGAGCCGGTTGATATGGATCAGCCCTTGCCGAAGATCAACTTGATCCCAGCGTAGATTAATCAATTCGCTCACGCGCAAACCATGCCGGTAACCAAGCATGATTATCGTCGCATCGCGATGTCCATGCCGACCAACTTTCCCGATTGCATTGATCAGTTGATTTACTTCAAATTCGGTCAAATACTCACGGCTACGGTAATCTGCGTTCTTGAGTCGGATTGGAACATTCCGGTTTATGGCTATTGGCGTGCTTCTGATGGGGAACTGCAAAACCACATTGCTGCATGTTGTCATTGTGTGAACTTTCCGTAAAAGGGGCTTTTTACGGAAAGTTTTTGAAGCCTCACTTCCGCAATCAACCGTTCAGACAATGTACAGAGTTCAACGATTTACCAAAGCACTATTTTTATTTCTGAGAACGCTCGATATCTTATTAACAACATCTAGGCGTTCTTGTAGAGCCTGACTCAAACGATGTTTGCCCCGCGTCACTTGGCACTTTGTGTTCTCCGCGCGCAACAGCCAACATTTTTTTCGTTAATCTTCGCAGAGATTTTGCTGATGTTTCTCTTGCTGGATTCTTCCGCATCCATTCATCGGCACGAGCCAGTTTTTCCTTCACTCCGGGTGCATGAAGCCAGCGCTCATTATCAGGAATTTTTTCATCTAAACTACGATCAACATCAGCCATTAGCCGATGACACCCATCCTCGATAGCTACGCTGTCATAGTCAGTAACCTTAGAAATACGCCGTACGTGCTACATAGATATAATTGGCCGACAACGGCAAGCCAGGAATAATACTCAGATCATAATGATCATAGCCGATGCGGAAGTCTGCATGATCAACGGTATATATTTCGATTCCGGCGCCGTACAAACTGGTTACACCAGAGTAGCCCTGAGATGACCCACCGTTCGTAGAATTAAGGGTCACCATTGTTTCAGCTTCTCCGACTTTGCCGTAGATACCAAAGCCATCCGAGAAGGGGATATGTCCAACTACGTTTAATGAAATCGACAAAGGGTTGTAAACAGAGCCAGCTGAGAAACCAACAACACCAATAATGGCCTCTGCACCAAGATACTTGTTTAAGTTATATCCACCACCAGCTTCAACGCCAAAGCCTGACGTTGTTCCGATTGGATCGGTTATTGGGCTGATCCCAATACTTAACAGCACATATCCGCCCTCCTCCACCGCCATTGCGCTGGGAAGCCAGATTGTTGCTGCCATCATTGCTGCGACGATTGATACGATTGTTTTCATCTTTTGGTTTCACAATTGCTCGTATTAAGTTGTCAGTACGACCGGCACCACTAATGTTTGCTCTGAAGGAGTCTTGACTTGATACGCAAGAAAAGGCAATCGTTCTTTCAGCTGGTCTTGCGACAATAAAGAGCCCCAGATCGGGGCTCCTCTTTCCTTATTTAGTACCCTCCCCTCCATTGCTTACCCGAAGGTTCCCAATGTCCACGCTCGTTCTTTTGGTATTCAATGACAGCACGCAACTCGGCTACATAATAATCACCGGCGACTGCTTCAAAAGTTGTTGTACCTTGGCCACCAACCGACACTATCTTGATCGTATGCTGACCAGGCTTAACAAATTCCTTTGTTCGGCGCAACAGCATGCCCCCGTGATCGTCATCGAGGCGCTCGATCGTATAAATATCGGCAGGACGGCACGATCCAACCTCGCCATTATCAAGCGTTGGCGGACAGAATGCCACTACCGCATAACCATTCGCAAGCGGGTGATCAGGTACATCACTTGATGCACATCCAGCTAACGTGAGCACGAATAAAGATAAAACTAACAAATGAACTCTCTTCACTTTTCCTTCTCCTCTATTGAGTTACTAAAATGTTGCGATGTTGCTCGGGGTTGCTAAATATTTACCAATATCGCGAAAGCAAAGCGACTGGAAATTTTGCAAAATAATTTACGTTACCTCATGTACCTACATTTTTAGATTGGGCTCTGCTCCCGTTACTGTCGGTCATTCCTTTTCTCCTTAAAACTTAAAGAGGAGGCTGGTATTCACCGTTAACAAATCTACATCCGTAACTAGCCGGAAATAGTTGGTCGCGTTTAATCCAATGCTCGTTTCCGTAATTCGAAACGGCAAACGAAACTTTGATCAGCTTGGGTTTAACTTCAATGGCGGGGCCGCAGTTGGTTTCTGTACCCTCTTCAATTGTTTTTCTGAAAGCCACAACTTGTTTGGCCTCGGCAGATTTTCTCTCAGCCGCGACATTTGCCAAGCGTGCATTCTCGTCAGCTTCGGCTTTCAAAATCGGCGCCAATTTGGCTTTCGCCTGACCAATCAAATCTTCGGGGTCGTCGCGATTGACACCATTTTTCAATCTACTGGTAACAGCGTCGATAACACGTAGGATTTCAGATTTGGTGGTGGCACTGGCTAGACGGTCTTTGTATGATCGGTATTGATCTGCCTCAATACCGAGTGCTTTCTGTCTTTTCGCTTCGTCAATCTTCGCCCAATATTCCTGCGCCCCGGGAAAATCCATTCGACGACCTACGTTGGTGCATCCATTGATTGAGGTGGAGTAGATGTAGCCGCCATCTGTTTCGCAGCTAATTTGAATTGTTCGAGTATCCTGACAATCGACTCCGAGAAGATTTAGCCATATCTTATGAATGCCAGAAGGCACGTCTTGAGGCCCACTTCCCCAAAATACTTGGTCATCTATCCTGAGTATTTTGATCCTGCACGCCCCATAATTGTTTGATCCGCTCTGGATAATCGACTGAGATGTTGCATCATCACAATGCGCATCTGTAGAAAAAATGGCTGCCGATATCACAAGTGACGACAGCAAAGAAAAACGTTTCATATTGACGCCTTTATGTAATTACCAAAAAAAGTTAATGATGAATTTAATGATGAATTGTAGTCTTAATTTACAAATAACGGTACATGTACCGTGGTTTCTTATGCATCATACCGTAATGATATTGGTATGCCAAATCTCTCCAGAAATCGTCAGGATCCGTTATTGCTTTCGCTTGGCGGTGCAATTAAACGCCTACGCTTATCGAAAAACATTTCACAAGAAAAACTGGCACTTCTAGCAGAAGTTGATCGAAGCTATGTTGGACGCGTGGAGCGAGGGGACAACAATGTAGCGATCCTGACCCTTGCACGAATAGCCAATGCATTGGAAATTTCTGTTACAGAATTAGTTCAAGAAGCTAACATTTAGAATCGTAGTTGAACGATACCGTTGCTCTGCACTACCCTCGCATATTCATTGCTCATTTGCAGCATCCGGTCAGGCTTGACGGCAACGCCCCCGCCTTTCCGGAAAGAGGTATTCCACTATCGCTTCCGTTGCCTCAGTACATGAATATTTCTAATACCCTGAATTTCGCAAGACAAGATTAGTTGATCGAGTGTTCAATCATTTGGCCGTTACTTTTATCAACAGCCATGTATTTATTGGTATTGCCATTGAAAACTCTCTCAATTTGGTTGGCTACTATTTCAGTCAAGTCGTCAGACATAAAAACATGCTCACACTCGCCGCAAACTGTCGCTTCGCCAACTGCTTCTATTTTTTTGTCTTGTCGCGTAGCCACGATCTTGAAATCCTTAACGAGATGCAAATGACCAATCGCCTCACACTTTGGGCAAGGAAATATCTTTAATCCTTGCGCGAAATCCTGTTCTGACATCTTTGTTTCTTCTACAACGCTCGACATAATTTGCTGCTCCTTTTTTGTAAACACAGTGTACACAAACACTTCAAATCACAAAGTACAACTTTGTGAAATATATCCAGGCTTAGACTATTTTTGTATTCAGTTGCCCGTGGTAACCCTACCTTCCTGAGACTATTGCCATTTGATCGTATACCCAGCATCCTGCACAATCGAATAGGCACGCTCACTCAGCATTTCGCAAACTTCAATCACAGCCTCGGTGACTCCGATTTTCAATTCATCCCGTTTGCTGAAATCTGGTTTTGACTGGGTTTCCCGGATATATTCTTCGGACTCTGCCTTGATCGATGCCATCGACCCGATAAATTCTTCAACCGTGTACTGCGGGTCAATCTGTTGCATGGTGACCAGTGATAGTAATTTTATCTCGTCAATATTCAGCACTAAATTTCCATTTTCCAATTTCAATTTTCACCTCGTCTCATCGACACATTTGCGCTCAGTTTCTCGCACCGCTCAACAACCGCACGCTGCGTGCTGACTTGACGACAACAAAGCTTTTTGGGCTGCGGTCAGACTCGCGATGGTTGGGGCAAGTAATCCGGCCAATGCCAAATCAGACAACGATGCCCATAATGTGGCGCTGACACCGATGATTTCCGTCGGGGTCAGGACTGACGTCTGCGCAGCACTCAATGCACCGAAGGCTCCGACATTCAGGAACGCAATACCTGTGTCGGCACCGTAGCCGCTACTTGCAGCTGCCAATATCGATATTTGCGCCGGTGACAATGCGGAAATCTGTGCCACCGTCAATGACTCCATTTGACCAACCATAAACTTGTTGGATAAATTTGACCAGATGGTGATCGCCGCCAATGCTGTGTTGGACAGATACTGAATGTTGACCCCCATCGCGATGATTTGTTCGTATCCGAAAGTCGCGATTTCTGGCGGGGTCATCGCGGCCATCTGCTCCGGATTATTCACCAATGCCGACCACGCTCCGGAATTTAGATAGGTAATCATTGACGTCGTGATGGATCCTCCGACTCCGGCTGCACCAATCAAACGAATTTGTGCCGGCGATAATACGTCGATTTGCGCGACGGAAATCGATTCGATTTGTCCCGTTAACAACCGCCCAGTCCAAGGCGTCAAAGCAATGAGTGCCGGGTCACTCAGGTACTGAATGTTGGTACCCAACGCAGTAATTTGCGTATCCCACAACGTTGCAATTTCAGCAGGGGTGATTGCCGCCACCTGAGCTGGACCACTTGCCAGCGCCGCCCATGTTCCGGCATTCAGGTACGCTATCAGCGAGGTTCCAATAGAACCGCCAGGGCCTGCTGCCCCGAGCAATCTGACTTGCGCAGGTGTAAGAACCGCGATCTCTGATACAGAAATCGATTCAACTTGACCTGCCGTATTGTTGGCACCGGTCATATTGCTGAGTGCCATGAGAGTGGCATCAGTGAGATATTGGATATTCGTACCCAATGCAATGATTTGATCATCCGAATATTGCGCGATTTGAGATGGTGTGATCGCGGCAACCTCTGATGGCGTCGGCGTTGAATTTCCGGTAGTTCCACCTGTTCCACCGGCAGATCCTCCTCCCAGACATCCGGTTAAACATGTAGCGACCATTACCAATACGATAATATATTTGTTAAAAGCTTTCTTGATTGATGTGTTCATTTGTTTCCTTTGAATTTATTAAGTCGCGCATCACACGGGGCTGCCAGCAAAGCCCCTACCCTATCTGCGCCCACGGGGTGTCGATGACGGAGTGACTGACCGTCTCGGGCAAACCCCGCAAATTTATGTGATCCTCTGTGGATTATTTGACGCTTGCCTGCTCTTCGTGCTCGGAGATGCAGCGTTCCTGCACGTGTCGCATCTCGTCACGTAACTGACTCATTCGCTTTTGCAGCCAGTTTGAACATAGCCTGCCACCAGCGATGATGTCTTGGTCGAGCCACTCGTGTTTCTCCAACGAATTGGCCAACGCGTGCCCCAGAAATGCGCTTATGTGGGTGAACTCGCTGAAGTCGTCGCTGAGTTGAATGATTTCTTCAACCAACTGTTTCGGATCTTCCGTTGCGACTTTTTCTTTTGCGCTCTCCATCATTTATTCTCCTGCTTGGTGTCGTTTTGGATTCCGTATGTAGGTAGCTCGATCTGCCCACCCACATCAGGTTTGTCCGCATTCGCGTCCGGCTGATTCG
>Ga0182030_10019876_pt1 | contig 12732 bp, 6 predicted proteins | sample 812S3MmetaG_FD_121299 | JGI IMG/M metagenome (GOLD analysis project Ga0182030, IMG submission 121299) | Permafrost microbial communities from Stordalen Mire, Sweden - 812S3M metaG (Illumina Assembly) | ecosystem: Environmental > Terrestrial > Soil > Wetlands > Permafrost | place: Sweden... | reverse complement strand
GCTGGGCGCCGGCCCGCGATCCGCGGTTCCTGGATCAGGCCGACCTGCTCCAGGCAGCCCGCGCGTGGAGCGCCGCAGCGGCCTACGCCGATGCCGACCCCGAAGCCGCTGATGCTGTCCGCACATGCGAGCAACGGCTGCGCGTCCTGCACCCGTACGCGATGGCCTGGTACGAACGGCTCCGCGGCGAAGGGGCCGCGCCGCTCGACGCGATGCGCGAGGCGCTGCCTTTGTTCGCCCGCGCCCCGTACGTGCGTCCCGGCGACCCCGCCGCCGAACGTCGCGGCCTGACCGCCCCGGACAGTCCTGGCGGCACGGCCTGGGGCAGCAGCGCGGACTACCCCGGAGTGGCCAAGGCCGCTGCTGATTCCAGCGCCATCCGGCAGGCTGAGCAGCGCGGTCAGCAGATCGTGCAGGAACTGCAAGCCCGCGCCCTGGCCGAGCGCGGGTATGCGCTCAGCCCGGACGAACTGGTGACGACCCTGGGCGCCACCACCACGCTGCCCGGCGATGTCATCGCCCGGCTTGCCCGCGCGGACAGCCAGGACCGCGTGGCGTGGGGTGCCGAGCGGACCCACGCCGATGAACTCGGCAGTGCCCCGGCTGCCTCCGTCCCCGGCAGCATCGTGCACGGCGATTACCTCACCGCGGCTGCGCAGGACCAGCTGACGGCGGACACGGCCGCAGCCCATGCCGCTGGCGACCGCAGCGCGACGCGGCTGGCAGCCGAGAGCTTCCCGTGCACCGTTACCGACGCGGTCACCGCGGTGGCCACGGGCGCAATCCCGGCAGCACCATCCGCCGTCCGGGCGAACACGACCGTGCAAATCCGCCGACCCGGCCGTTCGTTATGAGACAGTAAGAATGGTAACAGCAGCGCGCATGACCCAGACTGCGATCCTGGCTCGCGCTATCCCGCTGTAGCAGTATCGCTTGCGCGCCCGCCAGGCCAGATCGTGGGCGGCTATCGGGATGTACTCAGCAATGGTCACGAAGTCGACGCCGCGGCCATCACATAGAGTAATTAGATTCGCTGTTCGTCGCGACGCGAAATCTGCTCCGAACGCCGAATCGGCGCGGCTGACACTCGGGCACCGCAGCGTGACGATTGCACACAGATATTTCAGTTCTGTTCCCTGTCGGTCTTTGGGCGTGTCGGTACGCATGACAGCGGTGGGCTGCCCGCTTGGCCTGGATCTGTCGGCGGCTTGAAGTAAATCATTTCCGCCCTAATCTCTGCACATGGGATCTGACCAGGTGGGTGCTGGCATAGCTGCCTGGGCCTGCCTTGGCTGTAGCTCCGCGTCATAATCAAGAAGCGGCTCAAGCTTATCCAGTACACAGGGGTTCCTCACCCATGCTGGTCTCGTCCTCGAACTGCTACGCCCGCAGAGTGAAACTATGGCAAGAATTTCCGTCTCTGTACATGCCTCTTGGAAGGGACGCAATGGGGTGATTCGGCATAATCCCAGTCGTGTCGCCTACTTCATCAGGCCGGATAAGATGAATCCATTACCGAACCTTGACTCAGCGAGCCCGCGTGGAGAATATGTAATCAGCACGGCGGGTTGTATGGTTGCGACCCGCAAGGCGCAATGTCTAGGCTGCCACTGGGTAGCTTTACGCAGACGAAGGGCTAGAACCCGTGACTGCTTCAGTTGAGCATGCATGCGTATTATGCGGAATAAGATTACGAATAACTGGGAATTATGGTGCTGACTTGGAGATACACGTGATGGTACGCAGCTGGACTCAAGCCTTGGGCTGGCGGATGGCTGCGTTGACAATCTCGCTTGTCGCAGGCGTGGCCGTCAGCTTGACGACTGCTGGCACCGGGCTGGGGGCGACCGAGTCTTTTCCGGCACGCTCGGACGCGGCGTCCGGGTACCGGATGGCGGAGTTGCGTGCCGGGGCGCAGGAGTTCGGCGTGCCCGTCCGCCTGTTGCTGGCGATTTCGTACAATCAGTCACGGTGGGAACGTCAAGGTGGCGCGGCAAGCGTAGATGGCGGTTTCGGCCTGATGGACCTGGCCGCGAAGACGTTCCCAGCGGGTGACGCTCGTGGCGATCCAGCCCGCATAGCTCGCCGGAATGGCGCTGTCGGCAGGACTCATTACACGCTTGACGAGGCAGCGCGACTGCTGGGTGTCCCGGTCACGACGCTGGAAGCCAGCGAGCGGCAGAACATCCGTGGCGCAGCTGCGGTGCTGGCCCAGTACGCCCGATCCCTTACTGGCGGGGCCCTCCCTGCATCACTGAGCGAGTGGTATGGTGCCGTCGCCGAGTACGGGGGCGCTACGAACGCGCAGGCGGCGCGGCGGTTCGCCGATGACGTATACATCACACTGCGCACCGGGCAGTCGCTCACTACTTCTGATGGCCAGGTCCTGGACCTGCCGGCCACGGCGGGACTCCAGCCGGACCGCGCTCAGCTGAGCAAGCTGGACCTTCCGCTTGCCCTTCCGTCGCCGTCGGCCGGCGTGGACTGCCCGCGGACCTTGAATTGTAATTTCCTGCCCGCAGCTTATGCGCAAGACTCCAGCGATCCCGGCGACTACGGAAACTACGACTATGCGGGCAGGCCGGACCATATGTTGGACCCCGCAGGTCATCCGGCCAGCATGAAGATCGACTACATTGTCATTCATGACGTCGAGGGGTCGTATGACAGTGCTATCAGCACTTTCCAGAACCCGGCTTCTTATGTCAGTGCAAACTACGTGATCCGCTCCTCTGATGGTGCCGTAACAGAAATGGTTCACCCTCGTGACGTGTCCTGGGGTGCCGGAAACTGGTATATCAACACCCACGCGGTCAATATTGAAAACGAGGGCTTCGCCGCGCAGGGAAGCACCTGGTATACGGAGGCAATGTATAGTTCGTGCGCTGCTCTTGTCCGTTACCTGGCAGCCAGGTACGGAATACCGCTCGATCGTCAGCATATCCTTGGCCACGAGGATGTTCCCGGCCCAACCGATTACTACACCTCGGTACAGCACTGGGATCCGGGCCCTTTCTGGAACTGGAACCATTTCATGGCTCTCGTGCGCGGGATCAGCGACTCCGCGGAACAGGCGACCGGCGGTTCAGCATCCCGCGGATCCCATCACCTGGTGACAATAGACCCTGCCTTTGCCCGCAACGAGCCCACCGTGACCGATTGCGCGGGTGCCGGTTGCGTCACGCTGCCGATGCAGCCGGCCAACTTCATCTACCTGCGCGTGGGTCCCGGCAGCAGTTACCCGCTGCTCGGTGATCCCCTGCTGCACCCCGGCGGGAATGGCACTACGGTGGACAGCGACTGGGGCGACAAGGCAACGACCGGACAGACGTTCGTCTACGCCGGGAACCGGGGCGACTGGACTGGCATCTGGTTCTCGGGCCGGAAAGCATGGTTCTACAATCCGCGCGGCCTGCGGGCAGCGCTTTATGAGGGCGGGGAAGTGATCACGCCGAAGGCCGGGCTGACCTCGATTCCGGTATACGGCGCCGCATACCCAGAGGCATCAGCCTACCCTCAGGCGGTGCCGGTAAGGGAGATCACGAAACTGACTTACACCATCCCGGCAGGCCAGGAGTATTCCCTGGCAGGTGCATCACCTGCCGACTATTATTACACTGCGACAATCAACTCCAGCCTCCCGGATGACCACACTGTCATCATAGGACAAACGGCCTACTATCAGATCTCGTTCAACCACCGGCAGTTCTTCGTCAATGCGGATGACGTAGCCGTCAAATACCTGTCTTGACAGCCGGCTGGCTCAACGGGGGCATGCCGGCCAGGTCCGTGGCTCATACGGCCATGCCGTCGGGTACTGACGGCATGGCCGTTCAAATAAGCCTGACACGCGGGTCGAGTAGTGCATAGCAGAAGTCGGCAACGATATTGCCTATCACAACGAACAGGGCGGCGACGAGCACGAAGCCGATGATGAGGGGCAGGTTGCCCTCGGCGATCGCCTGCACGGAGTCCTGGCCGATGCCGCCAATCCCGAACACGGTCTCGGTTACCACCGCCCCGCCAAGCAGCGCGCCGAGGTCGATACCGAGCTGTGACGTCACCGGCGTCAGCGCGGACCGCAGCGCATGACGGAAGATAACACGGCGTTCCGCCAGGCCTTTCGCCCGCGCGGCCATAATGTAGTCCTCACCGAGCGTTTCCAGCAGCGAACTGCGCAACAAGCGTGAGTAGACAGCCGCCGACCCGGTAGCCACAGTGACCCAGGGCAGGATCATGTGTCCAGCCCACGCGGGCAAGCTCTGCGCCGGACCCGCATAACCATCCTGTATCCAGGTAATGCCATGCTTGTTGAGTTGCAGGAATACTCCTAGCAGCAGGAGCTGGCCGAGCACGAAGGCGGGCATCGACAGGCCCGCGAGCACTGCCACTGTCGCAGTGCGGTCGAAAAGGCTCCGTGGCCGGGTAGCCGACAGGACGCCGACCGAGATCCCCGCAGCCAGCCAGAGCACCACGCCGCCACCGACGACAGAGGCGGTCCGGGGCAGGTCCTGGGCCAGGATTGCCGTAACTGGTTCACCGGAGACATAGGAATACCCGAGGTTGCCATGCAATATCCGGTCCAGGAATTGCCAGTACTGCGCGAGGACCGGGCGATCCAGCCCTAGCTGCATGGTGATCTGCTGCAGCTGAGCGGCGGTTGGTTCCTTGCCCGCCATCGAACGTGCCACATCCATCGCCGGACGGGTGAAAAACAACAGGAAGGTGCCCAGGCTGACGGCCCACAGCACCACCGCGCCAGCCAAGATCCGTCTCACCAGAAAAGGCAGCAGGGCGGCCCCTGCACGCAGGTGACGGGTACCGCCAGGCCCGCTGGCACGCGCTGCCTGGCCGGTTGCCGCAGGAGCCTGCGCGGTCCCTGTCCGCGATGACGGGACAGCTGGTTTCACGGGAACCGTCTGGCATGCGCCTGTCCCGGCCGGGGCAGCCCGTGGGGTTTTCTGGCTGACGGGTCCGGTTCGGGTGGCGAGATGCTGCCGTCTCCTGCGGCGCCCGCGTCCGATAGTGCGGACAAGACGGGGCCCGGACCTCGGATCGAGAGCATCCCTGATGCCCTCGCCGAGCAGGTTGAACGCGAGCGTCGTGACAAGCAGCGCCAGCGCGGGAAATATCAGGTACCACCAGGCTTCGCGGTAGTTATTTTCCGCGCCGGCCAGGATATTTCCCCAGCTCGGCGTCGGCAGCTGGACGCCCAGCCCCAGAAACGACAGGGTGGCCTCGGAGATGATCGCTGACGGGAGGGACAGCGTGGCGAGGACCAGCACCGGGCCCGCGAGATTGGGAAGGATCTCCACGAACATGATCCGCCACGCGCTAGCGCCAAGTGACCGGGCAGCGTCGATGTAATCCCTCTCCTTGACGGAGATCGTCTGGCCGCGTACCACGCGGGCGGTACCGGCCCAGGCGAAGAAGCTGATGACGCCTGTCACCACCGCGAGGCCCGGTCCGGCCGCCGCCGCCAGCGCGAGTGCCAGGACCATGAAGGGGAAAGCCAGGACGGCGTCGATGATCCTGGACAGTGCCATATCGATCCAGCCGCCATAGAAACCGGTCACCAGCCCGACGCTGACGCCGAGGACGGTGCCGATTGCGGTAGCCAAGCCGCCGACGAACAGCGAGACACGGGCACCGTATAGAACCCGGATGAACAGGTCGCGGCCCAGTTCATCGGCACCGAGCCAGAACGTCTTGCCTGGCCCGGCAGGTGTCCCGGTAGCAGAGATCCCGGTATCAGGAAATTGCTGGATGGGGCCGTGCCCGGTCAGCGCGGCAAACGCAGGCGCCGCCACGGCGAGGGCCACCATGATCAGTATTGCCGCCCCGCCTGTCATTGCCGCCTTGTCATGCCGCAGCCGCCGCCAGGCCAGCCGCCACTGGCCGCGTCCGGTCGCATCCGGGATCAGGCTGCCGCTGTTTCCTCGAGAATGTGGCCGCGATTCCGTGAGTCCTGTCGTGCTACGCGACCGCCCGGCATGTGCGCCTTGCTCTCCCATCAGGATTCGGGCGGACTGAGCCAGATGTTGGTGAAGTCCCAGCCCTGGATGAGGGTAGAGAAGTTGGCGGTTCCCGTCGCGCTATGCACATGGCTGCTTGCGTACAGGACTTCCTGCGCGGAGACGAGCGGAACGATGGCGGCGTCAGTCATTACGTCGGCATTGGCCTGCTGCCACAAGGACGCGGCTGCGGACGGAGAGGATGTCGCCAAGGCTCGCGCGATCAGCGTGTCCACGACGGCGCTTTGGTAGCATCCGGCGTTCACCGTGCCGACCTGGCAGGCGCCGCCGAACAGCGGCTGGATCAGCGTGCGGCCGTTGTTGCCGTACCAGTCGGGGTACCAGCTTCCGGTGGCCATGTCCCAGGTCCCCTGCCTGGCGGTCTGCTGCGTATTGCCGAGGGCGGCGGTGAAGTAGGTGCCGCCGCCGAGCCGCGGCATGCCCTTGAGCATGATCCCGCATCGTGAGAGGCTGCCCTGAATCAGCTCGAAGATCGTCGTGTCGCCGCTGTCGTTGGGATAGAGATAGCCCAGCGTCAGCCCGTGCGGGTAGCCGGCCCGGGCCAGCAGTGACCTGCACTCGGCAGGATCGCCTCGGCTGCCGGGGGTCGCGTACTTAAAGTCCGGCTGATAGCCGGCACTTCCGGGCGGAATCGCGCTGGTGGTGATCGTGTTGATGGCGGAGCCGCCGCTCACCCTGACGACTGCGGCTTTGTCCACGCCGTACTCGATGGCACGTCGGACCAGCAGGCTGCTCATCGCGCCGCGGGAGTTCGGCGACCGCAAATTGAAGATGATATACGGGTTGAGATTGCTGCTGGGCCAGATCCGGAGCCGGTGGTCATGGGAGGCCTGGAGCGAGGCGATGAACTGCGGAGGGATTCCCAGGTCGGCGAGGAATAGATCCTGACTGCTCGCCTGGATATCCAAGAGCACCACCTGATCCGAACTGGTGCCCATCGTGACCACGACCTTGCTCACGTACTGGTGCCGGAGCGGGTCAGTAGCTTGTCTCCAGGCGGGATTCCGCGTCAGCACGATCTGCTTACCCGGCACGTAGGACGACACCTGGTAAGGGCCATCCGACATGATGTGCTCGTTGAGACCTGCGCTACCGGGAAGGTAGGCATCGTACTCGGCTGGCCGAGCCGACACGAATGGCAGCGCCATGATGTTGTTGAAGTCACCGGCCTGCTGAACCAGCCTGACCCGCAGGGTCAGGGTGCCCGGCGCCGACAGCCCGGCGATCTGATGGCTGTCCTGCCAGGCTGCCACGGCAGCCGGGGTCACCGCGGGCGCGCTCCTGCCGCTGAAATGGCTGCTCTCCGCAGCACAATAACTCGCGAACCCTGCAATGGTGGACGAGAAGTAGGCCAGGTTACCGACCGGGTACCGGCCCGGATTGCAGAATGCCTTGAACTCGCGGATGAAATCGGCAGCAGTCACCTGCCGAGGAGGGCTGGAGTTCCAGTCCACGCCGGAGCGAAGGTTGTAGGCATAGGTCAGCCCATGATCAGTGATTCCGCCGTTAGCCATACTCGGCACCTTGGCAGCCACGTCCGGCACCAGTTCGGTGGCCGCCGCCCATGTGACTCCGGCAGCGGTGGCTGGCGACGTGGTCGGATAGGTCACCAATTGCCTGGCATAACCCCGTTCGAGTTCGTACCCCGCATAGTTGTAGGTCGGCACCGGGTCTAGCGACCCGGGACCGGCGTTTGATATGACCCGCAATGTACCGCCATAGACCGGTTCCCCGGAAACCGGAGCCGGCGTACCCTTCGTGGAACTACACGACGCCAGACCGCATATCGCCAAGATCGCAGCGAGCCCGGCAGTTGTCCTGATTAGCATCCTCATAAGTACACCCCCGCTATGCGGCATCTTCGCCAAGGTCCAGTGTGGCAGGCATACCGCCTGTAGTGGCTTGAAAACAGCTGCTGCCCCGCCGCGTGCGCTGTGCTGTGGCACTGCTGACGCCCGCCGGAAGGACCGTCGGTCACTAGCTGACCTTCCTAGCGCTTGGAGTCCGTTACCGGTCGCCGCGCCCGATGATTCCCGGCGAGGATCTGATAACACGGATTAGAGCCCGGTACGAGGCTGGGAACTCCAGCGGATGCTGGGCGCCATGACGCTCGCCCAGCATCCGGTTTTGAAGAAACGCTAAATGAATCACACCGGCTTTATTCGCAGCCGATGTATTCCCAGGCAACCCACCTGCCAGAGGAGTCGTACATCTGGGCTCCGCCGCAGGCGGCCGTGTACTTCATGTTGATGAGCTGGTATGTCCATACCGCTGCGCCGTTGTCCCTGGCGGTGTAGAGATTGGTACCGCTCCGATTCTGGATCCAGACTGACGGTTGTGCCCGGTAGCCGTTGGCGTAGTCAACCGTAACCCACTCACTACTGCAGTTCCGCGAGTACCGGAGGTATTCGGTACCCATGTACCAGCCGTTGTTGGGGTCGTACATATTGGTCGAAAGATCCGTGACTTGAGATCCTGCGCAGCCGGTAGCCTGAGGATCGCCGCCGCTGGCGGCCTGCGCGGCGGCAGGCAGGACGAGTACTGCAAGCGCCGCCGCGGGCAGCACAAGGGCTGTGAGAGCCCGACGGGCCACCAGATGTGTAATTCCGTGGATTTTCATGACATGTTCCTTTCTTCTCATTTGTCCCCGACTGGCTTTTCGACCAAGAGTGAGACAGTATGTCGGCAGCCTTTGCTTCGGCTGTGCATCTCGAAGCTAGACGTCACACGAGGTGACGTAGGCATGCCTTGCACTGCCATATCGTGGCTGCAATAATTCCGTAGCTAGGGGGCCGAGGAGGGTACGGTGGAAACTTCAATCCGCGGAAGGCCGCAACGCCCAGCTCGTGAGCCGTCGGATGACAGCAGCGCCGGGCGCTTGCGCAGCCGTATCGCCTGGATGCTTCGCGTCAACCGTCTCTACGGAACTAATCCGGCGTGGGTCAGCGGGGCGGAGTTCGCCGCCACGTTCCAGGGCGGTTGCCATCCTCATGAAGTGAGTGAAAGTAAGATATCCCGGTGGGAAACCGGGATCGTTCACGTGCCGCACCATGCTGTACGTCGCTATGAGCAGTTGCTATGTCTCCCTGCTTCCAGCCTATCGTCCACAATTGATGTCCTGAGTCGGTACATGTCACCATTGGTAGCTCCGCGCCTGTCTATCGGGCAATGGCCGCGCGGGCTGCCGGTGGTTACGGGACGCTCCTTGGAAGATTTCTTCGAACAGGTCAGCTCTCCGAGCACGATGACAGCGGCCGAGTGGGACGATATGACCCGCATTCTCGCCTTGACTCCGGGTCTGCGGCTCCGTCGTAAAGAGTGGGATAGCATTAGTTCCCGGTTGCTTATCGAGACCGTGGCGGCCGACGGGGCAGCATGGAAGCCGCGACACGAGGCATTCAACCGGCTTCTTGAGCACCCGGACGGACAGTTGTCGGCCGTGCAGGCATGTGCCGACTGGGCGAACTGCCGGGAGAACCGAGTATTCACCGAGACGGTTGGCATCCTTGACGCATGCCGTCATCCCGCTGCTAGCGCTGCCGTACTCAACCAGCTCACTGCGCCGACGAATAACGATGCTTTCGCGGGCGCCCTCTTGGCCTGCATCCGAATGATCTCGGAAAGAGATTTCTCACTCCGGCAATTGCAGATAATCGCTGATGTCGCTCTGAACGTGCTTTCTGGATCGCCGGACAGTGATGACCAACTGAGCGCACACGCTGCAGCCGTGCTAACCCGGCTACCAGAAGACACGCGTCCGCATGTTTCCCGGCAAATGCACCGTTTCATGAAACCGTCGGCCTCTGGATCAAGGCAGCCATGCACCAGTCCTGATACCTCCGGCAGTTCCTTTAGTGATTTGATCACAGCGCGCAGCATCTCGCGGCTTCCCCGGGAGATCAGCCGCTTCGATGATCAGGTTCTGCCCACCTTGATAGATGAACTACTCCACGCTCCAGTGTCCGAAACGCGCATGCAGTCAGCCATGCTCATATGGGCTACTCCGTATCGAGACCCCGTTGCGAACACGCTAGCTTGGGCTATAAGCGGCCCGCGTCGTGCCCAGAATTCGCGCCTCATCGTCCACTTCCTTGAAGCGCTTCGTATTTTGGGAGGTACGGCTGAACGTGAACTAGTAGAACGTATTGCAGCCGATTGCCGTGCACCTTTCTCCGTCCAGGACGCGGCGTTCAGGACGCTCGGACATATGGGCGGGACCAGCGACAATGCCTTTTGGCAGAAGATTATCACACAGCAGGGCGCGCCGACACTCGGGCAAGGCGTTGCCAGCGAACGGCTACTCAATCATGCCGTCTATTCGCTAAGCATCAAGCGTCACATCGACGGCCTACGCCGCATCGCCGCAGACCATACGTTGACAGCTTCTGCCCGCGATTCGGCACGGTGGTGGCTGAATCTTCCCAGCTACATGTTCGCCAGTGCCGAGAAATGAACGGGTAGCTTTCGGCGCTCATCGCAGAGTAATTGCGCGACCTGGCGTCTTGCTACCTTTGCAGCCCCAGCAGGAAGCATCCGTTGCTTAAGGTCGGCGATCCGGTCTTGTTTAACGAGACCGAGCGGTTCTGGCCGGTGATTTACAACAACCTGAAGGGCCGGATCATCGACATTGCCTTCGCCCCAGGCCAGATTCAGTTCGACGTCGAGCTGGATCGACCGCTCACCGGGTTCGACGTCGGCGGCGGGGAGCTGGAGTGGGTGGAGGGCTCGACCGTACGCTTCTCTGTCTACGACTACGACACCAGCGACGAGGACGATGACTCGCTTAACACCTCTGTGCCCTTCCAAGTCGCCTACGCTGTCTCGATCCACAAGGCGCAGGGCCTCGAATACGACTCCGTCAAGATCGTCATCACCGACGCCAACGAGGACGACATCACGCACAGCATCTTCTACACAGCGGTCACTCGGGCGCGGGAGAGCCTCAAGATCTTCTGGACACCAGAGACCCAACAGGCTGTGCTCAAGAGTCTTCAGCGGAGTACGAGTTCAAAGGACGTCGCGCTTCTGTCGACCCGCCGTGGCCTCACGCCGGTTGCCGGATCCCGGCGTGTTTCGTAGGCCGAGGAGCACCCAACGGGGGTGCGAGATACAGCGAGCCCAGCCGCTCACCTGGCCGGCCCGGATCCGCCCTTTGCAGCAGACGACCCGGCGAATCAATCGAGGAACCGCAACACGCTTACCGCGACAGCCGACGGGCACGCAGTTCATATCCGGCAAGACGCCCCCGTTACGAGTCCGGGCCGAACTGATGATTGCCGCAACCGCTGACCAGGTATACGTCCATGAATGCGCATTCGAACATGCCACGCGCTATTCGACACAGGACATCTGGCTAGGCGTGCGACTGACACAGATCAACCTGCTATGCATGGCTTTGAATGCAGTGGTCCAGCACCCGAGAGCCGCGCCGAGCGGCGGCTACTTGCGCGCCTCACCATGCACGGCAGTCACGCGAAGTAATCGCGCTGTACGTCACCGGGCAGCTTGGCGTGGCCGCCCTGGGCAGATTCGGCTGATCGTCATCACCGGATGATGGCACCTGGATGTGTGCTGCATGACGGGCTCGGGTTCACCTGCTTGATCGCGGTGATCCGTGCGCCTGCGTCTGGCGGCTGCCGTGACTTGGCGGCGGGGATATTCCATGTTCATGGGCGTGGTGGATGGCTGCGGGAGGGTGCGGGAAACCACTTGCGGCCAGCCTTGCCGCGCGGTTGCCCGGCCGGACGGGGCCGCGGGTGACCGCGTTGGCGACTTCGGCCAGGACATCGGAGCTGTCGGTGAAGCCGAGCTGTTCGGCCACTCGCATGGTCTGGTAGGCGGCGTCGGCGGGCAGGATGCGGGCGATCTCGGGGAGTTCGGGGTTCGCGACGGGCCGCATCTGGTCATCGACCGTGGCCAGTTCGCGGTTGCCGGTGATCTGCCGGATCGCCTCGGCGGTCCCGGCGGGGAGCAGGCCGGCGATGACCGTGGCCGTGCTGCGCATGGCCAGCAGCGGGCCTTCGGGGTCGTGCAGCCGCCGTTCCCACGGGGCGAGGTGGGCGTCGATGACGACGGCGGACAGCGGCTGCACCTGGTCCCGGAGAATCGTCCGCAGAGCCGCCGGGCCTTCGGTTTGCAGGATCTCGGCGGGGTCTTTGCCGGATAGGACGGCTGATTGCAGCCGGCTGCTGACCGTGCGGAGGATGTCGTAGGCGCGGACGGCGGCCTTGCGGCCGGCCGGGTCGTTATCGAACGCGACGAGGATGCCGGTGCTGCCGAGGTCGGCGGCCTGCGCGAGGATAGCTGCTTGCTTGCTGGTCAGGGCGGTGCCGCAGGGCGCCAGGCCGGCGTGGCGGCCGGGATCTGCCATGGTGACGGCGATGGCGTCGAAGGGGCCTTCCACAATGACCGGCGTTGCGCCGCGGGCAAGCAGATCGCGCGCCTGGTGGAGGCCGAACAGCAGGCTGCCCTTGTGGTAGCTGCTGGTCTCGGGACTGTTCAGGTACTTCGGGACTTCGGGGCCGGCTCCGGGGCGGGCGCGGCCGAGGAAGCCCGCGATGTTCCCTCGCTCGTCATGGACCGGGAGTATGACCCGGTCCCGGAAGTGGTCGATGAGCGTGCCGCGGGAGGAGATGCGGGCGAGCCCGGCGGCCTGGATCGCGTCGTCGTCGTGGCCGAGGGCGCGGAGGTGGCCGGT
>Ga0182030_10019875_pt1 | contig 12732 bp, 4 predicted proteins | sample 812S3MmetaG_FD_121299 | JGI IMG/M metagenome (GOLD analysis project Ga0182030, IMG submission 121299) | Permafrost microbial communities from Stordalen Mire, Sweden - 812S3M metaG (Illumina Assembly) | ecosystem: Environmental > Terrestrial > Soil > Wetlands > Permafrost | place: Sweden... | reverse complement strand
CCGGAGACGAAGAACAACCCCATAAAGCAAGCGTCTTGTTACGATCTTGCGTGAAATTTCCATGGAAACGGATTCAGAACTTCATCGCACCGCAAAATGGCGAGCTGTGCAGAGGCTCCCTAAGGGATGATATAACTCGCTGTACCATCCGCGCTCGTTGTGTAGCCGGAGGCGGCGGCAATGGCTTGTACTGTCGCCGTGCCGGACACAGGGATCGGACCGGTGTAGACATTTGAGCCCGTCGTCGGGACGGTCGGCGTTCGTTGTGTAGCAGATCGTCGTTCTCGAAGTGGTCGAGCTATTTGTGACCGGCAGCGCGGAACTATAGTTCCGCGCTGCCGGGGTAAAAATTAATACGTGGGTTCCAGCCCGAGGGCTAGAATTTGTGGATCATGTCATTGCCTTCGTCCGAAATGTAAATGTTGCTGGACGAATCAATCGACAAAAACACGGCCGGACCGCCGCTAGTGTTCATGACCGCCGAAGTGGCCAGACCACCTTCCCCTGAATAGGTGCCGCTAGTACCGCTGGTGCCAGCAACGGTGCTGATGTAGCCGTTTGTGCCGATCATGCGTACCGAACTGTTGCCGCTATCGGCGAAGTAGACGTTGCCGCTCGGGTCGAGAATGACGCCGATCGGATGGTTCATTTGCGCGGATGTGGCCAGGCCGCCGTCTCCCCCATGGCCCACAGTGGTTTGAGTTCCGGCTGCCGGGCCGCCAATCGTGCTAAGAACCGCCGTGGTGCCCGACAGCTTTTTGATTTTGTTAGAGGTGCTGTCTGCGAAGATGATATCGCCTGCCGAATCTCCGCAGAGGCCCCATGGGTTATTGATAGCAGTGTTGGCCGTACTGGTGGCGCCATTGTAAGCAACCGAGCTTCCGCCATCGTCGTCATACGGGTATGTTGTAGTGCTCAGGCCGCCCGCGATGATGTAGGTTGAGCCCTGCTTCAGACTCGTGTAACCCTCAGCCGTAAGAATGGCATTGGCAGAGGTTCCGGTGGCGTTGTAGACCACCTCGACGAATCCGTTTCCGCTTCCGTCCGTGAAGAAGACGTTCTCGGCGCTATCCACCCGTACGTCGTGCGGATAAATGGTAGTCGGTGCAGCACCGACTACCGTTCCACCATCGGCAATGTGGTAGAGGTAGCCCACATGGAGTCCATAGCCTACTACCCACGCGCTGCCGTCGGCAGTAAGAAGCGCGTCCGCCGGGTTGGTGCCTTGACCTGTCACCTCACCGGCGTAGAGCATATAGACCCGGTTGTAGCCAGGGTCCGCTAAAAGCACATTGCCATATGAGTCGACATAGAGACCACTAGGTTGCCATGGGCCTGTCTCATCCAGGCCGAGGTTAATTGGATACGTATCTCCCACCACCGGAGAGCTAATTCCGTCGGCAGCAAGAATGGCCGCCGCCGCCGCGCCGCCTTTGTAGATCACGTATAGACCGTAATCATTGGTGTTGTCGAAGTAGATATCACCGCCCGCACTGTTAAGCACCGGAGCTACGGCAACTCCTTCCGGAGCTCCAATGCTATTGCTGTACGCAACCATTCCGCTGGTGGGACTGGTGGTTCCACCCTGAACGCCCGCTATTGTGGTGATGTCTGGCGGATTGATGGTGTACGCCGCAGACCCGACCGCGCTGGTCGGAGGGCTCACCGCGTTTATCTTGACGTCGGAAAGACCGGTGTCATAGTCTCCGCTTGAGGCGGTCGTCGAGAAGCTGAGCACCTCGCTCGTTGCCGTGGCGGTAAACGGCTCGTTGTACTGCGTCCAGCCGCTTCCGGGCGTGGTCGACAGGAGATTCGTCCCGGCGATGGTTACGGTGATCGGGTTCGAAGAATAACCGGGGCGACCTTCCAGGTAGAACGACGCCGTGTACTGCTGGCCGATGATCAGGTTGCTGATCGTCTGCGTCAGCGTGGCGGTGTCCTGCAGGAAGGCAACCTGGTTGGCGCCATCGGGAGCCGCCGTAAAGCCCCATGCCGAGCCGTATTCAGCAACGCCTGAGCCGGAGCCGGATGAACCGCTGAATGTCCAGCCAGAAACATTTGTGGGGTCGTAGGTGTAAGTCCCGTCGCCGGGGGTCATGGGTGGAGTTGTGGCGAAATCGCTATTCGTCACGCTTTGTCCTGGAGCAGCGATGGCTTCCACCGTCTCCGAGGTCGAGACGGTGATCGGAGCGGAGTAGACCGTGGATGAGATGGTCGGCGTTGTCCCGTTGGTGGTGTAGTAGATCGCAGTGCCGGAAGTGGCGTCACTGATCGTCACGGTTTGTGCCGAGCTATAGGTTCCTGCGCCCGGGCTGAACGTCGGCGTGGCAATAATCGTGCCGCTGATGGTGTACGCCGCCGATCCGACTGCGCTGTTGGTGTAACCGGTCTTCACGGCGAGGGCCTTTACGGTCTCGCTGGTCGAAACTGTGATCGCGCTTGAGTAGAGAGTCGACGACGTGGTCGGAGTTGTCCCATTGGTGGTGTAGTAGATTGTTGTACCCGAAGTGGTCGAACTGATGGTCACCGTTTGTGCCGAACTATAGGTTCCCGCTACGGGGCTGAACGTCGGCGTGGCCACCGTGCCGTTGATAACGTACGCGGCCGAGCCGACCGCGCTGTTGGTGTAACCGGTCTTCACCGCCAATGCCTTGACGGTCTCTGTGGTTGAAACCGTGATTGCGCTTGAATAAAGCGTTGAACTCGTGGTTGGTGTGGACCCGTTGGTGGTGTAGTAGATCGTCGCGCCAGAGGTGGTTGAGCTGATGGTCACCGTCTGCGCAGGCCCATAACTGCCCGCCACCGGACTGAACGTCGGCGTGGCCACCGTACCGTTGATCACGTAGGCCGCAGAGCCGATTGCGCTGTTGGTATAGCCGGTCTTCACCGCCAGCGCCTTGACGGTCTCGGTGATCGAAACCGTGATGGGACTGGAGTACAGGGTCGATCCCGTCGTCGGAGTTGATCCGTTCGTTGTGTAGTAGATGGTCGTACCGGAGGTGGTCGAGCTGATGGTCACCGTCTGCGCAGGCCCATAACTGCCTGCCGCCGGGCTGAATGTTGGTGTGGCCACCGTGCCGTTGATCACGTACGCCGCAGAGCCGATCGCGCTGTTCGAGTAGCCGGTCTTCACCGCAAGCGCTTCGACCGTCTCGCTGCTGGAAACCGTGATGGGACTCGAATAGAGCGTCGAAGACGTCGTCGGGGTTGTCCCGTTGGTGGTGTAGTAGATGGTTGTGCCCGAGGTGGCCGAGCTGATCGTCACCGTCTGCGCCGAACTATAGGTTCCTGCGACCGGGCTGAACGTCGGCGTGGCCACCGTGCCGTTGATCACATACGCTGCCGATCCAATCGCGCTGTTGGTATAGCCCGTCTTCACGGCGAGAGCCTCGACCGTCTCGCTGGCCGAAACTGTGATGGCACTGGAATAAAGCGTCGACGACGTGGTCGGTGTCGTCCCGTTGGTGGTGTAGTAGATCGTTGCGCCCGAGGTGGCCGAACTGATGGTCACCGTCTGTGCCGGGCCATAACTGCCCGCCACAGGACTAAACGTGGGCGTGGCCACCGTGCCGTTGATGACATACGCCGCCGAGCCGATTGCGCTGTTGGTGTAGCCCGTCTTCGCGGCAAGCGCCTCGACCGTCTCGCTGACCGATACGGTGATCGGAGCCGTGTACTGGGTCGACGACGTGGTCGGTGTTGTGCCATTGGTGGTGTAGTAGATCGTCGTGTCGGACGTGGCCGAGCTGATGGTCACCGTCTGCGCTGAGCTATAGGTTCCTGCTCCCGGGCTGAACGTCGGCGTGGCCACCGTGCCGTTGATCACGTAGACTGCCGACCCGATCGCGCTATTGGTATAGCCCGTCTTCACCGCAAGCGCCTCGACCGTCTCGCTGGTTGAAACCGTGATGGGGCTGGAGTAGAGGGTCGAACCTGTGGTTGGAGTTGTCCCGTTGGTGGTGTAGTAGATCGTCGCGCCAGAGGTGGACGAGCTGATGGTCACAGTCTGTGCTGGCCCATAGCTTCCCGCCCCCGGGCTGAACGTGGGCGTGGCCACATTGGTTCCGCCCAAGCCGGTTCCCGTAAACGAGAGCAGCTGCGTTGCGCCGCTTGTGTTCAGGTTGTTGTCGGTCAGTGTGGCGGATTCATCCAGCACGCCGCCGGTTGTTGGATCGAATGCATAGTTCAGGCTGCAGTTCGTGCTGGTAGCAAGCGACTGCCCGCTATGCGCAGTCACCGTGCATGTGCCCGAAGTCTGCAATGGGAAGTCGGTTGTCGCGGACACGCTTGAAAGCGTCAGCGACTTGTTGCCGATGTTGGTCAGCTTCAACGACTGCGGCACGCTGGTTGAACCCACGTTGGTATACGGGAAGTTCAACGGCGCTCCCACAGTGGTTACCTTCTCCACCATGTTGTTGCCGTTGCCGATATTCTGTCCGTCGGCGATGAAGATATTTCCCGCTCCATCCACTTCAACGCCTTCAATATTGCCCAGTGACGCTGTGAGAGAGGATTGAACGGTCGAGGTAGGAACGATTGTGCCGCCGCCTGCTACCACCACCAACTCTCCAGCCAGGTTGACCTGTTCGATCAAATCGTTGGAGAAGTCGGCGATGTAGAGGTCTCCGGCGCCATCGACTGCCAGGCCTGCCGGATTGTTGAGGCCTACAGTGAGGGCCGCTTGCGGAGTAGAGGTAGGCGCATTGCTGCCGCCGCCCGCAAAGGACACGATCTGACCGGAAGTATTGATCTTCTCGATCATGCTGATGTTCTGGTCGGAGAGATAGAAATTCCCCGAGGCGTCGAAGACCATGCCGGTCGGTCCATTCAATTGCGCGCTGGTGGCTGCCTGCGGAGTTGTGCTGACTGGCGTGCTTCCGCCTCCGGCCACAACAACGAGCTGTCCGGCGGGCGTTACCTTTTCAATCAGGTTGTTGAAGAAATCGGAGATGTAGAGGTTCCCCGCTGAATCCGTGGCAAGGCTGTTGATTCCGTTGATGGCCACACTAGTGGCTGCCTGTGAAGTGGTGCTCGGAGCATTAGCGCCGCCCCCGGCCATGACCCAGATCTCTCCGGTAGCCTGCGAGACTTCCTCGACCACATCCGGATAACCGTTGGTGTTAAGGGCTTTCGCATCGGCAATGTAGATATTGCCTGCCCCATCGACCGCGATGGCCTGAGGACAGGTACCCGAGCCAAGCGCAGGCTCAGGAGTCGTGGTCGGAACCGGCCTGCCGCCGACGAAATCAACATCGCCAGCCACTGCTACGATCTGGTTGGTCAACGGATTGACCTTGTAAGCCATGCAGTTGCCGCTGTTGTCCGCGATATACAAGTTTCCAGCACCATCCATTGCCAGGCCGGAGCCGTTGTTAGAAACGGAGAAGGCCGCAGCCGTGACCGATTCCGGAACCTGGCTTACGCCGTATTGGCCGCCGCCGATTGCCATGGTCAACGATCCCGGAGTTACTGCAATCTCCGGTCCTTGACCGACGCCAGCCAGGCCTGCGGTTCCAATCACGTCGTTATCGTTGTTCACCGTCAGCGTGCCCATGCGGAGACCGGGATACTGTGGGGTGAAAGTGATGGGCACGGTGCAGACTGTATTCGCGGCATTGCTGCCGCCGCCGATTGTGCAGCCAGTGACTGTGCCGACCTTAAACTCCTGCACGCCGTTCTGCGCCACGGGTACGGTGATACTACTGATGGCGCTGGCCGTAGCCAGGGTGATCGAAACGTTCTGCGAGGACGAGGTCGATCCAACCGCCGTAGTCGGCAGAGTTGAAAATACCCCGGTCTTGATCGCCGTTGTGTAAGAGAACTCATCGGCGTAAACAGGTGCACTGCTGAAGGACCCGTTGGTTACGGTGACGTCTACCGTGCCGCCGCCCGCCGGCGAGGTTGCTGTAATCTGCGTGCTGGAGTTGACCGTAAAGCTTGTGGCCGAGTCGCTGCCAAACTTGACTGCCGACGCTCCGGTAATGTCGGTTCCCGTGATGACAACCGAAGTTCCGCCCGCTGGTGCGCCGGAATGCACGCTCAGGCCGGTAACCGTCACCGGCGAAGTGTAGGTGAATTGATCGGGTCCGCCAACAACGGGGCTGGTTCCATCCACCGTTGTCACCGTTATATTGACTGCGCCACCGCTCATCGATGAACCCTCGGGCGAGGTGACCGTGAGGCTGGTGCTCGAGGTGACATTGACACTGGTGCCCGCTGGGCTGCCGAAATCGACCGTCATGCCGCTGACAAATCCCGTCCCGCCGAGAGTCACTGAAGTGCCGCCCGCAATCGGGCCGCTCGCCGGACTCACGCTGGTTACCGTAGGAGGCGGTTCATAGGTATAGAGATCCGCACTGTTTTCCGCGCTGGTCCCCTGATAGGTTGTTACTGTTACATTCACCTCGCCGGTGCCTGAAGGTGCTGTAGCTGTAATGTTGGTGGCTGAGTTCACAACCACATTGGTGGCCGGCGAGTAGCCGAACATTACCGTCGCGCCCGTGGAGAAGTACGTTCCTGTAATGGAGACCGTGTTTCCGCCCGCTTGTACACCCGTGCTCGGGCTGAGACCCGTTGCCGTTACCGGCGAGATGTTCGTGAAAAGATCGTTGGGGTTGGACGGGCTAATGCCGCCAGGTCCAAAGACCTGTACAGTAACCGTTCCATTCCCTGCGGGTGCAATCGCGGTGATCTTTGTCGATGAGTTGATGGTAAAGCTGCTTGCTGCCACACCGCCGAATTCAACCGCGGTAGCGCCCGTGAAGTCGGTTCCGGTAATGACGACCGAAGTCCCACCCTGATTCGAACCGCTCGTCGGACTCAGGCCGGTTACGGACGGAGTTGTAGCCGGTGCAAAACCAAGCGCCTCCGCTAACTGGATGCGCGCCGATTCATATGCGTACGGATCGGGCGACCACAATGGTTCGCAAGGCGGGTAGCTAGCGGAGGCAAACCCGGAGGAACCTTGCCCGGTCGGTCCGTTGGGCAATCCATTGGGAAGGTCGCCAAAGATTGGAGAGTCGATGGGATTGGGGTCGGTGCAGTTGCCACTATAGGCAGTCCCTACTGGGGTGACGCCATACTCGTACGAACCGCTATCTATGTTTTCCCAGTCGTAGCCCTCCCAATTCGCCATTCCCTCGGCGGCTATGGATGCGACAACCGCCTCGGCGGCCGCTCTGCCAGCCTGTTTCCCATACAGGTACAGGTATTCATAATCTTCGTATCCACGGCGCCATTGCTCCAATTCCCTGGTCGCTATCGGACCGCTGATCCCATTACATACGCTGTAGTTATTCGACGTGCAGCTGGTATTGACTGCCGGGTTCGCGGTCAGAACGGTCTCGCCCACGGGATTGGCCGTGTAATAGCAGCCCAATTCGTTCCCAGGGAAGAGATAGGTGTCGCCCTGGTCACCCCCGTTCGTGACAAACGGGGAATTACTGTTGCACGAACTGGGCGATGTGCCGTTACCCCCGCCATAGTAGTTGCCAACCCATGACCATATTCCGCCCGGGGCCGGCGTAGCCGGACTCGGATCGCCGGCAGTAGGAATCGTCTCATCCTGTCCGTACTTGTAGGCGGTCCAGTAAGTAGCACGCCGGCTGAGGCCGCCAGAGCCGCCGCCGCCATTGTTATAGCTCCATCTCTCGATGGGCACAGGGGCTGTCGAGAGCGCAGTAACACCCTGAGTAAGGTCCAGAGTGTACTGATATCCCGTGCCGGCAATGATGACGTAGGGTGGATTGGTCCAGCCATAACTTAGAGCCGGCCCCGGCTGGCCGGTCATATAGATTCCCGGGTTGGGAGACCAGGTGGTCACCCAGGAGGTGCTGTAACCCGGTGTCGCCTGCGCACCGCCGGGGTAGGAAAGATTGATGTGATCCGCGCATACGGAATCGGTGTAAAACGTGTTGTCGCCCTGCTCCATGCAGGCCGGTTCGTCAGTCGTAAGAGGACGAATCGGTGCCGTCGACGCGGCCCACGTTGAGGACAACGAGCTATTGGACGCGTTGAGCGCCTGCATCACCTGCGACATAATCTGATATATCAAGGGCTGATGGTTCAATTGATAGCCGTTATTCCCAACGGGGTTGTATTCTTCGTCGAAGGTATAGCTCATCAAATCCGGAATTACCCAGCTCTTGGAGGTGTGGTTCGAAGAAAAATGCTGGGAGATCTGGGTCGCGTAGTTCTGCGTCAGTGAAACTAGCCCCGCAGGCATTAATGGAGCGTCTGCGCAGTTATACATGCACCAGCTATACCCAGCCCCATAAGTCCATGCGCCGGCGCCGCCATTCGCAATCGGCGTATCAAGGACCCGCATGGCAGTGCCGTCCGAGAACAACCCGCCAGGCGTCAGAGACGGACCGAAATACGAATCGTAAGTGGTCCAGGTAATCGAGCTTGTCGTACCGTTCGTCGTAAAGCTGGTCGGATTCGTTGCCGGGTAGGCCCCACTATTCGAAGGCGCAAACGGGTCAAACTGGGTGTCAATGTCATAGTTGTGGGCCATGACCTGATATTTCTGAAAGAGCGGAATATCCGACCCGGATATCCCCTCGTCCGTATCCATAAGGCTCTGGTAAAGAGGTAGCCACACTTTCAGCATGTCGGCATAGCTGGAGTTGATCGAGCCGGCGCCAAAGCCCGGCAGGTTGCCGTTCCACACCGTCACATTCACGGGAATCGTTGTGGTTGTGATGCCAGTACCGCTCACTGTGAGGGTACCGCTATAGGCTCCCGCAGTTTGATTGGCGGGAATGGAGATGTTTACCCACACTCCCTGGGTCGTCCCCTCTTGCACATTGAAGGGAGTCGCAACAGCAGGATTCCCCGAGTCGTAAGGATCGTAAAACGGAATCAGAGGATCAGGTATGCTCCCTGTGGCCTGCACGCAACCAATAGCCGTAGCGCCAGTACAACTGTAGGGAACATAACCCTCCAGATAACGGGTCACTGCGGAGGTTCCGGTATCGTCCGAGGTCAGCGTTGCTCCAGCACCGGTCAGCGGGGCGATCGTCACCGAGACATCGCTCAGCGTAGTTGCCGCGGGCGCGGTGATAAAGAGCTGGAAAGAGACGGTCTCGCGCCCTGCCCCGGCTATGGAAATCACCGGCGTACCCGAGGGGCAGGACCAGTTGGTATTCAACTGCGTAACCGCCTGCGGATGCTGCGAATATCCCCACGGGCTGTAAGTGCCGTCGTACAGCATGATGGGAATCGTGGGCTGGTTGGTCGTCGAGCTATTGTTTAACATCACCACGTCGCTGACAGTGGCGGCCCAAATGTTGGGTGTTGAGGCGGCCCAATTCTGGGCTGCACAGGCTTGCCCCACCGCATTTGTGCTGCTCACAACCAGCAGCAACACCACAACCACCGCCGCGAACATCGAAAGACCGATATTCGAGTTCAACGCCTTCTCGCAGTTCCTCTTCATGGCTCTCCCTCTCTCAAAATCCGAAGCCTCCGCCGGCGGGAGGCACAACCAGCGCCTGAGAAAACATTACCCACATTGAGAAAATTTGCCCGAGCAACGGATATTAATTCTCGTTTTTGAGATATGTCAAGACATTTTTAGTGAAATTTTTCTCGTGAGGAGATGTGACTGTACTCACCGGTCCGTTTTGCCAGGAGCCCAGAAAATGTTCCAATTACCGCCGCGTGGAGGATTTTGAAGCGGTTCGCCGCTTGCGGCCGAGGGAACCTGTTGTCGCCCAAACGCCGGATCTGTTCGACGAGAATGGGTCAAGCGCACAACACAGCCGGAACGGTTATTGGTCAAACGCACATTGAAATATCGTGAGCGATGCTTGGTCAGACGCGGCGCAACCTTGCCAAAGCGAATTTGCGCGAATCATCGGGCCCCGGCCGGTCCTGAAGATGGTGTTCGGCACCGGTGCCGAGGAAGGCGTATCGAAACACCGAAGGGGGAGGCTGAATACAACCAATTTCGCCACTCAGTGCAACCGAATGCCGCCACCCTCAGCGTCACCCATTGCGGCAGGGGGTATGCAACGGATCATGGACGCCGGAGGCGTGCGCTGCGCTACCGCGGTTCGATCAGGACGTTGTCCGGCCTCAGGCGGTGGTAACCAATGCGAGGGTAGCCGATCACTCGGCAGTAAAGCCAGAAATCTGGCCGCGATGGGCGTTTATCGGTCCCGATCCTGGCCGCTGGGCTGAAGATCGACTATGGCGTATTGAGACGCTAAGGCATTTTCGTTTCACATCGAGCGGCACGGTATTGAAGTTGGAAAGATTCGATGGGCGCAGTAGATTAGGGATCGAGGAGTCATTCCATGAAGATCGCATTTCTGGGCCTGGGCAAGATGGGCCTGCCCATGGCGCGGCGGCTGCTTGAGGCAGGACACGCGCTCACAGTGTGGAATCGCAGCGCGGAGCGTACCGCGGGGCTGGTGGCCGACGGGGCGTCGCTGGCCGCGTCACCTGCGGAGGCCGCGCGGGAGGCCGACGCTGTGCTGACCATGCTCTTTGACGACGCGGCTCACGAAGAGGTGCTGTTCGGCGGCCAGGCTGGGGCGCAGGCGGGCATCCTTGACGCGCTGCGGCCGGGCGCGCTGCACATTGCGTTCTCGACCATCAGTGTAGAGTTGAGCACGAGACTCACAGCGGAGCACGCGCGGCGCGGACAGCTATTTGTGGCCGCACCTGTGTTTGGACGGCCGAATGTAGCAGAAGAGGGCCGGCTGTGGATTGTGGCTGCGGGAGCGGACGACGCGATTGCTGTTGCAAGGCCGCTGCTCGAGCCGCTGTCGCGAGGATTGTCTGTGATTGGCAGCGAGCCGAGCCAGGCCCATGCGCTCAAGCTGGGCGGCAACTTTTTGATCAGCGCCATGATCCATTCACTGAGCGAGTCGTTCGTCTACGCGGAGCAATGGGGCATCGATCCGGGTGTGTTTCTTGAAACTATCAACAGCGCACTGTTCCAGTCGCCGCTTTACGCCGCGTATGGCATGGTGATGCTCAATCCACCCGCGCATCCGGGCGCCACCATCGACCTGGGCGCCAAGGACCTGCGTCTGCTGCGCGAAGCGGCCGCAGCGAAGCAAACCAGACTGAGCCTGGCGGACAACCTGGCGGACGTATTTGCCGAGGCGCAGCGCACAGGTCTGGCCGGCGCGGATTGGGCTGTGGGACAGTACCGGATGGCGCAACGACGCGGGGTGGTGGAATGATTCGCGTAACTGCACGTTGATGGGTGGGAAAACAGCGGCGGTTCCTTGTATTGGAGAGACATCGGGTTCTGGAGAAACATCAGCAAGTTCGCTACCGCTGCGCGGTGATGGCAGGTTGGCGAGTTGGCGGATCGCGGCGGATCGGACCCGATCGATCTCCACTGTGGACGGGCGGTCCGGGTGCGAGGCTAGAATGAAAATCATGAGCCTGAAGGGAAAAATTGTCTTCATTACCGGAGCCAGCAGCGGAATTGGCGCGGCTACGGCACTGGCCTTTGCAGCCGAGGGGGCGCGGTTGCTGCTGGCGGCGCGGCGGGCGGCGAAACTGGCCGAAGCGGCGTCGCTGGCGCTGGAGCGCGGCGCGCCTGCGGTCCACTCGTTCCAACTGGATGTGCGCAGTCATCGCTCCGTGCAGGATGCGATCGATTCGCTGCCGGCCGAGTGGGCGGAGATCGACATCCTGGTCAACAACGCCGGGCTGAGCCGTGGCCTCGATAAGCTGTACACCGGCAAGATTGAAGACTGGGACGAGATGATCGACACCAACGTGAAGGGGCTGCTCTACGTCACGCGCGCGGTGGTGCCTGGCATGGTGGTGCGCAAGCGCGGGCACATCGTGAATCTGGGCTCGACCGCGGGAGAGATCGCTTATCCAGGCGGCGCGGTGTATTGCGGGAGCAAGGCGGCGGAGCGGCTGATCAACGACGGTCTGCGCGAAGACCTGCTGGGAACGCCGGTGCGCGTGACCAGCGTTGATCCAGGCATGGTAGAGACGGACTTCGCGCTGGTGCGGTTTCACGGCGATGATGAGCGCGCGGCCAAGGTATACAAGGGGTTGACGCCGCTGACGCCGGAAGACGTGGCCGATGCCATTGTGTGGGCGGCGAGCCGGCCAGCGCATGTGAACATCGCCCACATTGGCATGACCACCATTCACCAGGCCAACTCGCTGCTGTTTCATCGCGAGGAGCAATAGCCCGGAGCCGGATGGCGATGCGGCCGGGGTCTAGTTCATGGCTTCAATTTGCGCTTCGACCTGCGCCAGGGCTGCTTCAAGCGCTGCCCGCCGCGAGGGGTTCGAGGTACGCTGCGAGAGGATGTTTTCCCGCTGTAGGTTCAACGCCTGCTTTTGGCGTTCTCGTACGGTGCGAACCTGGTCGGCAGCACGTCTCTGATCTTCGCTGACAAATTCATTGCCGGCGCCAGTCTGCGGCTGCTCAAGTGCATTTGCCATCTGTTCCTCCACGGATTTACTTTCCCACCCACGAGCCATATCTTCATTCTACGGGGGATTACTGGAAATGCAGCCCCGGATTTTGATTCCATCCCAGCAATTTTGGAGACCTTCTCATGCGTGTTTGGCAGATCTCGTCTTTCGGCGTTGATTCTTTAGAGTTTGTGGAACGGCCTACCCCTTTGCCCGACGCCGGCGAGGTGCTGGTGAAGATGCGTGCAATTTCGTATAACTATCGCGATCTGCTGGTTGTCAAGGGCCTCTACAACCCCAAGTTGAAGCTGCCGCGCATTCCCTGCT
>Ga0182030_10019874_pt1 | contig 12733 bp, 12 predicted proteins | sample 812S3MmetaG_FD_121299 | JGI IMG/M metagenome (GOLD analysis project Ga0182030, IMG submission 121299) | Permafrost microbial communities from Stordalen Mire, Sweden - 812S3M metaG (Illumina Assembly) | ecosystem: Environmental > Terrestrial > Soil > Wetlands > Permafrost | place: Sweden... | reverse complement strand
CGGCACCAGCACCGTTGCCCCCATATCCCACCCTGCCCGGAATTGTGCCTGTAATCGCCCCCAAACGTCAAGCTGATAAGTGGATGCCAGCGTAGAACCGGCGCCCACGGTTGGCGAGAGATAACTTTCGCTCCCGTCATACGCCGCCGCCGCGCCATCCGGTCCCCACGCATAAGAAGTCCCGCCCGCCGGGATATTCGTTTTGCCTTCCAAAAATGACGCCAGCCCCGAATCCGTCATCAGCGTAATCCCGCTGCTACCCAGGTCCGCGATGGCGCGCGCCAGTTGCACGTTGCTGAAGCTTCCCGGCTGAAAGTAACACAAATAGGGCACCCCCCACACCGCCGACTTTTCCGCCAGCACCTGGATCGTCTGCGCCAGCGCCACCGGAGTCAGGCTATTCCAGCCGCCCATCTCGCACGCCACCATGCCATGCGCATCCACGCCCGCGGCCGCCACCAGGTCATAGCCACCCTGTATGCCATCCGCGCCCGCCTGCATCGAAAGCGCCCCGCGCGCCATATCGTAGCCGTTCGATACCGTGTAGGTTTCCGGGTTCGATGGCGTCACTCCCGGACAGTTCGTGGCTACATTGCAAAACAGCAATCCCGGATACCAATAGATCAACTTCCCGCTGGTGCCCGTCAGATTGGCCCCAATCCACGCCTGCGCCCCGCTCAGTTCGCTGTTCAGAAACGATGCCGGAATGAACTGCAACGTGTAGGGCGTAAGGATGCTGTGCGCCGCCACCGCCGCCAGATCCACCGAAAGCATCGCCGAGCTTGAGATCCACGAACACGCCGAGCACGGTTGCGGCAGCGTGGCCGAATAACCCGCCGCGCGCAACCCGAATTCCACCTGTTGCACCGTCAGATAAGAGGAAGACGTCAGGCTATAACTCACCGGAGTGCAGCTTCCCCCCGTCACCGACGTCGACAACGTCGTTCCGCTGATGGTGAGCGTGGCCGCGCTCGCGCCCGGACAAGCCACCGTGAGCACATTCAAATTCTGGTAACTCGCGTCCGAAAGCCCGAGCAAGCTGATGTCATACCCAGCCGTCACCCAGCCCTGAATCTCGGTGACTAGCGATGCCACCACCGGGAAGTTCGTCGCCACACCGATGGACACAGGAGTCCCGCCACCCAGAGCAGCAATATAATTGTTAAATGCAGTATCCGCCCCATTTTGCCTCCCCACATCGCCAAAGTTCAAAGCCACCCGCGGCACGTACAGTTGCCAGCTTTTCACCGCCGGATCCACCAAATTGGAGAGGACGTTTGTGCCAGCCACCCCGCCATTCACGTCTCCCACAATCGGCCACTTGATCTGGTTGCCGTAAAAGTGGGCGTAAGAATAGTGCGCCGCCGTCCCCGTATAAGTCGCGTCGTTCAGCCCGTAGCTGCGGTTGAAGTAGGCTTTCACGTTGGCCAGCGTGGCCGTGAGCACGCTGTTTGAAGACGTGCAGGGCAGCGCGCCGCATTCGAAGCTAAAGCCATAAAAGCCGCGGTGGGCTTCGTCATTGTAGAAACTCAGGTCCGCCGAATTGGCGGTGGGGTGGATGTAGAACCCCGTCCCATGCAGGTTGAAGGGGACTTCCGTATCGCTATAGAGATTAGCGGCCACAAGATGATCAGTGCCCGCCGTGCCCCGGTACTCAAGGCCATACCAGCTTTGGTTGAGCAGTTTAAGGTGCTGCACGGATACATAATTCACTCCATCGATGTCGAGGATTTGCGTCTCCCCATCGATCACCGCCCCGATCCCGCCATAATCGGCCACCGGGTTGGTGCCAATATCGTCGTAGACCGCCAGCACGCCCGTGGACGTGTTGAAATTGAACTGATAATCGGCGGTCAGCGCCGCCGTGCCGCCAGTCGTGGGACAATAAATCGCCACATTCGCGCCCTTGCACACGCCCCACACGCTGCCGAACTTTACCATGTCGATGCGCGCCGGCGCGCCCTCGGGAAAGCCGCCGGTGTTGATCGAGCAGATATGCGATACGCAGGTACCACTCCACGAAGAAGACGGCGTAGGATACTCCGCATTCAGCGTCGGCGGAGCCCCCGAGCCATACGCATCCACAATAAAGGGAGCGGTCGCCGTGCCATCCGCCGTCGAAGCGCCTTGGGCCACCACCGCGCGCGTGCCATAAAACGCCAGTTGCCCATACCAGGCTGATCCCCGCTTCAGGCAAATAATGCTTCCAGGCGTCGAAAAAGTCTGCGATCTTACGGTGTAGAGATGCTGCCACGGAGATGCGATGGTCCCGCTGCCCGTGCCTGAAACCGTGGAATCGGCGTAGTAGCACACGGTGGGGCACGGCACCGGGCAGTCGGCCCGCATCATGCCCACCAGCAGTAGTATTCCGGTAATCCATGCCCCCATATTTCGCATCTTGTTTTGCATCTTCGCTCCTCTTATCTTTACTTTCAGAAAGGAAACTCTACCATGAGCCCTACCATGAAAGACACACAAAATTCCGTCGAAGTCGTGCAGGAATTTCGCGCCTCGGTCGATCTTGACCACGGCTCCACGCTCACCCTCACCGACCAAAGCCTGAACGCGCTGCAAAACAAGCTGAAAAACTTCCTGGGCTCCGCCACCCGCCTGGAGCCGGTCCCAGGACAGGAAGGCACCCTCACCGTCTATCATCCTTCGTGGATGAAGGGCGAACAACCCGCCGGCGAAATCAACCGCCTGTACAAAACCAGCGCCCGCAGCATAGGCCAGCGCATGCAGCAACGCGAACAAATCGCCAAAGCTGCCTGAAGCTGTTAGCCGTTAACTTTCCACGAAAGGAGAAAATAAAAATTGACATCGAACCTTCTCAACGCAAACCGCCCCAACCCCCAACCCACTACCCAATGGCAGGGAGAATTGCTGCTGAAAGACGGCGTGGTCATTAACTTCCACGCTCCCAGCAGGATCATCGCCCAAAAGACGGTGGCAGCCATCCTCACCCAGTTCGGCTCCGACCCCGGATTTGACATTATCGACCAGCAAGCCACCTTCATCTATCACGAAAGCGTGGGCGCAGGCAAAGTTCCCTGCGGCTGGATCTCCGAGATCGATGTCCCGCTGCCTTTCGCCATCAACCGCACCACCGCGCAACGCATGCAAGACCTGGCCGCCATGGTCAAGGCGGCGTGAGGAAACCAAGCTTCTAGCTCTTAGCTTCTAGCTAGATCCTTCGCGGGCCAACATTTCTCCCTGGGGGGAAAATGTTGGCCCGCGTTTTTAGATTTCGTAACTTCATTGGCTCAACAGAATCGGCTTCCATCCCACCGCCTGCGTTCCCCCGGAAAGCGAAAACGAAGTGTTCCCGCTGTCCAGCGTGAAGTATTTGGTGTACGTCCCCGAATAGCTGTAAAAACTGTAACTGAATCCCTCCGTCACCCGCCCCGCCGCCACCGGCAAGGTGTTGAAGGTATCCGTCACCACCAGCGTATCGTTGGGCTGCGCCGTGGTGGCGTAGGCCGTCACCAGGTAATAACCGGCGCTGCCGGAAAGCTGCACGAAGCTCCCCAGCGGAATCGGCACAATGCTCCAGTTATTCGCACTCGACAGCGCCGCCCCGTTCAGCAGCGTGGCCTGCACCTGCTTGACGCCCGTGCCCCCCGACGTGATGGTCACCGTCACCGCCGCCGATCCTTGCGATGCATCCCACACCGCCAACTCCTGCGTCGTGCCCGACTTCAACATCCCACACGTCCACACGTTGAAGTTCGCCGCGGCCACGCATGGCGTGGTCATTTTGTTCCCCACCATCCAGTTGTAGACCGCCGTCCAGCCCGTCGCAGCCAGCGTCGGGCAGCCCAGTTGCGTCCCCCCGTCCGAGCATCCGTTCACCCCATTCTGGTTGATCAGCGTCCCATAAGAATTGTTGACCGCATACCAGTAGAGTTCGCGAAAGCCCTGCGACCAGCCCACCAGGTAATAGCGCGCTACATAGCCTTCCTGCATGTTCAGGTCTGGCAGGTTGGCCGCGCCGCTGCCCCAGCTGCCTTCCGTCGACCAGATGCTTTTGCCGAAGGCCGCGCCCGGCTGCGCGTTCAGCGCCGCCGCATATTGCGCCGGCAGCGTCGGCCCGCTCACCGTGGCCGAGCCATCCGGCAGCGTCGTCCCCAGGCCCTGAAACGGGTAGGTATGGATCCCCAGCCGGTCCACATTCAAAAGCGCCCCCGTGGTGGATAAATAAGTCCCCCACAGGGTCACATCCGGAGCCGTGCCCGCGGCATTCGGCGTCAGGATGCGCGCGCCCGGCAGCAGGCCGATGGCGGGCTCGTTCATGTGCCCCGCCGTACAAGTCTGCGACGTGGCCGTAATGGTGATCGCTCGCCCGGTCAAAATGCAGTTCGCATCCTGCGCCAGGCGCACCAGCTGCTCGCACGTTCCCAGCCAGCTTTGCTCGGCCGCCGACTCCGTGCAGTCGGTGCCCGATCCCCGGGTGAATTCGTTCCACATCTCAAAGTACGTGGGAGCCATATACGTCACCGCCGACAGCCCCCCGATGTGCAGCCCCAGATTGTAGATGTAATCCCGCCAGTGCTGATTCGTCCCGGTACCGTCGCTGTTGAGATCGGAAGGCGGCGAACAATCCCCCAGCGAAAAGAATGAGTAATCGCAATCGCTCACCGTCATATTCGAAGCCGCCCAGGTCGGCGTCGAGGATAACGTCATCACCAGATCCGTGAGCCCCGCCAATCTCGCGGCCGCGAGATACGGGTCCAGGCAGGCGAAATTAAACACCCCGGAAGACAGATTCAGGTTCTGCCAGCGCGTGTCCGTATCCCACAAGCGCAACGATCCATAGGGCAGATTGACCGCCTTCAACACCACGGCAGGACAAGGCCCGCCAAAGGTCTGCACATTCTGATTAAAGCGGAAATGCAGCCCAAACAGCGAGGAAGGGATGATCCCCGGCCCGGCGAAGAAAGAAGCCTGTCCCGTGGCCTTCACATTCCCGGTAAAGCGCGTGCTGGCGATAACTTCGACCGAAGCGGCCAGCGCATCCGCCACGCTTACGCTGTCGCCGAAAATGGGGAGCCCTTGCCCAAAATTAAAGTCATCGCTGATGGTCACGCTATCGGCCAGCCCCCGCGTGTAGGCGGTGGCCCATGCGCTGACGCACAGCAGCAGCACAACCCCCAGCCTCGCCGCCAGCCCCAGCATGCGCTCCACCCTCGTCAACTCCCGGTAGCGCCGCTGCTGCCATAAGGTGAGGGCGGCGTGCCGGTTGCTCTGGCGCCGCCGCTCCGCGCTGAAGCGAGTCAAGGGGCCGCCGGCCTGCCGCCGTTTATAGCCAGTCGCAATCCCGCAGATCAAGCCCTGGCTCACTCCGTATTCCCGCGCCAGCGGGATTTGCCGCTCGCCTGCGGCAATGCGCTCCCGAATTTCGCGCACTTGGGCGTCGCTCAGGATCGAGCGGCGCCGGTTGCTGCGGATGATGCAGTCCCGAATCTCCTGCACCCGCGCCGAGCTAAGATGTCCCCAACTCATCGCATTTCCAGCCACAGCTTGAGCATCACCAGCGCCAGTCCCAGCAGTCCCACCATCACCCGCCACTTCTTCCTTGGATTACTGGCCGCTGGCCCTTTGTCGATGCGGGAATGCACCCGCTCCACCGTCCCCCGGCGCATCTCTCGCAGCCGGTCTTCCGCCCCATTCAACCGGGTTGTACACTCCCCGCAAAACCCAAAGAGCACCCGCCGCGGCATAAACTGCGCATAAAGGCGGCGGCAGCCATCGCAGCGCCGCCCCCGATGTGAGCTCACAGTGGAAGTCGGCGGCAGACTCCACACCCTTAGACCGTGACCGTCCAGGTGATGGTCAAAGTGTCGCCGCTGATCATATTCACCTGGCTGCTGAACTGCGTTTCAAACACCATCGTGCCCGAACTGGCGGCATTGAACATGCCTGCTTCCTGCACGCTCTGCGTCCCGCTGGCCGTCCAGGCATAAACCAGCGTCCAGGTGTTGGTGCCGTTGGTATGGGCATAAGTCCCCGCCGCCCGTGCCAGGCCGTTGCCCGTAATCTCACCGCTTAAGGTGCAGGAGGAAGATCCCGCCGCGCAATCCCCCACCGCGGGCGCAGTCGCATTGTTGCTCAAAGCGATATAGGATGCGATTGCGGGGTGCGCCCCTCCCATCTCCGCCGCCAGCCAATCCAGGCCGCCCGTAGTGGTCAGGTTATGCACCCACTGCTCGCTGAAGATCTTCCCATCCGCATGCCGGGCCACAATATGAACGTTGACTTCCCTCACCGGCACGGCTTCGCGCTGCTGCCCCATCGCCGCCGCCGCCAGAAGTACAAGCGCTGCCAGAATCTTCTTCATAAAGTTCATCATTGCATCTGGTAAGTCACGGTTGCGATGACGTTGCTGCCGGTCACCGTATTCGAGCTATTGCATCCAACCGGCGCCGTGGTCACCTTCATCCGTAACTGATGGGTGGCGGCCACTGCGCTACTGCCCGTTACCTGAGTCAGGAAGCTATTCGAGGAACTAAGCGTTAGCGAGTAGCTTCCTACCTCAGTACCCGCCGTTCCATCCCACACTTGCACTACCGGATAAGTGCTGCAACCCGCGGGGAGAATCGAGACAGCCAAGTCATAAGCCACCACCGTGATCCCAGCCGGAAGCGTCCAGTTGCAATACTGCGAAGTCCCGGTGCTGGGTATCAGGCTTCCGCCCGCAATCGGGCAACTCCACGTCAGGTACACCCCGGTTTTGAACAGCGGAGGAATCGCCGCCCCGCTATTGAAGCTGGGGTCGATAAACTCCGGCTCATGCGAAGTCGAATCGATATACCAGATGCCGTAGCCGCTCACCCCGCTCGGCGCCGCAATCTCCGGAATCAGCACATAAGTCGAAGTCGAGCAGTTCGCCGTCCCATTGGCCGTGATCCCCAGCGCATACTGCCCGGAACATTGCGCCGGCGTAGCCGCCAGCGCGGTCGCCGTGTTCGCATTCTGGTAGACGTTGCCAAACCCATCCTGATAGGCGATCGGCACCACCGCCGCCAGCGCAGTCGGGTAAATCACCGGCACGCATCCCGCGCCCATGCCCAACAGGCCAAAGCCTCCCGGCGGCGCGCTCACCGTGTTGCATGGAGTAGTCACATCCAGCGGCCCGCTCCCACTCAAAATCAGCTCCAGCGCGGTAAAGTCCCCCGCAATGGTCGCATTCCCGCTGCCATCGGTCACCACACAATTCGAGCAAGCCCCGCCCACAAACGGCACCCAGCCGGTATTGTTGACGTTCTCCTCAATCGCCCCGGAAACGTCATAACAAATCAGCGACTGGTTGGCCACCCCAGCCACCGCCGCACAAGTCTGCTGCGTGAGCAGAATCAGCTTGGTCTTGACGGGAGCGAGAGTCGTCGTCGCCGTCTGCTGCGCGAAAAGCGGGCTCACCACGGAGACACAGAGACACAGAGACAACCAAAACGCTAGGCTGTCAACCTGCTTGATCTTTGGCTTCCTCCGTGCCTCCGTGCCTCCGTGGTGGGTGTTCGCCGTTTCCATGGGCTATCTCCTGCGTTTTAGTTATAAGTCATCGGCCCGATAGGATAAGCATTCCCATCCGAGCCCACAAAGAATGCCTGCACGCTCGCGCCCAGATACCCGCCGCTGGGTGCCGTGGGAGCGACCGGGCCGGGATTCAGCACGTTCGCCGGCCAGGCAAACGTCCACCCGGCAGTCGCGTTCTGCACCAGCCGGAAAATCACAATCTGCCCCGCATAATTCGGCAGCAGCGTCGAAGAAGTCACGTTCTCGGTGAGCTCCAGGTAGAACTCCACCGGACCATTCACCAGCCCGCAGTTGAATACCGGAGTCGCCGTAGGCTGCAACGTCACTTCCGCGCCCATCACCGAAGCGGTAGCGCTGGGGAAGGCCTGCGGCAGCGTGCTCAGGTCGGCGCTGATCGTGCCGGTAAACACATACGCCGCGCTTTGCAGGATGTTCAGCGAGTCGTCGAGGATGCTGACCACATAATACGTCCCGGCAGGATAGATGACATCGTTGCCCCACAGCGTGACCGTGAGCGGCGCGCCCAGATAAGGAATGCGCTGGGTAAACGGCCCCACCTTGGCCAGGTTGCCGGTGCCGGGAACGCGCGGCAGGATCGGCCCAAAGTTGGCCAGCGCAATCTCCACAAACGCCGGATTCCCCACCGTCCCAATCTGGTTGTTCTGCAGATCGAGCAGGTTGATGGTCAGCGCGATTTGTGGAGTCAAGGTCATGGGCGTGTAGCGCGGACGCCCTCGCCCGCGTCTTTCTCTTGGGCTGCATCGGGCCGGGCTTCATCGGGCCACTGACCGTACTTCTCGCCGCCCTTTTTCAGCGTTCCTGCCATGTCGATCCCTAGCAACTCCGCATAATCTTCAATCGGCGAAATCGGCGAAATCTCAGGGCTGCCAATCGCAATTACCGCATTGGTGAGAAGCAGGGCGATCTCGTCGCCGGTGAACTTTTTCTTGCCATGCGCGTTGAAGTAGAGCGCCAGCCGCGTCAGGAAACCGCGCGCCGCCAACCGTGCATAGCGCGTCGAATTCGGTGTCTTACGGGGCAGCGTCATGTCTAGAAATCTCCTTATCGGTACAGCATCATCTTCCCGCCCACCTGCCCCACCTGGGGATGCTCCTGCGGCTTCCGAATAATACTCTCCACAAACCACGGCCGCGCCGGTCGATCCACAAAACTATAATACAGCACCGGATGCCAGTCCTTTTTCATACCCACCGGGCCACGGCCACTCGCAAACTCGGCGTCTCTGCTGCACACCTGCCGTACCGGGTCATCAAACGATTCCTGCCCCAGATAGATATCGTCCACATCGCGCACGATCATCAGGAGTAACCTATCGGACGATTGAGCGATCGGGTGATCGGGTGATTGAAAATCGCCCGATGGCTCAATCGCCAAATGGCCCGATGTTTCCCCAGCCGCTTCCACCACTGCCAGCCACGAACCCCCGCCCCACCCCGACTTCACCCGGTTGCGCAGAATGAAGAGGATCGCCCGCAAACAGGCCAGCGACCCGGTATGCCGCCCTTCGCGATAAGCGAAGGCGGCAGCCTGCGCGCGTTCGAATGCGGCAAAGTTCATGGGTCCACCACATTGGGCGATTGGGTGATTGGGTGATCGGATGATTGAGTATCGGGAAGAACCGGCTTCGGCGGGGCCGCCGTAATGTCCAGCCAAGCGTTCAGTAAGCCCTGCCGTATTCGCTCCATGCGAATCACTTCATAAGGCAAGCTTATCTCGCAAAAGTCTTTCTCCGTGTCTCCGTGCCTCCGTGGTGAAAGCATTTTCAATTCACTACCCCATCCCGCGCCCGCAACTCGAACAACTGCCGCCGGTACCAATCCCCCGCCGGCCCCGTGCCCAATGGAAACGCCGTATGCGCCTCTTTTTCGGTGATGATCTTTTGCGAAATCAGGCACAGCAGCGCAGTGCGCCAGCCTTTATACTTCGCGCTGGTCGGCTCCCCATATTCGTTCACCCGCATCACCATCCACTCCGGGTTCACCGGCTGGATGGTGGCCACGGGAATGTACGGATCTTGCTTTGAGTTGGAAGCTGAAAGCTCGGAGCCAGGAGCCATAATCAGGTTGCGGTAATACCCTGTATTCGGCACCATCACTTTGATCAGCCCACCTACCGCATAGCGCCCCACATAGACGCGATCTTCGCCAATCGTTTCCCCCAGCCGGTCCAGCCACTGCTTCCAGGTCAAAATGTTTACGATGCGCATCTCTTCGTTGTCTTTGCCCAGCCAGCGCCCTTGCCCATCCCAGCAATTCTTGCGCGCCACCCGCTCCGTCGCCTCATGCAGCATTTGCGCCTTTTCCAGCTGCTCCTGCGGAGTCTTTGCCGTACTCTTTTCCCGCTCCAGCCGGATCAGCATCTCCTGCACCCTGGGATGCTGTTTCAGCGCCAGCGCATCATTCATCTCGCCAATCGACGCCAGCTTCTCCGCCGGGGTGGTCAGCCGCGGGTCTTTCACCGCCTCCCCGCGCACCATCCCCACCATGCCCAACAAGTCGGCATCGTCCGACAGGTCGGGACGAAACTGCCCTCCGCGAATCTCCTCCGCCGCCTTCGCGACTTCTTTATCCGCCCAGTGCTCGGCCGGCGCAGATTGATGCTCGCGCGGGATGTGCACTGCGGGGCCACTGGAAGGATGCACGTCGTTGGTCGTTGGTTGTTGGTCGTTGGCCATAAAGCTTATCCCTCGCGCACCACAATCGTATAAGCCTGCGGCACGTCGAAAATCACATTACACGCCCCGCACTGGTAATGGGGCTGCCCCACCATCAGGATGCGATGCAGAATTAAATGATAGCAGGGCACGGGCTGCGAACTGGGGGCTTCGACTGGATTACTCGCCATCGGGAGCCCCCTTGACCACGCCGATCGCCTTCTTCGCGCCCGGCAGCAATTCCTTCATCAGTTGATACAACACATAAGCGTGCAGCGGATTTTTCGCCGCCCACGCCGTGATCGCCTTCACCCCTGCGGTAGCCGTGGGAATCACCTGGGGCAGCGCTTCCCCAATCGCCGCGCCCGCCTCGCCCACCCCAGCCAACGCCGCCGGGCCGCCCACTCCCATCGCCGCCGCGCCCGCCAAAACTTGCGCCGTCTTTTTCGGCATGGTCGCCACTTCCCGCTGCATGGCCTGATCCTGCTGATCGGGCGTCAACGATTTGTGGTATTGGATGGCCCGCTTCACCGTGTCATTGAAACTCTCGCCATCCTTGGGCACGATCACCCGGTTGCCCACATCGTTCATCAGATAACCGGTCTGCCCCGGATCTTCACTGTGGCTGCCCACCTTGCCGCTGGCTAGGTTCAAGGGATCGAGCGCCGGCGTGGACGGCTGGGATGAAGACGACGGCTGGGAAGAAGACGGTGGCTGGTTGCCCACCACACCGCTCGACAGGTCCGGAGTTTGCACCGCGGCGCTCATTCAATCACGTCCATACCCTGTTTTTCCGCCGCCGCCCGCGCCGCTTTGCCATCGCCCTGCGGATTCGCCGCCTGCCACTTCTTCACGCTGAACAGCCGGTTGGCATACTTCGGGTCCAGTTCCGCCCGCGCCATCTTGGCCTCATCCGAGATATTCGGCATGGGAGCCTCATAACTGGCGCTGGGCGCGGCATTGCGCCACTGCTGGTGATAGCTGTCCAGCTTGGCGCCCATGGACTTCACCTGAGTCGCAATGGCGGCATCGCGGTTCATCAGCCCACCCAGGGTCGACTTCATCGACCGCACCGATTCGTTGGTGTCCGGCATCCCGTAAAACTTGATCAACTCCGGCACTACCGTATCCAGCTTGTTGTTGAAGGCTTTGCTGTCGGCCGAGCCCGGCACGCGGCTGGTCAGGGTATTCAGTTGTTTCAGTTCGGCAAGATGCTGCAGCGCCGTGCCGCCCGCATTCAGCGCATAGCCCGCTGTCCCCGGCTTGGTCGAGGTAAATTGCTCATACACTTTCGGATAGGCCCGCAACTTCGAAGTATCGAGATTCGGATCGGCCCGCGCCACGGAGTCCAGCAACGCCTGCCCTTGCTTCGATCCCAGCGAACGCCCCAGCGAGTCCGGCGCCACGCGGCCGGTCACAATATCCTGCACCAGCGCCGCATTCTGATCGTCCTGCTCGCCCTCCCGGTTGGCTTTCGCCGTCTCCGCGTTGTTCCTGCCAATTTCCGAAGGCACTTTCCCGGCTTCCGCATTGTTCTTCAGGACTTCGCTGGCCCTCAACCCTTCTTCGCTGTTCTCGATCTGCCACTTCTGCATTTGCCCATATGCCGCCAGATCGTAGGCATGCTTCTGATTCTCCGTCATAGGCACGGTGGGAACCTGATCCTGCAAGGTCGGCGGATCGCCCGGTTTCGCCGGCGGGGTAAACACTTTGAACGCCGTCCCCGGCGCTACCTGCTGGTTGCCCACGCCCGGCGTAGTCTGAAACACGCGCAACCCGCTGCGCGTCCCATCCGGCCCAATCTGCGGCAGAATGGTGATATCGCCGGCATGCGCATCCTTCCAGAAATTCGGGTTCTGCTCCTTCACCCGCGCCAGGTCGCCTTCGTCTTTGTAGCTGCCCAGGTCGAACGCTTTACCTTCATCGGCCAGCTTCATCATGCGGTCCGTCTGCTCCTGGGCAAACTTGATATCATCGTCGGTGGCCTTCACCTTCAGCCGCGACAACTCAAATTCCTTCGCGCCCATATCCATCTTGAGCTTGATCTGGTTGAAATTGTCCTGAGTCTTTTGCCGGGCTTCGTCCGACACATCTTTCTGCTGTTTCTGCTGCTGCTCGCCCAGCTTATCGCCCGCCTCCACTCCCGCCGCCAGCCCGCGCCCCGCCGCTCCCGGACCCTGCATATGCGCCGCCCCGGCCGCCGCGCCATGCAACGCTTCTCCGGCAATCTTCAGCCATTGCCCTTTGCGCGACAGCTCGGGAGTGTCCACATAATAGTTGCCATCGTCGCCCCGCTTCAGCTTGGCCGCGCCCTTGGTCCCCGCCAGGTCATCCAGCATGTCGTCCACCACGCCCGCCAGCCCGGTACGCTTGGTCGTCGGAGGCTTGGGCTGCAGAGAGACGGGGGCTTCGGGCTTCGGGCTTTGGGCTCCGGGCGCCGGGGCTTGCCCTGAATTCTGACTGGCCGAAGCCGGAAGCCCGGCAGCCGAAGCCGCCGGAGGAGCCTGCTGCCCTTCATCGCCCGCT
>Ga0182030_10019873_pt1 | contig 12733 bp, 9 predicted proteins | sample 812S3MmetaG_FD_121299 | JGI IMG/M metagenome (GOLD analysis project Ga0182030, IMG submission 121299) | Permafrost microbial communities from Stordalen Mire, Sweden - 812S3M metaG (Illumina Assembly) | ecosystem: Environmental > Terrestrial > Soil > Wetlands > Permafrost | place: Sweden... | reverse complement strand
GGGCATTATCCTAAATACGGCAGTTACTCTGCGAAAACGAAATATGTTTCGAGGAGCCTTGGTGGTAGAGGTGGGGTGATTTTAGCCACGACATAGTCCAGAAGGGTCTTCCTTCGGTTGGTCGCAGGAAACTGCTCCGCAACTGTTCTCACATGGCTTAGAGCCTTGTGGATATTGGCGATCATCAGCATCAGAGATTTCCTGGCAGCGTGCATCGGCGTCAGGTAGAGCGTTGTCTGTCCGGCATGTTTGGTCGCCCTGCCCACGGCTGCCAGCAACAGTGCCCGACTGGTGATGGCCTCCATCCTCGCCCCCGGTTTAGCCGCACGGCAGTACCAACTCCACCAGTTATAGACCAACGCTACGGCGCGGGCGCTGGTCTGGCAGCGCTCCATGTCTTGAGTCGTAAAGCCGCCCCAGCCCCACTGGTTCTTCAACTCATCGAAGCCGTTCTCCGCATCGGCCCGGTCGCGGTATAACTGCGCCATCGCGTCCAGCGGGTAGCTGCTGTTGGTCACCAGCACTGCGTACTCCCAGAGCTGCACGTCCTCGTCAGGCAGCAGTAACTCGATCTGTTCATCTTTGGTCTTTCGACTCAGCGCCAGGTCGGACTTTGTAAGTCGACGCAGGATCACTACCCGGCGTGACTTATCCGGCTGTTTGCCACCTGCGCCCTGGTCAACCTCTTCACCGCCCGTTGGACACTGCTGGGCAGGCGCTGGCCGCATAAATGAACCCGCCTCCGACAGAGGCTTGTATCACCAGCCAGAGGCCAAGACGAAGCGATACTCTGAACCAAGAACCACAGCCGGGAACCCAAACGGCTGTTCTGGAGTCAGCTTGGAAGCTTGTTCAGAGTGTCCCTAACGTTCAAACCGGCAAAAACGAGCACATTCGCGGAGGAATGTGCTCGCCGAGGGGTGGGCAGCCGGTCAAAGCGTTTCAGCCCGATGTTACGTCCGCTCGCTTGGAAATCGACTTGATCGTCTCCTGCACGTAGCTACCTTTCTTGAAAGTGATCTGGATCGCATCCGACGGGCAGGCATCGGCGCAGGCGCCGCAGATCTTGCACTTCTCCGGGTTGATCACCGCTTGTCCATCGTCCATGTGAATCCCGTCGAAGCCGCACTGTTCTTCGCAGACCCCGCAGCCGCTGCAGTCGTCGGTCACGGCAATTTCCAGCCCGGGCATCGGGGAGAGCAGCCGCTTGCTCTCCTTGGGATCAAGATACTTGTTGGCTCTCATGCCGCAGCAGCAGGTACAACAGTTGCAAATCGTGAGCAGCTTCTCAATCGGAGCAACGTCTAGCCAATGAGCATCGGCATGGAACCGCCCTACAATCTGATGCAGGCCCAGCTTTCGAGCTTCTGCCGCGTAGGCCAGACACTCCTCCACGCCAACCTGACGCCCGAGTTCCTCCGAGATGTCTTTCGCGGCGTCGCCGAGAAAGATGCATCCCATGTCCCTGGGATAAGTCTTGCATTCGTGCCCTTCCCGGCAGATACAGAAGTTCGTAATCACCCGGCAGGACGCGGACCTGATGAAGTGCTCCAGGACTGCCGAAGGAACCATCGCACTCCCATGATCTTCGAGTTCCTCCTCAACCCTAATAACCTTCTCTCGGGGAAGAAGAATAAAGCCATCTCCGTCCGGCAGTTTCCCCGCTTTCATGTCCTTGACCATAAGGCTCTCTGGAGCCTGTGCCTCGACGACAACCGCCATCTCATCTTCAGCGCGCCGCCGCGTCGCGGCATCGCGAATATCCTTTACAGAATGAACTCTACGAATCGACACATTCCCTCCCCTTCCCAAAACGAACTGCGGTGCCAGGACCGCGGCAAGAAAACCCGCGAAAATATTGGCTTTCCGTCGTCCCTAAGTGAAAGCAGTCTCGCAGATCACGGAACGCACAGCAAGAAAAAAATGTCACAGTAATTGACCCCCGGCAGAGCCGGGGGATCGCCCTACTGATTAGTCTGACAATGGATGTCGATTTGTCACAATTTTATGACTAATGTCTTGACATGCAGACAGTCACAGTACAAGATTGGCCATGGATTTTGAAAAATCAGGCAAGCATCTACATGGAAGGTGATCAGAGTTATCATCACGGACAGGGGGGCTATTGCTATAATCATCTTTCAGGATTGATTTTTTGAAACTTACGTCTAGAGGTAGGCGAGTCGGCATTACATGGTGTTACAGATATTGGGAGGAGTTGAAAGATGAGCACGCAAGAGATAGTCCTAGCGAAGATCGTTGCCCGCGTGGCAGAGCTTTTCAAGACCGATCCCTCGCAGTACAGCGCTGAAACCCGGTTCGTCGAAGACCTGAAGGCCAAGTCGGTGAACTATGTGCAGATCATTGCGGTCCTGGAAGAGGAGTTCGATGTTCCAATCCCGTTCATGGAGTTCCGCCGCAAAAAGACCTTTGGAGAGGCCGCCGGGTACGTGGCCGGCTTGTGCGAATAGTAGTCTCGCGCAGCCGTCGCGGCGGTGGGAAAGTGGGAAACGCGAAGCGTTTTCCAAGGCGGCGGGCCGCCGTCTTATCCACCGCCGCTTGCGATGCACGCCACGCTCACGCTCACGCCCACGCTTGACCAGCCCCGCGCCTTGCAGTGCCGCCTTGATCCAAGTCTAACTTAACTTGATGTGGTGCATCTCGCACAGCTTCTCATGGAAGTGCCGCACGTTCAGATCGAAATCTTGGTCGCGATACAGTCCCAGTACCTGCTCGACCTGTGCCAGGGAAACGCGCTTGGGCGAGGGCAGTCCCCGCCTGCGGTCGAACAACCCGTCATAGCCAAACTTCTCGTAGCGCTAGTGCCAGCGCCGCATCTGGCGGTCGCTGATGCCGATGATCTCGACTGCCTGCCACCAAGTAATCTTCTTCGCCAAGGCCCGCAATATCACTTCCTGAACCTTCATCGCCCGCTCCACCGCGGCCTTCGAGTAGGACTCCATGCTTCGCATGTTCTCCTACTCGCGCCGCCCGAAAAGCGGACAGATCACTTGCTATCTCAACCGGACATATTGTGTGCTACTGACAGGCAAGTGGGTCTTCTTGACAAACCCTGAAACATGTGCGAACCTGATTGGCGTTCAATACTACGTCCGTAGAGGTTACGGCCTCGCGAGAGACCAAAATAGCAGGCCTCTGATTCCGCGATGTGCGGAATCAGAGGATGGGAAATGACGTGTTATCCAGGGAGAGGGCCTACGGCGCCAAAATGCTCGCGAGCTTTCCCCCAGTGTGATCAAATACAGTGTGATCAAATTTCGATAAACTCGAGGCTCAAATTATGACTACAGCAGAAAACCTTTCCGCGGATCTTGTGATTGTTGGCGCTGGCGCCGCGGGTTTGACCGCCGCAGTATCTGCAGCAGAAGCCGGGCTCAAGAACATAATCGTTTTGGAAGCTAGATCAGGCGTAGGCGGAAACGGGAACTTCGTCCTAGGTTGTTTTGCAGCAGAGAGCAAGGTGCAGAGGTTCTTCGGAATTGAGTGCCGCAAGGACGATGTTTTCAAGATGCTTATGCGTTACCACCACTGGAAGACAAACCCCAGGCTGGTGCGGAATCTCGTGAACAAGAGCGGCGAAACAATTGAGTGGTTGGAGAAGCATGGGGTGGTATGGGGCACCCCTCTCTCGCATTTCCCGGGACAGACCCCGCGGGCCCATCACCACGCGCTGGGCGCCGCTACCACGGGCACCGCGATCATGAACGCAATGCACAAGTCCGCTCAGTCCCTTGGTGTAAAGATTCTGACTAAGACGAAGGGCTCAAGCTTGATCATGGAAAAAGGGAAGGTCACGGGCGTGAAGGCGACGTCCGGAGATAAGGAACTGACCATTCAAACGAAGGCCGTGATTGTGGCTACCGGCGGGCTGTTCGGCGCCGACAAGATGGTCCAGCAGGGCATCAATTGGCCACAGACTTACGAGCCGAATAACTTTGTGTCCTGGGGACTGAAGTACAACGGGGACGGCGTCCGTATGCTCACCGAGGCGGGTGCGTTAAGGGAAGGCCGGATCATGCTTGAGACCCATGCGCCGGTGTATGCCGGCGAATTGAAGATCACCACCTATGTTCCCCCGATCGCCCATCTGACGATGTGGGTAAACAAGGAAGGCCGGCGCTTTGCGGACGAAACGTGTGGAGACCGTTTCTCGGAAGGAGCCAATGCGGTCATGAGGCAGTCGGACGGGGTCATGTATAGCATTTTCGATGAGGAGATCAAAGAAGAGCTTCTGCAGCGCGGGTACAGCGAATTCGAACTCGCCTGCGGCGCATTATTGTCCGGTGGAGCGCCCAAGGACCCGAATGACATTGCTGCCAACCGGAAGAGCCTCGACGATGACTTCGCAATCGAAGAGAAGAAGGGGTTTGCGAAGAAGGCCAACACCCTGCAGGAAATCTCAAAGTATATCGGCAGCGAGCCCGCCGTTTTGGAGGCGACAGTCGAAGAGTACAATCGCTTCTGCGACAAGGGGCACGATGACGATTTCGCAAAGGACCCGCAAGTTCTGCGGCCGTTGCGTAAAGCGCCTTTCTACGCACTGAAGTGCGCCGCCTGCATCAATACTATTCATGGCGACATCAAGTGCAACGAAAACATGAATGTTCTTGCTACCGGGGACCAACCTATTGCCGGGCTGTACGCTGCCGGTGTGGATACTGGCGGAGCCGATTGGACTACGTACGATACCGAATTGACCGGCCACTCCTTTGGTTTCTCCATTAACGGCGGCCGCATTGCTGCGGAAGACGCAGCCAGGTATATACTGGGGACTGACAGCCGTCCGAAAGCACACGCCGGGACTGCTTCCAAGTAGCACCCGGCCCTGGCCGGAAAAGAAGAGTTGGGGGAAACCGTGCCGCGTATTACTGAAGCCTGCATCTCCTGTGGGATTTGTGCCGATGAATGTCCTAGCGGGGCAGTCATTCAGACAGAAACGCAATACGTAATCGATCAGGAGCTTTGCACGGAATGCGGCATCTGCGAGAGCGTGTGTCCGAGGCGGCTCATTGTTCTGAATGAAGAGGAACGTTCCGAACGAAGAGGAACGGTGAGCCCAGTCTAGCTGTACTGGTCAAGCAGTTGGCGAATGGCCCATTCGAGCCCTGCAACAGGGTTCAGTGGGCCATTTGTGATTTTCCGAGGGTATCCGTTCGATCAGAGCCGGAGAAGCCGGGCCCATGAGATAACGTACGCTTTGTTTCGCCATTTTGAGTTGAGGAACTCTGGCCCTGCTGAATGCGGCCCGCATTCAGCACCTACCCAGTTGAATTCTCTTGACTTCGAAACGGAGACGTACGTATGTTCTCGGTAGTAGACTACTTGTGTTGTTCGGTCAGGCTCGAACTTCGGCTTCCCTGGCCAGCCGTTTCATCAAGGCCGATCGGTTTCGTGTCGGCGACGACGACTCGTACCTGCGTATTCCTGTGATCATGCCGCGTTAGCGCGGCGATGAGTGCGTCTATGAGGGCTAGAAGTCGTCGAAACAAGTTCAGTGAGATAGGAAGCTAAATTATTAAACGCGCTTTGGGAGATATGGCCGACCTTTGTGGCGCGAGGAGATCGGAGGTTCGAATGAGTGTCAAACTAGGCAAATTGAGTCGAAGCGTCTCTATCATCGGAGTTGGTTGTACCCCTTTCACGGACATCATGACCCATCCTAAGACAAAAGGGTTGACCGAAGGAGAACTGTTTGGCTGGGCGGCTCTGGAAGCTATGAATGATGCCGGCGTCGAGGCAAAGGACGTCGATATGTATTTTCATGGACAGGGATCCCCGCAGCAATTCTCGGACTACATTACCCCGAACGCGCAGGTTGCGAACTGGTTCGGCATGCGCGGTAAGGCAGCGGTGCATCACTCAGAAGCTTGTTGCACCGGGTACCTCGCCCTGGATCTCGCGGTGAACGCAGTTGCTTCAGGAAAACACAACATTGTCTTGTCGGGCACCATCGAGATCACCGGCAGCGCCGCTGCTCCGGGAAAACCCGCCCACATGCGCCGACCGATAAGCTTCCTCGACATTATGGCGGGGATGCCCACACTATATGACCGGGCATATACGCGGCAGTTAGAGGCCGGCCTTTCAAACGCCATTGACGATGTAGCGGCAGACTATTGCAGGCAATACGGCCTGACGGACGATCAGATGGACGACGTGCTCAATGCCTTGGCAATCAACCATCGCAGGAGTTCCGCCCGCAATCCACTGGCCCTGCACCAGAAAGAGTACAAGGAGACCGCCAAAGAAGCGGGCTTCGACGATCCGATGAAGTATCTGAAGTCGGATAGTTTCAATCCGAGGATGGGGGAGTACCTGCGGGCGAGCGGCTTCGAAGCGCGATGCGATGGCGCGGGAGCCGTAATTGTCTGCCCAACGGAAATGGCAAAACAGTTCAAGCAGCAGCCGATCGAGGTCCTCGGCATAGGTACAGCTCTTCTCGAAGGATCGCAGCCGCACTTGGAGAAGAGGGCGACGGCGGAGGCGATCCGGCAGGTGTACGAGCTTACGGGAGTAAAACCGGCGGAGATTGATCTTCTGATGGCCAATGATTTCTTCATTACCTCAGGTCTTCTCGCCGCCGAGCTCTCCGGTTATATCCCGGCCGGAGAAGGTTGGAAGTATATTCTCGACGGTCGCACCTCCTATGATGGCGATAAACCGATCAATTCCAACGGCGGCCGGACTGCGTTTGGCCACGCCTTTGCCGCATCAGGTCTCGCCGATTGTTATGAGGCCGTGAAACAGATGCGGAGGCAATGCGGTGACCATCAGGTGCGGAAACTCCCGGAGACAGTTATGCTCCGGGGCTTCGGTGGAGGCCAGAATCTGACTGCCGGCATTATTAGAACTGTTCAATAGGAGGGAGGCGAACAATGAAGATCGGTGAGCCTGTCGTAAAGAGATGGTATGAAGCATTAGATGAAGGCAAGATGCTTGGTTTGAAGTGCGGTCGCTGCGGGGCCGTGGAATTTCCGCCGGTCTATTGCTGCAACAAATGCTCCAGTACCGATATGGAGTGGACTGAGGTCAGCGGAAAGGCGAAGATGCTTGACTTTGTTCTTCCGAGTCCATTGTTTGCGAGACCAGAAAATGCAAGTTTGGGATTTTATTGTTATGGAAGCATAGAACTGGAGGAGGGTTCCTACTTCAGCGCTATCGTCATTGGTGTTTCAAAGAAGAACAAGCAGAGCATTGTGGCCAGGCTACCCGTCCCTGTCAAAGCCGAGATTTTACAGCGGGACGGTTTCAAAACTATCGCTTTTCGGGTCGTTGAATAGCCTAGGCCGACCAGCTTGCAGCATTCAGCTCCGCGTCACGAAACGTTTTCGAGGCCCTGGAGATTTCCAGCAGCGACTATGTCCTGTAGACCGGCCACATCGTGCTGGAGGGACAAGGGCAGGAACTGCTGAAAAGCGATCTGAGTAATTGATCCCCCCGGCAGAGCCGGGGGCTTTACGGTTGCTGGCCCCTCAAAGGGGCCTGATCGCAACCGGTGAAATCAAAAGCAAAAATAAAAACAAAAGCCATAACTGCGAACCTCACATTAACGCGCGAGAGTCACTTGCGAAAAAGAACCTACTGCCGGAACTGTCAAACTCTGGCTGCCTCCCCGGCAGAGCCGGGGGATCTCCCTACTGATTAGAGAAGCTTACCACGGCATGTGATGAGAGGATCACCATGCGGATTACGATGATGTACGGAAAGAGCGGGCTGGAGCTTGATCTTCCGGCAGATATCGATGTAACCCTGATTCAGAAAATCGCAATGCCTGTCCTGCCGGATCCCGCCGCAGCTATGCTCGCGGCCTTCACGAATCCGGTCAAGTGCAAGTCCCTCCAGGAAGAGGCTAAGCATTGCCGCAGTTGTTGCATTCTCATTTGCGACATCACGCGGCCAGTACCAAATGGCGCGATACTCGTTCCTCTTGTAAGGGAACTACTCGAGGCAGGAATGGCCCCGAGCGCAATCACCATTCTGGTGGCCACTGGTCTTCATCGTCCTAACGAAGGCGAGGAACTTCGGGAACTCGTCGGAAGCGACTGGGTGCTCAATACCGTGACCGTCGCCAACCACTTCGCCCGCCGCGAGGAAGATCATCAGTATCTGGGGACCACTTCGAGCGGCATTGAGGTGGCGATTGATCGCCGATTCGTAGAAGCCGAATTGCGCATCGTTGTGGGCCTGGTAGAACCTCATTGCATGGCAGGGTACTCCGGCGGCAGGAAAATCGTCGCCCCAGGTATCGCCTATGAGAAGACCATTCGCACCTTCCATTCCGCGCGCGTGCTGGAGCACCCAAAGGTCGCCAACTGCGTCATTGAAGGCAATCCGCTGCACGAAGCGCAGATTGAAATCGTGCGGATGATAGGCAAGTGCCTGGCGATCAATACGGTCATCGATGAGGAACGCCGCATTTCCTTCGTCAACTTCGGCGAGATCGAAGTCAGTCACTTGGAAGCCGTCGCTTTTGTGCGGCCTTATGCGGAAATCGATATCAAGCGGAAATTCAAGACCGTGGTGACCAGTTCAGCTGGCTACCCGCTCGACAATACTTATTGCCAGACCATCAAAGGCATGGTCAGTCCGCTGGACATTCTCGAACCGGATGGCGACCTTATCATTGTTTCCGCATGCTCAGAGGGTATTGGTTCGGTCGAATACGCCCGCGCGCAGGAATGCCTGACGAAGCTGGGACCAAAGATGTTCATGCAGGGAATTATGAACAAGCGGTATGCGGAAATCGATGAATGGCCGACCGAGATGCAGGTCCGCGCCATGAACAAGGCGAGGATTTATCTCTATACGGAAGGGCTTAGCAAGAACCAGCGAGCGCTCACCGGAGTCAACTTGATTGACTCGCCTGTTGCTGCCATTCTAGACAGCGTAAAGGCGCACGGGGATCGCCGAATTGCCGTTGTTCCTGAAGGGCCGTACGTGATCCCGCTAGGTCTCTGACCGCGTGATGATTACCGCTGCTCAGTTGCTGGTATCTTTGGCTTCCCGCGCTGTTTGTCGCCAATCGGGTCAGGCAGGGACGGCAATCATCATGCGGTCACGGTACTAATAATGAACTTGAGTTCCGCCGCGGATAAGCCCCGGAGAAACCCAAGCAGTGCGGTACTCTGGCAGTTACTTCGTCGTCGCCGGCCAGTCATGGACCCGCACAATCTGTGCAGGTCCATGGCGACTCGTCAATACGTTCCAAACTCCCGCGTCGCTTCAACCCAAGCCTCGATCAGGTCGGGCTTGCAGCCCTGCAGGTCACCCATACCGGTAGAGAATATAAAGCCCCCGCCCTTTCCAACCGTCTCGCATACCTTGTGGGTGTACTCGCGAACCTCGCTGCGGTCGCCGGCGATGAGCAGGCTGTTGGGCATGCCGCCGATGATGCACATCACGTCGCCAATGACCTCCTTCGCCTTCACCAGGTCCGTGCTGTGGAACATGCCGACGGTCTTGCCCTTGGGCAGCTCTGCCAGGTACTGCAGGCGCTGGTCCCAGCACCCTTCCCATGCGACCACCGGCGTGATGCCCATTTCGATCAGCGCCAGAATCACGCGCTTGAGCTGCGGCCAGAAGAACTTTTCGAAGTTCGGCAACGACATCAAGCCATCCGAGCCGTGATGGATCGGCATGATGCAGTACGGGAGTCCCCGCGTACGCCGTACAGCCGCTGCATTCTCCAGCATCCACGGAATCACCCTCTCCTCGGTCGCCAGCAGTTTCTCCGGGCAGCGCCGCATGTCAGCGAAGATGCCGCGCATGCCGCACATCGTGTCAGTCATGAAGTCGAAGGGAGCGCAGCAGTGTGAGCCCATGAAGTACATCACCAGTGGGAAGCCCTCCGACTCCATGCGCTGATACAGCGCAATCTGTTCATGGATCCACTTCATGTGCTCCTGCCCCGCCTTGAGGAGCGCTTCCCCGGCCTTCACTATCGGCGGCGTGGCAAATATCGACGCATTTCCAAAGATGTAGAGTATGCCCATGGAGAGCAGCCCCAGCGGCGGCAGCGTCGCCAGTCCACCCAGCTCCTCGAAGCAACGCGGCAGGTAGTGCCGGATCGCCCAGTCACTCGGGTCGGCGAGGAAGGCGTCATAGTCTTCCGCCTTCATGTAATCCTCCTCGAAGTACTGGTAGGTACCATCGGCCTCCAGCCCGAGGCCGGGCCACTTGGTCATCCGGTCGCCCAGCACGCGGCTCATCGCCGGAGTGAGGCACTGGCCATCGCAAATATCCGGCTCGAAGCGCCGGGCCGCGTTTACCAGGGCCTGATGAGCCTTCTCAGGATTGTTGTACAACTCGGCGTTCGAGACGCCCTCGAGTTGGAAGAGCAGGTTGAGAAACGGCAGGTACATGGGAATGCGGTCGGGCTGACGTAGCTGTTCCGCATCCGCGACGCGCTTCTTGCGCTCCGCCAGCAATGCAGCAGTGCTCGACGTGGTGGCACTCCTTAGAATTCGCAGGCGAACCCATAAGCTCCTCCTGTTAATTTCGCTTTACGTTTGTGAGCTACATCCAGCCCTTGGCCAGACGCACGGCCCGCTGAGGGTCAGCGCCCCAATCGTCGGTGCCCACCATGCCGCGGATCGTGGCGCCGCTCTCCTTCAGTGCCGCGACAAACTTCTCCGGCCGCTTCGAGCGGCTCACAACCTAAAAATCCCCCGGAAGAGCCGGGGGACTTCCCGTTTTCGCTAAATAGTAATGTGAAAAGATCCGTTCAACATCTCCAACCTGAAGCAGTGCGGTACTTCGGGCAGTTACTTCGTCTTGCTCAAACGATCTCCAGTGCGGCCCTGTACGCAGACTCGGTGCAGCTGGCAACTTTGCCCACTGCCAGGCAATCGCCGATCACAAAGACCGGAATATCCCCTGCAGCCTCTTTGAGCGCTTCAGCACCCTTGGCTTTCATGCCCACGCTGTAGCAGATCGTATCGGCTTCCAGGAAGGTCTCCTGCCCGCTGTTATCCACCAACTTGACGCCGTTATGACGGACTTCCGTGCACTTCTGACCAACGAGCTGCCTGATGCCACGTTTTTCCATCTCGTCCAGCAGTGCCGTGCGGGGCATGGAGAAGATTTCTGAGGCGAATCTCCCCAGCATCTCCACCACGGTCACCTCGTGACCGGCCGCAGCCAGACTCAGACCGGTTTCGCAGCCGACCAGGCCACCGCCGATCATGACGACTCTCTTGCCGACCTTGTCCTGGTTCCAATACAGTGTCAAGGCATCGATTGCATTCTCAATTCCCGGAATGGGCGGAACAGCCGGCGCGCTGCCGACCGCGATAATCAGCACGTCTGGCTTCATTTTCTTAATGAAATCCGGCGTGACCTCTGTATTGAACAACAACTCAATGTCCATTGCTTTAACTTCGCGAATCATGAGGTCCTTGAACTCCCTCAAATCGATCTTGAAAAGATCGAGATCGGCGAAGTTCAGGAGGCCACCTAAAACGTCCGTCTTCTCTGCAATCGTGACCTTGTGCCCTCTTTCATTTGCGGTGATGGCCGCCTGCATGCCAGCAATACCACCGCCAATGATCAGGACCTTGCGGCTGCCCTTTGGCGCGGGATAATCTTCAGGATCGATATGGTAGTTGGAGGCGGGATTGATTGCGCATTGACCCACTTGCTTAAGCATCTTCGGGAGAGCGGAGACCATAAACTCACTCCAGGGCAATTCGCTATCATGTTCACGATACCCACCCGGATAACAGTGGTAGCAGCGTACACACCGCCGGATCCGGTTCTCCTGCCCATTGGCTGCCTTGTTGGGGAATTCGGGATCGGCGTAAGCCTGGCGGCCGATCACAATCAGGTCAGCCTTGCCCGAGGCGATGATCTCTTCGCCCATTTCCGGGCTGTTGATTCCACCGACGACGGCAACCTTCGACTTGGTCACGGCTTTCTTCACCTTCTCCGAAAACAGAACGTTAAAACCGTGGTCATCATACATGCTGGTCATCATGTGGGTTCGGAATCCCTTCCATTTCAAACCATTGGAAACATGAATGATGTCAACTTTGCCATCAATCAGCTTGCAAAATTCGACGGTGTCATCGATGGTCATACCGCCCGGCAACCCATCTTCGGCGCTGAAGCGAAGCTCCAGAATCATGTTTTCGCCCCCCGCCTCCCGCAAGGCATCCAGCACCCGATTCGGAAAGCGTGCCCGGTTCTCCATGCTGCCGCCGTACTCATCGGTTCTTGTATTGAAGTAGGGAGAGATAAACGCCTGGAATAGAAATCCGTGACCGCCGTGCAAAAGGACGCCGTCAAAACCAGCTGCCATCATGAATTTCGTCGCTCGCTTGATGTCCTCGCAGATCTTCGCCATGGTCGGTTCATCCATGGCCAGAACCTGTTTGCCGTCTTCCCGGACAAAGGCCACGGGGCCGTAAGGGCTTTGCGACTCCTTGACCTCCGCATACATCAAGTCGTGCCCAAACTCAACCATGGCAACCGCGCCATGCTTCTTGATGCGGCGGGCGTATTCCTGGAAGGACTCGAAGAGTTCCCCATCGCGCTTGTTGTAATCCAAGGGCTGGCTGAACATAATGCAATCGCCTTCCTCGTTGTTGATGAACATCTCCCCGGTCGTTACCGAGGCGGCGCCGCCCTTGGCTCTCGACTCCACCATTCGGAGGACGCCCTCCCTGAAGGGCGGAAGCATTACCGCCAAAGCAAACATGGTGGGTGCGGTGAT
>Ga0182030_10019872_pt1 | contig 12733 bp, 12 predicted proteins | sample 812S3MmetaG_FD_121299 | JGI IMG/M metagenome (GOLD analysis project Ga0182030, IMG submission 121299) | Permafrost microbial communities from Stordalen Mire, Sweden - 812S3M metaG (Illumina Assembly) | ecosystem: Environmental > Terrestrial > Soil > Wetlands > Permafrost | place: Sweden... | reverse complement strand
GGCCTTCCTCGGCCCCGAGGCGAGCAACACCCATGCTGCCGCGATGAAGAAGTTCGGCGCCAGCGTGAACTACCACGCGATGGGCACGATTGAGGACATCTTCACCGCGGTGGAGAAGGGCGAGGCGGACAACGCCGTCATCCCGATCGAGAACTCGACGGAGGGGAGCGTCCGCGAGGCGCTCGACAGCTTCGTCGAGAGCGACCTGAAGATCGTGGGGCAGATCTACCTGGAGATCGCCCACGCCCTGGTCGGGCTCTCGCCCCTCGAGAAGATCGAGCGGGTGTACTCCAAGGACCAGGCACTGGCCCAGTGCCGCCACTGGCTTCAGCGCCACCTTCCCCACGCCCAGCTGGTGGAGGCCTCGAGCACCACGCGGGCCGTGCAGATTGCGAAGGAGGACCCGAAGGCCGCGGCCGTGGCGAGTGAGGCGGCGGCGGCCTACCACGGCGTCCCGGTCCTCGTGCGAAACATCCAGGACAAGGCCGACAACACGACGCGGTTCTTTGTCCTCGGGCGCAAGCCGGCGGGCCCCGTCGGCGGCGGCAAGGACGTCACGAGCCTCCTCATTTCCCTGGGCGACGAGGCGGCGGCGCACTCGGGCTCGCTCTTGAAGATGCTCATGCCATTCGGGGAGCGCGGGATAAATCTCTCCAAGATCGAGTCGCGGCCGAGCAAGAAGCGGCCGTGGGACTATTTCTTCTTCATCGACGTGACCGGCCACTACGAGGACCCGGCGATGAAGGCGGCCGTGGGCGAGCTGACGAAGTTCTGCCCGACGGTGAAATGGCTCGGAAGCTATCCGGCCGCGAACTGAGTGGCCGCCGCCGGGCCTCAGTGCCCGCGCCTGGCCCTTTCGAAGAGGTATATGAGGACAAGCGCCATCGCGAGGAGTCCCATCGCCGCGGCGAAATAGAGGAGGCAACCGGTCTTGGTCCGCCTCGCGATCGACGCCGGAGCCCTCCGGTATTCTTCGAGGATCGCCTCCGCGTCCGCGCTTCCCGCGGGGGCGCCCGCCAGCGGCGGCGGGAGGCCGGAGCCCGCCTCGTGCAGGGCGGTGCCCTCCAGGGCCGCAATCTCGCGGTCAAGCCAATCGAGATGCTCGCGCTGGAGCTCCCGCTGGCGCCGCAGTTCGTCTAGGCGGTCGGACACAAACGTCCGTTCCGGAGATCAGACTGCTTCGACGACCGACACCTTGCGATGCGGCTTGTCGAACTTCACGACCCCGGCCTTGAGAGCGAAGAGCGTCCAGTCACGGCCGACGCCGACGTTCCTGCCCGGATGGAGCTTGGTTCCGCGCTGGCGGACCAGAATATTGCCCGCGATGACAGATTCGCCGCCGAACTTCTTGATGCCAAGGCGCTTGGAGTCGCTTTCGCGGCCGTTTACTGATGTTCCCTGACCCTTCTTGTGCGCCATGGCGTTGTTCTCCTCAGATGGTGATGGACTCGATCTTGATGACGGAAAGCTCCTGGCGGTGACCCTGTTTTCGCTCGTAGCCCTTGCGCTTCTTCTTCTTGAACACGATGACCTTATCGCCCCGCTTGTTCTCGAGGATCTTGGCGGAAACGGAGGCTCCCGGAAGGGTGGGCCTGCCGACCTTGAAATCCGCCCCCTCGCCCGCGGTCAGGACGTCGTTAATGAGGACAGTTGCGCCGGCTTCCGTGTTCGGAAAACGGTTTACGATGAGGATGTCCCCCTCGGTTATGGTGAACTGCTGCCCCTGGGTCTTGATGGTGGCTTTCACGAAATAAAACCGATGACTAAGCCTTTTTGCGAAAGTCAACGCAAGGCTATTTTGGCGGCTGGTAGTCGATCAGGGTCGCAATTCCCGACCCGAACTTGAAATCGACGGCGAAGCGCACCGGAAGCCGGCGGTCGTCGTCCGTCTCGATCCAAACCTGGACCGTCGAGCCCCTCTTGAACATGCCGACCGGGGGCGTCTTCTCCATGCGCGGGACAAGGACGGCCGTCTTGAAGAAGCCGAAAGTGGAAAGGACGAAATCGCTGTCCTCGACGCGTATGGTGAGCGGGTAGAAAGTGTCCTCGAAGAGAACAAGCGCGTCCCGCGCCCGCCCGGGCGTGAGATCCCAGTTGCGGGTCTGTATCAGGGCGAGAATCAGGTCCGACGGGTCCCCCTCGGGCATCGGGATCACCCGCGACTTCTTGGGATGGATGTAGTCGACGAACGTCGCCATCCCTTTGCCGTAGTCAAAGACGATCGAGTTCTTGACCTCCTTCTTGCGGTAGCTGCTCCACTCGCTTGAGGACAAGAGAAGCCCGCTCTTAAGGCTGTAGACGCTCTCGCCCCGCGCATCGAATGGGAAGAGCCCCCTGGCGAGGCCCCAGGTTGACGTCGTGGTCGTGACCCGCAGCAGCGCGCGGTCTCCCGTGCCGACCGCCTGTGCCGAAATGTTGATCCTGCCCACCGAGGGGATGAACCCCCACCGCACGCTGTAGGTCAGACTCTCCCCGTCCTGGAGCGCAAAGGTGCGGGAGGGCGGTTCCGCAAGCGCCGTCGCGGCGCACCCCAAGGCGGCTGCGGCCAAACGGGCGCCCGCGCGGCCGATTGCGTTTGCACCCGCCCATTTTTGAATACGTTTGAGGTTTGGGCACATGGAGGCTGCGGACAATATTCACATAAAGGGGGCGCGCGAGCACAACCTTAGGAACCTGGACCTGCGGATACCGCGGGGCAGGTTTGTCGTCATCACGGGACCGAGCGGGTCGGGCAAATCGTCGCTGGCTTTCGACACGATCTACGCCGAGGGCTACCGGAAGTACATGGAGAGCCTCTCGACGCAGGCCCGCCAGGTGCTCGACCAGCTCAAGCGCCCCGACGTCGACTTCATCCACGGCCTCTCGCCGGTCCTCGCGATCGAGCAGCGCACGGGCGGCGCCTCGCCGCGGACCACGATAGCGACCGTGACGGAGGTGTCCGACTACTGCCGCCTGCTTTGGGCCATAGCCGGCGAGCAGATCTGCCCGAAGGACGGCGGCCGCGTCATCCGGCGCTCGCTCGACGACAACGTGAACCGGATCCTCGCCGAGTGCGCGGGCGAAAGGATCATGCTCCTCGCCCCGGTCCTGCGGGCCCGGCCGAGCGTGCTGAGGGACGAGCTGCCTCGGCTGCGCCAGCGCGGCTTCCAGCGGATCCGGCTGGGCGGCCGCATTTGGGAGCTTGACGATCCCAGCCTGGCGCCGACGGGCACGGCCGAGGTCGCTGTCGACGTGGTCGTCGACCGGCTTGTCGCCGGGCCCGAGAACAGGAGCCGGATCGCGGACTCCCTCGAGCTCGCGTTTCGCGAGGGCTCCGACCGCGCCTTCGTCCTCTCGCAGAAGGGCGCCGACCTGCCCTGGAGGGAGACCGCGCTCAGTCAGCACCTCGCCTGCGACGTCTGCGGCGACATCTTCGAGAGGCTCACGCCGCGCCATTTCTCCTTCAACCACCCCGAGGGGGCCTGCCCCGACTGCGGCGGCCTCGGGCGCAAGCTTCGAGCGGCCCCGGAGCTGATCATTCCGGATCCCGATAAATCCGTCCGGGGCGGCGCGATCAAGCCGTGGCGGATCGGGGGCAAGAACCTCATCATCAAGCACAACGCGCTCCTCAGGCAGCTCGCGGAGCAGCTCCCGTTCGACCCCGAGACGCCCTGGAAAAGCCTTCCGGAGAAGACGCGCTCATCGCTCCTCGGCGGGACGGGCGAGCGGCTCTTCTCGTTCAAGCTGCGGCGCATGCGCGAGGCGCGAGCGATGCCCTTTCCGGGCGTCATCGCGGACATAGAGCAGAGCTTCCGCGACACGAGCAGCGAGGGCTTCCAGGCGAGGCTTTCGACCTTCATGGTGGCGGGCCCGTGCCCGGGGTGCGGCGGATCGCGCCTGAACCGGCGCAGCGCCGCCGTTCGGATCGGCCCGGCCGATTCGCCGCTGGGATTCCCGGGCTTCATGTCCATGGACGTCGCCGCGGCCCACGCCTTCGCGGTGGGCCTAGTGGCGTCGCTCGGCTCGAGCGAGGCGCTTCACGAGGTGGTGGCCGGCATTGAGCAGCGGCTCAGGTTCCTCCTGGACACGGGGCTTGGCTACCTCGGCCTCGACAGGGACTACGCGACGCTTTCCGGAGGCGAGGCCCAGCGCGTGCGGCTTGCGACCCAGCTCGGCATGGGCCTTATCGGGGTCATCTATGTCCTGGACGAGCCAAGCATAGGGCTCCATCCGAAGGACAATGAGAGGCTCCTCTCCCAGCTGCGCGGCCTTCGGGACAGGGGCAACACGGTCATCGTGGTCGAGCACGACGAGGAGACGATGCGGGCCGCCGACCAGATCATCGAGCTCGGCCCCGAGGCGGGCGTCGAGGGGGGCCGGCTGCTCTTCCAGGGAAGCCCCGCGGAGCTGGCCGCGCAGCCGGCGCGCGTCTCGCAGACGGGCCCGTACCTCGCCCGGAAACTATCGGTGGAGAAGGACGCCGAGACCAAGATTCCCGACGGGGCCTGGCTCACGGTCCGGGAGGCCAGGGAGCACAACTTGCGCGGGATCGACGCGCGATTCCCCGTCGGGCTTCTGACCTGCGTCACGGGGGTCTCCGGCTCCGGAAAGAGCACGCTCGTCAACGACGTCCTCGCCGCCGCCGCCGCGCGCAGCCTCAACGGCGCCAAGACCATCCCCGGCAAGCACAGGCACATCGAGAACCTCGACTTCTTCGACAAGCTCGTCCAGGTGGACCAGGAGCCGATCGGGCGGAGCCCGCGCTCGAATCCCGCGACCTTCGTCGGGCTCCTTGACCTGCTGCGCGACCTATTTGCCCAGCTGCCCCTCGCCCGCATCCGCGGCTACAAGGCGAGCCGGTTCTCCTTCAACGTTCGCGGGGGCCGATGCGAGAAGTGCCAGGGCGACGGCGTCATAAGGCTCGACATGCAGTTCATGGCCGACGCCTACGCCCCGTGCACGAGCTGCGGAGGGCGCCGGTTCAACCGGGAGACGCTCGAGGTTCTCTTCCACGGGAAGTCGATCGCCGACGTCCTGGACCTTACAGTGCGGGAGGCGATCCAGCTCTTCAGGAGCATTCCCCGCGTGATGGACAAGCTTCGGACGCTCGACGCGGTGGGCCTCGGCTACCTCGCGCTCGGCCAGTCGGCGGTGACGCTCTCCGGGGGCGAGGCCCAGCGCCTCAAGCTCTCGCTCGAGCTGAGCAAGCGCCAGCAGGGCCCGATTCTCTACATCCTGGACGAGCCGACGAGCGGGCTCCACTTTGTCGACATCCAGCGGCTCATGGACCTGCTCTTCAGGCTCCGGGACGCCGGCAACACCATTATCGTGATCGAGCACAACCTCGACGTCATCAACCTCGCCGACTGGATCATAGACCTCGGTCCGGGCGGCGGGCGCGACGGCGGTGCGCTCCTGTTCGCGGGCCCCAGGGGCGGGATCGAGGCCTGCGAGGCCTCGGCGACGGGCGACGCCCTGAGACGCTGGCGCAGTCGCGCGGCCCCGGCCGTCACTTCCTGACGATTCCCAGGCCGAAGGCGCCGCCGGCGGCAAGCAGTGCGCCCGCCACGTAGTATTTCACGTAGCTCGTCGTGTGGTCCCCGCCGTCGATCCTCTGGCCAAGCCTGGCAACCGTGTTCTCGGCCTTGCCCGCGAGCGACCGCTGACGCTCGTAGCCGAGGTAGACCAGCCAGATGCCCGCGACCAGAGCGACGATGGAGAGAAAATTTCGCACGAGCCGAGGTTGCGGTCGGAATTCCGGTTGGCAAGGCCCCGCTCAATGCGTTTGTGAAACGCCCGACTATGGGGAAGGTGTGCTCCCATGCATCGCCCGCTCCGATGGATCCTTCTGGGCTTGCTGGCGGGACTTTTCCCGCGGCCGGCCGCGCTTGGCGGGGACCCGGCGGAGCCGCCGCCCCTGTTGGCCGCCGCATTCGCCCGGCTGATGGAGAATCAGGGCCATTGGGCGTACACGGAGACGCACGTGGTCACCGGCCTCTCAGGAAAGCCGGGGGGGCCTACGGTCCTGAGGGTCGATCCTTCGCTTCCCTACGCCGAGCAGTACAAACCGGTCGAGATCGAGGGGCAGCCGCCGGCCCGGGGGGATCTCGAGAAATTCAGCGGAGTGGGCGAGAAGGTCGCCAGGCGGCGGGAAAGGGACAGACAGGCGTCAAACGGGCGTCCCGGCGACGAGCTCAGGATCCGCCTCAACTTTCAGGTGGTGACGCCGGATCTTTCCCGCGCCAAGGTGCTCGCCGAGGACGGGGGGAGCGTCACCTACGATGTGCCGCTCCGGGCGGAGGGCTCGGGGCCCTCAGACTTCGCCAAGTTCCAGGTGACCGTCCGGGTGAGCAAGGCGCGGCGTGAATTCGAGCACGCCACGATCCGCCAGCGTGAGCCGATGCGGGTCGCACTGATCGCGACCGTGGCCGACGCCGTGCTCGATTTCGACTTCACGCCCGTGGACCCGAGGTACCCCTCCGTCATCACGCGCGGGGCCCAGCAGGCGACCGTGGGCATCCTTTTCATGAAACGCGCGGTCTCGTACGAGATGAAGCGGGGCAACTTCAGGCATGTGACGCCCTACGACGAGCGCTTTGGAGTCAGGTTCGGCCCCATCCGGACGATCGAGTTCTGAGAGGGGATCGGGCGGGCGGAGCCTCAGGATCACTCGCCGAGCCAGACGTCCTTGTAGGGGTGGTGGTCGAGGAGCGTTGGGCGCCATCCCCTCACTGTGGGCTGCAACAGGAAGACATGCGTGTAGAAATAAAGCGGCACGATGGGCGCCTCGCCCAGCAGCAGCCGCTCGGCCCTCTTGAACAGGGCGTTCCGCCCGGCGGGATCGGAGGTCCGGTCGGCCGCGAAGAGGAGCGCGTCGTAGCCGGGATTGGACCACCCAGTGAAGTTGTTTCCGCTGTCGCTGCGCCAGACGTCGAGGAACGCGGAGGGATCCGCGTAGTCGGCGATCCACGAGGAGCCCAGCATGTCGTAGGAGCCCGTCCTCCTGGCCTCCTCCGTGCTCGTCAGCTCCTCGTTGACGAGCCTCAGGCGCACACCGAGCTCGCGCCTCCACATCTCCTGGATCGCCTCGGCCACCGCGCTGTGCCTCTCGGAGGTGTTGTAGAGGAGCTCGAACTCTGGGAGCCCCTCGCCGCCCGGGTGGCCTGCCTCCGCGAGGAGGCGCCGCGCGCCCTCAACCTGGTCCTGCTGGACCGGGTCCGGGGCGTATCCTGCGAGCCCGGCCGGGGTGAAAGAGTAGGCGGGCAACTGGCCCCCCTGCAGCACCTTCTCGACGATCGCCGCCCTGTCGACGGCGAGGGCCAGCGCCATCCTGATGCGGGCGTCGTTCAGGGCGGGGCGCCGGACGTTGATCCGGATGAAATAGGTCCCCAGCAGGGGATCTATGCGCAGGAGCCCGGGAGCGTCCCTCCTGTAGGCGCCGATCCGGTCGGGCGGGATCGTCTCGGTCAGGTGGAGCTGTCCGGAGCGGAACGCCCGCTCCTCGGCGTCGATCGAGTCGAACTCGTGGAAGTGGATCCCGCGCAGCCTCACGCGGCCCGCGTCCCAGTAGGTGGGCGACTTCGCGACGACGATCTCCTGGCCCCGGCGCCAGGATTCGAGGACAAACGGGCCGTTGCCGACCCACCGGCCCGGTGCCGCCCATGCATTCCCGCGCTGGGCGACAGGCCCGTACCTTGCGATGGTGCCCATGGGGACGGGCAGCCACGGCGGGCTGCTGAGGAGCGAGAGGAACCAGGGTGCCGGATGCTCGAGAGCGACCGTCAGGGTGCGCGGGTCCGGGGCACGGAGCCCGACAATCGAGAAGCCGGAAACGCCCCGGTTGAAAGCCTCCGCGCCCTGGACCAGGTAGAGCTGGCTGGCGGTTGTGGCGCCGAACTCCGGGGTCAGGATGCGCCGCCAGCTCTCGATGAAGTCCTGCGCCGTGACGGGTTCGCCGTTGGACCAGCGGGCGTTCGCCCTGAGGTGGAACGCGTAGGTCAGGCCGTCTGGCGAGACGGTCCAGCTCTCGGCGACGCCGGGCACGGGATGCAGGTCGACAGGGTCCTCGGCCACGAGGCCCTCGAGGATCGCAGAGAGGACGGAGTAGTCCTTCGTCTGGGTTGCCAGCTGAGGATCCAGGTCCGACAAGTCGGGGCCGATCCCTCTGTGCAGCACCTGCGCGATGTCGCCCGAGCGGACGTTGCTGGCGCCCCGCGAGCAGCCCCAGAGCGCTATGGAGGCCGCGAGGAGAGCTCCGAGCGCCGCGGCCCGGGACTTCATGCCCGCTCGATCAGCGCGACGGCGTGAGCCGCGATGGCGAGCCCGCGGCCGATGTCACCGATCCCCTCGCTTGTCGTCGCCTTGATTCCGATGGAGCCCGACGAAATCCCTATGGTCGCCGCGAGCACGGCCTTCATGTCGGCGATCCTGCCGGAGACCCGCGGCCTCTCAGCGATCACCGTCGCGTCCAGGTTCACGGGTTTCCAGCCGTTTTCCCGGAGCACCTCGATCACCCGCTTCAGGAGCACCTGCGAGTCGACGTTCTTCCAGGCCGGATCGGTGTCGGGAAAGAAGTTGCCGATGTCGGGCAGCCCCGCCGCCCCGAGGAAGGCGTCGCAGATCGCGTGCGTGATGCAGTCGGCGTCGCTGTGGCCGAGCAGTCCGAAGTCGGATTCAAAGCGGACGCCCCCAAGGATTAGGGGCCTGCCCGCGGTCGTGCGGTGAATGTCGTATCCATGGCCGATTCGAAGGGACATGGGGGCACCGTAAGCAATCAGGGCGCGCGAGTCAGCAGGAATTCGAGGTAGGCCAGGTCCATCGGCGTCGTCAGCTTTGGATTGGGGTGGGTGTTCTCGAGGAGCGCTATCGGATGGCCCAGCTTCTCGACGGCGGCCGCGTCGTCGGTGACGCGGAGCCGGCGCGAGCTCACCTGCGCGTAGGCCCGCTCAACAAGCTCCTTTGAAAAGACTTGCGGGGTCTCCATCGCCCACAGCCGCGACCGGTCGATCGTCCGGAGGCTCCCGTCCGGCCGCTTCTCCCGGATCGTGTCGGTCACCCGATGCGCGAGGACGACCGCTCGTTCCCTGCGCACGATCTTGTGGAGGGCGACAAGCTGCTCGGGCCTTATCATCGGCCGCGCGCAATCGTGGATGAAGACGTGGTCGATGTCCCCGGGCAGCGCGGCGAGCGCGGCGGAGACCGAGTCCTGCCGCTCGCGGCCGCCGCGAACCAGGATCGAGGGCGTGGGCGCGAACGCGGAGAGAGCCGTCATCTGCGAGCGGTCCCTGTAGACGACTGCATAGAAGTCGGCCACGCCGCTCGCCGCGAACGCTGCCGCGGAGTAGGCGAAGACCGGCCGTCCGCAGAGGGGCGCCAGCACCTTGTCCGGCACGGCTCCCTCCATGCGCTTTCCAGCGCCGGCTGCGAGGAGAATGACCGCTGTGCGCGACATGGTGCGTCTGTTGGCTGACTGTGGGATGGTCAGCCTACGGCGGCTGCGGGGCCGAGCGCCACACGGAAAATCATGGCGAAATGACATTTTTTTTGGAGGATTGCCCCCGGATTGAGCACCACGACCCTCCCGGCCCCGGCCAAGATCAACCTTCTCCTTGCGGTCACCGGCCGCAGGGCGGACGGGTTCCACGACCTTCTGTCGGTGGTGGCGCCGCTTGCCTGGGGCGACACGGTGTCGGTTGAGACGGGAGGCGCCGGGTTCTCGGTCGAGTGCGACGATCCGGGCGTTCCGACCGATGGCTCCAATCTCGTCGTGAAGGCCGCGCGGGCGTTTGCCGAGGCCGCGGGATGGGAGGGGGGCGCGCGCTTCACGCTCACAAAGAGGATTCCCTTCGGCGCGGGCCTGGGCGGCGCGAGCAGCGACGCCGCCTCGGCCCTCATGGCGTTGAACGGAGCGAGCGGGAGCCCCCTCGACCCCGCCGGGCTCGCACGCATCGCATCGGCGGTGGGCTCCGACTGCGCTCTCTTTCTCTCCAAGGGACCCGTCATCATGAGGGGCAGGGGAGAGCGGGTGGAGCCCCTTCCAAGGGAGGCCTACCGGAGGATCCGCGGGATTCGTGTCCTCCTGTTCAAGCCGGGGTTCGCGATACCGACCCCCTGGGCGTACGCCGCGCTGGCCGCCGACGCCCCGGGAAGCTACGCCCCGGCGTCAAGGGCCGAGGCGCGGCTTGCCTCCTGGATCTCGAGTCCCAGGGCCCCGGTTGGGGATCTCCTCTTCAACTCGATGGAGCGGCCCGCGTTCGCGAAATTCGCCGCGCTCCCGTGCCTCCTTGAGCGGGTTCGCCGGTTCGGGCTTCCGACCGGGATGACCGGGAGCGGAAGCGCGTGCTTCACGCTTCTCAACGAGAGCTCGGACGCGGCGCCCATCGTGGATGCGATCCGGAGGGCCTGGGGGCCCTCCTCGTTTGTCATGGAGGCGAGGATCGCGTAAATCTAAGCATTGAATCGCATTGACCGGAAAGCCGCGTGGGGCCGTTATCGTTAGGAACCTAAGGGATTGCCCCACCTTCGGTTGGCTACGTTGCCATGGCCACGGACTCGAACATCAAGGAGGAAATCGTCGTGCAAGGCATCTCCGCCTCGCATGGCATCGCCTATGGGCAGATATTCGTCTATCTGCAGAGCGAGGTCGAGATCCCCGCCTACCAGGTGGATCCCGACAAGCGGATCGACGAGATCGCCCGGTTCGACAAGGCGCTCCTCGTCACCCGCCAGCAGATTTCCAAAATCCAGGCCGAGGTTGAGAAGAACCTCGGCAAGAACGAGGCGCTGATCTTCGACGCCCACCTCCTGGTCCTCGAGGACCAGGCTCTGATCTCGGAGACCATACGCGAATTCGAGACGACGGGGCGCAACATCGAGACGTGCTTCTCCACCGTATCCAAGAAGTACATCCAGGCCTTCTCTGAGATCGACGACGAGTACCTCCGCGAACGCGCCGCAGACATCCGCGACGTGGCGCAGCGGGTGCTCCAGAACCTGCTGGGCCAGGCCGAGACAAGCCTGAGCAGGCTCGTCGAGCGGCGCATCGTGGTCGCCCACGACCTCTCGCCCTCGGACTCCGCGGGCATCGACAGGGGCTCGGGCCTGGCGATCGTCACCGACTCTGGCAGCAAGACGAGCCACGCCGTCATCGTGGCCCGTTCGATGCAGGTCCCGGCGGTCGTTGGCGTGAAGGACCTGACGACGAGGGTCAAGACGGGGGACTGGGCTCTCGTGGACGGCTACGACGGGCTCGTGATCCTGAACCCCTCGGAGGCGACGCTGTTCAGGTATGGCAAGATCCAGTCGAAGAAGAAGTCGTTCGAAGGCCGCCTTCTCGAGGCGAACCGCCAGAAGGCGGTCACGCTGGACGGTGTGGAGGTCGCGCTGATGGCGAACATCGAGAAGGTGGACGAGGTGGCCCAGGTGAAGGAGTTCTTCGCCCAGGGGGTGGGCCTGTTCCGGACCGAATACCTCTTCCTGAACACCTCGCGGATCCCCACGGAGCAGGAGCAGTTCCTCGCCTACAAGGCGGTCGCCCAGGGGCTCGCCCCGAACCCTGTCGTCATCCGCACGCTCGACCTAGGAGGCGACAAGCCGATGGCGTCCAACCCCGAGCTCTTCCCCAAGGAGGAGAACCCCTTCATGGGATACCGGGCGATCCGATTCTGCCTGGACAACCCGGACCTGTTCAAGGACCAGCTGCGCGCGGTCCTGCTTGCCAGCCACTTCGGCAAGGTGCGGCTCATGTACCCCATGATCAGCGGCGCCGACGAGCTGACCCGGGCGAACGAGCTCCTGAGCGAGTGCAAGGCAGAGCTGCGCTCGCGATCCCAGCCCTTCGACGAGAGTCTCGAGGTCGGGGCGATGATTGAGATCCCCAGCGCCGCTGCCACCGTCGACCTTCTGGAGAAGCAATGCGATTTCTTCAGCATCGGCACGAACGACCTGATCCAGTACTTGCTGGCGATCGACCGCGGCAACGACCGGATCGCCCACCTTTACGAGCCGGCCCATCCGGCGGTCCTGCGCACGCTGAAGCGCATTGTCGACGACGCGCACAGGCTGGACGTGCCCGTTGGGGTATGCGGTGAGATGGCCGGCGACCCCGCCTACGCGCCGCTCCTCCTTGGGCTCGGCGTCGACTCCCTAAGCATGGCGCCGCCTTCGATTCCCGCGGTCAAGTTCCTCATCCGGGCGATGAAGCTCTCTGACGCCCGCGACCTGGCGAACGAGGCCCTGGGCATGACTTCGGCGAAGGAGATCTACGCGAAATGCAACCAGTTCCACCGCTCTAGGGTGAAGATGGAGTGAGCGTCACGCGCGCCTATCGCTAGGCCCTGGTCCCGGTGGCCAGCAGCGTCTCGAAATGGGGCTCGACCGCCTCCCTCGAGACCGGGGTGACCTCGACCTTCACGAAATTCGCCTTCTTCAGAAAGCCGTCGAGGGCGCTCTCCTTGAAGCCGAGCCAGAGGTCGTGGTAGAGCTCGCGCGCCTTCTCGAAGTTGTGCTCGGCAAGCTCGAGGATGAGCAGCTGCCCGCCCGGCCGCAGGATCCTGTGGGCCTCGTCGACCGCCTTCTGCGGGTGCGGCGCGTGGTGGAGGGCCTGGCTGAGGATCGCCAGCTCGACCGACTCGTCGGCGAGGGGCACCTGCTCTATGTCGCCCAGCTTGTAGGTGAGGTTCGTCAGGTCGTTCTTCCGCGCCAATTCGGTGCCCACCTCGACCATGCGGGGAGAATTGTCGATGCACCAGACCTG
>Ga0182030_10019871_pt1 | contig 12734 bp, 7 predicted proteins | sample 812S3MmetaG_FD_121299 | JGI IMG/M metagenome (GOLD analysis project Ga0182030, IMG submission 121299) | Permafrost microbial communities from Stordalen Mire, Sweden - 812S3M metaG (Illumina Assembly) | ecosystem: Environmental > Terrestrial > Soil > Wetlands > Permafrost | place: Sweden... | reverse complement strand
TGACCACGACGTGGTCGCAATCCGTTATCCTATCCAATTCCATAGTAGAAATCTGGCACTGCTCTGGACTCGCTCCCAAAGTAAGGCCCGCGAAAATATTATGCTCGCGGATGATCCCAAGGAAGGTGCACGGACACGCAACGATCTGGAAAAGACGCGCAAGGATATCGACGCAGAGTTCAGCATTATGGACGGCTTGATCTCTCAATCGCAGACGCAGGCAGACAAGGACGATCTCGCGACCATGCGGCGAGGACTGCAGGAACTGGCGAGGCTGCAAGAAACCTGTTTCGCTATCCGCAAACCACTCCAGACGGAAACGATTGTTCCCGCGGCAGTCTGCCTTGTGGGAGCCAGCGCAGTGACTGCAAATATCAGAGTGGCGATCGACGCGATCGATCATCGTACGTCGGCACTGCTTAAAAGCGATATAGAGAATCTCGGAGCGGCCAACCGCGCGATTTATCAGACCTTGATCTTTTCAACCCTGTTTGCTGTAGGCTTCGGCAGCTACATCGCCATCTCTCTCAGCCGCAAGATTACCGGCTCCATTCGCGAAGTATTGAGAAGGTCGGAGGCGATAGCCCTCCACGATCTCAGCGGAGGAGAACTCGAGGTGCATTCCGAGGATGAAGTGGGTGAGTTAGTGCGAGCAGTCAACAAGATGCAGAAAAGCCTCTACGGTATTGTGCGACAGGTTGCAGACAGCGCAGAGCGTCTTGCCCTGGCCTCAGAAGGTCTCTCTGCATCAGCTACACAACAATCGAATGGCGCGGACAAACAACAGAGCCACATCCAGCAGATGGTAGCGGCCATGCACCAAATGTCTCTAACAGTCCAAGAGATCGCGGAGAATTCAAATGCCGCTTCCGCTGCATCCAGCAAGGCGTCGGCGCTAGCCCACGAAGGCGGAACCGTCATGGGCGGAACCCTGAACATCATGGGAGGGATCGCCGAGTCGGTACAGGAAACCACACATAAGATGGAAGAGTTAGGCAAGGCTTCAGACCAGATTGGACAAATCATCAGCGTCATCGATGAAATCGCTGGCCAGACGAATCTCCTCGCCCTCAACGCAGCCATTGAAGCTGCTCGGGCTGGCGAGCACGGACGAGGATTCGCAGTCGTTGCCGGCGAAGTGCGAAGACTCGCGGAACGCACTGGCGGCGCCACCAAAGAAATCACCGCAATGATCCAGGGTATCCAGACAGGAACTGTCAGCGCGGTCGCGGCGATGACGCTCGGAACCCGCCATGTGGCTTCCGGAGTTGAGTCAACCCGGCATGCAGGAGATTCTCTTGAGGATATAGTCAAGTCCTCAGATCGCGTAGGTGAAATGATTGCACACATCGCCACCGCTGCCACAGAACAAGCCAGTGCAACCCAGGAAATAACTCAGACAGTCAATCAGATTGCAATTATCGCAACGGATGCAGCAACCGGGGCTGAAAACTCGGCGCATGCGTGCCACAAACTATCTGGATTGGCTGTGGAACTGAACGGACTTGTCGGCAAGTTCAGCTTCAGCAGGTAGGACGGCTCCGCCAGGGCAAACGGATTCTCCGAGAGTTCTTACTCTGCTACACGCGTATCCTCGAGCGTGATGGATCCTCCGTCGATGGGGGCCTTTGGTCTTGATTAAACGGCATCGAGATCCCCTCCCTCCCAAGCCTTCCACTGAGTTGATATCCAGATTCTTGCCGGGCCCATTCGGGTGACTTGGCCGCATCCCGTGTCTCGTTTTGATACATTACCCCATTCGGTAACAGTAGCGCCGCTTCTCCGTAATCTGGCAATGTCGATTGGACCAGCGTTATTATCGGCACATGGAAAGAGAACTTTAACTCTCCATTACTTATGACAGACCCGTTTGCGACCACCGAGGGCCCGGGACTCTGTCAATTCCTTTGTTTCGTGAAAGAACGAGACCCTCGGATTGCAAGTTGCCGTTCCGATTGTTTCGACAACCGAAATGCAACTAGTTTGGGAGCGCTGGCGTCTCTACTCGTAGGAGAACCTGGCAAGCCAATTGACATACGTGCAACTCAACCCGTAGAAGGAGTTTTTCATGATTCATTCCAGTAAGTCGATTTCCTCAGCTGTACTTACGGTGCTACTCGGCCTGGGCGGCGTAACGGGAGCCTTGGCGCAGACCGGAACAATTCCTTCTGCCACCTCCATCCCCGTAACCTTCACGCACACTCTTGATGCGGGCAAGGCGAAGTCCGGCGAGACCGTGACTGCGAAAACTACTCAAGTGGTTGTTCTGCCCGGCGGCCGAGAACTTCCCATCGGTACAACCCTCATTGGACACGTCGGCGAGTCGACGCCATTCGCGTTCAATCCGGCCCCTTACGCAGTTCAGACTCCGTCCGTTCTTTCGGTACACTTCGACAAGATCGTTGCCAACGGAGCCACCATCCCTGTGAGTCTCTCAGTGCGCGCGATCGCTGGCCCCGTAGCTTCCCACGAAGCAAGCATCCTGCACTTCCGGGATGAGACAGACACAACGGGAACGAGAATCCTGATCGGCGGAGACCAGTTTTCTCCCACCGAGAGCCAGGTCCTGTCTCCCCTTGGTGAAGTCGTCGGATACAACCGCAGCAAAGGTGTCTTTGCCCGATTGATCGCAACAGATTCCCAGAACGGAAATGCGTCACTTCATTGCGCAGCGACAGACACCGAGCAGTCCGTAGCCATCTTCTCCGCGAACGCCTGTGGTGTCTATGGCTCCGATGCGTCTTTGGCTACCGGCAAGGAAGCCGGGACTTTCGTTCTCACCTCCAATCGTGAGACCGTCAAACTGTATGCCAACAGTGCGGCTCTGCTGCAAGTCGTTGACTCTGGCGTCTAACGTATTTCACCGATTGGCTCATGGCCGGGCCTGAATCACTAACAACTGAGGGTGCCCCACATCTCGATCGAGGTGTGGGGCACCCTCACCGCAGCACGAACCCACGAATCGCACCGGGTTAAGGTCGCTCGAGATCGAGCGGCACCAAATTCGAGCGCTCTTGGACTCGTTCGAAGACCACTTCGCGACCTTCCGGCGAGATATCGAAATCCTGAATGTCGAATTCGGGAGCGAGGTGAGTCAGCTGGCGCTCGGCGCCCGTCTCAAGATCGATGAGCCATAGATTCTTATGCTGGATCTCCCCACGAAGCACCACGAGTGAGCGTCGGCCCGGAAGAAAGGTCACACGTCGGGCCCCGCGAGTCAGGGTAGGAGCGGGCAACGGATACGGTGCATTCCCAGTCGTGACAGCTCTCAAAGAGAATGTACTGCCGATGTCGGGGCCTGAGTAAACGACAAATCGGCCGTCGGGAGACCATGTGGGATCGACCGAGTAATCACTGACAAAAGTAGTTGGAGGGCGACCATCGACTGGTATGCGCCAAAGATGCGGGCTGCCGTGATCGGTGACGGCCGTAGTGATCGATTGGCCGTCAGGAGACCATTCCAGATTGCCTTGAAGATCGAGCGAATCAGCCACAACCCGCGCATTCGCACCGTCCGATTGCATTACATACAAGAGCTTTTGCTCGCGCCGCCGAATCGAGAATGCGACATATCGCCCGTCGCGAGAGATGGCCGGTCCGCCAAAGACCCTCGCATCCTCACCTTGCCACAACTCGGTGCTTTTTCCGTCGGCCAGCTTCCAGACGCCCTCTCCGGTTCCGGTTTTAGAAACATACAAAAAATAATTCGGGCCAAATCGCGGGCTGAAGCCAGGACTGGTCGTCAGTGGGATCCGCCCAACTCCTGATACTCCCGTCGATGAAGGTACTTGCGTCGAAGAAGACGCGCCTGCCAACGAATCATCGATGGTCATCCGCCAGAGCGTTCTGTCAGGAGCGGTCCTCGTCGTAACAAGACGCCGACCATCGGCGCTGGCTGACAGCGATGTAAATTGTTCAAGGTCAGAGGTTAGCCGGTGAGGAATGCGCCGCTCAACGTCCAGGCCATAGAGCCATGGTCCTGAACCATCGGGATCGCCGGCGAGATAAACCACAGTGCGTTGATTCAACAAAACCGGATAAGTTACGCGCCCATTGTGCGATGTGATCCGCTCGGGAGTTCCACCGTCAGGGCGAATGCGCCAGATATCCAATTTATCGGGTGGCTCCCCCTGAACAAAGTAGATAAAGGCCGCATCCGGCGACCACAACGGGAAATGAGCGTGGAGTCCGGCAGGGGCTGTGAAGACGGGTCGCTTCTCCGACCGCAGGCCGTTGTCGGAGATAAAGAGGGGATCGCCAGGCCGCGGCGTGTGATACGCGAGTCGATCCCCGTCGTGCGACCAGTCGAACTCGGCCACGCCCTCGAGATAGGGTCTTGGTTCAAGGAGGAAGGAAGCCACCGGCACGGACTATCTGCCAAAAGGAATGAGCGATTATCAGACATCTATGTGCAGAGTAATGTCTGGGCACCCGGCGGAAGCACAGGCTGGCACTCGCATCCGGGGCATAGCGTGATCATCGTCACTGCTGGGACGGTGACGAACTATGAAGGCCACGATCCCGCTTGCAAACCGCAGGTATATACAACGGGGATGACATTTGTCGATCCCGGCGGCGCTCACATACACATTCTGCGGAACGAAGGAGATGTCGAAGCAAAGACCACCGCTGTAGAGTTCCTTCCAGCAAATGCCGAGCGGCGGATTGACGTGGCAGACCCCGGCAACTGTCACTTCTGACAACGGACTGACTGGACGCGAGCCGCAGGTTAGCGATGGTGTTGTTCGCTTAACAGGGAAGATGAACGCACCGAATCCAGGTGGTAAGCAGCAGGCCGGAGGCATAGTGCGGAGGCTTCGGGACGAGTGCCGGAAGCGTCTTGCAGGCAGTCTGGCTACACAGATGAAGTTTGACGGGACAATCTATGCCGATAGCGGAGCCGGTGATACAAAGGGCAATTCGTCGTCCGGAAGGCGCTTGAGTGATTACGTGCTTGAAATCGACAGCCTAGAGAACAGCAGGCTGGAAAGCCGCGCGGAGTTAACAGTGTCGAACGAAGGAAAGACACTGACGGTTGTCAATAGACCTGTGAATTCGACTGCAGTGTTTACGGAGGTTTGGGATAAGCAGTGAATAGGGTAGTCGATGTCGGATTCATCGAGGTGTCGATGAGTGCCGACCGGCTTTGTATCGGCGGCAAGTTTCAGGCCTAATTCGAACCACAAGGAGATTTATGATGCCTGTTTTTTCGGCTCTGCGACTGAAGGCCGAAAAGGTTCCGTTGCTGCCTTCCAAAGCTCCGTTCAGCAAGCGCTTTGAAGATGCGGTTGGGCAGACCTGTGAATGGATCGCGGCCACCGCGACAGTGGGGTACTTGGCCGGGAAGAAGCAGCGGAACTCATGCCCTGGAATTGAAATCCGCGTTTAGACTCTGGCGGATACGGCTTCATTGAACGCGCGATTGCGAAGCAACTTGCGGAAGTGGTCGCTGTAGGTCCGGCTGACACGCAACGATGTTCCGTTTTTCAAAGTGACTTCGCAATCGCGATTCGGTAATGAACTCACGCTGGCGATGCGATTAAGGCGCACGATGGCTGAACGATGAATGCGGAGGAAGGCAGTAGATTCGAGCCAGCTTTCCAATGTATTGAGTGATTCGCGTATGAGGTGCTTGGCTGTGCCAACGTGAATCTCCGCGTAATTGCCCTGCGCCTCAATCCAGTCGATGTCCTCGATGGCTACAAAGCGCACTTGCTTGCCGACCTGAACGGCGAGCTCCCGAACCTCTTCCCGCCGCCGTTCGGCCTTCCTGTGCAGTAGTGTCTGGATTCTCTGGTTGTACTCGGAAGAGGAGTGTGCTCCAAGCACGCGACGCGCATGATTCAGGGATGCGTTGAATCGGGCTTCGTCGACAGGCTTTAGCAGATAGTCGATTGCATGGACTTCGAATGCGTGCATCACGTACTTGTCGAATGCGGTAACGAAGATAATGAAGGGATCTACGTCCGCATCGAGAGCTCGCACCACTTCAATGCCATTCATTACAGGCATCTGGATGTCGAGAAAAACGAGATCCGGCTTGGATTTGCGAATAAACTCTACCGCGTCGTGCCCATTGGAGGACTCGCCGACGATCTCCAGATCGCTGTGAGGCTCAAGCAACTGCGCGACCACCCGGCGGCCAAGCAATTCATCGTCGACTATCAGGACACTACGTTTCATCTATTGCCAATAACCTATCTTGTTCCCGGGGCAAGGCCGCTCGAAATTGGCAGCGTGAAGGAGACTTCGTAGTTGCCGCGAGCATTGGTGGTCGTATGCATCGTGCTTTCCGCTCCGTAAATGTGCTCCAGTCTCTGGCGGACATTGTGCAGGCCTACACCCCCCGATCTCGCAAAGCCATCGAACAAAATGTCGGCAGACTCTTCGGGTGGCTCATTCTCAATGGTCACGGCAAGATGGTCGCCTTTGCGCTGCGTCTTGACAAGGATAAACCCTCCGTTTTCCCGTCGTGCGATGCCATGCCGCATTGCGTTCTCCACCAAAGGTTGAAGTATGAGGCGAGGGACCAATGTGTCGGCTACAGCCGGGTCAACATCCCAATGCACCGCGAGCCGGTCCCCAAACCGGATCGCCTCAATGGCAAGGTATTCTTCAGTGACGGCGAGCTCGTCGGAGAGGGGGATATAGTGAAGGTCCGGCACGTCGAGTGTGCTGCGCAGAAGGATTCCAAGCTTGCCGATCATTTGCTTCGCGACGTGCGGACGATCGAGCACGAGCGCCGAGATGGCGTTCATGGTGTTAAAGAGAAAGTGCGGTTGCAGTTGATAGCGCAGAGCCAGTAACTGAGCTTCCTTTGCCAGTAACTGCGACTCTCTCGCCAGTATTTCTGTCGCGATCAGCTGGTGGTGCTTTTCTTCCAACGCGAGATAGTGCTTGATGCCGAAGTAGAAAGCAACCCAGGCGACTAACACGAACCATCCGGATGGCGCACTGACGACAATGTCCACCCAGTGAAAGGGGGGTGGCACGCGACTAAAATAAGTCGCGACTGCGATGGCGCACCCCGCGCAAAAAGCACCAAGCGGAAACGCTGCCACGATGCAGACCAGGCACGCTGCGACAATCCTGACATTGTGCTTCCAGAGCAAGTGACACAGCCCATACATCAGGAAGCTTGAGATCAGACCGCTGAGCAGGAAGCCGGCGCGGAAGGCGTCGTAGTCGACGCGTCGCCACCATGGTACCGAACACAGAACATTGATGCCGATGTAGAACCCCCAGCCCAGCGTTTGCAAGGGCCAGAAGCGTAGAAAGCGCGAGTTGAGAGTTAGAGTGTTCAATCGTTTCTATTGTAGGCACACTCGACATGGGTCGCGTCTTTCGGTTCGGAACAAAATTTGCACGGTCCGCCCCATAATCGCTCGAAGGCTTCGTTACGTTTAGGTTACGGGATATACGCTCACTCTCAGCGACATCATTCATGCACTCACGGCAACTGCGTTTCCCTCACATATCCTTGATGGCATCCAGGGCTGACATGTCGAAGCCCGTTGGCCGCCCTTGCAGTACCCACTTAAGTGAAGCGAACTGGACATCTCCGGTTCGCTTGTCTGGAAGTCCAGGTTACTTTCGCTCAGGAGCTTCGCGATGATTCACAATACACTGTCCCGAGGGTTTTGGACCGGAGCGGCGCTTGCGCTCAGTCTTTGGAACTCGACGTTTGTTCAAGCACAGCTCAGTCCTGCAGCTCGGCTAGTAACGACGGCGGTGGACGACAACGATCGCGTTGTGCTGAACGGCACCATCCGTAAGAACCTGAAGACTGCGAAGAATCTCGGCCCCGCCGATCCGTCCATTCTGGCACGACACGTTGCGCTGGTGCTCAGCCGCACCGCCGACCGCCAGACGGCACTCGACCAATACCTCAGCGATGTGCAGAACACGAGCTCACCCGAGTATCACCGGTGGCTAACGCCGGCAGAATACGGCACTCGTTTCGGTGCCTCACAAGACGATGTCGAGACCATCACAGCTTGGCTGCGGTCTCAAGGCCTCAGTATAGAGAAGGTTTCGCCTGCGGCAAACATGATTTTCTTCAGTGGTAATGTTGGTGAGCTGGAGGCTGCCTTTTCGATCGCGATCCACTCCATATCGATGAACGGCGAAAAGCACCTTTCGGCCCTGAGCGAGCCGCAGCTTCCGCGCGCTCTCGCGCCGGCGATCAAGGGACTGCTGGGGCTCGACGACTTCCACCCGCGGCCCTTGGTGCAAACTGGACCGCCAGCGACCTTCAATGCAACCAGGCAGCGTATCGAGCCGAACTTCACGCTCTTTAGCTCGGGCACTCCTTACCTGTATGTTGATCCCTCGGATGCCGCAACCATCTACGACTTGCCAAACGCCGCCTTGAACCCAAACTATAAAGGCACGACGTATGACGGTACCGGCGTGACAGTCGGCATCATCGGCGACTCCAACGTGGACATGGTGCCGGTAACGAACTACCGTCTCGCCTTTCTCGGTGAAACTGCGACCACGGTGAATCTGCCAACGGTCATCATCGATGGACCTGATCCCGGAATCAATGGCGACGAAGTGGAAACATTCCTCGATATGGAAGTGCTTGGCGGTCTCGTGCCAAAAGCCAAAATCAACTACTACGCGAGTGACTCCAGCGATCTCTCGGCGGGCATATTCAATGCAATGCAGCGCGCAATCAACGACAACCAGGTCAGTATCCTGAGCATCAGCTTCGGGGAGTGCGAAGCGGGCAACGGGACAGCGGCGAATCAGTTCGTCGCCGAAATCTATGAGCAGGCGGCTGCACAGGGCATTACCGTATCGGTATCTTCAGGTGACAGCGGGGCTGCCGGTTGCGACGCTGCAGGAGCCAGCAGCGCAACGCAAGGCTTGGCTGTAAACGGACTGGGCTCGACTCCCTATAACATCTCCGTTGGCGGTACTGACTATACCTCGCTATCTTCGAGCTTCTCCACTTACGCGATTTCAGCGAACAGCGGTTCCGCTCCGTACTGGCGCACAGCCCTTGGCTATATTCCCGAGCGCCCCTGGAACGACTCAACTTCATCCGATGCTGCGCTGGCCAATGACACTCCTCTTCTTGACGGTGGCGTAGCCGAAGTCGTTGGAGCTGGCGGTGGAAAGAGTATTGTCTACACTAAGCCACCCTTTCAGAGCGCATTGACTCCAGCCGACGGAGCACGCGACCTTCCCGACGTGTCACTCCTTGCGGCGAACGGTCTCTACGGCGCCTTGTGGGTCGTCTGCGAATCGAACGAAATCCTCGGCCCCGACTGCGCCACGGCCAATGGCGCCTTCACACCGACTGCGCGTTTTTCCGGTGTCGGTGGAACCTCCGCTGCAACTCCGGCGTTCTCCGGCATGCTGGCCCAGGTTGTGCAGTCGACCGGTTCGCGTCTTGGCCAGGCGAACGATGTTCTGTACAAGCTGGCAGCGAACAAATACAACACCGTGTTCCATGATGTGACGATCGGAAACAACGCCGTCGTATGCGCAACCGGTAGCCCAGACTGCGGGTCAAACGGATTTACCACCGGTTATGACGCAGTCACAGGCTACGATCTCGCATCGGGGCTTGGAAGCGTGGATGCCGCCGCGATGCTCGCAAACTGGAGCAGTGCTGTAGGTGCGCGCTCGGATACGACGCTCACCATCAACGGCTCCACGTCGCCGGTGAGCGTGACGCACGGCACGAACTTGAGCTTTGGCGTGAATGTGGATCCAGCCACATCTACGGGCTCGGCAGGGTTGGTCACTACAGAGACCGCAGCCGCTGCGGCGCCTACGCTGAACGGCCAGCCTGTCATCATCCCCATCGGCAACGGCACAGGTACAATCTCGTACAACGGGCTGCCCGGCGGCCAATACACGGTCTATGCAACCTACAGCGGCGATACAAATACTGCGGCCAGCCAATCCACTCCCATCAGCGTGAACATTGCGGCCGAAGCCAGTTCAACTTTACTTTCGGAGAGCGTATACACGCCGTTAGATGTGCCGATCGCGACTCTAAACGCAATCCCGTATGGGGCGTATATTTTCTCCGATATGTCGGTCTATGGAACGGTAGAGGGCTCTACCGCTTCTCTCGGTGCCGCCACCGGAACGATGACGGTCTTCGATAACGGCACACAGATCGGCACCGCGCCTATTACCAGTGGAAACTTCGCATCGTTTCCCGCTCTTTTGTCCGGGGTGTATCCCTACGCCGCCGGCACGCACAAGGTGACGGCAGCGTTCCCAGGAGATCGGAGCTACAAGAGCAACAAGAGCAACGAAGTCGACTTCACCGTGCTGCAGGGCGCCACGACGTCGACCATCTATGCTGCAGACCCGACAGTTGCACCGACCCAAAGCGATGTGATTCAAATTCAGGTGACAACATCGAGCCTGGCCTCCGCGCCCACGGGAACAATCTCGCTGACCGCCAACGGCAAGACACTGGCGACAAGCTCGGGCTTTCAGGTGGATCATAGTCTATCTACCGGAACGGTCTTTTCGTATGTGAGTTTCAGTGTGCAAGGCACGCAGTTGCAGACGGGCGCAAACACGCTGACGGCAACGTACAGCGGTGACAGCAATTACCTCGGATCGACGGGCACCCTGGTGGTTACCCGGACGCAGCCGGCCCTCACGCTGGCAGCCGGGGCAATCGCTATCGAAGCTGGGGCAACTACCGGAAATACCACAGCAATCTCGGCAATCCCTTCCGGTGACTTCGCCGGAGTGGTCAACCTGTCATGCTCAGTCACGAAGGTTCCTTCCGGAGCGTCGAGCCCGATAACCTGCAGTGTACCGGCCACGGTCGACGTCGGCGGGGTAGGTGCTAGCACCTCGACGCTGACCGCAAATTCGACGGCTGCAACAAGCGCTGGAGTGTACGTCGTGACGATCGCCGGCGCAGATGCGGCGAGCGGCACGATCACCTCATCGACGACGAGCCAGGTAACTGTAACCGGAATTCCGGCAATTTCCCTGGCCAACAGCGCGCCCATCACCTTCACAGCCGGCGCAACTTCGGGTAACACGTCGACGCTCTCGGTCGCGCCGTCGAACGGTTTTACCGGCGTAGTCGGCATCTCCTGCGCGGTAACTTCCGCACCGGCGGGAGCCGTCGATCCTATAACCTGCAGCGCCGCTCCGGCATCGATCACCATCGGCGGAGCGACGGCCAGCACAGCTGTGCTCACGATCAACTCCACTGCGCGCACCACGACCGCGATGGATAAATCGATCGAAGTCCTGCGCGGAGTTGGCGGGACGACCCTGGCACTGGGCATCTTCCTGTTTCTGCCGTCTCGCCGCCGTCGCTGGTTCCAGGGTCTCGCAGCGCTGGTGGCACTGTTCTCGATAGGCACGATCGTGGGTTGCGGCGGCGGCTCTGGTGGATCATCGGGCCATACCACGCAGACAGGCACGTCTGCGGGAGCCTATGTGGTAACGGTCACGGCGAGTCCCGCCGGGGCCAGCCCGCTCACCGCTACTGTCAATGTGACCGTGAACTGAATCGGCGACATCAATAGTTATTGGATTTTCCGCAGAAACAGGAGGCTCTATGTTGCGTCCCTTGGCTCAATGTTTCACCCGCCGTGCAATGTCGGCGGTACTGCTTTCCGTTGTCTGCTCCGGCGTTGCATCGGCGCAGTTCCGTCACTACGTGGCTGCTGACCGCGTGCCTGGTGCGAAGACCCGCGCGGCACGGAAGCTCCAAACCCCTGAAGAGCAAGTGCTCATTCCGTTTGTGAAGGCCCATGCGCCTCAGTCATCGCAGACGGACGACAGCCATGCGCAGGAGAGCGGCACGAACTACGTCTCGACGCCGCAGTTCGGTGGTTACGTCAACGCGCCCAACTTTCCTGCCGTCACTACCACGGCGCTGACTCCCGGCGTCTACGCTCCCGCTGCTATTGAGGTCGGCGCTGACTTCAACAAGGACGGCAAGATCGACATTGCGGACGTGCAGTTGGATGGCACGCTCAACATCCTGATCAACAACGGCAGCGGAGGTCTGAACGCCCCGGCAAGCTACCTCAATCCCAACTATCCGTCCTCGTATGCCTATGCTGTTTATGCCGTCGATGTGAACGGCGACGGCTATCCCGACATCGTTGCGTACGACTACAACAACAACAACGTGATTACGTGGCTTAACCTCGGTAACGGCACCTTTAATGCCGCCGTGACCACGCCGCTCGACACCAGGTACGGCGTTGCTACATTTGCGTACCTGGCGGATGTGAACGGCGACGGTAAGGCTGACCTCATCTTCACTACCACCGTTCCTCCCACGAGCGGAACCATTACCACGATCTATCTTGAAACACAGCTTGGCAAAGGGGACGGCACCTTCGGCACCGCATCCCAGGCCAAGGTGGAGTCCTTCAGCGTGAACGCCCCGATCGGGGTCGTTGGGAACTTTGAGAACTCGATCACGGTCGCCGACATCAACGGCGACGGAAAAATGGACATTGCCCTCTCCGTCAGCGAGATTCTCACGAATACAACCGGAGCCTGGGTTGTAGCAACTGCCTTTGGCAACAATGATGGCGCCTTTACCGGTTTGGGCGCCAATTTCCCCATCTCGATTCCAGTCATTGGTCCTGCCGTCTTTCCGGTCTTGGATTTCAACGGATGCATCCTTACCTTCGCCGACGTCGATGGCGACGGAAAGCCCGATCTCGTTGCCAACGTGGGCAACACCACGCTCGAAACTGCCTTGGGCAAGGGCG
>Ga0182030_10019870_pt1 | contig 12734 bp, 10 predicted proteins | sample 812S3MmetaG_FD_121299 | JGI IMG/M metagenome (GOLD analysis project Ga0182030, IMG submission 121299) | Permafrost microbial communities from Stordalen Mire, Sweden - 812S3M metaG (Illumina Assembly) | ecosystem: Environmental > Terrestrial > Soil > Wetlands > Permafrost | place: Sweden... | reverse complement strand
CGCTCCGCTCCCCTTTATGGAAAGCACTTCTGGCGCCGAGACGCTTTTTTGAAGCGCGTCGGAGCTACCGCGGCGGACGACGCCAGCCAGAATTTCTTCGCCGACTTCCTGCTCGCATCGGCGTTTCACGAAGACACGCGCTACGTTCGCAGAGGTCCGTCGCACAGGCTGTGGCCGCGTATCGGTTATGCCATCAGCCGGGCGGTGATCGCACGCACGGATGCAGGCGACGCAACTTTCAACTGGGCCGACGTCGCTGGATACGCCATGAGTGCGGGGCTGTCCAACGCCTATTACCCTCCGGTGAGCAGAACAGCAGCGGTTTCGGCAGTCAATTGGGGGACGCACATCGGCGGTGCGGGTCTGACCAATCTCATGCCGGAGTTCGGTCCGGATGTGGGCCATTGGTTCAAGCGCCATCTGCGATTCCATCATTAGCCTCGGGATGTCAAAAGTGTTCAAGGTACTCACTATCGCCGCATTGCTGATTCCCGCTAATGCGCTGGCGACCCCGGAATACAGCCGCCGCACCGGGAAGGAATGCAATTACTGCCATCCTCCGAATAACTTCCATTTGAATGAGGCGGGGAAGTATTACAAGGATCACGGGAAATCGCTGAGGGGATATATGCCGTCCACCGGCGCCGCGAAAGCAGCGCCACCCGCGACGCCGCCGCCGAAAGCCCCACCTGCGGGGAAGTGAATTTCAATCGCCGGTCGACCATCAGGCCCGGCACCACCGGGTTTCGGATGACGCTAATCCTCGACGCACCGAATGCCATAGCCGTTGTAATGGCCGTGCACCTCCTCCCGGTACCGATAGGAGACGCGCACGTCCCTGGTATTACTGGCCCAGGAACCGCCTCGCAGCGGCCGGTACTTTCCTTCCTCGTGGGTGTCGGCCAGCCACTCCCATAAATTCCCCAGCATGTCATACAGCCCATAGGCGTTCGGCGGTTTCTGCCCCACTTCGTGCGTCTTGTTCCCGCTGTTAGCCGAGTACCACGCGACATCGTCCGGATTCCCGTAACGTGCTCCTGGGGTACCGCCCCGCGCCGCGTACTCCCACTCCGTTTCGGCGGGCAATCGCCCTCCGGCCGCTTTGCAGTAATTATTTGCGTCGTCCCAATTCAGCGTCTCCACCGGCAACTGACCAGTGCCCTTAAAATAGCTGGGATTCGCGCCCGTAACTCGCTGGTAAGCCGCCTGGGTCACCAGCGTCTGCCCTATCCAGAAACCCTTCGCAATCGTCACTTCGCGCGCCGGTGTTTCCTCGGGAGTACATTCCGTGTCGCCTGGCGAGCATCCCATCATGAAACGGCCCGGCGGAATCCAGACGTACGTGAGCCCGTCCTTCGGATTTACTCTGGTTCGAATCCCCGGGGTGGCCGACTCCTGGTTCGCCGCCGCCACTTTCTGCAGCGCGGCCGCTGTCAGTCTCCCCGCAACCGCCAGATCGCTCCCCAGCGACGCCTTCGCCGCCACCAAGGCCATCGGGCCGGAAGCGGCGTTGACTATAGTGCTTCCAACCGGGGAGGACAGGCCCGGGAGAATGAGGAGCAGAGCTATGGCGGCTGTTCGCACAGGAAAAACCTCTTGTGAGTTATGCCATAAAAGCGACGTCGCTTTCAACCAAAGGCGATTGCCGCGGGCCCACATCCCCGGCAGCCTGCGGCCCCGGGATATATAATTCAGGCGGGCATCCGGCCATCCCCTCAGGAGGGTTCCATTGGCATACCATTGCACCAGACGGTATTTCTTCTTCGGCTCGTTACTCGCGGGCGCCATGCCGACTGCCGGATTCGGCAGCGTTCCATCGCTCAAAGCCCTTGGCTATAAATCGCCTAACGAGAAGCTCAATATCGCCTCCATAGGCGCCGGCGGCAAAGCCTCGAGCGACATCGACGGCTGCGCCTCGGAAAACATCGTTGCTCTCTGCGATGTCGATGAAAAGCAGGCCGCGAAGAAGTTCACCGAATACGACAAGGCTGCGAAGTACAAGGATTTTCGCCGCATGCTCGACGAGCGCGGCAAAGATATCGATGCCGTAATCGTCACCATTCCCGATTTCATGCACGCCACCGCCGCCGTCGCCTGCATGGAGCGCGGCAAGCACGTGTACACGCAGAAGCCGCTCACCCGTACCGTCTGGGAAGCCCGTCTGATGCGCGACACAGCCAACAAGTACAAGGTGGCCACCCAGATGGGTAACCAGGGATATTCCAATGAAGGAACCCGGCAGGCCGCCGAAATGGTCTGGGCGGGCGAGATCGGCGATGTAACGGAAGTGCATGCCTGGACCGATCGCCCGTGGTGGCCACAGGGCCTGACGGATATCCCGGCCGGAGACGTGGTTCCCGAGACGCTCGCCTGGGACCTGTGGCTGGGCGGGGCCGAAAATCGCCCGTATACTTCCGGCGGCAAGGGCTATCCCAACCAGTACGGCTATTTCTACCAGCCTTTCAACTGGCGTGGTTTTTTCGATTTTGGCTGCGGTTCTCTCGGCGACATGGCCTGCCACATTCTGGGCGCGCCCAATCTCGCGCTGCATCTGGGCGCTCCCACCAGCGTCGAGTGCATCCACAAAGATGGCCTCAGCGACTTTCAGTTTCCGAAGACTTCCACCATCCGCTACGATTTCCCCGCCCGCGGCAATATGCCTCCGGTCAAGGTCTTCTGGCACGATGCCATGAAAGAGGCGCCGAAGTTCGATGGCGTTCCGGCGGGAGAACTGCTGGGCGATCTGCCCTCGCGCACCCGTCCGCAGGGACAACCTCCGGCTTCGCCGCCCCTGACCGGCTTCATCGGCCGTGTATTCGATTGGGAGAATTTCCAGACCAACAGTCTGGCGCCCGACGCGCGCGTCCCTTCACCCAACGGCAGTGTGTTCATCGGATCGAAAGGCATCCTGACCACCGGCACTTACGGTGAACAGACGCGCCTGATCCCGGTGGCGAAAATGCGGGATTACCATTTCCCCGAGCCCCTGCTCACGCGCTCGCCCGGGCATTACCGCGATTGGATTCGCGCCTGCAAGGGCGGCGATCCGGCCTGTTCCAATTTCAATGTGGCCGCGCCGTTTGTCGAGTGGATGCTGCTCGGCGTGATCGCCGTCCGCGTCGACGGCAAGCTCGAATGGGATGCCGCTCGCGGGCGCTTCACCAACAATGCCGATGCCAATAAATACTTGAAGCCGTCCTTCCGCAAGGGCTGGACTCTCAGTTAGTTCGCTTCACCGTACGAATTTCTGCACCCGCCGGCCCTCCACTTCGCCGGTGTATGCGTTGCCTTTCGAATCGACAGTCACCGAGTGCACATTGCGGAACTGTCCCGCCATGTGGCCCGACTCGCCGAACGATCCCACTACCCGCATCGAATCGGTCCGTAGTATCCAGACTTTGTCGTTGGTTCCGTCGGCGACATAGAGATACTTCTGGTCGGGAGTGAAATCGATATCGAAGACCGAACCGTCGACCACGGTCTTCGTCGCGACAAACGCTTCTTTGACAAACGTTCCGTCCCGATGAAAGATCTGAATACGGTCGGCATTGCGATCGCAGACGTAAACCAGCCCGTCGTGCGCCATGGTCACGCAGTGCACACCGCTCGAAAACGATGACGAAGGCGGCGCTTGCGGATCGTACCTCGCTGCCGGGCCCTCAACCGGCTTTCTTCCGTACGCGCCCCACATGCGTCTGAACGCGCCAGTATCCGCGTCATAAACAATCAGGCGCCGCGCGCCTCCATCCCCGTCCGCAACGTAGAGTTCGTTGGCGTGGGGATCGACAAACAGATCCGCCGGCTGCCTGCCCAGGTTGGTGCTGTTGTTACTCGCTTTCTCACCGGGCTTCAGAGGCTGACCCATCTGCAGCAGAAACTTTCCATCGGCGGTGAATTTCAGGATGCGCCCGAAGCCCTCGCCGCCAACGCCGCTGATCCAGACGTTGCCTTTGTAATCGACGAAGAGCCCGTGCTCGTGCGTGGGCCAGTCGTAGCCGGGACCCGGCCCGCCCCACGCGCGTACCACTTTCCCCTGCGCGTCGAATTCGATCACGGGCGGCGCGGGCGTGGTCGAAGTCGACGCCCGCTGCAATATCCAAAGATGGTCATGGGCGCCGAGGGCCGTACCGCACACCTGCCCAAGTACCCAATTGTTGGGCAACGGTTGCGGCCAGGAGGCATCGACCTTGACCACAGGTATCTGGCCCGGGCCTGCACTGCACAAAATCAAGAATAATAGAAACCGGCGCATACCGAAGAAACCATATCAGACCCCGCCGGGTGTAAGGTGTAAATTGATTGCAAATGAAATTCCTCGCCTTAGCCGCCTTCCTTGCCGCACTCACGCCCCTGATCGGGCAACAGCCGAAGCCGCAGTACACCGAAGTGTGGGAGCCTGTGCCCAAAATCGTCACGCCGGGCGCAGACAACGCGGCGCCGCCCTCCGACGCAATCGTGCTGTTCGACGGCCGGAATCTCGACGAGTGGGTCTCGGCCCAGGACAAGTCGCCGGCCCGATGGATCGTGGCAAATGGCGTCCTGACCGTGAACAAGGCTCCGGGCGTCGGAAACATCGAAACCAGACGCACGTTTAAAAATTACCAACTCCACATCGAATGGAAGATTCCCGAGGGCATCACCGGCACGGATCAGGCGCGCGGCAACAGCGGCGTTTTTCTGGCGTCTACTGGCCCAGGCGACGCCGGATACGAGCTGCAGATTCTCGATTCCTACAACAACAAGACCTACGTCAACGGCCAGGCCGGCAGCATGTACAAGCAGGCCATTCCTTTGGTCAACCCGAATCGCAAGCCCGGCGAGTGGCAGACATACGACGTGATCTGGACCGCGCCCGTGTTCAACTCCGATGGCTCGCTCAAAACTCCTGCGTATGTCACCGTGATCTTCAACGGCGTGCTCGTGGAGAATCATTTCGAGATGAAAGGCGAGACGCTCTACATCGGCCAGCCATTCTACAAGAAATACGACAGAGCGCCGATTAAACTGCAGGCCCACGGAGACCGCAGCGAGCCGATCTCCTTCCGCAATATCTGGGTCAGGGAACTCAATTGAAAGGCCTGGCTGCGCTCGTCATATTTCCGATCCTGCCTTTGTGTGGACAATACACGGCTCGCCAGATCGGCGCCGTGGTCCAGTTGGAAGACACGCGGAATCAAACCGTGGTCACGGTTACACCCGCCATCGGCGCTCTCGCCATTGAAATCAGAGTCAAGGGCACCAACATCCTTCGCGCCAACTGGAATACGGTGGACGAATTCCTCGCCAAGCCAACCTCCACAGGCGTGTCGTACAGAGGCCCCTGGTTCAACCGACTCGATGAGCACGCATTCTGGGCCAATGGGAAAAAGTATGTGTTCAACGATGGCCTGGGAAATATCCGCGGCCAACAGGCCATGAGCGGGTTCCTCATGACCGACCCTGTGAACCAATGGCGCCTGATTGACTTCAGGTCGGACACGAACGGAGCGTGGGTGACCAGTAAGCTCGATTTCTACCGGCATCCCGACTGGATGGCTCAATGGCCATTCGCGCATACCGTGGAAATTACCTACCGGCTGGAGAACGGGGTGCTCGAGGTGCGCACTCGTGTGGAGAATCTCAGCCTCGAACCAATGCCGGTCGCGTTCGGCTTTGAGCCGGGATTCCGCTTGACCGATGCGCCGCGCGACGAATGGACATTGGGAATTGGCGCCCGTCGCACGTGGCTGCTCACAGCGGCGAAAATGCCGACCGGAGAAGTTCGAACCGTGGAAGAAGTTTACGGAACCCGGCAGAACCTTGCGCTGAAGGGGCTGAAACTCGATAACCAGTTCGCGGACTTCGAACGCGACGCCGCGGGACGCTGTTTGTTCTGGCTGCAGGGCAAAAAGCAGAGAATCGAATTGCTGCTCGGACCGCATTGGCAAGCCATGGGAATTTACGCGCCCGAACCGTCCGCTAACGTTCCCGGCTTCGTGAACCTGGAACCTGCCACCTCCATCACCAATGGGATGAACGTTGCGCATCGCGGCGTCTACAAAGAACTCCAGACCATCCCGCCAGGTGAAATGTGGGAAGAAAGCTTCTGGATCCGCACCAGCGGATTTTAGTTTGCGCCGTGCGCCCTCGCCGCGCATGTTAAGAGCGTAGAGCCCATATGCGATGGATCTCCTCTTGCTCAGAAAGACCCCGTGATCCCCACGCGTGCAGCCGGGGGGTTTTATGAGCGCAAAAACTCCAAATACCCTGCCACCCATGCCTATGATGGAAGAATTATTGCGGAAGGGCTCGGGCCCCGGGCCCCATAAACACAGTTGGTCCGACGAAACCTTTTACATGCTCGATGGTGAGATTACGGCGACGAAATCAAGACGGCGCGAACCGGTGACTGCGTTCTCCCCCCGATGAATGCCTCCGGGATTATCAGGATGACCCTTGAACGTCTGAGCAGATAACTTCTGAGCAGATATGGAATGGACATGTTGCCTGGTCCCCGATCCTCTGCGTCCTGAAGGTACTGGCGCCGCCGCCTGATTTCGCCGAGCTGCCGCCGGCCTGACAGCACACTAGCGGCCCATCCAGCCCCCATCGACGATCAGCAAATGCCCGTGGATATAGTCGCTGGCATCCGAAGCGAGGAACACCGCCGTACCACACAGATCGCGCGGATCGCCCCAGCGCCCGGCGGGGATCCGTTCCAGAATCTGGCGATTACGGGTTTCGTTTTGCTGCAGCGCCGCCGTGTTGTCCGTGCGCATGTAGCCGGGCGCGATGGCGTTCACATTGATTCCCTTACCCGCCCATTCGTTGGCCAGAGCTTTGGTCATTTGCGCTACCCCGCCCTTGGCCGCGGCGTAAGCGGGTACCGTGATGCCGCCCTGAAACGAGAGGATCGACGCGATGTTCACGATCTTGCCGCGTCCGCGCGTCAGCATGTCGCGTCCCGCCAACTGACTCAACTGGAAGAGACTGGTGAGATTAATCTGCAGTACCGCGTTCCAGTCCGCCAGAGCGTAATCGGCGGCGGGTGCGCGCCGGATGGTTCCGGCATTATTAATCAAAATGTCGATACGTCCGAAGTGGGAAATTACTTCTTCGACGATGCGCGGCGCCGTCTCCTGGTTCGCGAGGTCGCCCTGTACGGAAAAGCTCTGGCGGCCCAGTTCGGCGATCCCCGCGGCAGTCTCAGCAGGGCTGCGGGAATTGCCATGGCAGGCGACATCCGCGCCGGCTCCGGCCAGACCCAAAGCCATAGCTGCGCCCAGCCCCGCGGAAGCGCCCGTGACCAGCGCCACTTTGCCTTCAAGGCGGAAGGAATCGAGAATGCCGCTTATCGTTTCCGTGGGGCTACTCATCGGGTGTTACTGATTCCGCCCAGGCTGTGGTCCGTTTGCGACACGCCGCTCCAGCGCGAAGCTTCAATACCGGGGGACATCTGGATCGATGCGACGGCTCCACAGATCGATTCCCCCGGCCATGCTTCGGCAATTTTCCACGCCTTGGCGGCGCAGCCAGTCGACCACCGACAAACTGCGTACCCCGTGATGGCAGAATACTACGATTTCGTTCGCTTCCTGTCTTAACTCCTCTATATGCAAAGGAATAGACTGCATCGGAAGTAGCCGGGAACCATCGATCCCGCAGACGGCGTGCTCTTCCGGTTCGCGCACATCGATCATCAAAACGGGGCCTCCGGAATCCAGTTTCGCCTTCACTTCGTCAGGCGTTATCTCTCTCGGCGCAATCGTTGGCAAGTGCCAGCTTAGCAAGTCGTCATTCCACGAAACCCCCGGCGCCGGGCGGTACGTCACTTGCCCTTGTTATACTGAGTTGGTTAAATCGCCGTTCCAGTGGTTCTCTCTTATTAAATGATGAAGTCTCTCCGCGCCCTGATCCTTTTGGCCGGCACAGTGGTTGTGTGCGCTTTCGGGCAAACGCCGGCATTCAACACCGGGCAGGCCGCCCGCCTGATCGTAGGACAAATAAATTTTACTTATGCCGACTACGGAGCTACCAATCAGCTGATCGGATCCCCCGGTGGCATCGCGCTGGCTAACGGCGTCCTTTGGGTGGTGGACGCCAACCGCCTGGGCTCGACCCCGGACAATAATCGCGTACTGCGCTTCAGCGACGTGAATACCTACCCGACGCCCACCGGGCGTCCCGACGTTTCCGGGAGCACCTGCGGAGTTTGCCGCGGCGTCGCCAGCCTGGTGCTGGGGCAGCCGAATTTCATCAACTCCAGTCCGAATCTGAGTGCCACGGGCATGCGCAACCCAACCGGGGTCGCCACCGACGGACACGTGCTGGTGGTTTCCGATACCGATAACAATCGCGTCCTGATCTGGCTCTCATTACCCACTACCAACGACCAGCCCGCAGATGTGGTAGTGGGCCAGCCGGATATGGTCAGTAACGGCACGTCCGTTCCGCCCACTCAAACTTCACTGCGCGGACCTGAGGGCGTGTGGATTTACAACGGCATGCTCTTTATCGCCGATACCCAGGATAATCGCGTGCTGATTTATCACAAAATCCCCACCACCAATAATGCGCCTGCCGATGTCGTCGTGGGGCAATCGAGCTTCACTGCTTTTGTGCAGCCCGATCTCACGCAGTCGCAGCCCACCACGGCCGCCAATAATATGCAGGATCCGGTCTCGGTGACCACCGACGGCACGCATTTATTTGTCGCCGATCTGGGCCAGAATCGCGTGCTGATCTTTAATTCGATTCCAACTGCCAACGGCGCCAGTGCCGATGTAGCGCTGGGCCAACCCGATCTGGTGTCGTCCACCGACAACAACAGTTTCAACGTCACCAACACGACGCTCGATTCGGACAATAATCCGGAAGGCGTGACCCCGGTTCTCTGCCAGTCGAACGGCATGGACTCGGACGCCTACACTACCTTTCCTGTGCGCTGCGCCGCCACCATGGAATTTCCGCGCTTCGCATTGTCGGATGGAACCCGTCTGTTCGTCGCCGATGGAGGGAACGACCGTGTGCTGGTCTACAACACAATTCCCACCGTCAGCGGCACCCGCGCCGATATCATCCTCGGCCAGGTCGACGAGTTCAGCGACAACACCGGCCTGAATCCCGATGGGGCCGACGCCTTCCAGACTCCCACATCGCTGGCTTGGGACGGCAGTACCAACTTGTACGTGAGCGACGGCTATAACCGGCGCGTCGTCGTTTACTCGCCGGCGTTTAACAATATCCCCCTCGACGGTGTCAGGAACTCGGCCAGTGTTACTATCCATGCGCTCGGCAACGTTACTATCGGCGGCACGGTCACAGCGAAGAATACCATCACCATCACCATCGGATGCGCCAACGTGCCGCCCACCCCGACTGCATCCGGCATCTGCAGTTCGGTTAGTACAGGGGTCCCTTACACCTACACAGTCCTTTCCACCGACACGCTCGCCACCATTGTGCAGGGCCTGGTGAATGTAATTAATAAAGCGCCGGATCCGAACGTCATAGCCAGCGCCGATATCTCGAATCTGGAGGTAGTGCTCACCGCGAGGCAACCCGGCGCCAATGGCGGGAACATTACCCTGACCACCAGTATCTCCGCCAACGCCACGGAGACTGCAACCGCCAGTGGCGCGATGCTCAACATCTATCTGCAGAATCCCTCGCAGATCGCTCCCGGCACCATCATTCAGGTAAGCGGCCAGAATCTTTGCGATACCACCGCATCGGGCGATCTAACGCAACCCTATCTGCCCTTCACGCTGGATGGGTGCACCCTCTATGTCGATGGGGTGGCGGCGCCTTTGCTGTATGTTTCCCCCACACAGATCAACGCCCAGATGATGTATGAGGCGGCCAACCGCACCAGCACCAGTTTGTACGTCAGAAACCAGCATGCGAACGGTTCCGTTACAGTGACTACTCCGGTGGCCGTAACCATCGTGCCCGAAAATCCGGGAATTTATGCCCAGCCCGGCAGCGATCCGAGGCCCGGCATCATCTATCACGGATCGAGCAGCGCATTCGATCTGATCGACGTCGACGGACTCATACAGGCCGGAGACATCGCCACCGTCACCGTTAACGGCACCAGCTACAACTACACGGTCCAGGCTTCGGATACGTTGGCCAACGTGCGCGACGGTTTGATCGCCGCCATCAATGCCGGCCCCGACCCCTATGTCTACGCGGGCGCGGCCAACGAGTTCACTCGTATTACCCTGACCGCCCTGACCGCGGGCCCGGAAGGTGAGAATATCCCGATTGAGGCCAGCGAGACCAACAATACCGCCAACACCAGCACGGAGATTCTGCTCACTGTCTTTAATCCCGTCACGTGCTGTTCCAACGTCGAAGGGGCTTTGGTGACCCGCCAGAATCCGGCGGTGCCCGGCGAACTGCTCTATCTGTTTGCTACCGGAATCGGCGTCCTCAACCCGCTGACGGTGGCTACCGGACAAGTCTTTCCGGGCGGCAACGCGAATCCGCCGGCTACGCAGGTGGACTCGATTCTGACTGGTGGAACCGCGGCCACCCCCATAACCGTGGGACTGGTGCCTGGCATGGTAGGAGTCTATTTCGTCCAGTTCCTGCTGAATTCCGGCCTGATCGCCGACGCCACTACGCAGATGACCATCGCCCAGCAGGCGTTCGTCAGTAACGTCGTCACATTCCCGGTGTCGATACCGGGTCAGGCGGTGAGCCTCGTGGTTCAGCCGAGTTCGGATACGGTGACTGCGGGAACGCCACTCACCTTTACCGTCACCGCAGTTGACTTTGCAGGCGGACCCGCCACTTCATTCACGGATACGGTGGCGCTGACCAGCAGCGACTCCGCAGCAACGTTGCCGGCCAGTATGGCCTTTTCTTCCGGCGTCGGGACGTTTTCTGTAACGCTGAACACGCCTGGGGAGCAGACGGTGACGGCAACCGATTCGACCACCTCCACTATCAATGGCACTTCGCCCGGTATAACCGTTACGGCCAAAGGCAGTGTCAGATTACCGGTGCGCCCCGCACGGCGTGAACCGGTACACAGCACCCCCCGCTAGCTACCGGGCGATCTGCAGCATGCGCCAGTCGCGTTCACCGAACTCGCCGGTGACGCGCGCTCCGGCTCCGATCAGTGCCGCGCGTACAACAGGCACGTCAGCGGCCTCGAAGCCGCTTAGTATCCCCACCCCTGCAGGCTTCAGAATCCTCACCCAGTGGGCCGCCAGTTCGGCGATCCATGCCGGACTGATATTGGCAACGATCAGATCCGCCACGCCGCTCGCCAGTGCATCGGCGGAACCGACGAACACGGGCACCGATACATCTGCGCGCGCGAAGTTCTCTTTCGCTACCGCAACAGCCTGCGGATCGGTATCGGCCGCATAGGCCCGCGCGGCGCCCAGTTTGATGGCCGCTTCACAGAGAATCCCGGAGCCCGTGCCAATATCTGCCACAGTCGCGCCGGGCTGCAGATTCTTCTCAATTGCTTCGAGACACAGCCGGGTAGTCTCATGCGCGCCGGTGCCGAAGGCCAGCCCGGCATTGATCACGATCCTGATGCGTCCTGCCGGTGTGGGATCGTCGCGCCATTCCGGGACCACGAAGATGCGCTCGCCGATTTCCATGGGCTTCAGGTGCTCGCGGGCGAAGGCAACCCAATCGCGATTGTCGGCGGGTCGGATCTCGCCGCCGAAACGGGCGTGCAGTTCGGGTTGGCGCGCATCGTCGTCAAAGAAGGCTCGCAGGCGCGCCAAGTCGTCACAATCTTCGACTTCGACGATGCCCGTCGAGCCCGCTTCCCAGAGTTCCGCGATAGTGAGATCTTTGTCTTCTTGCGTACAGTCGAGGTCAATTGAGAACATGGTAGGTTCAGATGAAATTACAAGGCATACTCGCGCCCGTCGCGACGCCGTTCGATCATACCGGCGCCATTTACCGCGCCAAGGTTCAGCATAACTTCGAGAAGTGGGGCCGGACGTCGCTCGCCGGGTACATCGTCGGTTCTCTCACCGGCGAAGGCCCATTGCTCGATGACGACGAGAAGATCTGCCTGCTGCGTCTGGCGGCTCCGCACGTGGGGGCGGAGCGTAAGCTGATCGCCGATGTGAGCGCCGAGGGCGTTCGTACCGCAGTCAAGCTGGCAAAGCTGGCGGCGGATGCCGGGGCGCACGCGGTGCTGAGCCTGGTGCCGCATCAGTACCGCAACATGATGTACGGTCCCGAAGCGCAGGCGCTCTACTTTCGCGGCCTGGCGGATCAATCGCCGGTCCCGGTGCTGATCCATAATGCGCCTCTGATCACGGGCGTCGATCTGCTGCCCGAAGCGATTGGCCGGCTGGCCGAGCATCCGAACATTGCGGGTGTGATCGAGACTGGAACGCCGGCGGGTCGTGTGTGGCAGCTCCGGACCGATGCGCCGAAGGACTTCGTGGTGCTGGCGGGCAGCGAAGGCAATGTTTGGGATTCTCTGAAGGCGGGCGCGAACGGCGCAGCGCTGGCACTGGCGAGCGCGGCCCCTTACACGGCCATCGCCCTCTGGGAGGCTTTCCGCATGCGGGAGGGGGACGCCGGCCTCGACTGGCAGGTGCGCATTGCACATCCCTCGATTCTGGTGACGGACCTCTATGGTGTGCCTGGGCTCAAGCATGCGATGGATGTGAACGGGTACTATGGAGGACCTCCGCGGCTGCCTTTTGTGCCTGTTTCCATCGAGGCGCGGCGCGAGATCGAAGAAGCGTTTCGGGATCTGAAGGGCT
>Ga0182030_10019869_pt1 | contig 12735 bp, 6 predicted proteins | sample 812S3MmetaG_FD_121299 | JGI IMG/M metagenome (GOLD analysis project Ga0182030, IMG submission 121299) | Permafrost microbial communities from Stordalen Mire, Sweden - 812S3M metaG (Illumina Assembly) | ecosystem: Environmental > Terrestrial > Soil > Wetlands > Permafrost | place: Sweden... | reverse complement strand
GATGGGGGTTGGTTTTTCGGCGGTGGGAAACCAGTGGGCCAGGATCAAGGTGAAGGTGGCAAAAGACCGATCCTTCGCGAAGCGGCTTTTAAAGTGTAAAATGTAGGCCTGGCCCCTTTGTTTGCTGGCTCCTGCACATGGCGGTTTTAAAAAGGATGGTGTGCAACCTAGAACCATTCAACGAGGTGCAAATAACTCCGTACCCCTCCTCGGGAATACTCCGATGACCGTAGGATTTACACACCTTAGCCCAATGTTCCTTTACCTGGGCCGGTGGTGGATAGGTCATTCTTATCTGAAGGTTGATAGCATTCATAGTGTCTATAAACACCTTGTTGACCTGCACATGGCGGTTTTAAAAAGGATGGTGTGCAACGGGATTTGCAGGGATTGGGAGCGGATATCCAAAAGATCGAATCGTTGGAGGTGGAGGCTTTACCAGCAGGTGTAGATAAAGAAAAATAATAAATAACCCGGACTTTAGTTAATTAGCCCAGAAATTCTTTTCTTGGCCATTTAGTGGGAGTTTAATGCATGAATTATGTTGAAGAATTAATAAAAATTGAAAAGGATTTAAAAAAGAATTATTCACTTTTTAATAACGTCAAAGTGAAAACTGATGATTTAAATAATCCGGCGGAATCATTACCGGATTATTTAAATATTTTCCTGAAAATATTGGAAACAACTAAGGACGAACCCGTTTGTTTTGTAATGCCACGGTGTGGTGATATACCGCGATTAGTATCAGTTTTGTATGCTTTGAATACATTCAAAAATAAACTTCCGAAACTTATAAATGGATATTTCAAAGATAATTTTAAAGTTGGCGATATTGTAAAAGTGTTCCCTGGACGTCATGTTTATAAATATTGTGGGTTGGTTCCAGGATATGAAGATCATGTATTTTTGGGATTAATGAAAAACGAAAACGAAAAAAGAAGTTTTCCAACAAGCGAATTAATCCGTTTAGAAAAAACAACCGCAACGACACCGATGGGTACTTGGAGCACAAAATTTGATAATACACCACCGCCTATTTGCAAATTTCTTGGCATCAAATCTCAATTAAAGGATTCTTTTTTTCAAAATGAAGTTATTGTTTTGGATTGTAAAAGTAAATACAGAGAATTTACTGAAAAGTTATTTTTAGCCAACTCTTTGCAAAAGGATATTTATTTCAAGCTATCCGAATTACTACCATTCGGATCAATGGTGGAACCTGATGCCCTCAAATCGTTATGGTTTAGAAAATGGGATATAAACGATCCACTGGGTTCGGTCATGCTTTCTGTGACCCCACGAAGTGAGCGTTTAGCGACTTATATCCGGGAAGAGTCTGATAGTTCAAAATCCATTATCGTTAATGGATTGTCCTTTTTTAAAAATGCGATTCAAGATTTTGATGAAATAGCGAATGCCAATAAATTGGTATTATTTGCTGATGAAAATGATATGAAAACCCTCGAAATTATTGCAAACCGTAATTGTAAGATTTGGAAAATGGGATTTGAAGAAATATCTAATGGGCCATTAGAAAGTGATAAAACCGAAGGCGGCTTAATAAGAAATGCTTATAAGCATTTTTTAAATCAAAAAAATATTTCTATAAATCCTATTACATGTGATTGCGAAATACTAAATAAAAATTACGAAATAATATGGGATGTAAAAAAAAGAAATAAAAGAAATGATAACGAAAACATAGAGGAAATATTTATTGGTTTATTAGGATTACTTAATTACGAAAGCGGTATTCTTGGCGAATTAGATGAAATAGAAAAAAAGAATTTGTTGAGCCGTATTTTAGACACTCAAGAAAAAATCGAAGCGAACAAGTATTCCTTAACGAATGAAGACTACAAAGAATTAAAACAAGCGATCTCTGGCTTTCAAGAAGCTTTAGAACCATCTGCGAAACTAGGACTAGAAAAGCTAGAAAAGTTAAAGAAATATCTTGAAAAAGAAGTTAAGCCGGACTCGAAAATCGCGTTGATTGTACGCGATGAAAATCAGCGGAAACACATTTCTAATAATTTGAAAGGTTTTAAATCAGGACAATCTTTATCAATTTATACTTTTGATTTGAGACCGGATAATGATTTTTTTGATAAATATATTTTAACCTCTTGGCTTTACATTCAAAAAATGTCAAAACTCATCGCGAATTATGGGACTTCCGAAATTGTTGTTTTTACTTATCGTTATGAAGAACAAAGGCTTAATCAGTTCAAAAACAACTTTAAAAAAAGTACGAGAATTAACTATTTATCTAATAAAAAGAAACTTTCGCTTTTAAGCAATAGCTCTAACTTTGATGATCTTCTGGAAGAGACGCCAATTCCTGTAATAAATGATCCTGAAGAGGAGGATTTATTAGATTTAGAAATTAATCCCGAGGCTAAAAAAAAGGGTTCTTTCAATAATCAACACGATTCTAAAGATCTCAATGCAAATTATGTCGGCTTTATAGGCAAAAGTTATTCATATTTGACTGAAAATCATAAAGTGGTTATCGCAACGGATATTATTAATGGCAGGGATGGAAATTCGCGGTCCATAACAGAAGGGGTATTTAAAGATATTGAATTAGGCGATTTTGTGGTTTTTCCGGACAACGGTGTTCAAGAGATTATTCAAGAAACTGCCAATTGGATTTTGGGACCAGAAGTTGAGACGTTAAGAAAAAATAGCCATTTGTGGAAAGATGTCATAATTAGGACTGGTTTTACTCCGGAAGGTTTTTGCTATAAGGCCTCCCAGTTGGGCACACCCCGACAAATTCATACCGTAAAGAATTGGTTTTCTTCAAAAAATCAAATAGCCCCAGGAACACTCGAGGATATTTTATTGATTGCGAAAGTTACAGAAAGCAAAGAATTGGAAAAAAAAGCGCGGCAGGTTTGGGAAGGCATAGAAAAAATTAGGTTAACACATCGAAATGCTGGTAAATATCTTCATAAAAAGTTAATTGAACAACTACCAAACACTCATATTGAGGAAAAAGAAAATGGTATCAAGATTGATTTGGAAGATCTTGGTTCCGCATGGATCGTCCAAGTAGAAATGATTTCTTCTCAAAGCGAGAGAAGAAGTATGTCTGAAGTTAATCAACTTCTCTGGGAGCTCTAATGGCCCAAATGATCCCTTCTATGTATGACTTGGAATCAACCAAAAGTGACGCTGAAAAACATCTATTCCGTTTATTAAAAGATGATCCGGAAACAGAAGGGTGGATAGTATTTCATTCTTTAGGGTTGGCCCATAGAGGCAATAAACCTTATGGAGAAATAGATTTTGTAATAATTGTCCCCAATAAGGGTGTGGTTTGTCTGGAAGTTAAAGGGGGCGGTGTTTCTTGCAAAAATGGGAAGTGGTACACAATTAATCGTAGAAATGAAATGTCCGAGTTTAAAAGAAGTCCCTTCATGCAGGCTAGAGAAGGGATGTTCGAATTAGAAAAATCAATTAAGGATAGGGCGGAACTAGGTTTCCCAAGCATTAATTTTGGGTACGCAGTTGTGATGCCAGATGTTGAATTTAATCTGGAATCACCGGAATGGTCGAAATGGAATGTTATTGATTTAAAAGCTTTAGAAAATCCTATTTCTACATTAATCCAAAATATTCTTTATGAAAATCTAAAATTAAAAATACAAACCGCTAAAGGTGAACCTAAAAAAGAGAATGTGCAAAAATTAAAAGATCTTTGGAGACCAGAATTTGACCTAGTTGTTTCTAGAGCCACGAGAATAGGATTTTTAGAACAAAGCTTATTAAAGTTAACCACAGAACAATATGAAAAATTGGATTTCTGTGAAAATAATGAAAGATGTTTAATCGAAGGCCCTGCTGGGACAGGTAAAACAATGTTGGCTTTAGAATATGCGAAACGTTCCGCGAAAAACGGGAAGAAAACTTTACTTATTTGCTTTAATAAATTACTGGGTTCTTGGTTAGAACAAGAAATAAAAGAAAATAAATTAAATGAGAATGTAACCGCAGGCAGTTTCCATAAGCTTTTGCGACATAGCATACTTAAATCATCGTTAGAAAAAGAATTTATTGAGGAGGAACAAAACCACGGAATTAAAACCGAATTTTTTAAGGATAAGTATCCCGCTTATGGCCAATTAGCCCTTGAGGAATTGGCTGTTAAATATGATTTGTTGGTAATTGATGAAGCCCAGGATCTGTTGACAAAGGAAAACATGGGCGTATTTGATATTTGGTTAAAAGGGGGACTTGAAAAAGGTAATTGGTATATTTTTGGTGATTTTCAAAAACAAGCGATCTTTAATGATTTAACGGCAGAACAGATGAAATCGTTGTTGATCCCTTACCAACCAAATAAAGGTAATCTCAAGATTAATTGCAGAAACACAGTGAGAATCGGCGAAGAAACAGCATTGATGTCCGGATTTGATTCTCCGCCTTACAAAATGGGCCAAATAGAAGGTTTGCCTGTCGATTATCAAACTTATACATCGGAAAAAGAACAACGGGTAAAGTTGGTTAATTTAATCAATAAATTGCTAAAAAACGGTTTAAAACCATTAGACGTTCAAGTTTTGTCCAATAAGAGATTCGAAAAGTCGGTCGCAAGCCAAATCCAAAATAAAGAGGATTTTGAATTAATAGATATATCTCAATCAAGTTCTGCAAAAACGACAAGCAATGCTATCCATTTCTCGACGATTCAAGCATTTAAGGGAATGGAAAGTCCGGTAGTCATTATGTGCGATATGGATCAATTGCCTGATTCTGATACAAAGTCGCTTCTTTATGTTGGCATGTCTCGAGCGAGATCCCAGCTCACTGTATTTCTTCGTGAAGAGTTATGCTCATATCATGATGAACTTCTAAAAAAGAAAGTATTAGAAAAATTAGGCGGCAAGAAATGAACAATTCGAAAGAATTAAGAAGTGATATTCTTGATTTTCTTCGACGAGAAGTTATTGGGCCAGACCCGCGCCCTGAATTTATGGAATGGAATAACGGTGATGAAGTCCTTAGACCACAAGAACCACCACATTTGAGATATTGCGCGGGGATTTTATTTCCGAACAAGGCAAAAGTAGAAGCCCAAACGGAAATAGATTTAGAAGTCATCGAAAACGAGGAAGAAAACTTAACGGATGCTAAGGATTTAGAAGAAAGTTCCACGGAGGAAGAACAAACACATAGTGGAGGAGATGTTGGTATAGACGATAACTTTGAACCGGAGATCAACAGAGCGAATGAGTTTTTACCCAGCGCGATGGGCTTAAGCGCATTGGTAAGACTGCCAAATAAAATAAAAATATCGGTTAAAACAGCGATCTACGAAAAGAAAATGATTCCGGGTATTGGTAAAAAAAATAAAAAAGGTGAATGGCAGCCTTATCACTATCGAAAGGCGCTGGCGATACCCGATTTATTTGTCGATTCATCCGAACTATTGAAAGAAAAATATGTATCGATAAAAAAGAAGTTAGAAATTAACACACCAGGGCAGGAATTGGTTATTCATATATACAGTCGGCCCTACATTGGGGCATCTAACGAAGCTAAAGACCGAATTTTAACAGTAACACTTATGAATCAAACTGAAATGGCCGCTACCAGACCTAAGGATAGTGAATGTTTTTATCAATGTGGTTTTTCTTTAGAGTCAGATAACGGTGAATTGTGCTTTTTGGAATATCCGGAAAGGGAAGAAATAGATCTGGATGAAGAAGAAAGGACATTGCGCTTACTTTATCGGCATAGAAAAACATTTGCCATTGGCCATGGTTGCGCACCAAAGTGGGAAATAACAGATAAAAGCTCAGTTTCGAAAATTGAAACAGATGTTTTGCCGACTTATGAAATGAAACCGGTATTACCTCGAACTTTTGAAGACCTGAACTTATCAATGTTGGAACTTTCAAATGAAAAAAACATCAGCTTAGTTGTAAACATTTGTTTGAAACTTTCAGAAAAATATAAGAAGTGGATAGAAGAGCAACGAAAGATTGTAAATTCTCTCGAATTTCCCGAAATCTACAGAAAATCCGCAGAACAAAATCTGCTTATTTGTGAAAAATGTAATAACCGCATTGTAGATGGTATTGAGCTTTTAAAAACAAATGAAAAAGTCTTTAAGGCTTTTACATTCATGAATTATGCAATGCTTCAACAACAACTCCATTATGACTTAACGGTAAATAATCGACGCCGTTGGATAAGCAAAGGCAGAAATACACCGCCTGTATTAGATAACCCCTATATAAAACCAGATATAACAAAAATATCTAAAGGCAAAGGAATTTGGCGGCCCTTTCAGCTAGCTTTTATTCTTATGAATCTTCGGGGTATTGCATATAAGGAACACGAAACCCGTTCTTTGGTCGATTTAATCTGGTTCCCAACCGGTGGCGGAAAAACAGAAGCTTATCTAGGTCTCTCCGCGTTTACCATCTTTCATCGAAGGTTGGTGAACCCAAAAGACGCGGGTACAACTGTCCTAATGCGTTATACATTGCGATTATTGACTACACAGCAATTCCAAAGAGCGGCTTCATTGGTTTGCGCATCTGAACTTATAAGAGGAAATAACCCGAAATTACTTGGGGAAGAGAGAATTTCGATTGGTTTATGGGTTGGTGGGGCTGTCACACCAAATCAAAATAAAGACGCTGTTGAGAATATTAATAAATTAAATCGAGAGGGAAAACCAAATAAGTTCGTTGTTCTAACCTGCCCTTGGTGCGGGGCGGAAATGGGACCCGTTAAGAACGGTAACTCCTATGTAACTAAAGGCTATAGAAAAATCAAAACGAAAGTTGCCTTTGGCTGTGAAGATCCAAATTGCGAATTCACGGGGATTAATCAGTTACCACTTTTAGTGGTTGATGAAGAAATTTATGCAAATAGGCCTACTTTGATCGTTGGTACGGTTGATAAATTCGCTTTGCTCCCCTGGAAGTCGGAAGCGAAGAGTTTGTTCGGTTTAGGGACCGAAAAACCTATATCACCGCCTGATTTAATCATTCAAGACGAGTTGCATCTTATTTCAGGCGCTTTAGGTTCAATGGTAGGAATATACGAAAGCACAATCGATGCTTTGTGTGAACGCGAAGAAAATGGAAGGGTTTATCCGGCAAAGATTGTTGCTTCTACTGCCACGATATTTAAAGCGTCAGAACAAGTTAAAGCCCTTTTCGCTAGAAATGTTTTTTTATTTCCACCACAGGGATTAAAGGTTGGTGATTCGTTTTTTGCTGAAGAGGCGAAAATAGACTCTAAAGGTATTGAAGTACCGGGTCGTTTATATGTTGGGGTATTTTGTTCGGCGATTTCATCACATGTTTTAGCCCAAATAAGGGTTATGGGTTCATTATTGCAATCGGTTAAATCACACCCTGAATACGAACCGAAACAAATTGACCCTTACTGGACATTAATTGCGTATTTCACAAGTTTGAGAGAGTTGGGTCAAGCAGCCACATTAATACGTGCCGAAGTTCAATCGTATATGACGAATATGCGGGATCGACTGGGGTATAAAAAACCAGAACCTGAAAGTAAGGAACATGATTACCGAAGATTCAATAAATCTGTTCTCGAATTGACTAGCCGTATTCCAAGCAATGAAATACCAGAAACATTACAAATGCTGTTCAACGAATATTCCGGCACTAAGGATGACAAGTCGGTAGATGTCTGCTTGGCCACGAATATGATCCAGGTTGGTCTGGATGTGCCAAGGCTGGGTTTAATGACGGTTATAGGTCAACCTAAAACCACCTCTGAATACATTCAAGCTACAAGTCGTATCGGTAGGCAACTATCGGGTCCTGGTTTGGTCGTTTCTATGTACAACCCGGCTAAAATGCGGGATAGGTCCCTTTATGAACATTTTCGATCATTCCACCAAAGCATTTATCGGTGGGTTGAACCCAGCAGTATTACCCCATTTGCGATACCTGTCAGGGAAAGGGCACTTCACGCTCAAATTATCACTCTTTCTCGTTATTGGGGTGATGAATTAAGTCCGAATCCTCCCCCGGATGCCGAATTAGTAAAAAGAATTACCAACAAAATCCTGCAACGAATCAAAATCGCAGACCCAGAAGAAGTTTCAGGTGCGGAAAAAATGCTTAAAAGTTATTTCGAGAAATGGGCCCGAATATTGCCTGATATTTACGGAACGTTTGGTAATGCCCATGAGCAAACACCGCTCATGTATCAGAGCGGGGTTGAACCAAAAAAAGAATGGATCGCTAGAGCTAAATCAACCCCGACTTCTATGCGGAATGTTGACGCAACATGCAACGCTTATGTTATCAGTCAATTCGAAGATAAAGAGAATATGGAACCTGAGGATTAATATGAGCGCAAAATTACCTATTCGAAGAAGTCAATTGATTTCACCCTTTGGTGTGGGGGCCATGATCGATTTCCCAGGTGATGAATCCTTAATGTTGGCTGGGTTGGATGTTTGGCCACGAGCTAAAGAAGAGTGCCCCGAAGGTTCAGGTATGCTGATCAGGGAAGAAAGGTTAGAAAAACGTTTAGGCGTAAAAGAATTCCGCATGCCACCCGATTATCGAGAATCTGAATTTGGTGAAGGATTTAAAAAGGAATCTTTACCGTTTTTGCGTTTCCCAACTTGGCATTATTGCCATCTTTGTGGCGGTATGAAGCAACTTTCTCATTATTCCCCTGGAAGAGCCTATTGTGATGGCCATAATTTTGATGAATACAGTTGTGCAAAACGCAAATGGAAACCCAAATTAATTCCGGTTCGTATAGTTGCGGTTTGCGATGCGGGGCATATCCAAGATTTCCCTTTTATGGAATGGGTTCATCGTAAAACCCCACCTACTCCCAAATGTCGATTAAGAACAAGAGGCGGTTGGTCAACAGCAGGATTATCTGGAACAAAAATCGTTTGCACTTGCGGTCAAGCAGAGTCGTTGGGAAATGTATTCAATTTTGCATCTACACCCCATGGACCACTGCACAGTATTGGTTGTACTTGCAAAGGAAGCAGGCCATGGTTGGGCGAAATAGGGGTTCTTAGCTGCCCGAGCCCATTACGTGTTCTTCAAAGGGGGTCTACAAATCTCTACTTCCCTAATGTAGTAAGTTCTATTTATTTGCCGCTATGGGCAGAAAAGGCAGATGAAGAGATTATTTCTATTTTAGAAAAGCCGGAATGTTGGCGTTTTTTTCAATCCTCCACGAAAAATGGTCGTCTAGATATTAATCCTGAAATACTCAAGTTAGTGGCCGATTTTTATAAGGTAGATCCCCAAAAATTAGAAATAGGTTTAAGGGCAAAAACAGAAGGTGACAGAGCGACCACATTAGAAGATCAGCTAGCAGATGATGAAGCTTTTCGCCATTCGGAATACAAAGCCATTTGTGAAGGCAGAGGGGGCCCATTAACTGAACTATATTCGGTCGAAGTGCCAATTGATAAATATAAAGGTAAATTCCCGAAATATTTTTCTAAAGTTCGGTTGATTCATAAATTGCGAGAAACAAGCGTATTAAATGGATTTACTAGGGTTTTCCCTGCGGAAAATAATTACGGGGATCCTAGAATTCAATCTTTAAAAATTGATCCTCAAATTGATTGGCTACCAGCCGTGAAAGTTTATGGAGAAGGTATATTCCTGGAATTGAATCTAGAAGAAGTAAATCGTTGGTCGATGAAGCATAAAATATTAAAAGATCGTATGAAGCCCTTATCCGATCGATACAACGAGGCGCGAGAAAGAAGAAAACAAACAAAACGGCCATTAAGTCTCAAGTTCTTATTACTACATACATTGGCGCATACGCTTATAAAACAACTGAGTTTTGATTCGGGTTATGGGGCCGCTTCAATCCGAGAGCGCCTTTATTGTGATTTCACAGGATCAGACGGACCGATGCAGGGGATTCTTTTATATACCGCTTCGGGTGATTCCGAAGGAACCCTTGGTGGGTTGGTCCGTAAAGGCAAAATTGGTTATTTGGAACCTATGATTCAAAGGGCTTTGAAAGGCGCTGAATGGTGTGCATCCGACCCCGTTTGTATCGAAAGCAATGGACAGGGTTTTGACAATACAAATTTAGCTGCATGTCATTGTTGCTGTTTGCTTCCGGAGACATCGTGTGAAGAAGGAAACCGTCTTCTTGATCGCGCTTTGTTGATTGGCGTACCAGAAAAGCCCGAATTGGGATTTTTTCATCACTTGGTCAGCTAATAATGTCTGGATTCATAAATGTAATTTAGGAGAACAGTTTAAATGACCGATGAACACACACCATTATTTGAATACGACTTTGGACAACCGAGCGGTTTGAAAATAATCTTTAATTCTGTTGAAGAATTGAAATTATGGTTTGCATGTGAAGAGGAATCTTGGAAATGGTTAACGACCAAACCTATATCTGATGGTTATCAGAACCAAATAAAAAGCGTAATTAATCAGTCGATAAACAATGTGAAAAGTTCGATGTTGGATTTTACTCGGAATATAAATACAAATACTGTTAATAATTTAAAAAATAATCTCTCAAATATTTTTATAAGTGGAAATATACCGTTATCAATTACTCCCCGGGCAAAATTCATTAACGAGTTGAAAGATAAGGATGCAGATCAAGCTATTTACGTATTGGGTTATTATCTTGGTATCAATCCACCTCAAACTTCCCCGAGAATACTGAAAGGTTATTTCGCAGCACTATTATTTGAAAATAATCTTAAAGATACTGCTGGAAATGAAAAGACCGCCCTTGACGCACTTCTAAATGACTTGAATACGAAAATCACTGATGCAAATCGAATTTTACACCAACTTAAAATTGATATTAGCAATTCAAACACCGATTTATTGGCCCGGAAAGAAAAGAATAATAAGGAATTCGATGCATTGGTTGCTGAAAAGAAAAAGAATTACGAAGATTTATATAAAACTACTGAAACCACTCTCAAAAACATAGAACGGACTTATGATGAAAAATTGGCCTTACAATCGGCTGTCATATATTGGAAGGTTAAAGCTAATTCGCATTTAAAAAGTTCGTGGGTGTTTGGGATTCTTAGCGTGTTAATGGGAATATTGGCAACATATGGAATATATGTAACTGTGGATAAATTTATTGGATCTGAAAAATTATTAGAGGTCCAATTTTGGCAATTAAGTTTAATCGCCATGGAAGCCGTATTTGGTGTATGGCTCACAAGAGTATTTATAAGAATTTATTTAAGTAATATGCATTTATTAACTGATGCAAAAGAAAGGCGAACGCATCTTTTGACATATTTAGCATTATTGCGAAAAGGTCATCTGCAACCAACAGATCAAAAGCTAATTTTACAGGCCTTATTTAGGCCAACATCAACAGGGATAATAAAAGATGACGCGGCTCCGCCATTTATTGCTGAATGGATAAAGAAGACGATCGGTAATGAATAAAAATTAATATGAAAAGGTATTGAACAACATGCCCGCTACCCAAAAGCTCACCCTCCCTCGCCTTGAACGCCTTCTCCTTAAAGCCTGCGATGTCCTGTGCGGCAAAATGGATGCTTCAGAATACAAACAATACATCTTCGGCATGCTCTTCCTCAAGCGCCTAAGCGACAAGTTTGACGATGACCGGGATAAGTTGCGGGCCAAGTTGGAGAAAAAGGGCACCAAGCCCAAGGAGATCGAAAAGCTTCTGGCTGACTCTGACCAATATGACTTCTTCGTACCCGAGGAAGCATCCTGGACAAAGATTCGCCACAAGAAGACCTCGGTGGGGACCACGCTCAACAAGGCTTTGGCGGCCTTGGAAGAAGCCAACCCCGACACCCTCCAGAAACAAAGGGGCCAGGCCTACATATTACACTTTACAATGAATAAAGGGCCGGTAACATAGTCATATGCCAAGACCAAAACGCATTCATTACGAAGGGGCCGTTTACCACGTCACTTCCAGCGGGAATGAACGGCGTAAGATCGTCGTGGATGACGCTGATCGATGGATGTTTATCAGGCTGTTAGGCGAAATGATCGAGGAGAACAAGGTCGTTTGCCATGCCTGGGTGTTAATGGACAATCACTATCACCTGTTGTTGGAAACGCCAGAAGCCAATTTATCCCTGGCCATGAAACACTTGAATTCCCTGTATACCCAACGATTCAACAAGAAACACCATCGGTCGGGTCATTTGTTCCAGGGGCGTTTTAAGGCGCTAGTCGTCGAAAAAGAAAGCTACTTGTTGGAGTTGTGCCGGTATGTGGTGCTGAACCCGGTGAGAGCCCGGATGGTCAAAGCTCCGGGTAACTGGAAATGGAGCAGTTATCGTGCGACAGCCGGGATCGACAAGGCGGAGAAGTGGCTGGAGATCGATTGGGTTCTGGGTCAGTTTGGCAGGTCGGAGAAAGAGGCGCAAAAGAGTTACGTGAGTTTTGTAAAGGATGGCATAAGGAAAAAAGAATCACCTTGGGAAGAATTGAGTTCGCAGGTATATCTGGGGAAGGAAGAGTTTTTAAACAAAGTGCATGAGCTGGGGAGAAAGCACCGGCATTTAGATGTGCCGAAGTATCAGAAGCACGTGGTGAAAGCGGATCCCCAAGAGGTTCTAAAGAAGGTTGGGTCGGTTTATGGGGAAAAACCGGAAGAAATATTGAAATCAGGGCGAAGAAAAGCAGAGGCGAGAGAGGTGGCCATCTATTTACTGAAGCGGGAGTCGGGACTAAGCTTAAAAGAGATCGGAAAAAG
>Ga0182030_10019868_pt1 | contig 12735 bp, 14 predicted proteins | sample 812S3MmetaG_FD_121299 | JGI IMG/M metagenome (GOLD analysis project Ga0182030, IMG submission 121299) | Permafrost microbial communities from Stordalen Mire, Sweden - 812S3M metaG (Illumina Assembly) | ecosystem: Environmental > Terrestrial > Soil > Wetlands > Permafrost | place: Sweden... | reverse complement strand
TCGAGAAGACCGAGGCCAGCTACGTTGCCTTACTCAGCCTCGCAGCAGCCATCATCTGCTGGAGAAAGACGATATCTATTTACGGATAAGTTCTAAGGAAAAGTCCACTTATCATCCTGCTTCCGGTGTACAGCAATTGGAGAACTGCTCTAGGTGAGCTGATCGAGGTCGGCCGGCTCATCGATGTCGAGTTCGCCGCCGGGAAATGGAATGGCGATGAGCGGACAAGGCGGGTCAGCCAGCAGCGCCCGTGCGCCTTTGTCGCCGCGCAGGGCGCGGAGATGAGCGAAGGCTGAACGCGGAAATACAGCAGGAATGCCGAGCACGCCCGCGTACGTGGAAGCTACGATGGACGGCTCGACCTGTGCGGCGAAGGTCTTGACCAGTGCGCGCAAATGCGCGGCGGTGAGACGGGGCTGATCGCAGGGCAGGATCAGCACACCGGACGCATGGGACGCAGTGCAATCCAGCGCGTCAAGGCCGGCATGAATCGAAGAGGCGATGCCTTGCTCCCATTGTTGGTTGAGCACGGTTGTCGCAGAGCCTGAAACGATTGCAGCAGAGATGGTTTTCGCGTTGGCGCCGAGCAGGGCGAACACGGGCGTCGCGCCCGATTCATCTGCTAATCGGATGGCGCGCTGGATCAGTGTTTCATTGCCGTATGCGAGCAACTGCTTGGGCTGGCCGAGGCGGCGGCTTGCGCCCGCAGCCAGCACGATGGCGGCGACAGCGGCACTCACGGCTGCGCCTCGGTGTCTGGCTGAAGCATGAGGATGAGCACAATCCCCACCACGGCGAACATGCGGAAGGCCGCCTCCTGGCCGTTCCATGCGTGTGACTGCCACATCAGAAACCACTCCGCGCCGATGGACAGAAACGCGACCAGCCACATGAGCATGGAGAGGGTGAGCGCGATGATCGGCACGCGCTTGGCCGCGTTGAACGCGGCGGCAGGAAGCCGCAATGCCCATGCAAGCTGGACAACGCCCCACCAGAGCAGGATAGTAGTGGCGATTTCCCAGGCAATGATGCCGATGTAGAACGCCAGGTGAAGAGACGGCGAGAGAATCGCCCGCCACAAGCCGTGATTGCCGGGAAAGGTCGAGTCCATGGAGAGCACGTGGCGGACAAACTGGTAGTTCGAGTCGAAGTCGGTGAGGTTGTTGAAGACGACCAGAGAATAGAACAGGGCGACCCCTGCCAGCAGCAGCACCTTTGCCGTGCGGGTGATCATTGCTTTGCCTGCCCACGCTTGCGCGCTGAACGCGGAAATGATTGCGCCATGGCCCCATGCTAACTTGGCCGGCAAAGAAGGCCAAAGAAAATCGCTCCCGCACGTGCTAAATTCAAATGCAAATGACTACCAACTCACTACCCGAACAAAATCTCGCCGCTATGGGGTACACGCTGCCTCCGACGCCAGCTCCGGGCGGTAATTACGTTTCTTCCAAACAAGTGGGCTCCGTTCTTTATCTTTCCGGAGTGGTTTCGACGAATGCCGACGGGATCATTACCGGGACTGCGGGCCTGGACAGCACGGTGGAGGACGGCTACGCGGCGGCCCGAGCCTGTGCGCTGATGCAGCTTGCCGTGCTCAAGCGCGACCTGGGCTCGCTCGATCGTGTGGCTGAAGTGCTGACCGTGAACGGCTACGTCAACGCGGCACAGGGATTTCCGGACGCGCCTGCGATCATCAACGGAGCCTCCGATCTGCTGGTCGCGGTCTTTGGCGAGGCGGGCCGGCATGTGCGCGCGGCGGTTGGGCTGAACGCCCTGCCGCGCGGCGCGCTGGTTGAAGTGCAAATGACAGTGCGGGTGAAAAAGTGATGACCGAGCGCTCTCTCTCTGCCAATCCGACGCACTCGGTGTGGGACCGCTCGCTCGCGCCGCGGCTGCGCATCGAGCCGGGCGATGAGGTCGCGTTTGAGTGCGTGGACGCGAGCGGCGATCAGGTGCGGCCGGGCATGATGACGGCGGAGTTCCTTGCCATTGACCGCACCCGCATCCACGCGCTTACCGGGCCGGTGTGGGTGGAGGGTGCGGAGCCAGGTGATGTGCTCGAGGTCAATGTGCTCTCCACGCGTCACGCCGGGTGGGGCTGGTCGAGCGTCATCGAAGGTCTGGGATTTCTGAAGGATCGCTTCCACGAGCAGTACATATTTCACTGGCTCCTTGACGGCGAATCCACCAGCTCTCTCGTTCCGGCAGTGGTTCCGGTGCGGCCCTTTCTGGGCGTGATGGGCGTAGCGCGCGCGGACTACGGTGCATTCGTTACGCGTCCGCCGGGCCCGTTCGGCGGCAACCTGGATGTGCGCGAACTGTGCGCAGGCTCGCGGCTTTACCTGCCGGTGTTTAACCACGGCGCGCTGTTCAGTTGCGGCGACGGCCACGCTGCGCAGGGCGACGGCGAAGTGTGCATTAACGGCATCGAGTGCCCGCTGGACGTGACATTGCGTTTTGAACTGCACAAGCGACAGCCTCTTTCCGGCCCGATTGTCGAGGCCAGCGAAGTTGCTGCGCCGGACTCTACGGCCGATGCGTGGGTGGTGGTGGAGACGGGAACCGACCTGGCCGCGGCTGCGCGCGCCGCGACTGGCCGCATGATTGATCTTCTCGTGAGCCGCTGGGGATTCTCGGAGATTCACGCATACATTCTGTGCAGCGTGGCTCTCAAGCTGCGACTCAGCCAGGTGGTTAACGAGCCGGTTTACACGGTCAGCGCGGCGCTCAGCAAGCAGATTCTTCCCAGCCGGGAGCTGTTCCCAACGCAATGACGATCAACGATCCTGAAGTTGTGGCCGAGCTCAGCGCGCTCTATCCGCGCTATGAGGAAGCGCTTGTCGACAACGACGTGGATACGTTGATGGCCGTGTTCTGGGCTGGCCCGCAGGTGATGCGGTTTGGAGCCGCGGAGAATCTTTACGGACCCGTGGAACTGGAGGCCTATCGCAAGGCACGCCCAGCGGCCAGCCTGGCGCGCACGGTTACGCGGCTGGATATTGTCAGCTTCGGACGTGATTTCGCCAGCATCACGCTGGAGTTTGAGCGCGCGGCTCCCGGCGAAGTTGTTCGTGGGCGGCAGAGCCAGGTGTGGGTACGGCTGCCCGAGGGATGGCGCATTGTGCAGGCGCATGTGTCGCTGCTGCCGCGAGCCTGAAGGGCTGAGCGTGGCAGGCGGTGCCGGCCTATGCGGAGAGGGTGACGGCCAGTTGCTCAACAGCAGACGCATGGAATGCGTCCTCAAGGGTCTCTGAGCTGGGAAAGAGCTTGCCGGTGACGTGCCGCGCCGGGAATTTGAAGTGCAGATCCTCCGCGGCGAATGGCCACGGCGCGAGGCGGAAGTGGCGCGGGGCAACGGGCAACACATGGACCTCAGCGGTGCTTCCGTCGTTGAGCGGCAGTGGATGCAGCAAGTGCGCGGGCGAGGCGTAGGCCACGCAGGTGAGCAGGGAAAGGTTGTCGCAAGCTTGCAGGAGACGGAAGTGCTGAACGATGGTCTCGTCCGATTGATCGACCGCAGAGAGTGTGCGATCGGCCGCGACGCGCGAACGCAGCCGGCCTTGATACTCCAGCTGCCGGGCCAGAAATGCGTCCAGCAACTCCAGGCCCTCGGGCACAATGGTTGAGCGGTCGGCGTGTGCGGTGAGAAGGTTGTAGGTGTGCATGGAGATCAGCAGGCCGGCGTAGGGATCGTCTTCGGCGATGATGCGCACGGCGCGATCGCGCACGGCAAGATACTCTGCGAGGTCAATCTCCTCGAACGCGGAATACTTGCCGACCAGCTCTGTCGAAAAGGCCGAGGGCCTGCCCTGGCGGGTGACGGAAGGGTGCGCATCGCGCGCTGCCCAGCCGTCGTCGTGGCAGGCGATCCCCCTGAGCACGCGGGCGCGCGGCTCCGGCTTGCGGAACTGCGCATTGCCCCACGCGGCGGCAAAATCTCCAGCCAGGCGCGCGTGATCAGGATGTGTGATGAGCCACCAGCCGGTTTCTGATTCCATGCGTAACATCGTGCTCCTCCTTAGTCTTCGAACTGCGGCAGGCTCGACTCATGCCAGTTGTGCAGCGCCAGCCACTCCAGAAACGTGACGATGAAAAAGAAGCTGAAGCCGAGCAGGGTTGCGGCGAATACCAGCGCGAACAGATAGCTGGTTTCCATCTGGTTGCTTGCGTAGATAATTGCGTAGCCCAGTCCGCCCTCGCCTACGCGCGTGGAGCCGGCGAACAACTCGCCGGTGATGCCGCCGATGACGCTGATGCCTGCCGAGATGCGAATGCCGGTGAAGAGATTGGGAAGCGCGTTGGGCAGGCGCAAGCGGAAGAGAACCTGCGCGGGCGTCGCCTTGTACATGAGAAAAAGATGGAGCAGATTCTCGTCTACGCTGATGAGGCCTTGCGTGGTGTTGGCGATGATGGGCGCGAGGCAGATGATGAAGGTGACGATGGTGACGGAAAAAATGCCGGCGCCGGCCCAGTTGATGATGAGCGGCGCAATGGCCACGATGGGCACCGTTTGCAGCAGGATGGTATAGGGGTAGAGCAGTTGCCGCAGCCAGCGCCACTGCGCGAAGACCATGGCCGAGGCCACGCCCGCGACGATGCTTGCCAGCAAACCGCCGGCGGCTTCTTCTGTGGTGATGAGGAGCGAGTTGACAAGAGACGGAAAGCGATCGTGCAGGGCGCGGGCCACGGCCAGCGGACCGGGAAGAATGTACGGCTGCAGATGATTGAGGCTCACCACGGCCTGCCACAGGCCCACCAGGCAAGCGAAGACGACGATGCTGTTGACGGCCATCATGACCTGGCGCCTCATGCCTGGTGTACCCCCCTGAGCAAGCGCGACGCCTGCGTCACCTGCTCTTCGAATGCTTTCGACTCACGCGCCTGGGCTGTGCGCGGCCAGGGCAGGTCTATCTTGATTTCATGCGCCACGCGGCCGGGATGCGCGGCCAGAATCACCACGCGGGTCGAAAGAAAGACGGCTTCTGCTACCGAATGCGTGACGAAAAGAACCGTCCACTTGTGCTCACTGTATAAGCGCAGCAGCTCTTCGTTCAGGCGGTCGCGCGTCATCTCGTCGAGGGCGGCAAAGGGCTCGTCCATGAGCAGAATGCGCGGCCGGCTCACCAGCGCCCGCGCGATGGAGGCGCGCATCTTCATGCCGCCGGAGAGCTGGCGCGGATAGCGCGTGGCTACGTGGGAGAGGCCCACTAACTCGAGCATTTGTGCGACGCGCTCCTTGCGCGCCGGACGCGCCGCATGCTCCAGTTCCATACCCAGGCCGACGTTCTGTTCGACGGTGCGCCAGGGCAGCAGCGTTGCGTCCTGGAAGATGAAGCTCACCAGCTCGCGCGCGTTTTCCGGCGTCATGCCGTTTACGCGCACGGTCCCCTCGCTCACTGGGCTCAATCCTGAAACCAGCTTGAGGAGTGTGGATTTGCCGCAGCCCGAGGGGCCGAGGAAGGTGACAAACTCACCGCGCTCGACGAGGAGAGAAACGTTCTCGATGGCTACGGCCGCATTGCGATAACGCTTGGTCACGCCGTCGAGCGCGACCTCCGGAATCGATCCTGAATGCGCGCTCACCATCCTGGTTCTCCCTGCACCGGCAGAAACATTACCGAAGGATGGGCTGGAGTGTGGAGCACTTGTTGTGTCGATCGCGCCCAGTTCCAATTGTCCGCGTTCTGCGAAGCGACATCAGTGGATGGGTTGCGATCGTAGAGAGGGAATGCGGAGCTTGCGATCTCCAGACGCAGGCACTCGCCGGGAGCAAGGACGAACCCGACTGGCTCCAGCGTGAACTCCCACGCGTGGATACGACCCGCTGCGTAGTCTGAATCGCGAAAGAGCCATGCGCTGCGTGCGATGCCGATGGAGAGAAACTCCGCGCGTCCAGCGGGCGTGACACGCACGAGCTTGGCGGTGAAGTCGGCGTGTGCGGCGGATGTTGCGGCGTGGAGCTGGATGCGAGGATGGCCGAAGATCTCCGTTGCGCGCAAGACCGGCGCAGAGGTATAGACGAGCAGGTTGTTGCCCATTTCAAGTGCAGACTGGTCGAAGGGGCCGCTCAGCGCTTGCGCTCCGCCGGCAGCAACGACCGGCACTTCGGGATCGTAGACAAAGACGTCGCGCGGTTCGTCATCGGTGGGTGGGTTTGCGGTGAGTGTGCCGTCGCCCTTGCGCGCGTTGGCCCTTCCGCAGCTGTGCAGGTAGAGGGGGAACGCGGCATAAGACGGCCACTCCGCGGCACTGCGCCACTCGTTCGGGCCAAGCGCGAAGTAGCGGATGCGTGGCTCGCGGCTGAATGCGGACGAGTCCTTGAGCCAATGATCGAACCAGCGGAGGAGAATTTCATCCGTGTCGAGATTGGCGGCATCGCCGAGATTGCTATCGCCCACGCGCTCACCCCAGGGAATATGCAGCCAGGGACCGGAGATCAGGTATTGATTGTCGCGCGCAAAGGAGCTGCCAGCATGGCTGCGCAGCGAGAGATAGCCAGCGATGGAGCCTTCAAGATAGGTGTCGAACCAGCCGGCGATGTGCAGCGCGGGAACACGAATCCGATCGAGGCGCGTGCTGATGTCGAGAGACGACCAATAGTCACCTGGCTCGCGATGCGCAAACCAGTTGCGCACATAGCCAGGTAATTCCGGGTCTACTATTGCAGGATGCCTGCCATAGGGAACATGCGCTGCTTGTGTGCGGATGTTGGTCCATGCGGCTTCGAGCGTGTCGCTGGCCTCGCGCAGGCCGAGGCGGCGCGCATCTTCGCGCAGCATCTGGATGCCCCAGCCCAGCACAGAACTCAGACGTAGAGCACCATGATGATAGAACCAGCCGTGATAAAGGTCGGCAACGGTCATGTGCGGGGCAATGCACTCCAATCCCTGTGGCTGCTCGGCGGCGGCGAGCAGTTGCGTGGCGCCCTGGTAGGAGAAGCCGTACATGCCGATGCGGCCGTTGCAGGCGGGGTGCGCGCGCAGCCAGGCGATGGTCTCTGCGCCGTCGCGGCCTTCATGGCGGAAGGGATAGAAGGAGCCATCGGAGCCGCCGCGGCCGCGCACATCCTGAATGACGACGTGATAGCCGTGGCGCGCGAACCACACGGGGTGCGCATAGACAACTGTGGAAGCGATGTCGCGGCCATAGGGCTGGCGCATAAGGAGCGTGGGCCATGGGCCTTTGCCGGCGGGATAATAATGATCGGAAACGAGCGCGGTTCCATCCGTGAGACGGCACGCGAGACCGCGTCCGAGGCGGACTCCGTTACCGCAATCAACGAGCGCGCTCCCGCCTTCCTTCATGCTCACGCTCCGTGCCTCGGCTCGAATTGCAACATGGCCACCAGAATCTCCGCGATGCGCGCGGCTACTTCATTGGACCAGTGTTCGCCGTTCTCCGCAGTAGCCGGCGAGGGGTCGCCCATCACGCCGCTGGGGGCGATGTCTTTGGTGAGCCAGGCGAAGTTGGCGGAGGAGCCTTCGGGCTTGAGAAGTTCGGGCTGATCAACGCGGGCAATGTAATTTGCGGTGTACTCGGCCGGATGTACAAGCTCCGGCGTGGCGTGGAGCAGGTATGCGGTTTCAATCTCGCCGGCGTGGAAGCCATAGGCGCGCTCCTGTGTGCTGACGCCCTCAAACGTGGCGCCCGGCGAGCCGAAGAGCGAGAAGGTGCGCAGGCCAAACTCGGCGCGCAGATCGCGGGCCAGCACGTCAACCAGCGAGGTGTTGCCGCCGTGGGTGTTATAGAGGGCCAGCTTTTTGAAGCCGCTTGCAGCGATGCTAGCGCCCAGGTCGCGCACAACGGCGAGGAAGGTTTGCGCGCTCACCGAAAGCGTGCCGGGAAAGCCCACGTGTTCGTTACTCTTGCCGTAGCAGACGGGCGGGAGTGCGTAGATGGGCAGCTCGGCTGGAAGCAGCGCGAGCGCCTTGCCCAGCAGCAGATTGTTGATCAGCGTGTCCGTCGCGAGGGGGAGATGATGGCCGTGCTGCTCGATGGCGGCGGTGGGCAGGACCAGAAGCGTGGAGTCACGCGGCAAGGCGTCCACCTGCTTCCAGGTGAGGTAGGCGAAGTTGCGTGCGTCGGGAATCCAGGTCTTCATCGGGTCACCGCCTGCTTGCGGAAGCTGATCATCTTGCCGGGATTCAGCAGGCCGCGGGGGTCGTACTTCTGCTTGGCGAGCAGCTGGATGTTGTCGGCGCGGAAGCGGCCGGCGCCTTCAAGATAATTCACATGCGGGTTGGCGACAAAGACGCCAATCTCGCGGCAGTAGGCGATCATCTGGTTCAATCGCTCCTCGGTGGTGAAGCGCACAACGGGGATAGCGCCGGGGATCACGACGCCATCCCCGTTTTTCATGAACTCGATATGAAAGAGAATCTCATCGCCATAGCGCGCACGCAGCAGGCGGAACTGGTCTTCGCAGTTGGCAGGCGAGAAGCCGCATTGCAGATAGGTGAAGGCGGGATCGGCCTTCATGGCCCACAACGTGGTGTGGTTCCAGGTGTAGTCGCTGAGCAGGGGCTGGGTGCGCGGGCCGGTGAAGGCTCCAGAGAAGGTGACTTCGCCACCGGCTGCTTCGACTGCGGCGCGCAGGGCTTCGGCCTGTGCCGTGGCGATCATGACGAGCGCGATCGCCTTGCCTTGGCGCACGAGTTGTTTGATCGGTGCAAAGAAGGAGGGGATGGGCCACTCGAAGACGGTGGCCAGGCGCTTGGTCCATTCGGTTCCCTCGGCGATTGCACGCGTAAAGCGGAATGCCTGCTCAAACGTATCGAAGGCTGCGGTCAGCTGCGTCCACTCAACGGCCGGGGTAAGCGCAAACCAGATGCGCGTGAGCACGCCGTTGGTGCCCCAGGCGTGGAGAATTTCATGCACTGCCGCGCCCTGGTGCAGCACCACGCGCGGTTCCTCTTCCATGGTGACCACTTCAAAGGCGCGCACGGTGTCGAAGTCGCGCAGGCCGCCGTGGGCAACAGAGCCGATGCCGCCGGAGCCGCCGGCAAGAAATCCGCCAACTGTGGCTTTGGCCAGCGTTGACGGGTACATGCGCAGCTCCCATCCCTGCTTGCGCGCTGCGGTCTCAAGGACGGCCAGGCGCAGGCCGGGCTGGCAAACAGCTACGCCGTCGGCGGTGATTTCTTCGAGCTTGTCCATCAATGAGAGATCGAGAACGATGCCGCCTTCGAGCGGAACGCACTGGCCGTAGTTGCCGGTGCCGGCGCCGCGCACGGTTACGGGCACTCCGCGCTGCCCGGCGAAGCGCAGAATGGCAAGCACCTCCTCCACGCTTGCCGGCTGCACGACGACGTCGCCGTTCTTGCCGGCCAGTTGGCGGCGCAGCACGGGCGAGTACCAGTAGAAGTCATGCGAGAGCCGCTCCACCACGGGCCGCGCGGTGAGCACGCGTGCGGGATCGGAGACAAGTTGAGACAATTCCGCGGCGAGGTCAGCCGGCATGGGAAGTAACCTTTCGGAAGACGGATCGAGCCTGGGTTCGACTACTTGCGTTTGCGGGTGGACCAAAGACGAAAGGCCCGCAGCATTTGGGGATGAGTAAACAGAGCATAGCATTGGTCGCGCAGCACGGGGCCATCGACAACGCAGGCCATATCGCTGCGCGCGGCCACCTCGGTTGCGGGAATGCGGATCTGGTTGCAATGGCGATTGGCGTCTGCGATTGTGGCGCCGTAGACGACGCGGTCGAGGCCTGCCCAGAGCGCGGCGCTCATGCACATGGGGCAGGGCTCGCAGGTGGTGTAGAGCGTGTAGCCTGTGAGCGAAAGCCGCTTGAGCCGCTTGCTTGCCTTGCGGATGGCGCGCACTTCAGCGTGGGAGCTGGGGTCGAACTCCTGGGCGACGGCGTTGAGCGCGCGCAGCAGGGTCTTTCCTGATCTTGTATCCACGATGGAAGCGCCGAAGGGGCGCGGACGCGGGGTGCGGAGCGAACGCGCGGTGAAAGCCGCGATGTCGGCCATGTGCTCCAGATCGAGAGCGCTGCGTCTATTGGCGGAAACAACTCCCATACTCGAAATTAGCATGGCGGCAGCCTATTGTGCTCGGGAAAAATCGTGCGGCGCGCGCCCTGGTTTGTTCCGCATACAATCTCACTATGAGTTCAGTTCCATCGACGATCCGCGGGCTGCGCACGGCGCTGGCAGAGGGACGGGCAACGCCTTCCAGGCTGGCGCGGGCTGCGCTCGATCGTTCCAACCGGAATGCGGGACGCAATACGTACCTGTGGCAGGACGCGGCCTGGACTCTGGCCGAAGCGGCACGCGCAGAGGCGATGCCGCGCGGCGCGGGAGGGCCGTTTGGCGACGGTCGCGGCGCGTTGTGGGGGCTGCCCGTCTCCGTGAAGGATTGCTTTGACCTGGCCGGCGCGCCCACCAGCTGCGGCGTGCATCTTTATCGCGACTTGAACGGCGCGGTGGAGCGCGACTCCTGGCTGGTGGAGCGGCTGCGCGCGGCCGGCGCGGTCATCACCGGCAAGACGCACCTGCATCCGCTGGCGTATGGAATTACCGGTGAGAATGCGGAGTTTGGCGACTGCGTGCAGCCGCGCGACGCGGGCGCGCTGACGGGCGGCTCGTCTTCAGGCGCGGTGGCCAGCGTGCAGGAAGGCTCCGCGGTGATCGCCATCGGCACGGATACGGGCGGTTCCATCCGCGTGCCCGCGGCGCTGGGCGGGCTGGCCGGCTATCGAGCCTCGCTGGGCCGTGGGGACTGGCGCGGTGGCGCGCACCTGGCGGAGTCGTTCGACACCATGGGATGCCTCTTCAGCGAGCTTGCGGACGCGCCGCTGCTGGCGGCCTTGTTTGCGGACGGGCTGGCGGTGCAGACGCGGGAGTTCAGCCGATTCGCGGTGGTGGAGGGCACTTTTTTTCACGATTGCGAGCCTGAGATTTTGGACGGCCTGCGCGCAACGACTGGCCGATTGGAAGCGCTGGGCCTGAAGGGGACGCGCGTCGACGCAGGCTGGTGGTCGGAAGCGATCGAGATTTTTGCGCCGCTCCAGGCGTGGGAGGCGGCACGGCTGCACGCCGGGCACTACGACCGCTTTGAGAGCTCGATCCGCGAACGGCTGGAGTGGGGCGCGGGCATTGGCGATGCGGAGATCGGCGAGCTGCGCGGAAGGCATGCGGCGTTTCGCGATCGCATGGCCGCGCTGCTGGACGCGCGTGAATTGCTGTTGCTGCCGGCCGCTCCTGTGGCGCGCCTGGCCGCGGGCGCGGATCACAGCAAGACGCGCATGCGCCTGCTGCGCTACACCACCCCGTTCAGCCTGGCCGGGGTTCCGGTGGTCACTGTTCCCTGCGCCGCCGGTGGTGTGCAAGTGGCTGCCGCGTCCGGCGGCGATGAAGCGCTCCTCCGCTTGACGGCGCGGCTGGGCACAAGTTGAAACGCTGCTGCTCAGCGCCTGCAACCGTGTTAGCTTTCATTCAAAGGCAGTCTTCCCTGCTTCGATGAGGTCTGTGTTGAGATCAGGAAAACTTTTCTCCGTTGCCGCGCTTTCCGTGGCACTCGTGATCGCCTTATCCGGCTGCCACGGAAACCAGTCCGCCACGGCCGGTGGCCTGACGCCCATCCGCCTGCAGCTGGACTGGTACCCGCAGCCTGAGCACGGCGGCTTTTTTGCGGCGCAGCTGCTGGGCTACTACAAAGCCGAAGGCCTGGACGTAACCATGTTGCCGCTGACCCAGTACGGCAGCGCCGCGCAGCTGGTTGCTACGGGTAAGGCGGACATTGGCCTGGGCTCGAGCGACGCGATTCTGGAGTGGAACTCGAACGGCCTGCCGCTGGTTGCGGTTTCGGCCACCATGCAGCACGATCCGCAGGCGGTCATGGTGCACAAGGACTCGCCCATCCACGACTTCAAAGACCTGGAAGGTCACACGATTGCGGCGCAAACGGGCGCCACCTGGCTCAAATATGTGACCTCGCGCTATGGCCTGCACCAGGTGCGGCAGGTGCCTTCCACATTTTCCATTGCCAATTTTCTGGCCGACCCCGGCTATGTGCAGCAGGTCTTCGTCACGAATGAGCCGTTCTTCGCCGAACAGGCCGGAGCCGAGGTGCGCACGCTGCTGATCAGCTCGTCAGGCTACGACCCTTATCGCGTGGCCTTCACCAGCCGCGACTTTGCCGCGCAGCACCCGGACCTGGTGGCAAAGTTTGTGCGGGCCAGCATCAAGGGCTGGGAGGCGTATCTGCGTGACCCGGCAGCAACCAACGCGCTGCTGCTCAAGCTCAACCCGGTGCTCAACCCGGCACAGGAAGCTTACACCGCGCAGGCGCTGCGCGATGGCGGCTTTGTGACCGGCGGAGACCCGAGCGGCGCACTGGTTGGCCGTATGGACGCAGCGCGTTGGCAAACCACGTATGAGCAGCTCAAGTCTCTGGGGATATTGCAGGGGCCGGTAGTTCCGTCGGCGACCTATTCGTTGAACTTTGTGCAGTAGGTCGGCCTGCCTGCGTGGAGACAATGGCGCGGGCTCTCGCGGATTTCGGCGCCCTGAGCGACAATGAGAGAGTGACCGACCTGGAACGCATCCTGGCGCTGTGGCGCACGTTGGAAGCCGGCGGGGCGGACTATGTGCTGGCGACGGTGGTGCAGGTTGAGGGGCCCAGCTACCGCAAGCCCGGCGCGCTGATGATGCTCACCGCGGACGGACGCCACGCGGGCACGGTGAGCGGGGGATGCCTGGAGGCTGAGGTGGCCAGCCGCGCCTGGTG
>Ga0182030_10019866_pt1 | contig 12735 bp, 12 predicted proteins | sample 812S3MmetaG_FD_121299 | JGI IMG/M metagenome (GOLD analysis project Ga0182030, IMG submission 121299) | Permafrost microbial communities from Stordalen Mire, Sweden - 812S3M metaG (Illumina Assembly) | ecosystem: Environmental > Terrestrial > Soil > Wetlands > Permafrost | place: Sweden... | reverse complement strand
GAAGCGCTGGATATGCTGAAGGCTTGGAACACCGGTCACCCTGGTGGCATCGCCACAGTCCACGCCAATTCCGGTCGCGCGGCGCTCTACCGGCTCGAACAGCTGATTCAGGAGGTGGTTGTCACCGTGCCGAGCCGATTGATTGCTGAGGCGATCGACATTGTCGTCTTCATCCAGGGACGCGGCACGAACCGCCGCATCGAGAGCATCAGCGCCGTCTGCGGCCTTGATGCCCACGGCGATTACGCGCTCAGCGACCTCAATTGCGACGCGTCGGTATGACAGAAGGGGTAGGCTAATATGCGCAATTTTCCGATGATTCCGGTTTCCCGCTGTTTGCGCCGTGTGGCGTCGACGACTCTGGCCATGACCCTGCTGGCCGACGCGGCCTATGCCGCAGGCTCGAACATGCCTTGGGAACAGCCGCTCACCCAGATATTGAATTCCGTCCAAGGACCCGTCGCCAAAGTCTTCGCGGTGATGATTATCACGGTCACGGGCCTCACCTTGGCGTTCGGCGAAACCAGCGGGGGTTTCCGCCGCCTGATTCAGATTGTCTTCGGCCTCAGTATTGCCTTCGCCGCGTCGAGCTTTTTTCTGTCGTTCTTCAGCTTCGGCGGGGGAGCGCTCGTATCATGAGCATCCATATCGAAGGGTTCGAGGTGCCGCTGCACCGTGCGCTGACCGAACCCATATTGTTGGGCGGTGCGCCGCGCGGCATCGCCATCCTGAATGGCACTTTGGCGGCGGCCCTGGGCCTTGGCCTGCAAATGTGGGTGGCTGGGCTCGTCTTGTGGATAGTCGGTCATTCGCTCAGCGTCTTCGCGGCCAAGCGTGATCCGGATTTTGCCGTCGTGCTGGTTCGCCATCTTCGCCAACGGGGGTGGTTCGCATGCTGAACCTCTCCGAATACCGCAGAAATGCCGATCGCCTTGTCGACTTTTTGCCCTGGGCAGCCTTGGTAGCGCCCGGCGTCGTGTTGAACAAGGACGGGAGTTTTCAGCGAACCTTGCGCTTCCGCGGTCCCGACCTGGAAAGCGCCACCGAGGCTGAGCTGGTTGGCGCCTGCGCGCGGTTCAACAACGTACTGCGCCGTTTCGGCTCGGGGTGGGTGCTGTTTTTCGAGGCCGAGCGATTGGTGGCGCCAGGCTATCCGCAGGCTGTGTTTCCCGATGCCGCCTCGTGGCTGGTGGACGAGGAACGGCGCGCCAGCTTCGAGCCGATTTCCCAATCACCGCTGGCGCACGGCCGACGGGATCGCTTGGAGAGCATGTATCATCTCACACTATTATATATGCCGCCGGCCGACCGGGTAGAGCGGGCGGAACGAGCGCTGCTGGAAACCGAAGAACGGGCGAAAGGCAGGGTCTGGCACCAGGACATGCTCGCCTTCATCGCCCAGACCGATCGTGTGGGGGATCTGCTGTCGGGTTTCATGCCCGAAGTCGAAGCGCTCGACGACGACGAAACGCTGACCTATCTGCATGGCGCGATCTCAACCCGACGGCACAGGGTCGCCGCGCCCGAGACACCGCTCTATCTGGACGGCATCCTGGCAGATACGGCACTGCGTGGCGGGATTGAACCGATGCTGGGCGACCGCCATCTTCGCAGCGTCACGGTGCTGGGGTTCCCCAACCTGACCTATCCTGGGATTTTCGATGCGCTCAATCATCAGGATTTTGCCTATCGCTGGATGACGCGCTTCATCGCACTGGACAAGACCGACGCCACCAGCTCGCTGACCCGACTGCGGCGGCAATGGTTCAATAAGCGTAAGTCGATCAGCGCTTTGCTGCGCGAAGTTCTCTACAATCAGCCAGTCCAGCTCCTCGATTCTGATGCCGACAACAAGATGTCGGATGCGGACCTGGCGCTCCAGGCGCTGGGCGGCGACCATGTCGCTTTCGGCTATCTCACCACGACGATCACGGTGATGGATGGCGACCGGGCATGTGCCGAGGAAAAGCGCCGGGCCGTTGAGCGGGTCGTCAATAGCGCCGGCTTTTCCTGCATCCGCGAGGGCGTCAATGCGGTGGAAGCCTGGCTCGGCTCATTACCGGGGCACCCTTACGCCAATATTCGCCAGCCGATCGTTCATACGCTGAACCTGGCGCACCTGGTGCCGCTATCCTCGGTCTGGGCCGGGCCGGCAAGCAACGAGCACCTGAACGGACCGCCGCTGTTTCATGCTGAGACCAGCGGCTCGACCCCGTTCCGCTTCTCCACCCATGTCGGCGATGTCGGCCATATGCTGATCGTCGGCCCGACAGGTGCCGGCAAGTCGGTTTTGCTGGCGCTGATGGCATTGCAGTTCCGGCGTTATGTCGGGTCGCAAATCTATATATTCGACAAGGGCAACTCCGCCCGCGCCGCTGTCCTGGCCATGGGCGGCGCGCATCTTGCGCTTGGATCGGACGGTTCTATGGCGTTTCAGCCGCTACGCCGGATCGACGATCCGGCCGAGCGGAGCTGGGCCGCCGAATGGATCGGAACCTTGCTCGCACATGAGAAGGTCGCTGTTACGCCGGAGGTGAAGGAGGGGGTCTGGTCGGCGCTGACCAGCCTGGCGACAGCGCCGGTCGAAGAACGGACATTGACGGGCCTCATGGTCTTGCTTCAGTCGAACGCGATAAAGGCGGCGCTGATGCCATACACGCTCGACGGTCCCTTCGGGCGGCTCCTCGATGCCGCCGAGAATAGCCTCGCGCTGGCAGATGTGCAGTGCTTCGAGACCGAGGCGCTGATGCATGAGACCGGCGTCGTGTTGCCGGTGCTGACTTATCTTTTTCATCGATTGGAGGAGCGTTTCGACGGGCGCCCGACGCTACTGATCTTGGACGAAGCCTGGGTGTTTCTCGACAATCCGTTATTTGCGTCGCGCATCCGCGAGTGGCTGAAGGTGCTGCGCAAAAAGAACGTCGCGGTGGTGTTTGCGACGCAGTCGCTCGCCGACATCACGGAAAGTTCGATCGCGCCGGCGATTATCGAATCCTGTCCCCAACGCCTTTTCCTGCCCAATGATCGCGCAATCGAGCCGCAGGGGCGCGCGGCATATGACCGGTTTGGATTGAATGAGCGCCAGATCGAGTTGATCGCCCGGGCGACGCCCAAGCAGCATTATTACCTGCAATCGCGTCGCGGCAATCGGTTGTTCACCTTGGGGCTTGGGCCGATCGCCTTGGCCTTGTGTGGCGCCTCTTCCCCGGCGGATCAGAAACGTATTGACCACTTGCTCGCGCAGCACGGGTTGGAGGGGTTTGCCGCCGCCTTTCTGAGATCGTCCGATCTGGATTGGGCGGCCGACCTCCTTTCACGCTTTGCGTCCGAAGATGGGGATAGGCCATGAAAATCCGTGACATTTTGGCCGCCTCATCCGTTGCGACCATCCTTGCCGCCGCAGCCTTGCTTGTGCCTGCGCGAACGATCGCGCAATTGGCGGTGATCGACGGCTCGAACTTGGCCCAGAACGTGCTTCAGGCGGCGCGGATGTTGGAGCAGATCAACAATCAGATCCAGTCGCTGCAAAACCAGGCGACGATGCTCCAGAATCAGGGCCGCAACCTGACAAGTCTCAATGTCTCTTCACTAGGCGCAATCACCAGCGATCTGCAGCAGATCGGCAATCTCATGAATCAGGCTCAGGGTATCAGTTTCGGTGTCCAATCGCTCGAAGAGGCGTTCAACCAGCAATATCCGCAATCATATGGTTCGGGGACGACGTTCCCCCAGCTATTTGCCGATGCCCGGACACGCTGGGAGAACGCCCACAGTGCCATTCAGCAGACCCTGATGGTGCAGTCGCAGATCACCCAAACTGTACAGTCCGATGCGGGCAAGCTCGCTACTCTCGTCAATGCTAGCCAAGGCGCGGTCGGTGGTCTTCAGGCTCAGCAGGCGAGCAACCAGCTTCTTGCTCTCTCGATCAAGCAACAACTTCAAATCCAGACACTGCTGGCAGCGCAAGGTCGCGCTGAGGCGCTTAGGGACGCCAAAAGCGCCGAGGCGGAACTCGAAGGGCAGGCAGCGCTTTCGACCTTCCTCGGCTCGAGCAACGCTTACACTGCGCAGTAATCCGCGATTTGCCGAGGCGAGGGCGCGATGGGCGATCTCAACATTATCGACCGGTTCTTAGCGACATTCATCCATTATATCGATAGCGGGTTCGGTTTACTAAGCGGCGACGTCGTGGCGCTGACATCGATCTTGATCGGTATCGATGTCACCCTGGCCGGCTTGTTCTGGGCGCTCGATCGCGATGGTGATGTGCTCACGCGCCTGATCCAGAAGACGCTCTATATCGGTGCCTTCGCCTTCATCATCGATAATTACCAGAATCTCACCACGATCATCTTCAATTCGTTTTCGACTTTGGGACTGGATGCGACGCCAACGGGGCTGAGCGCTGCTGATCTTTTGATGCCAGGCAAGCTTGCCGGCACCGGCTTTACGGCGGCCTACCCACTCTTACAGCAGGCTGGGTCGCTGATCGGGTTCAACGGCTTCTTCACCCATTTCGTGATCATCATCGTGCTGTTGATCGCCTGGTTCATCGTCCTGTTGGCATTTTTTATCCTCGCGGTTCAGCTCTTCATCGTCATCCTTGAATATAAGCTGACGGCCTTGGCCGGCTTCGTTCTGGTGCCCTTTGCGCTGTGGAACAGGACGTCGTTCCTGGCCGAGCGTGTCCTGGGCAATGTCGTGTCGTCCGGCGTCAAGGTGATGGTGCTTGCGGTCATCGTCGGCATCGGCAGTACGCTGTTCTCGGCATTCACTGCAGCTTCCCAGGATCAACAGCCGAGCATCGCCGGTGCGATGTCGCTTGTCCTGGCAGCCATAGCTCTCCTGGGGCTGGGAATTTACGGCCCGGCGATCGCTACCGGTCTCGTGTCCGGCGCGCCTCAGCTCGGTGCCGGCGCCGTGATCGGCACGGCGGGCGCGGTGGCAGGCGCTGCCTTTTTGTCAGGGAGCGCCGCTCTAGGTGGTGCGGGACTGATTCGCGCCGCGGGCTCCGGTGGGATGGCCGCAATTCGTGCCGGCACCACGATGGCATCGGCGACCTCAACATCCTATGGCCTGGGACGAACTGCATCGGGCGCGTCGGGAATGTCGGGCATAGCTGCCGGTATGGGCGGCGTGGCGAGGACGGGAGCCGGCGCGATGGCTCGCAGTGGTCGCTCAATGCTTCAACGCGCCGGCAGTTCCTTGGCCGATAGCGCCCAAGCCGGTCGACAGGCGGCCTGGCGCGCGTCCGGAAGATCGGTGCCCGACGGGACGACGCCGCCCAGCGCGCTCGAAGCGTCGGATGTTAGCCAAACCGCGATTCCTGCCTGGGCACGGTGGCTGCAATCCGAGCAGCGCGCACGTCATCACAGTCAAATTGTCACTCAGACCCTTAAGGAAGGTGATCGTTCGGGCGTGCCCGCGACCCCTGACCTAGACCAGCGAGAGGATTGAGCCTCATGATTTTCAAGAGGGTTCTTCAACGCTACGGGCATACGCCGGAGCCGGTCACGCCCTATCAGCGGGCGGCCCAGCTCTGGGACGAGCGCATTGGTTCCGCCCGGCTACAGGCGAAGAACTGGCGGCTCATGGCATTCGGATGCCTGACGCTCAGCGTCGTTCTTGCCGCCGGCATTGTCTGGCAGTCGGCGCGCAGCCGGGTCACGCCCTATGTGGTCGAAGTCGATCGATTGGGTGAAGTGCAGGCAGTGGCGCCCGCCATCACCCCCTATCAACCGAACGATGCCCAGGTCGCCTGGTATCTCGCACGCTTTATCACCGACATTCGTTCGCTCTCGATCGACCCGGTGCTTGTGAGAAGGAACTGGCTGGAAGCCTATGACTTCGCGAACGATCGCGCCGCCGTCTTTCTCAATGGCTTCGCCCGCACTAGCGATCCATTCAAGGACATCGGCGAGCGCAGCGTTTCGGTCGAGGTCACCAGCGTCGTGAGGGCTACGGACACGTCCTTCCAGGTGAAATGGACCGAACAGACTTACAGGCAGGGCAATCTCGCCTCGAGCGAACGCTGGACTGCCATTCTCGCCACGGGTGTCGTGCCGCCGCGCACTGCCGACCTGCTGCGTAAGAACCCTCTCGGCCTCTATGTCACCGCCATCGCCTGGTCGCGCGAACTCGATGTCAGCGCCACGCACTGAAAGGAGATTCCAATGCTTCGCGTCCATATTTCGTTTGTTCTATCGATCTCAGTCCTTGTGTTGAGCGCCTGTGCCGGTTCGCAGAAGCCTGCCGCGATCAGCTACGACAGCGCCGACTTCAAGCCCGCCACAGTTGAACCGGATCCTCCAAATCCGGTCCAGGTGGTGACAGTGTCACAACCTTTGCCGTTGCCGGGTCAGCTCCAATCACAGCCATCGATACACTCTGGAGGTGACAAGCCCATGCCGCCTGCCCGTGTTGATGCCGCTAATAGGGCGGCGCTGCGGGAACCGACTGCCCATGGCTATATCAATGCGGTGCAGGTCTATCCTTTTACCGAAGGAGCGCTCTATCACCTCTATGCGGCTCCTGAGCAGGTGAGCGATATCGCGCTTGAGCCGGGCGAGACTTTGAGTTCGGTCTCGGCCGGAGATACCGTGCGCTGGGTGGTCGGCGACACCACCAGCGGCACCGGAGGCGCCAAGCAGGTTCATGTACTGGTCAAGCCCTTTTCGCCGGGCTTGCAGACAAACCTCGTCATCATGACCGATCGGCGCAGCTATCATCTGGAGCTGGACAGTACCGATCATACTGCCATGGCGGCGATTTCCTGGACCTATCCGCAAGATCAGCTCATGGCGCTGCGTCAGCAAAATGAGAAGGCCGACGCGGCGGTACCCACGGCCGCGGGCGTGGCGCTAGAGAATTTGCAATTCCGCTACACCGTCAGCGGGGACAATCCTCCCTGGCGACCAGTGCGGGCGTTTGACGACGGCGCGCATGTCTATATCGAATTTCCCTCGCGCATCGACCAGGGCGAGGCGCCGCCATTATTCGTTGTCGGGCCGCAGGGCGACAGCCAACTGGTCAACTACAGGGTTCGGCGCAACTACTACATTGTCGATCGCTTGTTTGCCGCCGCCGAGCTGCGGCTAGGGCAGGATCCCCAGCAGGTCGTTCGCATCGACCGCGCCGACCGACTGGCTTCCACTGCCGGCAAAGGCGGTGGATCATGAGTGATTTCAAGCTCGAACCGGAAGCTTTGACGCTTAGCGCAACGCCCCCGCGGATAGTTCGTTTCAAACGCAGCCTATTAATCGCGATCGCAGCTGTCGCCTGCGCAGGAGTGTTCGGGTTAGCCTGGGTTGCGCTGCAAGTGCCGGGTTTCCATGCCCGCCGGGGCGCAGACGAACTTTTGAACATCGTGAGCAGGCCCAGCGCGGACGGGCTTGCCAACCTTCCAAGCAATTACGGGCAGATGCAGAAACCCCAATTGGGGCCGCCCTTGCCAAGCGATCTCGGGCCGCCGATCGCGGCAGGGGAGAAGCAGCGCGTCGATCCCATAGCCGGACCCAACAGCGAAGACGAGGCGGCCCGCGCCGAGCGGATGCGTCTTGCCCAACAGTCGCAACAGGCCCGCGAGGGCGGCCTTTTCTTTGAGCAAAGTCAGCGAGGCGGCAGTGCGACGGCTGCGCAGTATCCCGCGGGAACGCCCGCATCCGCCGCCGCGACGCCGACCAACGAAGGGGGCGTGGATTCCGCCCGCCTCAATCTCGATCTCATACGTGATCAGAACGATCAGCAGCGCAAGGTCGACTTTGTGGCTCAGGCGCCCGAGCGCGGCATCTATAACGATTACAAGTTGGAGAGGCCCATCTCGCCCTATCAGGTGATGGCGGGCACGGTCATCGCGGCGAGCCTTCTCACCGGCTTGAACTCGGACTTGCCCGGAACCGTGACGGCGCAAGTGACAGAGAATATTTTTGACAGCGCCACAGGCCGGATTGTGCTCATCCCGCAAGGCAGCAGGCTGATCGGTACCTATGACAGCGTCGTTGCTTTCGGCCAGTCCCGGGCGCTGCTCGTCTGGCAACGCATCATCATGCCGGATGGGTCATCGATCCGAATCGATAATCTTCCGGCGAGCGATACCGCCGGCTACACCGGGCTTGCGGACGAGGTCGACTACCATACCTGGACGTTACTGAAGGGTATCGCGATGTCGACGCTATTGGGCGTCGGCACCCAGGCAACGTTCGGCAGCAGTTCGAGCAACCTGGTCGAGGCGATCCGCCAGTCGACCCAGGAGAGCACCAATCAAGCTGGACAGCGCATCGTTGAGAAGGACATCGAGATCCAGCCCACGCTAACTGTTAGACCCGGTTTCCCATTGCGCGTAATCGTGCACAAGGATCTGATTTTGCGGCCCTACCAGGGATAACAAACCCTGGCGCAGGAATTTCGACTGCCGGGGTCTGAGGCGGCCCGCTTGCGAGAAATCCCGAGCGCCGCGCGCAATGCCGGGGCGCGAAACAGCAGCTCTTCTACTGCGTTTATCTATATGTCACAGAACATGTGTAATTGTACGTGTTATATATAATCTATATCGGAAAGCGTTTAAATATACGTTTTAAAGGAAGTGAGTTTACAATTTTATAAAGCGGATTAATATACATTTTAATTCACTAAACTCGCTATATATGCACAAAGGTACGCTTATGGACCTTTCATATCAAACTGCCGAGGAGCTGCAGCTATTCTTTGGCAAACGTTTGAAGCAGCTTCGAATTGATAGTCGTATGACGCAAGCGGAGGCAGCATCGAAAGCTGGTGTCTCTTTACGGGCGCTGCAGAAGCTAGAGGCGGGGGAGGGCTCGACGCTGGAGACCGTCTTGCGATTTCTAAAGGCCATAGACCGAATAAATCTGCTCGAAACTATAGCTCCTCACGTGACAGTGAGTCCTATGGCGATGCTGGCCTCGGGCAGGGAGCCGCAGCGCGTTCGACACTCGCGAAAGGCCGACAGCAAGACATGAGCCCCACCATCATCGAAGTTATTGCCTGGGGCAAAACTGTGGGGGCCGTCGCCTTAGACCAGACCCTAGGGGCCTATGTGTTCGAGTATGACCCGAAGTGGGCGCGAAGCGGCACCGAGCTGGCGCCGCTTCAAATGCCCACAACAAGCGCAAACAAGAAATTCGCATTTCCCTCCCTTCCTGCTTCTTTCAAAAGATTGCCAGGGCTTCTCTGCGATGCCTTGCCGGATGATTTTGGTAATGCCTTGATAGACGCCTGGATGGCCGGGAAGGGAATATCCAAGAACTCAATTACAATGCTGGACCGTCTGGCATTCATGGGACGTCGAGGAATGGGCGCCTTGGAGTTTAAGCCGGCCAATCCCTCTGCCAAGAAAATGAGCACGATCCTCGATATGAAGGATTTAGTGGAAGTCGCTAGACTTGCGCTAAAGGGCGATTTCAAAGGTGACGCTCACGCACAGGCCGCATTGGCACAGATGATCCAGGTCGGCACATCTGCTGGCGGCGCCAGGGCAAAGGCGGTCGTTGCGTGGAATCCAGTCACTGAGGAAATCCGAAGCGGGCAGTTCGATGCCGATCCTGGTTTTGAACATTGGCTCCTGAAGTTCGACGGAATTGGAACCGATAGTGAGCTCGGAACCTCGGCCGATTACGGACGCATCGAATACGCCTATTATTTGATGGCATCGGCCGCCGGCGTTGAAATGGAACCATGCCGGTTACTGGAAGAGAGCGGTCGCGCGCATTTCATGACCAAACGCTTTGACCGAAACGGGAATGAAAAAATCCATATGCAATCGCTCTGTGCGATGGCCCACATGGATTACAAGCAGCGCGGAACTCATGCCTACGAGCAACTCTTCGACGTTATCGTTCGTTTGAAATTGGGAGACAGCGCCTTAGCGGAAGCATTCCGTCGGATGGTTTTCAACATAGTTACTCGTAACTGCGACGATCACACGAAGAACCATGCCTTCATTCTCAGCAGCGGCGGGCAGTGGGAGCTATCTCCGGCATATGATGTTACTCATGCGCACAACCCAAAGGGCGAGTGGACCAGCCAGCATCTAATGAGCGTCAACGGCCGTTTTGATGACATTGGGGTGAGCGACATGATGGTCGTCGCCGAGCGCTTCTCAATACCCAATCCGTCTGAGGCAATTAAATCTGTTCGCGATGCTGCTGCGCAGTGGACAATATTTGCCAAAGCCGCCGGCGTGAGTTCCGTGCAAGCAGCCCGCGTCGCATCGGATTTTCGTTTAGTTGGATCTAACTGACCGTAGCCCTGGAAACCGCCAGTGGTGTGATTCTGCGACGATATTGCCCAGCGACGGCAGCACTTCACATGCTGGTCGCTCGTTCAGAACGGCAACCCAAGATCGTCCCTATAATTCTATTCACCGATCTGCTCGTCGTACGCAACCAGACTTTCGACAATATATACCACCCGGCTACGTGCGATCAGATCGGCATGTCGATGGATAGGATCAATGGCAGGCTGGTGACTCCACCGCGCAAAGTGAAGGTCAGTGGAAGCCTGTAGCAATAGGATCGATAGATCGCTGCCACCCGCTGCAAAAACTCTTCCATCGTTACCGTAATCACGTCGTTGCTGCCCGGCCCGGTCAGATAAATTGTGGCGATATCGTTTGGGCCACCGTCGATCGACACTGTAATGATTCCATCATTGGAACTGGGACCGCCAGTGCCGCGAAATTCATGCGAATAGACAATTCCTGTCAGCTGGTAATTTGTTGATACCACTGGTTCTCCCCCATGTTTTCCAACGAGCGACGCTGCGAGCCGCATTGGCTGGTAGCGCGTTGACACAGGTTCGGCTGGCCTAATCGGAAATCATTTCCGATTTTGATCTATCGCTTGGACAAGTATTGGCTAGAGCATCACGATCTACTGCCCCAGGTCCCTGTCGACTGAGTGCTGAATATTCCTACCGGACGGCAGGCACTTTTCCGGACTCGTGTGCCCTGATGACGTGGAGTCCTATTTGGAAATGGGGCACTATTGGGCGTTGTTGCCGGTTGCCAAGACTGTTTTTGGGCCCATCCCCACTCCCGGGGCAACGTTGCAGAAACTCAAAATAGATATGCGTCGCCTTGGGGTTCCAAGGTCAGGTCCGCTGGACTTCAGCATCCGCCTAAACACGGGTAGTGGTATCGAAATGCGCTCTTACCGAGGCTCGTCGATCGGCGCCTAACAACCCGTCCTCGACGGCGATTTTTATCGCACGCAGTTCGAACTCGGCATCTGATACGAGGTACGAAAACTCGGAAAACTCTACGAAGACAGGCGGACAGACCGGAGTTCCCGTCTGGTCAATCAGGCTAACGAATCGTCGTTGAATTCTGTGCATTTGGTGATCGTGCAAAGCAGGCCTCCAGACCTTCAGAGGGTAATCAGCCCCTAAATATATATTGCTGGAGTTCCTGCGATACATCATGGGGAAAGGTTAATTCGCCGTAATGTTCGCGGGCCAGCGAAGATCGATCGCCAGATCCGGCATATAGAGCTGGTTGCCCGCAACGATGGATTTAATCAAGCATCAACCCGGGAGGATCAAAGTTTGACGCGGCGAAGCGCGTTGGGGGAAATCGCGTTAGGACAAGGAAGCGAACCTACTTTTCCCACCTTCCTTTTTTGTGGACAGCGGGATCGCGACTTTCGTTGTCCAAAACGACATCGGTGGCACAGGCGGTGCAAGTGAATTCGATACGGCGCTGATTTGTGATCTCTCCAACTCGAATAACGTGGTCGGCACCGCATTTTGGACACCGAATAACGCTGCCGTACGTACTCATGTCGATTTCTCTATGCCCATAATTGCGGGCAAATGACATGCCGGTAATATTACCAGCTCAAGGTTTCGGCGCACGGCGAAGTCAGTTTCAGCCCCTCGCACGCCGCATTGCGACCACCCTATAGCGATCGCCGATCGCAAGCCACGGCTGATTGCCCTTTGCCGGGATTTAACCTCTTCCCGGCCCTAAGGGACGGGGACTTTTACGGATAAGCGGGATTTCCGTTTAGGCGAGATTCGCGATCGAGACTTATCGATCGCGGGCCGAGTTCTGGCCCTAAGAATATTGATAGCCGCGTTCACATCGGCATGCGCCTCGTGACCGCATGCGACGCATCGAAATTGAGCTTGGCTTTCGCGATTTCGTGCATCGACGTGCTCGCAATGCGAGCAGCTTCTGGAGGTGTTTTTGGGATCGACCTTCTTTAGGGTCGATCCCCGTTCGCGTAATTTGTATTCGAGTAAAGTCTCGAATTGCCGCCAACCACGCTCGAGAATCGAGCGATTGAGACCGCTTTTCTGAGCAACATTCGTACCCGGATCTTCGAGCGTTCCACTCGCCGAGCGCGTCATGTTGGCGGTGCGAAGATCCTCGATGCAAACAAAATTGAAGTCGCGCGCGATGCGCGCCGTTTGCACGTGGTTCCAGTGCTTACGAACCCGAGCCACTCTCGCGCTGATCGCCGCGGCGCGACGAATTTCCTTCCGCCTGCGCTTCGAACCTTTCTTTCGCTTGGCGAGGCTTTGCTGCACCGCCTGTCGCCGGCGCACGAGCACGTTGATCTGCTCGATCGGAAATACCGGCATAGCGCCGGTGGAGAGGGCGACGCTATTGGCAACACCGCGATCGATTCCGACAGCGGCCTTCGGCGCCGGCTCCACGTCTCGCTCAATCTCTAGAGAAAATGCGACATGCCAGCCGAGCGCGTCACGCGAGAG
>Ga0182030_10019863_pt1 | contig 12737 bp, 12 predicted proteins | sample 812S3MmetaG_FD_121299 | JGI IMG/M metagenome (GOLD analysis project Ga0182030, IMG submission 121299) | Permafrost microbial communities from Stordalen Mire, Sweden - 812S3M metaG (Illumina Assembly) | ecosystem: Environmental > Terrestrial > Soil > Wetlands > Permafrost | place: Sweden... | reverse complement strand
TGGGCATCGTCCCTCCCAGCAGGGGTTGCAAAGGTCAAACTGCCGGCAATATTTTCAGACAACATGGTCCTGCAACGTGACCAGGTGACAAAAATCAGAGGCACCGCAACACCCGGAATAGACGTTGCGGTCAAGCTTAACGAACAGACAGTTTTGACCAGAGCAGGTCTGGATGGAGCTTGGGTGGCGAACCTGGCCGCCTTGCGCCCTGGCGGACCGTACACGATAGATATAGATGCTGGTGAGCACGTAACCATCCGTAATATTTTGGCTGGCGATGTGTGGCTATGCAGCGGCCAATCGAATATGGCTCGGCAGATGTCGGTTTGCTCTCACGAAAAATCTGATATAGAGAAGGCATTTCCACAGCTTCGAGTGTTCACAATTCCAGAGTGCGCAAGTGACAAGCCTCTTCGATACGGCCAGGGGGAATGGCTGGGTGCATCCCCGCAAACGATTCCAAATTTTTCAGCTTGCGAATTTTATTTCGCACGTGAAGTGCAAACAAAAACTAAAATGCCAATTGGAATAGTTTCTTGCTGCGCTGGCGGAAAACCTTTAAACGTTTGGTTGAGTAACCCCAATAGCAAAGACAAAAACGAAGGTCCTTTCGTTACGGCGTCGGTTTACAGAGCAATGGTGGCACCTATTCTTGGTTATGGTGTCAAAGGCATGATCTGGTATCAGGGTGAATCAGATATTTTCAAACCAGCCCACTACAGAAAAAACCTTCCGAAAATGCTTAACGATTTGAGAGACCGCTGGAAATTCGCGGATATGCCGCTGATAATCGTCCAGCTCCCAAACTATGCAGAGCACGATCGCCAACCATCTGAAAGCCTCTGGGCGGAAGTACGGGAGGTTCAAACGGAGGTTTCCAGAGAGCTTAAAAACGCCTACCTGATTTGCACTTATGACTCCGCCAGAGAAATTCCAGTAACTCTCCATCCACCAGACAAAAGATTGATTGCGCATAGAGTAGCCGAAACGGCAATAGCGATTACTGCGCAGCCGACGTTCAGACGAAACGAAAACTCTTATTATCAAAGCCTTAAAGTTGACGGCAAAGATGCGATCGTTCACTTCGATCAAAATGCAGAACCGCTCGACACGAAAAAAAGTGTTGTAAGCGGATTTGCTCTAGCCGGTAGCGATAAACAATTCTATTGGGCAACCGCCAAAGTACAAGCCGACGGATTCACCGTGCGCGTTTCTTGCCCAGAGGTGCCATCGCCAACTGCTGTGCGCTATGCCTGGGCAGACAACCCTGTTGCCGACCTTTACACGGACTCAGGAATACCTGTGGTGCCATTTCGCTCCGACTCGTACAAGGCTGACCCATCCGCCTACAACATGAGGGGACGATTCAACTTCTGGAACGATATGGGACAGGCCCAGCAAGCTCTAGTAAAAAAGCAAAGCACGCCAGGAAGCAAATAAAAAATTCCGCTAATCAATCCGAAAAATTGACGTAAGCTGAAGCCCGCGCAGATAGTCTCGACAGATCGGACGCGTGCGCAAGAAAATGGTGCCAATCTGCGGGATCTGAAAATCGACCATCTACTTTACTCTGCATAACATCTAGACCACGTCCATAATGAGCAAGCTTGGAGCCAAACAAATTAAGACCGACTTGCTCGGCGACCTTTCCCATTTCAGGACTGGAAGTGTGGACGATTATATTGTTGTAGTTGAAGCGGCTGTATCCTGGCTTCATACCAATCTTGGAGTCGCCGACAAATCCAGCATCAGACAACGCACTGGAAAATTGCAAATACAAATCCGGGGTTAGATCCACGCTCGCATCCCGAAATTCAAAAAATACTTTATAGCAAAGTCCATCGCTGTCGAAGAACCGCGGCAAATTTCCGATTTTATAACCGACGAACTGGTTAATGTCGTATCCAGCAACAGTTATATTTTTAACGGGTCTGAAACTAGATTCCTGACTCTGAAATTGTTGAATCCATCGGTTGTCGGTTTCTCTTTGCGTGCTGGTGTAATCGGCATTGGTAATCGTGTCGACCGTAGCACGCCCAGAAAGAAAATCCGTCCGATACTTTGGCTTCAAAAGCAAGGCAGCAGGTTGCGCATTTTCAGGAAGGACTGATTTAACTTTCCGCCAGTAATCAATCTCATCGACGCGAGGAATAGACAAATTTTGCGTCATCGTTGACGAAAATTTTTGGTTCACAGAAGAACCGCTCGAAGTTGAAGAAGCTGAAGAAGCTGAAGAAGCTGAAGTTGAAGAAGTTGAAGAAGTATTGGACGAGCCAGATATATTTGAATGCTCCTTCGTGACCGCACCTCCCCCTTGAGACGTTGAAGAAAGAGCCTGCTTACTGAGTCTGGCTTCCGCGCTGGTTGGCGCGGTTGCAACTATCTTCTCAAACAAGAAGGAAGCTCGCGAATATTGACCTAGCTTCTGGCAAACTATAGCAAGATAATATTGTGCTCGTATGTCGTTAGAATTTCGATCGACGAGACGCTCGAACAATGGGCAAGCTTCTTCGTAGCGTCCAGCCTTAAAATAATCGACAGCTTTTTGACTGGTATCATCAGCGGCGAAAGCAAGGTTTGCACCAAATATAAGTGCGCAGATCGTAATAGAGATACTCTGAAAGTTTCTAGAACTTGGTACTCGAAATTGGTTTAGAAATTCATTCAAAACTGAGAGTGTCAAAATTTCTCTTTTTCCAATTATTCGCGTCACGCTCAATAACAATCTTAAAACCATGATAACACGCAAAAAATTATGATTGCGAAAGGAGACCAGGAGCCAACATTGACCGAGATAGCGACTCGATATACTTTGGCACACTTGTGTTTCGGGTCGTAACCTTTAAGATAGAGCGTGAATGATTCAGCCAGGAATACACTCAGTGCCATCACTGCCAGCTGCCCTTGCCGCAGGAGCCCCTCAGGGTTTGCTGCAGTTACCGCCTAGTTGGCGATCGCCGCTGCGCTATCCGGGTGGAAAGCAAAAGGCCATCGAACAGATAAGCAAAGTTTTCCCTTCAACAAAAGCCGTCGAGTACAGAGAGCCTCTAGCTGGTGGAGCAAGCGTCTACTTTCACGCCCGAAAGATAGACTTCGCAAAAGCCTACTGGATCAATGATGCGTTTAAAGAACTCATTTCCTTCTGGTCGGTCGTTCAAGATCCTGTACAGTGCGAAAGCCTGATCAAAGAACTCGAATCATTTCGCCGAAAATTTAAGACCCCCGAGGAAATCAAAGAGTATTTCCTGAAGGCTAGAGACGAAGAAGCTACCACAGAATACCGGGAAGCCTTTCTTTTCTTCTTCTTCAACCGCGTAACATTTTCAGGTACAACTCGGGCAGGAGGCTTTTCCAGCGCGGCAAGTCTCACGCGTTTCACAGCTTCTTCTATAGAAAGACTGAAACCAATGCCCTCGACCTTGGCTGGAACACGAATAACTCACCTCGATTATCAGGAGTTGGTGAATGAGCCGGGCGAAAACGTATTTATCTTCTTGGACCCGCCTTATTTCACTGCCACTAAACTATATGGACATGCCGGAAGCCTTCATACATTCGACCACTGGAAGTTAGCCAAGCTGTTAAAGAAGACCTCACATCGCTTTTTGATCACATACGACGATTGCGATGAAATTCGTCAGCTTTACGATTGGGCGAACATTCAATCGTGGAAGCTTCAGTATGGAATGAACAATTGCAATCTCGAACGTAAGAGTCGGATCGGATCTGAATTGCTCATCACCAATTACTAAGATCGATTGAACCATAGCTAACCCATGTTTTGAGTGCTTATTCAGGTCATAGCGACGACTATAGCCGGCCGCCGGGTATATGACTCATAGCTTAATGGCTTCGGTTTAGCCGAGGCGAACAGGGCTTTAGCCAGCAATCTGCGATTGCTGTGCTCAGCCGTGCAAATTTGAGGGAACGAGTCGCCGGTGAGACGAGTCAAATCAAATATGAGAAATTGCTCACCAGTTAAACTATCGGTATGGACAGCTCTCTTTCTGGACTCAGCCGCGCTTGCCATAGCTCTGCCAGTGCTCCCGAAGCTTATTGAAAAACTAGCGGAAGGAAGTGTTTCAAGAGCAGCAGCCTTTTATGGCTTGCTATTAGCTATGTCAGGAGTTCTTCTGTTCTTTTGCGGACCACTTCAGGCGTCCCTCTCGGATCTTTTTGGCCGAAAAAAGTTGTTGATCGCGGCTTCCCTCGGCTCAGCAGTCGGCTTTCTGGCTCTAGCTTGTGCCCCGAATTTGCTCTGCCTTTTTGCCGCTCAAGCAATTTATGCCGCAAGTGGAGCAACACAGCCGGTTGCATCATGCCTGATCTCAGACCTCAGCGAACCGCACACACGTGCCAGCCAATTCGCTAAATTAACTAGCATTGTCACGCTAGGTTTTATTGTTGGCGCCTCGGTAGGGGGGGTCTTAGGTCAATACGGATTGAACTTTGCGATGCTGACAGCGGCGGCAACTTGTATAGCTGCATCACTGATGATGTTTTTTGGTATCGAAGAAACACGTGTATCACCTGATCAATGTACTAAAAAATTTGAGATCAGAACCGCTAATCCAATATCCTCAATCAAATTTCTGTACGCAGACAAATCAAGAGCTGAACACGTCATCATAATGATTTGTGCCGATTTTGCATTTCAGGCATTTCTCAGTACCTGGGTTCTTTTCACAACGATTCGGTATCACTGGACGATCGCTCAAGCTGGCGCGTCGATGGCGCTGGAAGGATTGTTCGCAGTTGCTGTACAACTCATATTTTTGCGATTTGCGCTGCCTCGGTTAGGTGTCCGAAACACCTTAATAGCATCGCTCTTTTTTGAGTCTCTTGCACTGGTTTTATACAACTGCATCGATGGCTCATTGATTGTTGTAGCGGTAATCGCAATACATTGCATGGGGGCGGCCGTTAGACCGACCTGTAGCGCTGCATTGTCCGCCTCAGTCACAAACGAAGAGCAAGCAAAACTACAAGGAGCAATCGGCAGTCAGTATGCCCTATCCAGCGTTTTAGCAATGTTACTTGGCACGTCATTATTCAGCTATTTCACTTCCTCAAGTGCTCCAATAGTCTTCCCTGGAGTGAGTTCACTTCTTGGAATACTCGCTCTTTCAATAGCGTTGCTAACCGCTTTTCTACCGTACATATCAGCTGTAGCGAGATCATGGTCTACGGGACGGCTGCAATTTGCACTCAGTAGATCCGATAGCCGGAAATCAAACTAGTGTATGCGCGAAAAACAGAACAAAAGATACAACTAGAGATAGAACAAAGACTGTCATTCACTCTATGGCAGCATGTTTACTTAAGGTGAGCTTCTTTTTTGCAGTTTTCTCTAGCCTGTTAATTCCGTCTCTATCTGTCATGATCAACAGCTTGTCACCCACGTTTAAAGTGTTATTGGGTGAAGGGTTCCAGTCTAATTCACCAGTCGATTTTTCATGAAGCAATACAGTAACTTCGTGCTTTCTCACGTCATCGATAGTCTGACCAACAAGCTCCATACCAGACTCTACGAGCAGCTGCACAGCATTGATGACTGTACCCGCGAACTCGAAGGAATCGAGTATATCCCCGCTAATCGCTGCCTGCGCGAATAGCCTGGCAGATCGCGCAGAAGAGCTGTATGAGTGAGGAATACCCAGGGCGCGGTCAATCTGCTTTGCCAGTTTTTGGTCAAACATACGCATGACGACTCTGATATCAGGATTAAGATCGCGAGCAGTCAGCACTGCCTCTAAATTGACGAGATCGTTATTTGTCACCGCCAGTAGAGCCTTTGCTTTAGTTATATTTGCCATCTCTAGCAACTGGATATCACGTGCGTCTCCTTGCAAGACGGGGACCTGAAGAGCGATCATTTCATTAACAAAACGTGAGTCTGGAGTCTTTTCAATTACGACCACCTGCTCTCCGAATTTCAGCAGATGCTCTACGACCCTTACTCCAACATTGCCCAATCCGCAAACGATAGAGTGATTTTCTAATGATTTGGCTAACATCTTTTGCCATTCCTCTGAGTGACGCTTTTGTTGAAACAGTAAATTGCTTAGATTAATTACACCCTGAGCTATAGTGGCTAGCCCAAGAAAAGGTAAAAGAAAAAATAGTGGACTGAGGCGCCAATCATCCACATACTTGATTGGTGCGTTGAAAAACATGATACCGAGAGTGGCGTCAGCTGCGTATCCCCAGCTAATTGACTCTATAGACTTCGGATAGTAATTGTGAAGTAAAAAAGTCGAAAGACAAATTGAGCCAATGAAGATCATGAAAAAGAATCGAAACTGGTGCAATATAATCCGCACCACAAGCAACTTCTGGCGAAAGGTTTGTTGATTTAGCCTATCTGGTTTTCGCTTTGACTGTTTAATCAAAATACTTTTAAACCGAGCTGTGTAAACCGCGAGAACGTGCGGGACAATCGGGATTGCCTCCGAAGTATATCAGCTCAATCCGGAGAGATGAGAATATTCCTGCCGTCAAGTAATTGTGTCGGAGCGGTCGGTAGGCTGCAACAACGCTATTATGGCTGCGTAACTGTACAACAGTCCGAAGAAACCGTGATACAGTTTGCAGGTCAGGTCCCTCTTCGACGCGCAATTTTCCATGAAATATTCATTCAATATTCAAGCCAACGATGGCAAGAACGAACAGACTGAAAAGCTTGTGATCGCAGCATTTAATAACGAATCTGGAAGCACGATAGCTTTGAAACTTATCGCGTACTTGATGTTTATCAAGAGACGACCTCGCATTGACGAAGATGCTGGCTGGCAGGTGGTCCCTGATCTAATCGCTCGCGATGATTCTGGTGCCATCACTCTCTGGGTTGACTGCGGTTCTGTTTCAACAAAGAAAGCTGACACGATCGCCACCAAAGTGCGCGATAGTATTGAATTTTATGTCTTCCGCAGAACAGAAAGAGAAATGGATCAGTTCTACAAAGGAATTCAAGACAAGGTAAAACACCTACAAAATGTCAATTGCATTAGTTTCGATGAAGGCTTTATAGACGGAATCGGCGAAAGTCTAGACAGAACAAACAACCTTGATGCTTATGTTAGCGAAGAGATGGTGACAGTAACTATCGATAATTCATTTGGAAAACATGAAGCATATTCATCTATCTATCGCATTCTTGGTCAATGAACACTCATGCTCATTCAGCAAGAATTCACGCATCAATCATTCAGGCATCAATCATTCACTGATCATTCAGTGATCAGATCAAATCAATGAATACCGCTGATAGCCTGCTGTAGTTCCAGAGGCGTATGAGCTATAAAGTCTGGCAAAATGCCATCCACTGGCTTATTCCTAAACCAGGTGGCTAACGTACCTCGCAGTCCTGCTTCTTTGGCATGCAAAACATCGGCCAGCGCGTCGTCACCAGTCATCATACCTTCGGCTGGATTGATGCGAAGATAATCCACAATCCACTTATAGCCCTGCGAAGTTTCCTTGGGGTGCCGCATAACTTCTACGAGCTTGTCTTGAAGTGGGCTGGTGGCGGCGATTATACGATCTGGTCGATCCTCAAACGGATGCTTTTTGCTCGTAAATACTCTTTCAAAATCGTCTATTAACCCACTTCCCGTCAATTTATCAACGGTGTGTGCAGGAGAGCCGGCTGTAAAAGCGTACACATGTAGGCCTCGATCGTGCAAATTCTCCAGCAACTTCACTGCTTCTTTCGGTGGTTGCAACGCGTCGTAATATACTTTTTGCACGGCAGGCGCAATCTCTGGAAATTTCTCGTTCATGTTGACGCCCGGATACAGCTTCTGTATAGGTTCGATCTCTTCGAGATGTCCGGCAAAAAAGTGACTATGCAATCTATCTTGCGTTTTGCTGACAGCGTCACTAACGAAGCTTTCTGGCAAACCCGTGTGTTTGACCAATTGCCTGGTCAGTTCCTGTTCATGGGCCGCATAAGCTTTATCTGTATCAAAGAAAGTACGATCAAGAACGAAAAAATAGTGTTGAACTGGATTGAAAAGTTCGCGGGCTCGAGCAGCTTCACTAGATACCGAACCGATTGAAGCGGTTGCGTCAAGGGCGGAAGAGGCTGCCTTAACCTCCTCGCCAAGCCTGAGAAGCCCTGTTGAGTGAGTAACAATCGCAGCCGTGCCAAGGATGACCACACCGGCAGCCGCCAGTTCGGCTTTATGTTGCCTTGGCGACTTCAAGACCTCACAGGTGTGAGAATAGGCATCGCGCACAGCGTCATGGATCGAAGCAGCTGCTGCGTCGACTTCATGCGTCCAATGTTCGAAATTTACCAAACGACTGCCTATATTTGCCATTGCCTGACCGCAGTTTAGTTGGGAGAGATTAAGGAGTAAATTCGCAACTCGCGAAAGCGTCCCGTATAAATCCCCCAATCTAAAAGTCCATCAAACTGTGAAGAGTTGCCAGTCAGCCTGATCACTAGAAGCCAACGCCCTTTATTATTGACTCGAGCAACGCGGAGCAAAATTTATGAAGATCGAAGACATCCTGCAGCAACCGTCTATGCCTATAGCAGGACCAAGTTATCCGCCAGGCCCCTATCGATTCGTCGACCGCGAATATTTCATCGTTACTTACTTATCTGACCCAGACGCTATCGCTGAAGCTGTACCCGAACCGCTTGTACCAGACGGCAGCAACACGGTGCTTTACGAATACATTCGAATGCCTGATAGTTCAGGATTCGGAGATTACACCGAATCAGGCATCGTCATCCCTTGCAAATTTGGCGATGAGAAGGTCAATTTTGTCGCTCAAATGTATCTGGATTGTGAACCACCAATCGCGGGCGGGAGAGAAATCTGGGGATTTCCCAAAAAGCATGCCAATGCCAAACTAATTGTGGTCAGCGACACGTTGACCGGTACGCTGGTTTACGCAGGGCAACAAGTATCAATGGGCACCATGGGCTACAAGCACAACGACTTGATGCTAGAACGACTTGATTCAGCGGTCACGGCACAGCAAGCTATGGTAGACAAAATGAGCAAGACTCATGTGAACCTCAAGCTAATTCCAAATGTCGACGGCAGTCTGGGCATTGCACAACTGGTGGCATTCAATCTCACTGATATCCAAGTAAAAGGCGCCTGGAGCGGACCAGCTCGATTACATCTGGTGCCACATGTAAATGCTCCCGTTGCAGATTTACCTGTTCGAAAGGTTCTTGGTGGCAGTCACTTCATAGCCGATTTGACACTTCCATACGGTCGAGTGTTATACGACTACCTGGCTCATCTAGGTCAAGATCAAATTACGACAAACAACAATACAGTACTGATGCAAGGGCGAAAGACCTCGCTGCCATTGTAATTTCGTCACGATTCTTACCTGTGGCTCGACCAGCAATTCCAGCACGAATTCCGTTACCTAATTCAGCTCGCTATTGAGAAGATTCGCTAAACGCTCTCCAGCAAGCTCCACGCGCTCCTTCGACAGTTCTTGCGCATGTCGCTTGTATCCGGCAGTAGTGCGAAACGGTCCATCTCCGTTTCTTATTGGACCAGTGTAGACACACTTTTGTGCGTATCGAAAACTTTCATCGATCCAAACTTTTTCATCCATTTTTGCTGTCAACTTTCGACTGGCACTATGAAGGTTTTTGACGGCTGCTGCAACGTTGTCCGGCACTCTTTCAGTACCAGGTAGACCATCCCAAAATGAATGCAAGTTGTCCGGACCACCGCGCTCGTTGAAAAGTTTTACTCGATTGCCTCCGGCATCACCTTCACGATCCTCCTGGCTAACACGCATCGCGCAATGCAGTGGCTGATGAACATCGCCAACTAGATGCATTAGCCATGTGAGATCATACGACTTCACATCGTCGCTGCAATCTGATGCAATTGCCTTCCGAAAAGTTTGTATCTGAGTTTGTGCATTAAACTTTTCGATTGCAGGCAGTGGAGTGCCGTCCGTAGTGAATGGCGTGTCGGTGAAGTGCCAATACTTATGCAATAAATGATCGGCATAGCCGATATTTTGACCAGCATCTGGCGAATCAGCTCGATGTCCGCCATTTGAACCATCAGATACGTAGGCCTTATCATTTTTGATCACATCAGGCCATGTTGCCGCCTGCTCAAAGATCAACATGTCTCTATCTTCTGCGTTCGTGCCGGAAGGAATGGCCGCATTCCACTTTTGATAGTAAGGATTTAGTTTAAGAAGGCTGAGAGCTCTCGCCTTCGTCTGTGGATTCAAGTGATTGTAGGCGACACATGCCACTTCCATATGTCCGAAGTCGAACCAGCTGTACGAAGGAAGTGCTGCTGTTGCCACCAAAATTGCACTGATTGAAATTGGCGCCAGCAGTTTATTTGTGATGAGACTTTGAACTGATTGAGTGATTCTGTTTTTGAACATGCCCCTTCAATGTGCTAAGCATACGGAGATACGATAGCTGTTGGAACCGCGGGTGGTGTAAAGACTGTCTTGTCATTTTTGGTATCAGGTTCATGGAGCATTACCGGTGAAACCTTAAAACTACCGATCTGCATGAGCCCAGAAGCACGAATTGCAAACAGGTTAGCTTCGCTCTCCTCGGTATATGCTCCTACAGGGTTACCTTCGCAGGTGACGATCCAAATATTTTTCAAAACAGATTCTCCAGACTTTCATCTCTTTGATTCTGTCGAACTCATTGCCTTTAAAGTTCCGGGTGCGGCCCCTATTCATGGCGCAGAGAGGTAAAACCCTGCTCACCATCGATAGATTATCTCTCTACTCTTCAATACAAGCAAGCATGAATATAGAGAAAGGGACGGCCATTAAGACCGTCCCTACAAGAAAAATCCGATGCTCGCACTAATTAGGCATGAGCAGGCATATTTTCGTACAGATGAGTAATTGCTTTTTGAGTGTTTTCCTGGGCCAGGAGAAGATCTGAAACGACAAACTGCGAGCTTGCGTCATCAGCATTTTTTGCAGCTCCCTTGTAGGTTTCGAGCCCCTGGTCCTCGCCTTCTTTCAACGCGCCAACTGCTGGTCCTTCGCCAAGAACTACAGCCCCACCGGCTACCAGTTTGGCGAAAGCTCCCCAGGCACCTGACTGAGTTGTAGGTGTTGCGCCAAGCGATGTCACCATCTGTGTCAACTTCTCAACGCGGTTAGCATGACAATTACGGCACTCAGCAAGAACCTTATTAGTAGCAGGCGTCGTGATTTTTTCAAGCGCCATATCATATGTCTCTACAGCTGATAGTTCGCCCTGTAACAGGCTATTCAATCTTTCCTCGGGCGTTCCCATAATTATCTTCTCCTTGATAATTGATGAACTAGAGAACCCAGTTGGTCATTCTCGTCGCTCAGTGTTGTTGTGTAGTAGGAGAGACTTCAACTCATGAAAGAAGTGCCCGATTAAACCAACAAATTAATCCGGAGGGTCCGAACGGTCCGACGAGTTTTTCGCAGCTCGACGCGCCGCCGCATCAAGCTGAGCTGTCATTTTTCTGGTGTAGTCAGCAATGCCCCTCAAAAACGTTTCTGGACAGAGCCTTTTAAAGAGCCAGAGAGATTGAATCAAAAGTGGTCTAACTGTATATACCCTACTGGCTTCTATTGCCCTAAATACTTCATTGACAGCCCATTCGGGAGTGAGATTTGATTTCGAGACTGCCACCACCGCCCGTGCCCTGACAGTAGCGGTGCCGATAGTACTGGTACCAATATTGGTTCGAATAAACGACGGCATAAAAACGGAAACGGTTATATTGAATTCTGTGAGTTCGTTATAGAGGCTTTCTGTAAGTGCCACCATGCCCGCTTTGCTTATATTATAAGGACTGGTTTGTGGTGGATGCGCGACAGCAGCAGCGCTGGCCAGATTCACTATATGACCAGACTTCTGAGCTTTCATGGATGGTATGAAAAGTTTGCACCCATAAATGGCTCCCATCAAATTTATATCCATGACCCGTTTCCATAGTTCCACGGAAAGATCTTCGAAATAGCCACCACATCCGATGCCGGCGTTATTAATGAGTAGGTCGATGCCACCAGCGCTGTTTAAAAATTCAGCAGCTGAGATACTGTACTGCTCAAAATCAGAAACATCAAACTTATATATATGAACGACTCCGCAAGCAGTGCTCAGTTCAGTAGCTGCCCGTGCCAGAGCATCACCATCAACATCTGTTAAGCCAAGGGTCCACCCATCTTTAGCGAGCGCTGTAGCGAACGCTAACCCTAACCCGCTAGCGGCGCCGGTTATAAAAGCTCTTTTCTTCGCGAAACGCCTCGCGAGTTTCTCATATTTCACTAAACCACCAAAAATAGTTTTCGCAAGGTCCTAAACAGCAAATTATGGCATGACTGGCAAACATAAACTCTCTGGAAAATCAGCCTCTGCAAGCATCAAGAAGAATTCAACTCATTTTTACAATTTCGTAGCGTAATTCCCACATTGCTGAGCCACATGTTCAGTTGTTTACTGCTACCAGAAACAAACGATCTTTATATGGATTCCCAAGTATTTCGCAGACCTATACTTCCAGCGAGGTGGTAAAAATGGGACACGTCGAGCAACATGCCGCACAACAGAAGCCGGTAGCCGAACACCCACAAGAAGCTCCGCACCCTCAGCCGCAGCCACAACCTTCAGCCTTCCAACGAGAACTTCAGGAGCAACCACGAAGAGTTGCAGCACCGGCTGCAGTTAGCCGTCCGGTTTCGGAATATCCTGCCAGCGTTCCTGCCGCGCCACAAGA
>Ga0182030_10019862_pt1 | contig 12738 bp, 6 predicted proteins | sample 812S3MmetaG_FD_121299 | JGI IMG/M metagenome (GOLD analysis project Ga0182030, IMG submission 121299) | Permafrost microbial communities from Stordalen Mire, Sweden - 812S3M metaG (Illumina Assembly) | ecosystem: Environmental > Terrestrial > Soil > Wetlands > Permafrost | place: Sweden... | reverse complement strand
GCGCCGGATCCACCAGAGCACCACACGGTCGAACGTACACACCGCGCCCAGGTCGACATCCACCCACTCGTCGCCCTTGCCCGCGCTCATCCAAGAGCTCGAGAAGTTACTCGGACCCGCCACCCGCACCGGTTTCCCATTGCGCAGGAAATTGACCTCGTTCACCCGGAACTGCTTGGCTCGCGGATCGCTCAGAGCGATGCGCAAAAAGCGATTATGCGACGCCGCGGCAAACTTCACCGACGGATGGATCTCGCCCGTTGGACGCGACATGCCTCCGATGTGCCCCAACTCCGTCCAGGTCTTCCCGTCGTCGGAGCCGGACACCACCATCGCCCAAATCTCCGGCTCCGGATTGCCCTTCACCAAGCCATCGAGATCGATGCGGTCGATTTCAAAAGGCGCAGCGCCACCCTCAAGCTCGAATTGCACCCACACATCCTTGCCGTTCAGGTCGACGCCGGTGGTCCAATTGCCGTCCAACAAATACTCCCGCTCATTCTTGGGAAGTACGCCGACGTTACTGTTCGACGCCGCGATCCAGCGCGGCAGCGCCGTCTCTTTGATGCCATCGGTAATCAACTGCGCGGTCAGATTGTAGTCGTAACTCGAGGATTGGTACGCCGGCCGGTGCAGGGCCAGATTCCGATAAGTAGTGTTATCGATGCGCATCGACGGCGCGAAATTCTCTTTAGGGTCCCCCGGGTAAACTCCGATTCCGAGAGTGTAATTCTGCGCCTGCAAGGCGAGGGCCCCAAGCACAACCAGACAGATTGACGTAGCGCCGGCACTCATCCGACGTGGGGCAGGCTTCAGCCGTCCCCAGAGGGGCCCCCGGGCTTCAGCCCGACCCATACACCCGACGGATCTTACTCGAAAATGACGGGCGAAGATACACCCGAAAAATTCGTCAGACATCGAAGAAGCCGGCTTGAAAGCCGGCTGCAGACTGAAGTCTGCCCCACGAAAAAGACCAAAGCCCATCAGTCCGAACAATGTCATTAAACTCCCTTCCGATCCAGCTGGCTCAGCGCGTAGGCATACGCCCCGATCGCCGTCGCCTCGCTGGTGCCCAGCCGCGAAATGCCGACACCGACCCGCGGCATCGCGTCGAAGCGCACGTGCCGCCCACTGCCCGGCACCGTCAGTTCCTTCGCCTCACCCTTCAGAAACACCGCCAGCTCGTCCGCATCTTCCAAATCGAACGCCTGCGGAATCAGCCGGCGGAACTTCTCTCCATTGGGCGCCGTGTAGCTGCCATTCATCTCCGCGACAATCGCCGGCAGGAACTGGCGATGCGCGCCCGCGATCCCCCCGCCGATCGCCACCAGTCCGTCGAGCAGCGTAGTCGCTTCCGAGATCGCGTCGCCCGTCACTTCGCCGAGCAGACGGAACGCCTCGCGCGCCGCCTCGCGATTGCCCTCCGCGGTTCCTTCCGCGATGGCGAAAATATCCTTAGGCTGCGGCGACTGCTCGAGCGTCAAACCCGTGGCCGCCGCATACGCCCGCCGCACCGCGCGGATCGACGCGCCTTCTTCCGCATTGCGATCGCGCTCCAGCTTATGGCGAAGCAGCCAGACCTCACCCGCCGCCGAGTTGTCGCCGATAATCAGGTGTCCGTCGCGCACCAGGCCGCCGCCAAATCCCGTACCGAGCGTGATCCCCAACAAATTGCGATACCGCTTGGGACTCCCCGCCTTCTCCAGCAGTCCGTTGACGTACGGCAGGAAGCCCGCCGTCGCCTCGCCGTAAGCGAACAGGTCGCCGTCGTTATTGATAAATGTCGGTAGCCCGAACGTGTCTTCGAGGATCGCCGTCAAAGGCACGTCGCGATACGCCGGCAAATTTCCCGGCCGGATCACGATGCCGCTGAAGTAATCGCACGGCCCCGGGAACGCGAAGCTGATCGCGGCAGGAGCCTCGGCGAGCAACTCCTTCACGCGCCGGAAGCCTTCCTTGATGCTGCCCAGCGATCGCTCCAAATTGTCGGCATTCGCCGGCAGCACGAATGGCTCCACGACACTCTTATTGGCCCGCATCGCCGAAAATACGAAATTCGTCCCGCCGGCATCGAGCGTCATGACGGCGCGCGGATCGTTAACGGCGCTCATTTCGCCACCTCCGCGCGCGGAGTCGCATTCAGGAACGCGGTCCACGTGATGTAAGCGATGGCCGCCATCGGCACCAGGAAGCCGATCAGCACCGAACTGTTGTCGGACACCAATCCCATCAGCGGCGGCAAGATGGCCCCGCCCACAATCGCCGTCACCATCAGGCCCGAGAGCTCATTGGTATATTGCGGCAGCGATTCCACGGTCAGCGAAAACGCCAGCGGGAAAATATTCGCGAATCCCAAACCCGCCACGAAGAAACTCGCCACCGCCACGCTCTTATCCGGCACGAACAGCCCCGCCAGCGCGAGTATCGACACAAACGACGTTACGATAAAAAACTTCCGCGCCGACATCCAGCTCAAAATCACGCTGCCCGAGAATCGCCCGATGGTCAGCGCCAGAAAAAACAGCCCGGTGCCCAACAATCCCGAGCTATTCACGTCCACGTTGTAGGCTTGTTTCAAGAAGAGCGGAATCCCCGAACTGACGCTCACCTCCGCGCCCACATACAGGAAAATCGCCATCACCATCGCGAACACATAGCCGTTTCCCAACAGCTTCACGCATGACCCAAGTGTCGCCGGCCGATCTTTGCTGCGCTTCTCCTCCACCTTCAGCCCGCTCACCGCCAGCAGCGTAATTAAAATCGCCACCGCGTAGATCGGGAAGATCACTTTCCAGCTCGCGCCGAACCATCGCGCCGCCACCACCGGAATCACCGGGCCCGAGAGCGACCCGATCGCCTTCACAAATTGCGCCAGCGACAAATTCCGCGAGTACATTCCTTCCTCAGACACGTCGCGCATGAACGGATTGCCGGCCACCTGCAGAATCGCCGCGCCCGCCCCCATCAGCAGAATCGTAATCAGGAATCCGGCGAACGACGTCACCGCGAACGTGGCATTGAGCAGTCCCACCAGCGCCACCGCCAGCCCCATCAGCAGCACAAACTTTTTGCCGCGCTTGTCCTGCAGCAACCCCACCGGGATAGACAACAGCCCGAACATGCTAAAACCCACAAATGGGATCAGCGATGCCACCGCGTTGCTGAGTTGAAATTCATTCTTCGCCAAACTGACGAACGGCCCCACCGCGTCGCCAAACCCCATCGCCATAAAGGCCAGGAATACCGGCAGCGTACGTAGCTTCATGTTGTCCTTTCGACCAAATGTGTCCGTAACCCTGAAATAGTAACGCATGGCAACCTCCGGTTCTCCCTTGCGCTGAAAAGTGCTACGCATTAGCATCCTGATTGGAACCGATTCGCGTTGAGACCATCCCAATGAGATCTGTAATCCTTTTGTCGTTGTCAGCCGCCATGGCGATAAACGCTCAGCAGTACACCAAAGGGGTCGGCGTCTATCCCGGCGACCCGAAGCAGGATTTCGCACCGGCGCTCGTGCCCGGCGATTCCCAGGCCGTCCGCAATCTGGCCCTCCGCCGCCCGGCCTACCAGTCGAGCGCCTACGATTACAACCTCACGGCTCAACTCGTCACCGACGGCATCAAGGAAACCAAGCCCCCGCGCTGGATCGTCGTCACCACCAGCGACCGCGGCGTGCTCCCCAAGCAGGAGCGCGAGCATCCCGTGGACCACAACACCACCACCCGCGTCACCGTCAATGGTCCCACCCGCTGGATCCAGTTGGAACTCGCCGGCGGCGACACCCCGCTCGAAGTCGATCGCGTCGAGATCCTGGGCGGCGGCGGATTCGGCCGCGGCGCTCAAGCTCCCGATGCCGTCACGGCCTACGTCGTCTCCGGATCGGACGACGGCCAAACCTGGCAGGAACTCGCCCGCTACACTCCACCGCCGCCACCCCCAGCCCCGCCGGCTCCGCCCGGCGCCGCGCGCGGCGGTTTCAACTTCACCCCTCCGCCGCCCATCCCGATCCACTTCGCCGCGGCATCTCACGCCCGCTTCCTCCGCATCGCCCAGGAAGGCACTGCCACCTCCTGGAGCATTGGCGACCTGGCATTCTACGACCATGACGTTCGTGTCGAGGTGGGCGGACCTTACAATTTCTCCAGCACCTGGAAGAGCGCCGGTAGCGGCGAAGAGTGGGTCTACGTCGACCTGGGAGCGGTGAGCACCTTCGACCGCGTCGTTCTCGATTGGATCGAGCGCGCATCGCAAGGATCGCTCCAAGTCTCCACCGACGCCCAGACCTGGAAGACCGTGCAAGCTCTGCCCTCCACCGGCGCAGTCGACGATCTGAAACTCTCCCCGGCAGCCACCGCGCGTTACGTGCGCGTGCTGATGACCAAGCCTGCCATGCCCGGCGGCTACGTCCTGAGCGAACTCGAAGTGTATGGCAAGGGCGGCATTGCCCCGAGGGCCCACGCCGCGGCAGTCGCCGACGCCTCTGGCACGCTGGCACTCTCCGGCGGCGCATGGCGCATCGAGCGCGATTCCCAAGTGACGGCCAACGGCGACGCGCTCTCCAAGCCGGGCTTCGACGATAAGACATGGCTCATCGCCACCGTACCGGCCACCGTCGTCTCCAGCTATTGGAATGCCGGCGCGCTCCCCGACCCCAATTTCGGCGCCAACCAACTGGCCATCTCCGACAGCTATTTCTACGCCGATTTCTGGTACCGCAATGAGTTCGTCGCGCCTCCCGTTGCCGCCGGCCGCAAGGTCTGGCTCAACTTCCGCGGCATCAATTGGAAGGCCGACGTCTATCTCAATGGCGAATCGCTGGGCCGCATCGATGGTGGCTTCATGCGCGGCCAGTTCGACGTCACTGCCATCGTCAAACCGGGCGTGAAGAACGCCATCGCCGTGCGCATCCACAAGAACGCCACGCCCGGCAGCATCAAAGAAAAAACCTGGGAAAGCCCCGACGCCAATGGCGGAGCGCTGGGCGCCGACAACCCTACCTATCACGCTACCGCCGGTTGGGACTGGATCCCTTCCGTGCGCGGCCGCGATATCGGCATCTGGAGCGACATCTACCTCGACCAATCTGGCGATGTCACTATCGAGAACCCCTACGTCTCCACCGTTCTGCCGCTGCCCCCTTCGACTTTGCAGGATGTCAGCCGCGCCGAAGTCACCATCGAAGCGACCCTGCGCAACCACTCCACCGCATCCGTCAGCGGCACCCTGCATGCCCACTTCGGCGACCAGTCTTTCGACGTCCCCGTCACCATCGACGCGTCCGGCGAGCAGACCGCCCGCCACACCATCACCCTGCAAAATCCCAAGCTGTGGTGGCCCGTGGGCTATGGCGATCCCTATCTGTACAAGGTCGATCTCAGCTTCGAGACGGCCGGCAAGAGAATATCGGATACCAAGCATTTCGAGGCCGGCGTCCGCCAGATGACCTACACGGAGGAGCCCGCACCGGGCGGCGCGCAAGCCAACGGCGGACCGTTCGGCGGCCCCAACGCGCTCCGCATCTTCATCAACGGACGCCGCTTCATCGGACGCGGCGGCAATTGGGGATTCCCCGAGGTGCTGCTGCGCTATCGCCAGCGCGAGTATGACACCGCCGTGAAGCTGCACCGCGACATGAATTTCACCATGATCCGCAATTGGGTGGGGCAGACGGGCGACGACGAATTCTTCGATGCCTGCGACAAGTACGGCGTCATGGTGTGGCAGGATTTCTGGCTGGCAAACCCCGTCGACGGCCCCAACCCCGACGATCCCGCCCTCTTCCTCGCCAACGCCAAGGATTTCATCCTGCGCCTGCGCAACCATCCTTCCATCGCCATCTGGGTGGGACGCAATGAGGGCGATCCGCCGCCCACCATCGAAACCGGACTCGAAAACCTCGTCGCCACGCTCCATCCGGGCATGAAATACATCCCCAACTCCGCCAATCGCGGCGTCAGCGGCGGCGGCCCCTACCGCATCGTGCCGCCCAAATTTTACTTCCAGAATCGTGCCACCACTAAGCTCCACAGCGAGCTCGGCATGCCCAACGTCATGACTCTCGATAGCATCCGGCAGACCATGTCCGAAGCCGATCGATGGCCCATGGGCAACGTATGGGGCATGCACGATTTCACCCGCACCGGCGCCCAGGGCGGCAGCACGTGGCTCGACATGATCGAGCGCAACTACGGCGGCGCCAAGAACGTCGAGGAGTTCGCCGAGCTCTCGCAGTTCATCAATTACGACGGCTATCGCGCCATCTTTGAGGCGCAAAGTAAGAATCGCATGGGCGTCCTGCTCTGGATGAGCCACCCCTGCTGGCCGTCGTTCGTCTGGGACACCTACGATTATTTCTTCGACGTCAGCGCCGGTTACTTCGGCAGCAAGAAAGGCTCCGAGCCTTTGCACGTGCAGTGGAATCCGCTCACTGAATCGGTGGAAGTGGTGAACTATAGCGCCGGCAACGTGACCGGTCTCACCGCCAGCGTCGAGGTGCTCAATATGGACGGCGCGAAGAAATGGGAGAAGAGCGCCACGCTCGATAGCAAAGAGGACAGCGTGGAGGCGCCCATCAAAATCGAATATCCCGCCGGCCTCACGCCCGTTCACTTCATTCGCCTCAAGCTGACTCGCGGAGCCGCCGTGCTGTCCGACAATTTCTACCTTCGCGGCCTGCAGGAAAATCCGCAGCTGTCCGCGGCAGGCCAGGCCGGCCCCGGTAGTCCCGCGCCGGCAACCGGCTCGATTGGGTACGATCTCAGGGCCATCCGCACCATGCCCAAAGTCAAAGTGGAAGCCGCCACCCAAGTGACGCGCGAGGGCAGCCGTTGGATCCTCACCACCGAACTCCACAACGTCGAGACCGCGCCCGCCCTCATGCTTCGCGTGAAAGCAGTCCGCGAGAAATCGGGCGACCGCATTCTCCCGGCGCTCTATAGCGACAACTACCTCGCCCTCATGCCGGGCGAGAAACGCACCGTCAAGACTGAACTGGAGGACGCCGACACCCGCGGTGAGCGGCCCCGTATCGCAGTCGAGGGCTTCAATCTGAAGTAGTGGCTGATTCCGTCTGCGTCTGTGGCCCATAGGACTCTTTCGCAGGGCTTTTTGGCCGCCGATGAACGCAGATGAACGCCGATGAGGAAATTCCCGTTTTATTTTATCGGCGTTCATCTGCGTTCATCGGCGGCTAATTTTTTTTCATCTCTTTTGCGAGCCGCGACGATGCGCCCCCAAAGAAACCCGCCGAGCCACAGCCAAAGGCCAACATCCCAAAGCTGACCGCTGACAGCCGATAGCTGATAGCTGACATGATTGCTTGCCTCTTCGCCGCGCTGTGCCTCACCGCGGACACCGGACCGTGCAACCGTGATTTAATAGAACCGTTAATATGAAGACCAGATCCGTTGCTCTGTTGTGCCTCGTCGCCGCCGCAGCCGTGCCGGCCTTCCTTGCAGCCCCTCCTGCGGACGCTCCCCCGCGGAAGTTCTCTTCCTTCGACCCGCAAGTCAAGCCGCTGCTCGCCCAAATGACGCTCGACGAAAAGATCGGGCAGATGACCCAGCCCGACCAGGCGTTCATCAAAGACCTCTCCGACATCGAGACTCTTGCCCTCGGGTCTGTCCTCAGCGGCGGCAGCTCCGACCCCAAAGAGGGCAACAGCCTCAAAGCCTGGAGCGACCTCTACGACCGCATTCAGCAGCACACCCAGAAAAGCCGCCTCAAAATTCCCCTCCTCTACGGCATCGATTCCGTGCACGGCAACAGCAACCTCTTGGACGCCGTCATCTTCCCGCACAACATCGGTCTGGGCTGCACGCGCAACCCCGCGCTCATTGAAAAAGTGGCCCGCATCACCGCCGTGGAGACCCGCTCCACCGGAATCCAATGGGCCTTCTCACCCTGCGTCACCGTCCCGCAGGACGCTCGCTGGGGCCGCACCTATGAGGGCTATTCCGAAGATCCGCAACTGGTCGCGCAACTCGGCGAAGCTGCCGTTCGCGGCCTCCAGGGCACCGACCCGAGCAATCCGCTCGCGGTCCTTGCCTGCGCCAAGCACTACCTCGGCGATGGCGGCACGGCCTTCGGCTCCGTCAAACAGAAAGGTGTTCCCGGCAACGACCAGGGCGATACGCAGGTCGACGAGGCGACCCTCCGCCGCATCCATCTGCAGGGCTACATCACCACCATCAAGGCTGGCGTCGGCACCATCATGCCCTCTTATAGCAGTTGGAACGGCGTCAAAATGTCGGCCAATAAGTACCTGCTTACCGACGTCCTCAAGGGCGAACTCGGCTTCGAAGGCTTCCTGATTTCCGACTACCATGCCGTCGATCAGATCGACAAGGATTACAAGAAATCCGTCGGCATCACCATTAATTCCGGCATGGACATGGTCATGGAACCCGATAAGTACAAGCTCTACATCCAGGACCTGAAGGAACTCGTGAACGAGGGCGTCGTTCCCATGTCGCGCATCGACGATGCCGTCACCCGCATCCTGCGCGTCAAGTTCGCCGTGGGCCTGATGGACCCCAACCGCTCGCAGCTCGCCGACCGCAGCCTCGCCAAATCGTTCGGCTCGCCCGAACATCGCGCCGTCGGCCGCGATGCCGTCCGCCAGTCGCTTGTCGTTCTGAAAAATCAGAACCACGTGCTGCCGCTTTCCAAGTCCGCCGTCCGCATCGCCGTCGCCGGCAAGAATGGCGACGATATCGGCAATCAGTGCGGCGGCTGGACCATCGACTGGCAGGGCCGCGGCGGTAACGTGACCACCGGTGGCACTACCGTACTCGCCGCCATCAAGAAGGCCGCCCCCAATGCGCAGGTGACCTTCTCCGCCGACGCCAAGAACGCTGCCGGAGCCACCGTGGGAGTCGTTGTGATCGGCGAGAAACCGTACGCCGAAGGTTCCGGCGATCGCACAGACCTCAGCCTCGCGCCCGAAGACGTCACCGCCATCGATAACATGAAGGCCGCCGGCATTCCCTTCGTGGTGATCCTCTTCTCCGGCCGCCCCATGATTCTCGGCGATTCGCTCGACAAAGCCGACGCCTTCATCGCCGCATGGCTCCCCGGCACCGAGGGCGATGGCATCGCCGACATCCTCTTCGGCGACTACAAACCGACCGGTAAGTTGTCCTTCGCGTGGCCCCGCTCCATGGACCAATACCCCCACGCCAAAGACGCCAGCCCGCTCTTCCCCTACGGCTACGGCCTGACTTACTAACTGAATCTATCACTGTCGCGGCGTCGTTACTGAGCCGCGACCGAAGGGAGCGGTCAACTTATGCGCTATCTCACTTCATCCCTACTCCTGGCGGCCCTAGCGGCCGCCAACCTCTCCGCCCAGCCCATCCAATATATCGAGTCCCGCAAACTCTTCCTCCTCACCACGACCGCCAGCTCCTACGCCATGGGCGTCGACTCTAACGGCGAGCTCCAGCACCTCTATTGGGGCGCCCCTCTCTGGCGTGCCGACGACGTGCCTGCCGCCGCACCGCGCCGCGAGCTCTCCTCCTTCGACCCGCCCGCCATGCTCGAGCGCGAAGAGTTCCCCGCCTGGGGTGGCACCCGCTACTATGAGCCCGCCCTCAAGCTCACCCGCGCCGATGGCAACCGCGACGTCGTCCTCCACTACGCTTCGCACACCCTCCGCGACAACACTCTCGACATCACCCTCAAAGATATCCGCGACGACATACAGGCCGTCCTCCACTACCGCGTCTATCCCGACCACGGCATCATCGAGCGTAGCGCCACCATCGTCAACAAAACCGCCAAGCCTCTGAACATCGAGAGCGCGCAATCCGCCACCTTCAACCTGCCCGCCGGCGAAGGCTACCAGCTCACCTATCTCACCGGCCGCTGGGCCGCCGAGACACAGGTCAACCATGAGGCCATCCACCAGGGCATGAAGGTGCTCGAAAGCCGCAAGGGCCACACCAGCCACAACATTAATCCCTGGTTCGCCATCGACGCGGGCAACGCCTCCGAAGAGCACGGCGGCGTCTGGTTCGGCGCCCTCGCCTGGAGCGGCAACTGGCGCATCACCGTCGAGCAGACGCCCTACCAGCAGGTCCGCGTCACCGGCGGCCTCAACACTTTCGATTTCGCCTATCCCCTCAAGCCCGGTGAATCTCTCGACACGCCCGCCTTCTACGCCGGCTATTCCGCCAACGGCTTCGGCGCCGCCTCGCGCCTGCTCCATCGCTTCGAGCGCGAGCAGATCGCGCCCGGCGGCCTCACCTCGCGCGTTCGCCCCGTCCTCTACAATTCCTGGGAAGCGACCACCTTTAACGTTAACGAAGCCGGCCAGAAGCAACTCGCCGATACCACCGCGAAGCTCGGCGTCGAGCTCTTCGTCATGGACGACGGCTGGTTCGGCAAGCGCAATAACGACCGCGCCGGCCTCGGCGACTGGACCGTCAATCCGCAGAAATTTCCGCAGGGCCTGAAGGGCCTGATCGACCACGTCAACTCCCTCGGCATGGATTTCGGACTCTGGGTCGAGCCCGAAATGGTCAACCCCGATAGCGACCTCTATCGCGCCCACCCCGACTGGGTCATCCACTTCCCGGACCGCCCGCGCTCCGAGCTTCGCAACCAGATGGTCCTCAATCTCGCCCGCCCCGACGTCAAGGAGTACATCTTCAACTTCCTTGACAAGCTCGCCACTGAGAACAACGTCAAGTATTTCAAGTGGGACATGAACCGTCCGCTCTCCGAGCCCGGCTGGGAAGACCAACCCGTCGCCGATCAGCGCAAGCTCTGGGTCGACTACGTTCGCAACCTCTACGACATCCTCGACCGTCTCCGCGCCAAGCACCCCAAGCTCGAAATCGAGTCCTGCTCCGGCGGCGGCGGACGCGTCGACCTCGCCATCCTCCGCCGCGTCGAAGAAGTCTGGGCCTCCGACAACACCGAGGCCTTCGACCGCCTCCGCATTCAGGAAGGTTTCACCCAAGCCTACGCCCCCAAGTTCATGTCCGCCTGGGTCACCGACGTCCCCAACATGAACCAACGCTCCACGCCCCTGCAATACCGCTTCCTGGTGGCGATGCAGGGAGCCCTCGGCATCGGCGCCAACCTGAATAAGTTCTCCACCGAAGATACCGCAACCGCGACTAAGATGGTCGCCACTTACAAACGCATTCGCAACACCGTGCAATTAGGCGATCTCTACCGTCTCGCCTCCCCCCGCACCAACGATGTCACCGCCAACCAGTACGTCGCTGCCGACGGCCATCAGTCCGTCCTCTTCGTCTTCCGCCACTCGCAGGAATACAACACTGCCCCGCCAACCGTCCACCTCCAAGGCCTCGACCCCAAAGCCCTCTATCGCCTGGAGTCCATCGACAATAAACTGGTCGAACGGCAACCCCAACTGAGCGGCGCCTATCTCATGCAAGCCGGCCTGAATGTCACGCTAAGAGGCGATTTCGACAGCACGGCCGTGATTCTGGAAAGGGTGCAATAAGTCGTATCCAACCGTTGCTCTTACAGAGCCGCGACCAAAGGGAGCGGTCCGCATTTAGCTGATAGCTGACACCTGACAGCTGATAGCCGCTTCCTGCTATACTTCCCCTCGAACGCCTTTGACAGCCATCCGCTAATTCCGCCCCGCGGCCCGCACCCGACAGCCTACGTGTGTCTTCTCAAAGGAACTCAAATGCCAACCTGGCAGTCTAACTTTTTCCGCGGCGTCGCGCTCGATTTCTGGCGCCTCGCCATGACCCCTGAAATCACCAAAACCGAAGTCGAATTCCTCGCGCGAGCCCTCCACATCGCCCCCGGCGGGCGCCTCCTCGATGTCCCCTGCGGCAACGGCCGACACGCCATCGAGCTCGCCAGACGCGGATGCCACGTCACCGGCATCGACCTCGCCGCCGAGTACATCGATGAAGCCCGACGCTCCGAAGTCGACGCCGAATGGATCCTCGGCGACATGTGCGACCTCCCCTGGTCCGCCGAATTCGATGGCGCCTATTGCATGGGCAACAGCTTCTGTTATCTCGACGCCGATGCCGCACCGAAGTTCCTCCAAGCCATCGCCCGCTGCCTCAAACCCGGCGGCCGATTCGCCCTCGCCACCGGCATGGCCGCCGAGTCCATTCTCCCTACGCTCCAGCCCAAGCGCTGGCACCGCACCGGCGACATCCTCACCCTCAGCGAGGCCCGCTACCACCCCGCCGAAGGCCGTCTCGACATCGACTACACTTTCATCCGTAACGGCGAAGTCGATACCCGCCCCACCTCCAGCTACTGCTTCACCGTCGCAGAACTCCGCCGCATGCACGCCGCCGCCGGGCTCGACACCATCGAGCTCAGCGCCTGGGGCGCCGACGGTCCATACCGCCTCGCCTCCCCCGGCCTCCTGATGGTCAGCCAGAAGCGCGTGATATAACCGCGCCGCAGAGTTCCGCCGCCAGCGGCTAACTGCCCCAAAGCCTGGAGACGCCAGCTGACAGCTGATAGCCGATAGCTGACAGCTGCGACCGAAGGGAGCCCAGCGGCTAACTGCCCCGAAGCCTGGAGACGCCAGCTAACAGCCAATAGCTAACAGCTGACAGCTGCGACCGAAGGGAGCCCAGCGGCTAACTGCCCCAAAGCCTGGAGACGCCAGCTGACAGCTGATAGCCGATAGCTGACAGCTGCGACCGAAGGGAGCCCAGCGGCTAACCGCCCCAAAGCCTGGAGACGCCAGCTGACAGCTGATAGCCGATAGCTGACAGCTGC
>Ga0182030_10019861_pt1 | contig 12738 bp, 14 predicted proteins | sample 812S3MmetaG_FD_121299 | JGI IMG/M metagenome (GOLD analysis project Ga0182030, IMG submission 121299) | Permafrost microbial communities from Stordalen Mire, Sweden - 812S3M metaG (Illumina Assembly) | ecosystem: Environmental > Terrestrial > Soil > Wetlands > Permafrost | place: Sweden... | reverse complement strand
TAGCGGACTAAGTTGTTGGTTTAAATTAATTTACCGTCTTCTTTTTTCTGTTATAAAAAAAATGTTTTTTTAGAGCGTCACTTGCGTCACTTGCGTCACTTTACCCCTCTTATGCTAGCGGACTAAGTTGTTGGTTTAAATTAATTTACCGTCTTCTTTTTTCTATTAAAAAAAAAATGTTTTTTTAGAGCGTCACTTGCGTCACTTTACCCCTCTTATGCTAGCGGACTAAGTTGTTGGTTTAAATTAATTTACCGTCTTCTTTTTTCTGTTATAAAAAAAATGTTTTTTTAGAGCGTCACTTTTTTGTCGTTTAGCATCAACTGTAACAATAAAAGTGACGCAAGTGACGCAAGTGACGTTCTAAAAAAACATTTTTTTTTCAGTAACCCTTTATTGTGCAAATTTTGATTCAGCAAACACAACTACCCCCGTGTTTCTTTTAATAGATACAAACCCTATGTTTTTTAACCTATTCCTAAAATTACGTTTCTTTACAGGTATACATCCTTCGCTTATACAAAAATCTTTATAAAAATTATAAAGAATGGATAGCAATACGGTTTGATTAGAATTTGCAATGTATTCAAATTCATGAATAAACAGCTTTACACTATCTGATTCTATTTCATATTGTTTTCGTGCTTTCTCAACAGCTTCGCAATAAGTAAACTGTCTTTGTTCTAACAATCTGCGTAAACCATTTAACATTAAATTTAAAATGCCAGATAATTCAGAAGCAATGATCTTTTTAGCTAAATCTTTATCTTGATCGGCTTCAGGAATAGTTATATCAAAAGCTATAATTAAAAATCTTCTAAAAAAGGCAATAGTATTTTCTACATCTTTAGGTAACTCATTGCAGTTAAATATGAGTTTGGCATAATTTGTTACAGTAAATGGCCTTCCATATGGGAGGCGTGCCTCTACTGGCTCACCGCTGACAATCTGTTTAAAAGTAGAAGCTTCCAGTTTACCGTTTATTTCACTAGCGTAGTTTACCAATTTATTACTTATCATGGCTCGATAGTAACCGTTTTCGTTTGTCAGGCTTTGAAGAGAATAACCAGACACATTTTGTTCTCCTAGCAATGCCATTAGTATTTCATAAAAAACAGATTTTCCATTAGCACCACTTCCATGTAACAACAAAGTTTTTTCTAGTTTTAATGTTTTATTACTAATAAATATGTATCCTGCATATTCTAATAAAACTTTTTGTTTATCTGGATCTGGTAAAACTTTATTTAAATATTGTTCAAACAACGGAGCAATGGCTTTGGGATCATAGTCGAAGGATAATTGATATGTTAAAAAATCAGCTCGATCATGCGGTTTTAGCGTAGCTCCTTGTGAAGTAATAATAAGAGTTCCGTTTTGAAGGTTAATAAAAACAGTATCGTTGAGAGGCTTGGGTGTGGGAAGATTAGCTGAAACTATAAATTGTTTAAATAATTGATCTATAAAATTATAATGTTTGGCTAAATATGGATCAACCCCCATAATTTCCGCTGCTGTGCCAAGAAATGTTTTTAGTTCCTCTTCATCAATCAAATCCCAATACGCTTTATTATAAGCGTATATAAAATCGTTTTTACGACATAAGTCCCAGTTACGTTCCTTGGTTAATTCTAAAATTTTATTTATAACAATTATAAGATAATGTGCTGTTCTTAAGTTTTCTTTGGGTTCTAGATTTGCTTCGTCTCTAAAGTCTATTTTTTCTATCTCATAAATTTTATAAATCGTTGCTAATAATTCTTTAAGCATTGCTGAGTGTTTTATCGTACTATTAATTTTTAATGTTTTCTCTAGTTCTTCTGATGAAAAGATCCCAGTATGATTTAAAATGGTTTCTATATATCCCAAAGATCTATTGTACTTTTCAGCCAATCTAGCTTTTATTTCACTAGTTAAATCATTAATTTTAAGTTCTTTGATTTTTTTTATATCGGTAGCTATTGTCGTCTCTGTTATAAGAGGTACAGTTTTTTCTTGTATGATTTCATTGTTGATTTGATCTTGTTCTTTATTTGTTGGTATTGATATTATATTATTAACTAAATTGCCATTAGTAGATGTGTTTTCATTTAAAATTATTTCAGCGTTTATATTGTTTCTATTCATGTTGGGTTTCCTATATTATTAATTAATTTTTTACTTAATTGCCTTCGTGTTTCATATATACTGTTTGTTTCTATATAAGTTATTGAAATCAGTATCTTTGAATTCTTTGAAAATTTCGGATAAGAGAAAGCCATCAATATAACGCCATGTTATAAATAAGGCTGCGTTTTTTAATTCTTCAACAATTTGAACTAAAACTAGCTTGAATGTTTTTAAGCTTTTAAAACCAAATAAAAACTTGAATTTATTGTTAAAATTGCTATTATGAGCCATAAGAGTGTTTCCTTAATGCTATATTTCCTTTTGGACGATGGTAAATAGCATATAGTTAAATTATATTAAAGCTGTGCCAGGTATTTAATCTTTATTTACTTGGCACAAGTTTTATTCTCCTTTAAATTGTTTCTCAAATTATATAAATGTTTTTAGTTTTTGATTTCTTCAATTAAAGTTAATAACCTATTAATTATTTTATATTGTTTCTTCGTAATGTTCATTTTTAGTCTTTACCTTTATAAAATTATAAAAATAGTATAACTAAATTTTAATTTTTTACCATATTCTTTTTTTATAACACAAAGACGTGTATAGATATGCAAGGAAGCGTAAGGACGTGTAAGGAAATGCAAGAGCCAATAATTTTTATTGTTTTTTAGCAGTAACAAGAGTAAGAAAAACTAACCATCTAAATCCATTTAAAAATTTACTTGAAGGTTTTATGCATAAAGACTTGAATGTTTTGTATTTCTAAAATAAAATACATTTGTTTTAATTTTTTGAAATACTTTTATTTAGATGTTAATATGAAAACTATAGCAATTATTAATCAAAAGGGTGGGGTTGGTAAATCGACGATATCTACTAATCTAGCCTATGGTTTAGCTATGAAAGGAAAGAAAACTCTTTTAATAGACCTAGATCCTCAAGCTCACTCCAGCATTATATTCGGAAACGAAGAACCAACCAACTTAATTAACAGTATATTTTTAGATAAGGATAAAAATATACTAACAACTATTTTTGAAGCAAAGGTTGATAATGACAAAATAGATAATCTATATATTATATCTTCCAATATAAAGCTAGCTGTTATAGCTGAACAGGTTAGTTCTAGGGTACATAAAGAAAAAATATTGGCTAATCATTTAAAAAAAATTGATAAATCTTTTGAATTTATAATTATAGACTGTCCACCAACTTTAGGAGTTTTGGCAATAAATGGTATTTTTGCTGCCACTAAAATTATTATACCAACTACGTATAGTAGGTATGCTTTAGATGGTATTGCCGACTTATTCGATATAATTAAAGAGGTTAAAGAAACTTCTTTTTTCGAATATTTAATTATAAGAAATGCTTATGATTCTAGAAATAAGCAAACTAATTCTTTTATTGAAAATGAGCTTGAGCCATTTGAAAACAATACCGCAAAAACTATTATTAGAAGAAGCGAATCAATAAACAAAGCTCAAATTGAAGGGAAGCCCATTTTTGTTTTTGACAAAAATGGTAATGGCTCTGAAGATTTTAAAAAGTTAACTACTGAAATTTTAACCATGTCAGTATCAAAAGACAAAACTATAAAGGCTAAGGAAATTGTTTATGACTAAAAAAATCAACCTTAAAGCAACCACTAAGCTTTCTAAATTTGCTGAAAACAAAAGTAGCGTGAACGATAAGGAAGCAATAGGAATAATTACTACAAAAAAAACCAAGCAATATCCAAAAGCCTTTAGATTTACCCAGGATGATTTGGAAAATTTAAGAAAAATTACAAAGGAAGCTAACCTAGCAAGTCGTCGGCATATGGGTGAAACTAAAGTTATTCAAGCTTTGTTATTGCTAGGAACCAAAATGCCAGCCAAAACTATTGTAAGAGCTTTTAGAAAGGTCTGGTAAATTGTATTGTTAATTTACAATACAAAAGTATTATGATTATGTTTTTAAGGGTTTCTTTTCCTTCATCTTTTACCTCCAAAATATTTACGTTAAAAACCCTGAAAAATTTAAGACTGTTGATAACAAGATTTTAACTTACTTTTTGTTCCTCTACATTACTTGAGCAGCCTCTGGAAAAATTTGTATTTATGGTTGGTTGTTATGCTGCTCTATGACGATTTTTTAATAAATTAACGTGTAATTTAATTCCTTCGTATTCTTGTAATATTTTAAATATTGCACATAAATTTTCTGCTGTAGGATTACCATTATTACCAAACATTTTATGCAAGGTTTTATTATTTTTTCCCATTTTTTTTGCCAATGAGACAAAACCAACAGTGGCATTAATGTAGTCTCTCATGAGTATTTTCGCAGATCCAAGCTCACCTAATAAAAGTTCGTTAACAGAACTAACCAACAGTCCTTTTCTAAACTTTGGATGCTTTAGTGCCATTTCTTGTACGGTTCGTTTAAAATCTTTTGTTAATGCCATGTTACACCTCTTTTTTCTTTCTTAGTTTATATTCTTTCCATAAAAATTTTGCATTGCTTATATCAGTGGATTGCTTTTTTTTAGTTCCCCCGCCTAACAGTATAATAATTTTATCACCATCATTAGCAAAGTAAATTCTATACCCTGGACCATACTCAATCTTACGTTCATATACTCCATCCCCTACACTTTTAATGTTAGATTTACTGCCAGCCTCTAGCCTAGCTAATACCGTTCTAATTTCCGTTTTAATAGTGTCATCTAAACTATTAAACCAATCTTCAAAAGGTGTTTTACCGTTTGCTGTTTTGTATTCTTTTAATTCGACCTTGGTCTTTATTACATTAATTTCCATTAAAGAGAATGGTATATTATAGTTTACCGCTCGTCAATTATACATTATTAATGTTGACCATTGACGGATTTGAAACAAACTGATATAAGAATAATTAACGCTATAAAATAGCGTGGCTAACAGGTCTGAATCTGCTAGCCACCACGGAAGCAATAATGCCCCGTGGCACATTAACCTGAAACGGAGGCTAACATGCAATCCAATAGTACTACATTATCAAGATATTTTGAATTATTAACCAGCCATATTAAAAACGTTGATAACTTCAATGTTGAATCCAGTAAAGTACTAACAAATGCTAACGCTATCGATCTTTTATTTGAAGATCTTGCTAAGCGCGTAGTGGTTAAAATATTGGACTATAAGGTTTCCTATAGTACTTCCCAAAAAATTATTGTCGTGTTAAAAGAGCTAACCGAACAGTCTAAGCTTTACTTAGATCGAGCAATAGGGATCTCTGGAGTACTTTATAGTCTTATTGATCTGGTTAACAATGAAACTGTTTGCTAATGTGAATATTAAACCATGTCAAACTAAAACTTCTGTAACAACTGGCATGGTTTTTCTTTTAAATCACAAGGAAATAGAGTAACAACAATAAGATCGTTTAATCAGAAGCATTACAGGAAGAAGGGGGTAACTTGACACATATAACAAGTAATTTTATTAGCAAATTAAAACTGGGTGGTGGTATGCAACAACAGCGGTATTACGACAGCAACACCAGAGGTTTTGGTATTCGAGTTACTAGTGGTGGAGTTAAGGCATACTTTATAGAGAAACGTATAGATAACAAGCCTCATAGACTTACAATTGGAAGATGGCCAGATTTAACACTAGAGCAAGCTAAAGCTAAGGCATATGAGTTGTTTAATAAAATTGCTAATGGCATTAATCCCATTGTAGAAAAAAAAGAGCAACAAATTCAAAGCATTACTTTAGAACAAGTGTTTAACGATTATCTTGTTGCCAGAAAGTGTTTGGCTGTTAGAACAGTAGCTGCATACAAAAGTATTATGCAATTATACTTTAAAGATTGGCAACATCAACCAATTACTAATATTACCAGAGTAATGGTAAACCAGAAGCATATTAATATAGGTTCACACAGTAAAGCTCAGGCTAATTTGGCTATGCAACTGTTAGGTGCATTATTTACCTTTGCTGGAGTACAATATACCAACGGTATTGGGAAAGCGGTTATGTTAGATAATCCGGTAAAAATTATCTCGCATACTCAGTCATGGTATGCTATTCCAGTTAGAAACGGCATAATAAAGTCACATCAATTAGCTTCGTGGTATGAAGGCGTCATGGCATTAGATAATAGTGCTACTAATAAAGCTGTTATAGTTAGAGACTACCTGTTGTTATTACTGTTTACTGGCTTACGTAAAAAGGAAGCTGCTAGCCTAGAATGGTGTAATATTGATTTTGCTAATAGCACTTTAACCATAACAGTAACCAAGAATAAGCTAGCCCATACGTTACCAATACCAGAGTTTATATATAATTTATTACAAGTGCGTTATAACAATGCTGCCTTAAAGAGCAAGTTTGTTTTTCCTGGCAATAGTATTAGTGGCCATTTAAGCGATCCTAGAAAGCAAATTAGCAAGGTTATAAAGACCACCTGTATTAATTTTACCTTACATGACTTAAGACGCACCTTTATTACTGTAGCCGAATCATTAGAGTTGTCAGCTTATGCATTAAAAAAATTGCTTAATCATAAAAGCGGTAATGATGTAACAGCTGGCTACATAGTATTAGATCTAGAAAGGTTACGACAACCTATGCAAGCGATCACCGACAAATTACTAAAATTAATTGGTTTACCAGCAACAACCATCGAACCTCTCATTGCACCGATCAAGTCCCTTAATGCATAATAATTCTTTTGGTTAAAATTGGAGTAAGCAATGAGTACAGGTACGATTAAGTGGTATAATACTGAGAAAGGATATGGATTTATTAAGCAAGATGATGGGAATAAAGATGTGTTTTTACATGGTTCTCAGCTAAAGAAGCTTAATCTTGATCCTGTTAATATAGAGTTAATCAAACAATTGAAACTAAATTATATTATTACCACTGATAGTAGAGGTAGAAGGTTAGCCACCGATCTCAATATTACCAAGTAAGTATTATGTGGTTTGTTCACCAATTCTTTTAACGATCCATTCCTTTAAAGTCTGACAATCGTTGGCAGTTAGGATCTTCTGAACTTCTTTGAATTCCGTTGAGGTAAAGTTTACTCGTTTCGATACTATAGTATTTCTCGCTTTGATTTTAGGTTTGGTTCTGGGTGTGCTTTTAGCTATGATCTTCTTGTTTGGTTTGCTATTACTTGTAGGTTTTGTCTTAGGTTTAACTGCCATTATCTGCTCCTTTAAATGTTAGTTTTAATTGGTAGGGATTATTACATAATTAGCCAAGAATTAACAGACGTTACCTTATTCGTTGGTAATTCTTGGGGGTACTCATTATAAATACCATGGTGTCATTGTTAAAAACTCTTTTGGAGTCATGGTAATTATTAATGCTTGTGTACGATAGAACGTCTACTAATTGTCAATTCCAATACCGCTGCTTGTTCCTAGAAAGAATATTGTTAATTGGTATGCTTGTGGTTGGCTGTTTATTGGTTACTAAATAATTACTGATTTTTCAGTCCTAAGCCAGTCACACCAAACTTACCATTTGACGGGCTGGTTAGTAGTAAAAACACGGTTAGCAGCAAACTGGTTGGAAATTTCAAGGGATTCTTGCGTGGCTATTGTGATTGTAGCAACCCCAACCTAATTCGTGTCGTAACAGTGTCGAGTTTTAACTGAAAAACTGGGATTTTAAGTTCTTCGTGTAACCTCTATGGCTTAGAGATGATAAGGTATATTATTATTTAGCCCAAACTATTCAACTACTTCCTGGGCTTGGACTGGTGGTTAGGCTCCTTTTACGGCTTGATGAAGGATCATCATGTACCTGCCCTAAAGATTCATGTGATTTGTCCTTAGGTTCTAATGATTGTTCTCTAAGTCTCTCCAATCTCTCTTTCAAACCACTAATAATTTTTTCTTTATTTTTTATTACAGGAAAATAGAAGCTGTCTAAGAATGTAATTAACAGATTATGCTCATAAACTCCTGATAATGAAAATATTACCCTATCTAATACGGATGTTTCATTAGAGTCATCAAGATCGAATAAATCTTTAAAAGGGGCGGTATCCGAGAAAAATAAGGATTGTCCTAAATTTATTAACTCCAAGAGCTCATTTATTGTTTTGCTTTTATCTTTTACTGACATTTCTATAAAAATTTTATGATTTTCTTCAAGACACTTTTGATAGTTAATTTTTTGTCTTGATGAATCTTGAGATAAACTTTGCTCGCTATCTGTGTCCTCAGATTGATTATACATCCCTGTTGATTCAAACTCTTTCTTAATGCGTTTCCAATATTCTTCCCTTATAGATGCTTTCAATCTATCATTGTTGCCACCATAAAAACTACTTGGAAAACACCAATTTTTTCCAAAAGATCTTTCATGAGTACCTTTATAGCTAAGGTTCAGATGTCCTTGTTGTTCAAAGGCTTCTCTAGCTACATCTAATACACACTTACATTGCACACAACAAAGCTTAGATATTCCTATATGTACTCTATTTTTTATTCCTTTTTCTATTAATTTACCTAAAATCTGCATCTCAGCGTGCGCCTTGGCGGTACCTTCACGTAACACACAGTCTTGACTAAATGTTTGAAAAGCTTTTAAATGTTTTAATGAAATTACTTTAAAATCATCATCTGAGGCGTGCTTAATGCTATGTTCCATCTTTAAAATTTTTCTATAAATAATCAACATATCAAAAAAAGCCGCATGTATATTAGATTTCTTAGTTTGTTTTTGAAATCCTGTACATTCTTTTGTGCTAGGATACGATTCTGTTTCTAGTCTTTTGGTAGTTATAAATTTTTGTATCGCTTCTGGTGGTACATTTAATTTTCCTTGTCCGAGCACACTTAATCTTGCTGAGCAGATTTTTTGCATTAATAAATCTCTATTTTGTGTGATTTTATCTGACGAAGTCGTCAGTTTATTAGCAATGTTTTTAAAAAAATTCATTATTTCTATAATTAAATTAAGCTGTTGATTACTGTCAGGTTCTTTAGTGTTTTTATTAAATTCGTTAGCTGCAATTAAAAAATTTTCGTCAATCTGGGTAACAGCAACACACATACTGCTACATTCCAAAATTTTTGCTAAAGTGTCTAACCTTTTTTGGTCTATTGATAATTCGTCTTTTATTTCAGAGCTTTTTGCTTTTAGCATTATTGAAAATTCCTGATATATTTGAATTTTAAATTAATATTTATACAGTGGTTTATCGCTAGATCTCACTTCTTCTTCAGCTTTGATGTAATCTTCTTTTATTTTAACGGTCATAAATGAAGAATCTTTATTTTTACTCATAAAAGTCTTCAATGTCTCTTCGCTAATTATTAATAGCATTTTAAACTTGTCTACTCTAATTTTTCTATGTAGTTCATCATCGTGCTTAAACATTTCAGTACCACCCATAGCAAGGAAAAATCCATTTAAAGCATTATAATTGTTATTTTGCAAAGCAACGTTAATACTAGCATTAGAGAAAGCTTTATTTATAAAGATTAATGCATTCAAATCGCAATAAGAAAGAATATAATTTAAAAGATTATGCCCATGCTTAGAAAAAAAACCATCTTTTTCTTCTCTTGTAGGCAAATGTTCTTCTACCCAGGAAGATAGTAAATTATAGTCTTTTTTTTGGATCGCTTTTAAGATACTAGATCTAGCTTTTTCAAAGTTTAACTCAACCTTTGGTCTTTTAAAGTATGGCAATATTGGCTCTTTTATAAAAGATTCGCAGGTCAACTCTTGCTTTCGTTCATTTTTCATAATTACGTTCCGCTTGCAGCAACATCTACAGTTATGTACTTGTAGTATATCATTGTAAATTTACAATCATATAAAAAATCACTAAATAGCTTTAGCTTTGTTAGATCTCCATGTTAGGGAACCACCCAATCAGCCGTCATTTGGAATCGTAACGTAATTTAAACTACCTATCTTTTCTAAACCAAAACCATTAATTTTATGGATAGAAATGTGGTATCACAACAAACAATTTCTCATTAACGACTGTTTTTGAAAAATATATGGGTCTAGAAATATTTATATGAATTTATTGATTTGTTGCTATCTCAAAAAGCTCTCTTAGAACTCATGTTATAGTAAGGTATTGATAATTCAGCAAGCAGATGAATTACAGTACAATCTCAAATAGAAAATAGAGTCATGCTTAAAGTTTCCGTTCCTATCTCTCTGGCATATCTGTTTTATTTAATGGCTTAACGTTAACCGCAATGTTTTTACCTTTTCCGTCTTGGCTAATACTAAACTCTACAATAAACCCATTTAAACGTTCTTTGTTTCTTAAATTAACATCCAATTCAGAACCGTTAAAGAACACATCAGTATTACTAGCGTCCGAAGTTATGAAGCCAAAATTTTTTTCCCAATTAAACCATTTAATATGTCCTGTTTTCACTTTTTATGCTCTTTTGATAAATTTGTGTTATATCTCAATCATAATTTATCAAAGATTATAAAAATTTAAAATGATTAATCGGTACCATTATTTTTTAATACAAGCATAATAATTTATTTTAGTTGAGAGCTTAAACAATGCCAACTGGTAAAATTAAGTGGTATCATGTAGCCAAAGGTTATGGCTTTATTAGCCCAGACGATGGTGGATCAGATGTATTTTTGCATTTCTCTCAATTAGAGAAGATAAAAATTATACCAAAAACCCGATGGGACGTTGAGGGTATGAGTTTAAGGTATGACCTTAGATTATCTCCCAATGGTAGAAAAGTAGCAGAAGATATTAGCATTATGGAAAAGCCTTAACTATTATTTTGTATTTAACGTTAGTTTGACAAAAAAGTATATACAAAATATAAGGAATTGCCATTCCCTTCTTTATAAATTCACCCATTCCAAAGATCGAGAGTAAATATTAATTTTCTTGTAATCTGTCTTCTTCAGAAAACAACATTGCATTATGTCTTTCCCATGTAACGAATGATTTTCTTAAATCATTCGTAACCGCCCGATAGGGCGGAAAATTTCCGAAGAAATATAAAAAAACAGTTAATCGTCCAAATGGTATATTACTCTAAAATTATAGTTATCATAAAATAACTTTTATTTACAAACCAAACATAATACCGCATAAAAAGTTCTTTGGGATAGAGCCCTTACTGTTTTATTTGTTAAGCAGAAAACTTAAAAGCGGTAAAAGTGCTGTCCCAAAGAACTTTCTTTGAGCCATCCAATATTGTTCGAATGTTGACGCCTAATGTTTTCTTTTTAAAAATTATTTATAACGATTTTCTGTTAAAGATATTTCGTCAAATTTTATCCCAATTTTAGGCGTTTTGATTCAATTTGCTAACAAAACATAAAATAATAGTTAGATTGCTGTTTGTTTTTTTGTAATTATATAATTTTATTGAAAAAATCAAGGTTTTAGCAAAAAATAAAAGGTATTGTTTTTTGTGTAGCACTAAATAAATCTTAAATAATAATAGTTTTTGGATAATTGGTGCTATTGGTTATGTAGCTAATAGCACTAAAAAAGTCAATAAATATATGACTAAAAACACTGTAGCACCAAAAATGTTTTTATCTTGCTATAAACTTCTACGCTTATTCTATGGTTTATTTTATATACAGATCTATCATGTACCGCTAAACACTTAAAAAAAGTAGAACAGCTAAATATGTTTAGTAAATTAAAAAGTTGGGCTGAGGAAACAATAGTTATTTAAACAAGAAACATGAATTTACTAGTAATCTTACTTTGGTTAAGGTTTTATCTTTTATATGGTTTTTGGGTAATTAAAATAAATTATTATTTGAAACTTTATAATTATTGTAACTATCAATCAGTGTTAATAATCTTACTATTTAGATTAACTTTAAAACGTATTATAAAGAAAAATTTAGTTGCTTAGCATAAATCGATAGTGGAACTAAATTTAAAGATTGTTCCTGCTATAGATACATATTTAAATCGTCGTTAGAAGATCCAAATCAAGCGAATCTTAAATGTATAAAAAGTATGCCATAAACATGCTTAGTTATGTCGTTCTTATGCTAAAACCATGCAAAACATATATCTGTTTTATGACGAAAATACGCTCATTTTATGTCATAAGTTTTTTAGCTAGAAAAAAGTCTTATAAATCAAGAAGTTTCACGTTTTAGTTTTGGCATAAAATGTGCATTTAATTTGTATAGTTTTAGCATATAAATTTTTGTATAACATTTAACCTTTGTGTTTTTTACTGTTTTTTATATTTATTCTGATTTTTTCAGTATTTTTAATGATGGCACTATGGTGCGTTAGGTGTGGAAGTGCTTGTTAGTGGGCGTAATTAATTAATTTTTTAGGGTTTTTTTATAAATCTTTTCTTTTTTGTAAAGGTTATTTGGCACTAAAAGGGTGGGCTAAGCGGTCAGGGTATTTTGCCCCAGGAGTGACAAAGTTTATTTAATTACATTACGTCTGCACAACTTTATTTTCTGATGTCTATAAAGATCTTTTAGTACTAAATTTAAGAACCACAAAAATTTTGCTTATATAATTTTACCCCTCTTATGCTAGCGGACTAAGTTGTTGGTTTAAATTAATTTACCGTCTTCTTTTTTCTGTTATAAAAAAAATGTTTTTTTAGAGCGTCACTTGCGTCACTTGCGTCACTTTACC
>Ga0182030_10019860_pt1 | contig 12739 bp, 10 predicted proteins | sample 812S3MmetaG_FD_121299 | JGI IMG/M metagenome (GOLD analysis project Ga0182030, IMG submission 121299) | Permafrost microbial communities from Stordalen Mire, Sweden - 812S3M metaG (Illumina Assembly) | ecosystem: Environmental > Terrestrial > Soil > Wetlands > Permafrost | place: Sweden... | reverse complement strand
CCGAGGCTACGCTGAACCATCTCGGCCCGGGGCGCTTTCATGCTTACAGTGCGGGCAGCAAACCCTCCGGCAAGGTGCATCCCGCATCCTTGCGATTGCTGCAACGCATGGGGCTGCCCACCGCAGGATTGCGCAGCAAAAGCTGGGATGAGTTCGCAGTAGCGGATGCGCCGCAGATGGATTTCATTTTTACCGTATGTGACAACGCCGCCGGTGAGGAATGCCCGCTGTGGCTGGGTAGCCCGGTGACAGCGCACTGGGGGGTGGAAGATCCCGCCGCATGTAAGGGTGACGAGGCCGAGCAGGATAAGGCGTTCGAGCAAGCCTGCCAGCAACTGACCAGACGCATCCAGCTATTTATCAGTTTGCCCTTTGCCAAGCTGGATGCCTTGACACTGAAACAGAAATTGCAGGAAATCGGGAGGGTGTGACATGGGACTGTTTGAACGCTACCTGACCGTTTGGGTATTCTTGTGCATCATCATCGGCGTGGTGTTGGGGCAAGTCTTCCCCGCGCTATTCCAGTTGCTCGGCAGCCTGCAAGTAGCGCGGGTCAACCTGCCGGTCGGCTTGCTGATCTGGGTAATGATTATCCCCATGCTGTTGCGCATAGATTTTGGCGCGCTGCATCAGGTGCGCGAGCACTGGCGCGGCATCGGCGTAACTTTATTTATCAACTGGGCGGTGAAGCCCTTCTCCATGGCGCTGCTCGGCTGGTTGTTCATCCGCCATGTGTTTGCACCCTATCTTCCGGCTGCGCAACTCGACAGCTACATCGCCGGATTGGTGTTGCTAGCCGCAGCACCTTGCACCGCAATGGTGTTCGTGTGGAGTCGTCTGGTAAACGGCGAACCGCTGTTTACCCTGAGCCAGGTTGCGCTCAATGACACCATCATGATTTTCGCCTTCGCGCCGCTGGTGGCCTTGCTGCTCGGTCTTTCCGCCATCGTGGTACCGTGGGATACGCTGCTGGTTTCTGTGGTTTTGTATATCGTGCTGCCGGTGCTGCTGGCGCAAGTGTGGCGCAAATATTTGCTTTCGCGCGGTACGGATACGCTGGAGCGCACACTGGACGCACTGCATCCGATTTCGCTCATGGCATTGTTGCTCACGCTGGTGTTGCTGTTCGCGTTTCAAGGCAAAGCCATCGTCGAGCAGCCGCTGATTATCGCCATGCTGGCCGTACCCATCACCATCCAGGTGTATTTTACTTCCGGCCTGGCCTACCTGCTCAACCGTCGCTTCGGCGAGGCACATTGTGTTGCAGGGCCTTCGGCCTTGATCGGCGCAAGCAATTTTTTCGAACTGGCGGTGGCTGCTGCCATTAGCCTGTTTGGCTTCGAATCCGGTGCGGCGCTGGCTACTGTGGTCGGCGTGCTGATCGAAGTGCCGGTGATGTTATCGGTTGTGTATCTGGTGAAGCGCAGCAAGGGATGGTACGAATCAGGAATCGAAACCTAATTTACAATTGCAATCAAGGCACCTTGCATTAGAAATCTACTGGGAACGTCCAGACACGCCATGCTGCATGGCGATCAACGCAGCCTCGGTGCGTGAGCGCACATGCAGTTTATTCAGGATGCTCGTCATGTAATGCTTGACCGTCTTTTCAGCAAGGAACATGTGCTCGCCGATTTCCCGGTTGGTGAGTCCTTGACTGAGAAGTTCCAGAATTTTAGCCTCACGTTCCGTCAGTTCGGAAAATGAATCAAGCGGGTGCGGGTGGGAAAGCTCAGTCAGCATATCTGCGGCTAGAGCGGGGGTAACATAGGCCTCGCCACCGGCCACGCGGCGCGTGATGGCGCACAGCTCGCTTGCGGAAACGCCCTTCAATACGTAGCCATGCGCTCCTGCCTTGAGCGCGGCCATCAGGTTTTCCCGGTTTTCGGAAACGGTTAGCATCATGATGCGCACCCCGGGTGTGTTGACAGCGATCTTCCCGGCTGCCTCGATGCCTCCCATCCCGGTCATCGAGACATCAAGCAGCACTATGTCCGGATGCAAACGATGCGCCAGTTCCACCACCGCCTCACCGCTGTCGGCTTGGGCGATGATCTCGAAATCCGGCTCCGAGCCAAGCGAGTGGGCGACTCCCTCGCGGAATAGAGGATGGTCGTCGGCGAGCAGAATGCGGATCGTATTAGGCATGGATCATCTCATCAGTTGACAAAGGGAGTCGGGCGCGAATGCAGGTACCACGCCCGGGGGCAGAATCAATTTCAAAGATACCTCCAAGCAGTCGGACGCGTTCGCGCATGAAAGCCAGTCCGAGTCGCCCGGCTACAGCAGCCGACTGAGGATCGAAACCGGCGCCATGATCCGTGATCGTTACCAGTACCTGACCATCGGTTCGTTGCACATGCACCAGGGGTGCGCCTCCGGGTGCGTACCGTCTGCTGTTGGTAAGTGATTCCTGAAGTAGCCGGTACACCGTAATCTTGACCGAAAGTGGTGCTTTATCCAGAGTTTCGTCGATCTCGGTCTGAATCGTTTGCCCGGACAAACGCTCGAAATCGCGCACGGCGCGTCGAGCGGTATCGGCGAGTGACATTTCATCCATGCCCGGTATCGCCAGTCCGGAAGAAATTCTGCGGATATCCCGAAGCGAGGATTGCAAGGCACTTTGAATGCTACGGAGATCTTGATCAGTGCTACTCGGGGACGATGCGCAGTCACGGCACGTTGCAGCAAATTCATCGAATCGCATCAATGCGAATGCAATCGTTTGTGCTGGCCCGTCGTGCAGGTCAGCGGCGATCCTGATCAGGAATTCTTCGCTGAGCGTGGTCGTGCTCACGCCTGCCTCGCGCAACTGCTCGCGCATATGATCATTCTCGGCAAGAGCAGAACGCAGTTGCTCAAGTTGATGGCGCAGGTCACGCTGCTGGTCCTGAATGGTATTGTTGGCACGGCGCACCAGGCTAAATAACAACACATAGATTGCAAGAGTAGAAAACGCAACCAGCGCCCAACTACGTTGCTGGGCGGCACTGATATCATGTTTCAGGTTTTCTACCGAGAGGTAAAACTCGGCGACCGCGATAACTTCACCATGCGCGCTGGAACGAATCGGAACATAGACCTCAAGCAGTTGTGACCAGCGCGTTTGCTCGGGTTGATTATCGCTATCTTTGAGATCGCTGATTTTGGCCTGAACCGTGCCTGCGAATGCTGCTGCCAGGTGTCCCTTGACTGGAAAGCGAAGTCCAATTTGTGCATGGTCATTGCTGTAGTCAATGCGACCGCTGGCATCCCAAAGCTTGAAGCGAAGCACTTCGCGATGCAGCGGGCCTTCGATGAAAATTCGGTCAAGCACGGCATGTGTTTCTTTATCCAATATTTCGCCACTTGGCCAGTCGTGCAGTTGCGCAGCAAAGATGCTCTCCACGTAGACTGCTGAAATTGCCGCTGCGCGGTTAACCGCATTGTTTTCTATTTGCTGTCCCAGCCATAAACCGATGGTAACCATGCCGACCATGAGAACCGCGATAATCGCCAGCATGAACTGGCGCGAAAAGCTCAAAAGTTTGAATGCTTGCTTCGAGGCTGTCAGCATCGGGAACCTTGGAAATATGATTACGAATGATCGCTAAATGGTCTATTAAATAAAAATTAAAAATTTCGTAATCTACGTATAACCGACATAATGGACAATCCAGATTAATCACGGATTGCTTATTCCAAATTGTTCAAGTGTGCGGTAACGCACAGACAACTGAACTTTTAACAAGTAAAATCTTTCGAGAGTCTATTTAAATCTAATACATTAAAACCTTCAGATTTAACGTGTGGTTCTAGCACAATGGACATCACGGGTTAATGGTAACATGAGATTGCCACTCGAAATAAGACCTTAGTCTGATAAAAACGGAACTTTAGTCTTGTGCATTTTGAGTTGATAGGCCGTAGTGGTAACGTCCGAGAACGTAGACAATGACATCCAACGCGTGTTTCTCTATGGAAACAATATGCAGGAAAGGGAAAGCTAGTAAAACTATTAGAAAATCAATGTTCGCACAAAGGAGTGCAACTTAATATTATTCATGTTTTCTTGTGAGACTTATTTATAAATCAGGAGATGCAAATGATTCGTCAAGTTCGTACCTCAACACTACTTAGTGCTACCTCAGCCGCCATTACGCTGGCCTTTTCCATTAATGCATCCGCCACTGTCGATGTTGATGCCGCGAAAGAATTGGCTCGGGCAAACAACTGCTTCAAGTGTCACGGCATCGATAAGGAAAAAGACGGGCCTGCATGGAAGAAGGTAGCTGAAAAATATCGCGACAAACCTGACGCCGAAGCAAAGTTGATCCACCATATCACTTCAGGGGAAAAAGCAAAATTTCCAGATGGTCATGAAGAAGACCACAAGAATATCCAGGGCAAAGCACCACCAGAAAGCATCAAGAATCTTGTAGATTTTATTCTTTCGCTGTAGCCCCGCTGTAAGAAAATAATCATTAGTTCTTAAAATCAAGGGAGCGGAAAATGAGCCATCAAGCACGTACCAATATCTTGGCTGGTGTTTTTGTTGGCGCTATCGTTCTTTTCTTTTCGGCTTCGGCGTTTGCTGAAGATGCGGCAGCGGTGAAGGTGGATGCCGTCGCAGCGAGAAAGCTCGCGCGCACGGATCACTGCTTGCGCTGCCACGCCGTAGACAGGAAGAAGGAAGGACCTTCCTACCAAGCTATTGCCTACAAGTACAAAGGCCAGGCCAACGCACTGGACAAACTGGTCAAGCACATAACAGCCGGCGAAGACCGGGTCAAACTTTCCGATGGGCATATGGAAACACACAAGTTCGACAAAACCACGGATATAAATAAGATCAATAACCTGGTGCGCTGGATTCTTGCTCAGTAGGGCATGGATTTGGCAGGGATGGTTAGTGCCATTGCAATATCATAAAGTTAATAAGGGGCGCGACATGAGATTTTTAATAAAAACTATGGTGTTGTGCGTGTTCATCGTCGGCATGGGAACGGCGGCAAGCTTGATGGCGGCGGAAATCAACCTTCCGGATATAGGGGGAGATGTTCCCAAGGCAGTCATAGCCAAGGAGGCACTGAAAAAGGATGCGGTCTGTACGCGTTGCCACGACGAAAGCGAGCCTACACCGATTCTATCTATCTACCAGACCAAGCACGGCGTTAAGGGTGATCCCCGTACGCCCACCTGTCAGAGCTGCCACGGTGAAAGCGAAAAGCACCTGCACGGCGACCCCAACGTGAAAGGTCGCGCTGCGCCGGATATAATTTTCAAGAAGGGCACCTATGAGGTGTCAGACGACAGGGTTCGCTCTGCCCAGTGCTTGAGCTGCCACAAGGGCACCCTACGCACCAACTGGGACGGCAGCCAGCACCAGAACAACCAGATGGCCTGCAACAGCTGCCACACGATACATGCGCCAGCGGACAAGGTGCGCGACAAGAAGACTCAAACCGAAGTTTGCTTCACCTGCCACAAAGAGCAGCGCGCGGACACCCACAAAATTTCCACTCACCCGATTGATGCGGGCAAGGTTGTGTGTTCGGACTGCCACAATCCGCATGGTTCAGCCGGTCCAAAACTCCTAAAGAAGAACACGGTCACCGAAACCTGCTTCTTGTGCCATGCCGAAAAACGAGGCCCCTTCCTGTGGGAGCATCAACCGGCGACCGAGGATTGCACTAATTGCCATACCCCGCATGGCTCCAACATCACACCGCTACTGAAATCGCGCCCGCCGTTCCTGTGTCAGGAGTGCCACGATGGCCCGCACAACAGTAAGTCTGCTGCAGGCCCCGGTACGGCGGGCTTTGCAAATGGCCAATTGAACGCCACAGGCTCTGCTGATGTATTTGCGAGCACACAATCGGCCGCGCGTAGTTGTATGAACTGTCATGCCATGGTTCATGGCTCGAATAGCCCAGCCGGTGCGCTCTTGCAACGCTAGTCATCTTAAAAAGATTAAGGGAGCTAAAAATGAAAGCACCACATAGCGAAAGATTTTCCGCCAAGGTGATAACGTTGGCGGTGCAAGGGGCCTTGGTTGCGATGTTTGCCGTCCCTCTGAGCGTGTTTGCCCAAGAAGAGGGAAGCGAAGAAGTCATGGCTTTGACTCAACCCACCAATTCTGTCGAAATCGGAGCAGAGTATATTCCCCAGGACTCTGCCAAATTTGGCGAATATAACGGCCTGGACAAAAAAGGCGCCGACCTGATTGGCAACTTCAGTGTGCGCGGCGGTGATGCGTACAATGCCTACAATGGGGGCAGCGGAACTTATCGTTGGGATATGAAAGGCACCGACCTCGGCACGACATCCCGCGAACTCGGTGGGAACGTAAGTGACCAAGGGAAATGGAGCTTTGGCATCGACTACGATGAACTGCGCCACAATATCACCAACTCTTATCAAACGCCCTTCCTGGGATCAATGGGTGGCAACAACTTCACCTTGCCGTCAAACTTTGGCATCATAGATACAAAAGACACTAGGCCGCTAGGCCTAGGCACAACATTATATAAATCCGCCCCAGGTTCAAATGTTCTAACCGCAACTCAGCAGGCGGACTTCAATACGCCAGATGTTTACTCCCAACGGGATAATACGAAATTCAACGCCGCGTATATTTTCGATTTGCAGTGGAATGTGAAGTTCGATTTCAATCATCTCAAACAATCCGGCGCAAAACTCCAAGGGGTTGGAGGGGATCAGACTAATGGCAATGCGAATGGCGCTACCTCAATCTTTGCGGGTCAGACGCCTTTCGTGTTGATGAATCCTACCAACTACACGACGGACACCCTTAACCTCGCCCTAAACTGGGCTGGAGACAAAGGGTATGCCACTGCAAGCTATTTTGGATCTTTCTTCCGGGACGGCTACAACAGCGTGTCCTTTAACAACCCGTTTTATACCCAAGCCGCTGCTAATACCATCAACACTGGCACCCTCTTGTCTCTTCCTGTAGATACGATGAGCACCATGCCCAGCAATAGTTTAAATCAGTTGAACCTGACTGGCGGCTATAGTTTCACATCAGCCACGAAGCTGGTGGGGGGGCTTTCCTACGGACGCAACACACAAAATGACTCTTATGCGCAACAAGGTCTGACACCCAATGGATTTCCACAAAGCTCGCTCGACGGTTTGGTTGTGACCACTAACGCAAATTTGAAGCTGACCAATCAGACGACCAAGGATTTGCAATTGACCGCCAGCCTGAAATATAACGAGCGCAACAATCAGACTGCATCGAATGCTTACCAGTTTTATACAATCCAGCAAACTCCTATTTTGAATAATACAACTCTGGCGACATCGATGAACGCTCCGATGAGCAACTCGAAAACCCAGTTCGATCTGGATGGGGATTATCGCATTGACAAGAATCAAAAGTTAAACTTGTCCTACGGCTACGAGGAAATCAAGCGCTGGTGCAATGGGATGACCTACGGCCTGAATGCCCCAATCAATTCCGGCACCAGCGCGAGTGCTTATACCGGCGTTTCGCCCTATACCGCAACGGGCTGTGCCGAGGTGCCCGACAGCAAGGAGAACAAAGTTTCCGCCACCTACAAACTCAAGGCGACGGACGCTTTGAACTTGAATGCGGGCTATGGCTACGCGGATCGTATTGCCGACATCAACCCTTTGTTCTACAACCCCATGCAAGTAGGCGGAGCGACTTCGACGCCATACGGTGCGGGTTATGAGATTCCGGGTTTCATGGCCTACATGGATGCCTCCCGCAAGGAGCAACTATTGAAGGCAGGGGTCAATTGGCAGGCGAACGATAAATTGTCTCTTGGCTTTAATGGTCGTTATACCTTCGACAAGTACGACTCGACGTATGGTGTGCAGAATGGCAATTCGTATAGCCTGAATCTGGATGCTACCTATGCCGACAACGAAAATCGTTCGTTTTCTGCCTACGCGACTACGCAAAACAAGAGCAGAGACATGACCAATGCTCAACAAGCTGCAAACGCACCTGCTACCTCTAATGCTATCGTCGGCGGCGCCACTAAACTTAGTGTCCCGGCAGGCTCTCAAACCTGGACCAATCATCTCAATGAAAACGATATAACTCTCGGTCTCGGTGCCAAGCAAGGCGGATTCATGGGCGGGAGGCTTGATCTCACCGGTGATTTGACTTATTCGCTCGATAAAACAACTTACGGAACGGCGCTGAACTATTCTTCTGTTGATGCTAATGGAAACACTTGTTATTCCGCCTTTTATTTGACGTGCGGCGACTTGCCGGATATCAAGAGCGAATTGCTGCAATTTAAGCTCGTAGGCACCTATACAGTCGATAAAGTCAGCAAGATCAAGGTGGGGTACTTGTTTCAACGCCTGATTTCAAACGACTACTTATACAATACGTATCAGTATGGTTCGACACCAACTACCCTGTTGCCGACCAATCAGCAGGCGCCGACCTACTCTACAAATGTAGTCTCAGTGTCCTTTATTCACACCTTCTGATATGTATCTGTAAAACGGGGATAAGGTAGGACTCGGGAATTCGTTGCCTTGGCTTTATGACTGATCTGGTGCGCTGGATTCTTGCTCCGTAGCACATGGATTTGGCTGATTGGATCGTTAGTGCAATTGCAATCTTGAAGGGTTAAAAGGGGAGAAGAATGAAATTCTTAAGAAAGATTATGGTGTTGTGCGCGTTCATCGCAGGTATAGGAACGTCGGCAAGCTTGATGGCGGCGGAAATCAACCTTCCGGATATAGGAGGAGAGGTACCCCAGGCAGTCGCAGCCAAGGAGTCACTGAAAAAGGATGCAGTCTGTACGCGTTGCCACGATGAAAGCGAGACCAAGCCGATTCTTTCCATCTACCAGACCAAGCATGGTGTCAAAGGTGATCCCCGTACGCCGAGCTGTCAGTCCTGCCACGGTGAAAGCGAAAAGCACTTGCATGGCGACCCTAACGTTTCAGGGCGTGCGGCGCCGGATGTCATTTTTGGAACAAAGAAAGAAAAAACCAGTTCCTTCGGGCCGAGTGAGGTAAAAGAACAGAATGCGGCTTGCCTCTCTTGTCACAAAAAGGATTCAAAACGTACGCGCTGGCAGGGTAGCGCTCACCAAGTCGGCGACTTAGTGTGCGTTTCATGCCACGAAATTCATACGACTCACGACAAAGTACGCGACAAGATAACTCAACCCGAAATCTGTTATACCTGCCACAAGGAGCAGCGTGCAGATGACAATAAAAATTCTCACCACCCTATTGAAGAAGGAAAGGTTGTTTGTTCGGATTGCCACAATCCGCATGGCTCGACCGCCCCTAAATTGCTCAAGAAAAATACGGTCAACGAAACGTGCTTCACTTGCCATGCAGAGAAGCGTGGCCCATTCCTGTGGGAACATCAGCCTGCGAACGAAAACTGCTCCAACTGCCATACCCCGCATGGTTCCAACATTTCGCCGCTGCTGAAATCGCGTCCCCCCTTCATGTGCGAAGAGTGTCACGATGGCCCACACGTTAGTTTGACTCCCGTTGGACCGGGTTTGGCAATCGGACAGCCTAGTGCTCCTGGGAATATACAGTTTGCGGGTCGTGCATGCATGAACTGCCACGTCATGGTTCATGGCTCAAACTCACCGTCCGGTGCTTTCTTGCATCGCTAATTCAGGTAAAGGGGATTTATCATGAATACAAGTAAAGTAGATTTTGCTATCAGTACTCTGGCCTTGGCGGTGCAAGGTGCGTTGTTGGCGATGCTAGCCGTCCCGATGGTTGCTTTTGCAGAGGACTATGACGTAGCGACTTTGACGCGCCCAACGAATTCTGTCGAAATAGGCGCAGAGTATATTCCCACGGATTCTGCAAAATTCGGCGAATACAATGGCCTGAACAAATCAGGCGCCGATCTGATTGGTAACTTCAGCGTACGCGGCGGTGATGCGTATGACGCCTTCAATGGAGGAAATGGCATTAATCGATGGGCGATTATGGGAACTGACCTCGGCACAACATCCCGTACACTCAGCGGAAACGTGAGCAATCAGGGGAAATGGAGCTTCGGCATCAATTACGATGAGCTTCGCCACAACATCACCGACACTTACCAAACGCCCTTCCAAGGAACCATGGGGGGAAATAACTTTGTTTTGCCGCCAACGTTCGGCGTCATTAACGTAGGCGACTCCAGCCCGGGCTTGGGCACACAAAGCATGACCCCTAACCAGCTAGCGTCCTTTCAGACGCAAGATGTTTACACTAGCCGCAAAAACACAAGCTTTAATGCGGGTTACACGTTCGATGACCAGTGGAGCGTTCAGTTCGATTACAATCACCTTCAACAGTCCGGTGCAAAGCTGATGAGTGCTGCTTCTGATTATTCGGGTACGGGTGCCGGCCAGTATAGCGTCACACTGTTGAGTCCAACCAATTACAAGACGGATACTTTCGAATCGGCTCTTAATTGGGTCGGCGACAAAGGACACCTCACCGCGAGCTATTTTGCTTCGATCTTTGAAGATGGTTATAACAGCCTGTCCTGGTCGAATCCATTTGTTGATCTTAATTCGCTTAATAATTCACCTACTGGTACCAACATCGGTGCGTTCCCGGTAAACACTTTTGCAACCGCGCCCAGTAACAATTTAAATCAGTTGAATTTGTTGGGTGGATATGACTTTACGTCAACCACGAAACTGTCTGGAGGGCTATCATACAGTCGCAACACGCAGAACAGCAGTTTCATCACCGATCCGCTGCTGATATCACCGCTTCCTCAAGCGTCGCTTAATGGCCTGGTGGTAAACACTCACGCAGATGTGAAGTTGACCAATCAGACGACCAAGGACTTGGCGCTATCCGTCGGCTTGAAGTACGACGAGCGCGACAACCGCACCCCATCGAATACGTACGCTTCTTTTTACTCTATTGCTGGCGACGCTTGGGGCGCGGTGGTTAACACCCCGATGAGCAACAAGAATATTCAGTTTGAGATAGATGGGGATTATCGTATCGACAAGAAACAGAGTATCCGCTTGGCTTACGAGTACGATAAAGTTAGACGGTGGTGCAACAATGCGCTGGCCAATTCCTTTCAATCCACAGATCCACTTGCGAATCTTAGTTATTACACTAATGCCACCTGCGTTCAGAGTCCGGAAAGCAATGAAAACAAACTTTCTACCAGCTACAAGCTGAAAGCGAGCGACGAAGTCATCTTCAAAGCCAGCTACGCTTATGCCAGGCGAGTGGCTGCTATAAGCACTTTCTACAACCCTATGCAAACTAGTGCAGACGGTTTTGAAAATCTTGGATTCATGGCCTTCTTTGACGCTTCACGTACAGAACAGTCAATAAATGCGGGAGTCGACTGGCAGGCTAGCGATAAGTTGAGCATGGGGCTGAGTGGACGCTATACAGACGACAAGTATGACGCGACGCTAGGGGTGCAAGATGGTCAAACGTGGAGCTTGAATCTGGATGCTGCGTATGACTATTCACAAAATGGCACCGTTTCTGCCTATCTGAGTACGCAGTGGAGGCAACGGAATTTGTCGTCCGGGGCTGACCCAGCGCCTGTGCTACCAGCATCAACCAATATTTGGACTAACCAGCTGACAGACGAAAGCAACACGGTCGGTATTAAAGCCAAGCAAAAAGGCTTGATGGGTGGCAGGCTTGAACTCGTCGGTGATTTGTCTTATTCGCTTGGCAAGACCGCTTATTCGACGCAAACGCAAAATTGCGACCCGCTTGTTTGTGTTCCTTCCTTATCTAGCGGTGCCCTGCCAGACATCAAGAACGAGATACTGGGACTAAAATTCACCGGTAACTATCATATTGATAAGGTAAGAAAAGTTGCTTTTGGGTATAGGTTTCAAAAGCAGATATCCAACGACTATTATTACACCGCCTACCAAACTGGTTACACCGATCCCGGCGTACTGCCCACCAATCAGCAGTCGCCGAACTACACTATCAATATCGTTTCAGTAGCGTATGTTTATAGCTTTTAACAAGGTTTCTGCATAACGCGGAGCGGCGGGCACGGTAATTTTGTGCCCCGCCTATTTGCTTGGCCTGACGCAGATTAATTCAAGAAATTCGATAGTTTCTAGCGGAGAGATTTATATTTATGGATAACAAACCTGGCATCCTGAAATGCACATGGAATTTTCTGAAGACACCGAGCGCGAAATATTCCGTGCTCGGGATTGGTACCTTGTGTTTCATTGCGGGCATTATTTTCTGGGGTGGCTTCAACACTGCGATGGAGGCGACCAACAAACTTGAATTCTGTATTTCCTGCCATGAAATGTACGACAACGTGTATCAGGAATACAAAACGACCATCCATTTCTCGAACCGCACCGGCGTGCGCGCCATCTGTTCCGATTGCCACGTACCCAAAGATTGGGGACACAAGATGCTGCGCAAGATGCAGGCAAGTAAAGAAGTCTGGGGAAAAATTACCGGATACGTCGATACCCGTGAAAAGTTCGAATCCCACAGGATGGAGCTGGCGACACACGAATGGGAGCGTATGAAAGCGTCCGGTTCGCGCGAATGCCAAAATTGCCACAATTTTGACGCCATGAGCGGTGTTGTTCAGAAGCAATCGGTATACAAAAAACACATGAAGGCGAAAGACGATGGACAGACCTGTATCGACTGTCACAAGGGTATCGCCCACCATCTGCCCAAAGAGTACAGAGATCCGGATGAGGAGTAATTCCATTTCCATTGTAAAGGAAAATAATCTGTAGGTCGG
>Ga0182030_10019859_pt1 | contig 12739 bp, 10 predicted proteins | sample 812S3MmetaG_FD_121299 | JGI IMG/M metagenome (GOLD analysis project Ga0182030, IMG submission 121299) | Permafrost microbial communities from Stordalen Mire, Sweden - 812S3M metaG (Illumina Assembly) | ecosystem: Environmental > Terrestrial > Soil > Wetlands > Permafrost | place: Sweden... | reverse complement strand
CCCCGCGCCAGCTGCTCGACGAAGATTACCATGACTTTATCTCGCATGAGCTGTTTCATCATTGGTTTGGCGATCTGGTGACCTGTGAGAGCTGGAGCAATATCACTGTCAATGAGTCTTTCGCAGACTATGGCGAATACCTTTGGAATGAACACAGGTACGGCAAAGAATATGCTGACTGGAAAAACCATCAGGCCCTTGAAAAATATATGGGCGAGTCCAAACGAGGAAAGAATGTAGACCTTGTACGTTATCATTATGATGATAGGGAGGAAGTTTTTGATACACACACATATGAGAAAGGCGGACGCATACTCCACATGCTGAGGTATGCGATAGGCGATGATGCATTCTTCAGGTCATTGCAACTATACCTGACCAAATATAAGTTTGACAATGCTGAAGTATCTCAACTGCGCAAGGCATTTGAAGAAGTGACAGGCCGCGATCTGAATGTTTTCTTCAATCAGTGGTATTTCAACAACGGGCATCCTGTGATAAAATTTGACTATAGCTATACCGCAGACAGTGTCTATGTCAAGGTCTCTCAAAAGCACAATACGGATACTTATCTTACATATGAACTGCCTTTTGCCATTGATATTCATTATGGTAAAAACATAGAGAGACATCAGGTGATCTTAAAGAAGAACAAGCAAATTTTTGCTTTCAAAGCTAATGGCAAACCTGACCTCATAGATGGCGACGCTGAGCGCATCCTGCTGTGTGAGAAAACAGAAAACAAAACTCCTGAGCAATATGTTTTTCAATACCGCAATGCATCTAACTATATGCAAAAGCGCGAAGCCATCGACTCACTGCGCAAATACCAGCGGCTGAACTATGATGCGATGATGACATACCGTGAAGCGCTGAATGATCCGTCGGAGAGCATACGGGCGATAGCTGCCAGAAATATTTCTATCACTACGCACAACAGGGACACTGTCCTTCCTATGCTAAAAGCAGCATTGGAATCTGACACTATATCAATAGTTCGCGCTGCAGTGATAGAGGCCCTCGGCAAACAGAAAGCAAAAGATTATATCCCATTGATAGAAAAATATCTGGGTGACTCATCCTATCTGGTCGCATCTACATCTCTCGCTGCACTTAATAAACTTGACACCCTTGAAGCACTCAAAAAGACAAAGCTCTTTGATAAGGAAACTGTCTTTGATATCAAGAATGCTGTGTATACTGTCATTTCATCCAGCGGAGACTCTACATACGACACTTATTTTGTCAGGAAGCTGCATCAGGAGAAAGGTTTTTCCCGCTCATTTTTGCTCTATCATTATGCCAACTTCTTACTCAGGATGAGCCCCGAAATGGTTGATAAGGGTATCGATAATATGAAAACCATTCTACTGGCCGCCAAAGAAGAGACCTCACCGCTTCATGGCTTCGGAGTAGGTGCTTTAGAGCGGATCAAGGATAACTACGTAAGAGAAAAAGGTGTTTACGAAAGCATCTTAAATTCTGATAAGAAGACAAAAGCCAAATACGACCTCAATAAAGTAAAGTCCGAGATGGCACGCATGGATGAGGTAATAGCACATGCCAAGGCTGCAATAGATGAAGTGAAAAAGTAAGAATAGACAATAGATATTAGACTTAAGAAAATAGATTAATCCAATTCCTTGTCTCAATATTAAGCTAATATCCCTCTTGAGATCACAATGCGCTGCACTTCTGATGTACCCTCATATATCTGAGTGATCTTGGCATCGCGCATGAGGCGCTCTACGTGATATTCTTTCACATAGCCATAACCGCCGTGTATCTGCACTGCTTCGATAGCAGTCTTCATAGCGGTCTCTGAAGCAAACACCTTGGCCATGGAGCTGGCGATATCATAGTTCTCGTGAGCGTCTTTCAGCGCAGCAGCTTTGTATACCAATAAGCGTGAAGCTTCTATCTCAGTAGCCATGTCTGCGAGTTTGAACGCTATAGCCTGATGCTGGATGATCTCTTTGTTGAATGCCTTACGCTGCTGTGCATATGCTGCAGCGAGTTCATACGAACCTGCAGCGATACCGAGTGCCTGTGCAGCGATACCGATACGTCCACCGGCGAGTGTCTTCATCGCAAACTTAAATCCAAAACCATCTTCGCCGATGCGATTTGCTTTGGGAACTTTCACGTCATTGAAAAGCAGTGTATGTGTATCTGATGAACGGATACCGAGTTTATCTTCCTTTTTTCCGACGATGAATCCCGGCATACCTTTCTCTACGATAAGTACATTGATCCCTTTAGGGCCTTTGGATGGATCGGTGTGCGCGATAACAAGATAAACAGATGCACATCCGCCATTAGTGATCCAGTTTTTGGTGCCGTTCAGGATATAGTGATCACCCATGTCCACAGCAGTAGTGCGCTGATGGGTAGCATCGCTGCCTGCTTCAGGTTCTGAGAGGCAGAAAGCACCGATCTTTTCTCCCTTGGCTAGCGGCACGAGGTATTTTTGCTTTTGCTCCTCATTACCAAACTCCTGCAGGCCCCAGCAAACGAGTGAATTATTGACAGACATGAGGACGGAAGATGAGTTGTCGATCTTAGAGATCTCCTCCAGTGCTATGACATAGCTGAGCGTATCGAGTCCTGCGCCGCCGTATTTCGGGTCGACCATCATACCCAGAAAACCCAGGTCCGCCATACCTTTGACCTGCTCCGCCGGCCATATCTGGTCACTGTCGCGTTCGATCACACCGGGCTTGCATACATTCTGTGCAAAGTCCCTCGCGGCCTTGCGTATCATCAAATGCTCTTCTGATAAGGAGAAATCCATTTTCGTTAAATTTTAGTGAGGCGAATATAGGGAAAAGCCGTATCAGAATTCAGAGAATTACAGAATGGGCAGAATGACGAGTTATTTCAAAAATCAACACAATATATTATCTCGCAAAAACGCGAAATCTAAAAAATCTAAAGACACATGCCTACTTATCGACCGTCACCTTGCTGATACGGCTTGTGCCATTGCTGTCGGTGATCTTCAGGACATAGACCCCTGTACTCATACCACTGAGAGTGACAGTATTTATGCCATTATTAAGACTGATCTCAGCTACCGGCCTGCCTGTCATATCGTAGATAGCAGCAGTGAGTATCTGATCTGTGAAATAAGTCTCAATATTCAATTTATCTTTAGCTGGATTGGGATAGACTGTGACGATGGCATTGTCGAGCACATTGCTGACGCCGAGTATCTCAGTGCAGCTATCTATATGCGCAAACGTGCCAAAGAATGATGTCGCATTCAAGATCGCATACTGCGCACATGGCACATGGTTCAGCAGCGGGTTGACATCGAAAGTATCGCACTGCGTACAGCCATTCTGACGGAGTTTATTGATAGCGACCACGGAATTCATATAGGGTACGTACTGGTCCGCCATACAAAAAAGTATTCTGACCGGACAGAGCGGCAGCCAGTCATAAATATCATTGGCGGCAAGTGCCCGTCTTACATTAGAAGTCGGGTCATTGGTGAAAGTATCAAGCTCAGAAGGGGTGAAAGCATGCTTTGCTACACTTGGCATGGCATTATTGAGATCATTGATCCCGTGTGTGCCATCAAGGAGCGGAGGCAAGGTAGTATCATAAGGAGCGGCGAACGCCTGCTGAATAGAGTCATACAAGTGATAGATAGGATTCCAGGAGATGACCAGATCGGCCAGATAACCAGGCTGCGAGTATGGAGTATCAGACAGCATTGTATTAATCATGACACCCGACATGTCATATGCCCCAGACATAGGTGACGCCGCCGTGACCGTAAATTCGCCATTAAGCTGTTCCTGTATAGCGCGATGGGTAGCCATGCACGCGTGTCCGCCCTGAGAGTAGCCCATTAGAAAAAGCTGATCATTTCTATGGATGCCAGCCGAGTCACAATACTCTCTGACAGAACGCAGCATATCTATGGAGGCACTGGCCTCGGTCTGTACATGCTGATATGGACTCAGGCCCGGACCATCGCCGAGGCCAAGATAATCTGGCTCTATCGCCACATATCCTATAGATGCAAGAACCATACCGATCACAGGCTCCTCACCACTCAGATAGGAGGGGGCTTCAAGTTTAGCGCTCTCTGTGCCGTGCTCATACATTACCGTAGGGAAATGGCAGGTGGTGTTTCTAGGTACAGCCATCATACCGGAAGCAGTAGTCGCTGAACTGTCATAACTGACAGTGTTATAGTCGAGCCTGTATACATCTATGTCATATTGAATGTTGAATATATTAGGGACTCCATTGACATTGAGAATAGAATCTATCTCCAAGGTAGTATATGTATCAAGCCATATTTTATTGATGATCCTCTGAGAAAAAGAAGCCGAGAAAGACAGCACGAACAGAGAGAGTACAACTATTTTTTTCATTACCTTAATTTGTATCAAATATGGAAATAATCCTTGATAACATTAGGGTAACAATGATTTTTTGTGAAAGTTTTACGTTGAGGCTGGCAATTGTTAAAACGCAGCTATTCAGGCTTATGCCGATCTTTGTCTTAATGCTTCATATAGCAAAACCGCTGCACTCACAGATACGTTGAGAGAGTCAATCCTACCGTGCATAGGTATTTTGATCCTCTCATCAGCTGCCTGCATCCATTCAGCTGACAAGCCTGTGGCTTCATCACCCACCACAATGGCTGTGGGTTTTGACATATCTTTTTGATAATAATTTTTTGTTGCAGTGAGATCTGCTGCATAAGTTTTAACTCCCTTGTTTTCCAAAAAGCTGATAACATCAGCTGCAGATGCGATGGCAATTTGATTTGTAAAAACAGTGCCGATACCCGAGCGGACGACATTGGGATTGTATATGTCGGTTCTTGTATCGCATACTATGACTGCATCTACCCCGACGGCATCGCATGTGCGGAGCATCGCACCGAGGTTGCCGGGTTTTTCGACACCTTCTATGACGAGGATGAGAGGATTGGCGGAAAACTTGAGGCTATCCAGCGAATGAAGTTTAGGTACAGCAGTAGCTATCACACCCTCGGTCGTACCCCGGTAAGCGATAGATTCATAGACTTCCTTTGTGATAGTATATATCTCCATACCCTCCAGTTTGCATTTTCCGATGCTATAAGTTTCATCTGAAATGAGCAGTTCCTCGCAAATAAATAGCTGTGTGATCTCATATCCCGCCTGATCAGCCAGGCATAGCTCCCGCAGCCCCTCTATGACGAAAACACCCTGCTCACGACGCTCAGAGGCCTTGTCGAGTTTTTTCAGGGCTTTTATTTTAGGATTTTGCGGGCTGGTGATAAGCATGGGCAGCAATTAATAATTGATAATTGATAATTGATAATTAGTTTTGAGTCCGACTAATAATGCAAGTGTGAAAATAGGTTTGTTTTTCGGTTCCTTCAATCCCGTGCATAACGGGCACCTGATCATAGCCAACTATATCTGTGAAACGACAGACCTCGACAGGGTGTGGATGGTGGTCTCGCCGCAGAACCCATTCAAAGAAAAACAAAGCCTGCTGAATGAATACGACCGCCTGCACCTGATCAAACTAGCGATAGAGGGGAATAACAATCTCCGCGCATCAGATATAGAATTCAAGTTGCCGAAGCCCTCCTATACTATCGATACGCTCACACACCTGAAAGAAAAACACCCTGAGCATGAGTTTAGCCTCATCATGGGTGGTGACAATCTCCAGTCTCTGCATAAATGGAAAAACTATGAACTGTTCCTGAAAGATCATGACATCTATGTCTACAAACGCGAAGGCGCATGTGATAATCCCTACCCTGACATGGCTTATGTGCACTTTCTCGAGGTGCCACTGCTGGACATATCAGCGACTTTCATCCGTGAGAATATTCAAGCCGGACATTCTATGCAATACTTCCTACCTGACAAAGTATGGGAATATGTACGGGACTATAATTTGTATAAATAATATCAGATCGATGGCTTGATGGCCTTGTCAGCATTATACTGATAGATGGTTTCGAGCATGACTTTACCGACAGATACCAGCGTCTCTTTGCTGATGAGCCCCATTACATCCTTATGTGTATGGTGGTATTTGCCAAACCCGTCTTCGTTGTAGTGTATCACATCTATGGTCGGTATGTGGGCTATCTCATTCACATAGTAGTGGTCATCAGTCACACCGCCATATATGCGGCTCTGAAACAAACTGCTGTAGCCCATTTTGGCGGCGATGTTCCACACATACTGGCTCACCCAGTCAGCATATTTTACGGATATCCCCTCGCGAACAAATACCGCATCTGCTGTGCCCACCATGTCGAGATTGATGCCGAGATCAGCTGTATAGCCCACCACATGTGGGGTCTTTGCCCAATACTGTGAACCGAGGCACCATGTATTCTCGGCACGCGGGAGCTTACTGTCATTAGACTGGCCATAGTCCTCACTGTCAAAAAGGACAATGTCTACTCCGATATCCGGCTTCTGAGAGTGGATAGCACGTGCCAGTTCCATCGCGACTGCTGTACTACCTGCGCCGTCATCTGCGCCGTCGATAGGTTTGTCCTGATCATGGTCATCCTCATCTGCTATCGGGCGCGTGTCCCAGTGCGAACTGATAAACACCCTTGTCTTTGCCTTCGGATTAAATGATGCGATGATATTTTTTGATTTGATCTTGAGCCCGTCAAAAGCAATAGCAGTGAACGATTGAACATAGACGGTATCCGCCCATTTTTTTAATTGCCTGATCATCCAGTCAGCGCATTTGTCATGTGCGGACGAGTTGGGTGTGCGAGGCCCGAAATCCACCTGTGCCTTGGTATAGGCATATGCAGAATCACCACTGAATGCAGGTATCGCTGCCAATGAGGCTTCCTGTGGCTGTTCCTTGGGAGGATTACTGTCACTGGTTTTTTTGAACCAATCGCAAGAACTAAGCAGGGCGATAAAAGGGAGGACTAAAAGAAGTTTTTTCATTAATTATTTGTCTATAGTATTTAAGGCTGATTTTTGCTCCATGTAGTTCCTTCTTTACCGTCCTTGACCTGAATGCTCAGTCGCAGAAGCTCATCGCGTATCTTGTCCGAGGCCGCCCAGTCTTTCTTTTCGCGTACATCTTTTCGCAGGGTGAGTATCACACCCATAAGGCCATCAGCGAGACCGTCATCTGTATTATCCTCTTTATCTATGCCAAGTATATCATGAATAAAGGCTACAAAAACAGTATACAAACGGTCGTAAGTTTCCTGATCGAGTGTGCCGATACTGATGAGTCCTTCTTTGTATGAGTTTATTTTTTTGCTCATTTCAAAAAGTGTGGCTATCGCTTCTGCTGTATTGAAGTCATCATTCATTTTGTCGTAGACCTCCTCGCAGAGTGCTTTGACCTCGTCTATCTCGGAGCTGTTCTTTTTTGAATCATCCTTCACATAAGTTAGCGTTAGCAGGGTTTTGTATGAATTCATCAAACGTGTGTAGCCCTTTTCTGCTGCCTGCAATGCCGTATTAGAAAAGTCTAGTGTGGAACGATAATGACACTGAAGCATGAAAAAGCGCACAGCCATTGGCGCGTAGGCTTTCTCTAAAAGTGGATGCGTGCCCGCGAATAATTCCTTAGGCAAAAATGAATTGCCTTTTGACTTGCTCATCTTGTCACCGTTCACCGTGAGCATATTGGCGTGCATCCAGTAGCGTACAGGCTGTATGCCATCTGCGCCGACACTCTGGGCGATCTCTGCCTCATGATGTGGAAACTTAAGGTCCAACCCGCCGCCATGTATGTCAAACTCCTTGCCGAGGTATTTGCAACTCATAGCTGAGCACTCTATATGCCAGCCGGGAATACCTTCACCCCACGGCGACACCCAGCGCTGGATATGGTTTGGTGCTACTGCTTTCCATATCGCAAAGTCCGCAGGGCTTCTTTTTTCATCCTGACCATCGAGATCGCGTGTACCTTCGAGCAGTTCGTCCACTACCCGGCCGCTTAGTTTACCATAGTCATGATGCTCAGCGTATTTTTTTACATCAAAATAAATAGATCCATTGACCTCATATGCGAAGCCATTGGCTAGGATACGTTTCACCATCTCGATCTGCTCGACTATATGGCCTGTAGCTGTAGGCTCTATGCTCGGCGGCAGAATATTAAACTCCTGGCATACCTCATGGAAACTGACAGTGTATTTCTGCACCACCTCCATCGGCTCTATCTGCTCCAGTTTGGCGCGCTCCTCGATGCGATCTACGCCCTCACCTCCATCGGTGGTCAGGTGGCCTGCATCAGTGATATTGCGGACATAGCGGACCTTATAACCCAGATGCATGAGGTATCTGTACACTACATCAAAAGTGGTGAAAGTGCGCAGATTGCCTAGGTGGACCTCATTATATACCGTAGGCCCGCAGGAATATAAACCCACGAAAGGCGGATTGAGTGGTTTAAAGACTTCTTTCTCTCTTGATAAACTATTGTAGATCTTCAGTTCGGATTGCATAAGGTCAAATATAGAAAAGACGGGCTAAAGTAGTGATGCCGCATGGATAAATATTCTAAAGTTCTATTGTGACTACCACTGGAAAATGGTCTGACAGCGCTTTGTGAATACTGCGATATGAATTGACCTGAATAGAAGGGTCGGGGAGGATAAAGTCTATTCTGAAAAATCCGAGTTTGGTATCAAATGAAGGCCCGAAACCTTTACCCTGCTTGATAAACGCATCACTTAGTCCATCGCTGATAGTTTGATAAGTGTATGAGACCGGAGAGTCATTGAAATCACCGCAAACGATCTTTTGACCTTGATATTTGCTCACATGCTCATGTACTGCTTTGGCTTGCTCAGCGCGCTTGGCAAAAGCATGTTTCATTTTTTTAAGAATATTTCTGACGCGGTACCAATTAGTGTTTTGGTTTTCGCTCAACTCCTCGATCGTATCATAGTCATCATATCCGAGATGAATAGACTGCAAATGTGTATTATAAATACGAAGTGTCTTGCCATTGACTGACAGGTCGGCGAACATACATTGATTGCCGCCCGGCTCATCAAACTTCACCACGCCGGTATCAATGATCTGATATCGCGAAAAAACAGCCTGCCCCCACAGCAAATGATGCCACTTCATCTCTGAAGTATTTTTGTACCATTTATCATAGGTGACATGCAGATAGTAATATTTATACCCAAGTGAATCGCGGAGGTATTCTGCATTGTGAAAATCCTCATCATCTGTATAGAACTCCTGAAAGCAAACAATGTCGGGGTTTTCCTTTCCTATCAGGCCCATGATCTTAGACCGTGTTTTCTTATTGCCAGACCAGTTGTAGAGGTCAAAGTTTCTGACATTATAGCTCATCAGCTTAATGCCTTTTTCTTCCGCAGGTGAAAAATGAAAGGCAAAAACCGTCCTGATAAAAGGCGCACAAAGTACCAGCGCCACCAGGTTTACCCAAAATATTTTCTGCCACCACAGTGCCCACAGAATAAGGAAAACAAAAAGCAAAATAACTATCAATGGAAATGCCAATCCTAAAAAAGAAAGCGGCCATGCTCCTGAGGGGCTGATATAGCAGGCCATGCAGGCCAGAAAAAGCACTATCAGGAAACATACATTGAAAAAATAGAACAGCCGTCTGATCATGAGTGTAAAATAGTAAAAATGCAAAGCGCAGAAAGATGAAAATCTATAAACTCACTTCAAAAGCCCATATTCTCTTTTGTGCTGAACTGAGCCGAGATAAATGGCAGCCGTTTCTGCAATAGTATCACGCAACGGCCGGAAAGTAAAGTTCAAAGTCTTGCAAATTTTTTCATTGCTGTATAAAAAATCATTTTGCCCAATGGCAATACTATCCGGGGTAGCTAAAGGCGGTACTTCGGAAAACAATGATTTCAATGCTTCAAACCGCCATGCCAGGGAGCCGATAGAGTTATTTACTTTGATAAAAGGCCGCCTGACTTTCATCGCATCAGCAGCCATAAACATTACTTCACGCCATGAGGCATTGTCTGCAGACACAATAAATTTCTCGGCTGATACATCTGAGTCCATGAGCCGGATAGCCACAGATACCACATCGCGCACATCTACAAAACCATTGATACCACTTGTATAGAACGGCAAGCCTTTATACATCTGCCCGAATATCGCATTGGGTGGCATGGACCAGAACCCTCCGCCGAATATGGTAGATGGATTGATGATGACGGCGTTGAGGCCCTCTGCTATGCCGCGCCAAAGCTCACGCTCAGCATAAAGTTTGCTTTTGAAGTATGCGAAATTGTCTTTTGAATCTTTGACGTCGAGGTTTTCATCTATCATTCGGGCTGCATTTTCCGGCCTCCCAAAAGCCGCCACACTGCTCACGTAGAGTAGTTTTTTTATTTCACTGCCGAGCGCCGCATTGACCACATTGGCTGTGCCTTCAGCATTTATATTAAGCATCTTGTCCGCGTCACCGGACTGCATCGAGATGAGCGCCGCAAGATGATATACTCTATCGATGCCTTTCATTGCTTCCTCGAGCGAGAAAATATCCGTCACATCTCCTTCCACCCATTCCATACGATTGGCATAATCGCCGAGCAATGTCAGGTTGCTCTTAGCTCTCCTGAGGCCGCGCACAGACTCGCCATTATCTATCAGCTGCCTGACGAGATAGGACCCTAATAAACCGTTTGCGCCTGTGACAAGTATCATTACAAAGCGAATATCGAATATTCAAGAATGATTTTGAGAAAATCTTATTAAGGATGATAGAGCGCCCCACCTATCGAGTCGCGAGATGCACTGGTCACTGAACTCAATACATTAGGCTCGTTTCTATGCCTAAGCAGGCCTATGAATGCCATGATGAGTGCTTCTTTGTATTTGACCTCCTCCTCCGATGGAATATGAACCGGGATTGAACTATGAACAATGATCCTACTAATGAGATAAGAATTAAATGCACCTCCTCCTGTGATGAAGAGTTTTCCTTTTTTTGCTGCAGAAGCCTTTTCAATATGCGCTCCGATCTGATTGGCTATATGTTCGCAATAAGTATGCAGGTTATCTTCCGTAGAAATATCATAACTGTCTACCAAAGGAATAATGACCTCTCTGCTGAAACTATTATCGAGGGATTTAGGATACGGCTTTTGATAATACTCCAGCGTATTTAATGCATCTAATAATGGTTGATATAAATGTCCGGCGGACGCTATAGCGCCATCTTTGTCATATTCGAGTCCTTTTTGTGAAGCATAATGATTAAGTACCTGATTGGCAGCGCAGATATCAAAAGCAACTATTTTGCTATCAGTTTTCACGGTTAGATTAGCTATGCCGCCGAGATTGAGCAGGTAATTGTATTCTTTAAAAAGTAACAAATCTCCTATCGGTACAATGGGTGTACCCTGCCCACCCAGCGCTATATCTGATGAGCGGAAATCGCAGGCTACAGTGATTCCTGTTCCGACTGCCAGTGCAGCTCCATCCCCTATCTGGGTGGTAGAACATGAATCAGGAAAATGAAAAATCGTATGCCCATGAGAAGCTATCAGATCTACTTCACCTTGCAAATTATTTTTTGAAATAAAACGATTGACCCTTCCCGCGAGGAGATGACCATAGTCTGTATGAAGCTGCCAGAGTGACTTGCCATCGAGTGTGCGGGCTGTGCTTAGTCTGTCCATCCATTCTTTGGAGTATGCTATGCAGTCGGCTTTTTCTATGGAAAATTCCCAATCGGATTTGCCTTTTTCGAAATGGCAATACGCTATATCCAATCCATCCAATGAACTGCCAGACATCAAACCGATAACTCTGTAAATAGACATAAGCTGCAAAATATGAGACTTTGGAGTATTAAACAACTATGGTGTTGCAGTCATCTATTTTCAAACTGCGAATACTGCTTCTGACACTTTACTGGCAGGATTTTTTTATCATCACACTGGCTGCTGCATGTCCCAGCGTTTTTGCTTTATTGAGGTCTGAGCAGGCATTTTCATTCTGTCCCAAACCTAATTTGGCGAGCCCTCTGCCATAGTAGGCGATAGCATATCCGGAATTGATCTCAATAGCTTTATTATAATCTAATATAGCCTCCTTATACTCATTGAGATAGTATTTGGCAATTCCCCTGCTATAATAAGCAGTGGTATACTTAGGAATGATCTCAATAGCTTTATCAAAGTCTGATATGGCCCCGCGGTAATCTTTCTTGTAGTATTTAGAAAGGCCGCGATTAAAATAAGCCTCAGCATTTTGCGGATCGAGCTCTATGGCTTTATTGTAGTCTGATATTGCACCCTGCCCATCTCCCTTAAAAGATTTTGCAATGCCATTGTTGAGATAGTCCATACTTGTTTGGCAGTGGCAATCTAAAATGGAAATTAGTGACAGAATGGAAATTAGGAGGTATCTCATTGGTATGCTTATAATGAAGACGCAAAATATTGCGTCTCTACAGACTATCGTATGAGGGTCACATTGCCTTTCTTCAGCACATCCTGGCCGTCATAGGTGCGGGCCTTGACATACCATACATAGACACCCAACGGCTCATCGTGGCCTTTATATTTGCCATTCCATCCGTCGGTGATGATGTCGGTACTGAATACTTTCTCGCCCCAGCGGTCATATACAGCAAACTCCTCAAGGTCCTGGATATTCAGATATCGGGCAATACGGAAGAGGTCATTCAATCCGTCTCCATTTGGTGAGAATGCATCTGGTACAAGCAACAATGTATACGGATCGATAGTGACCACCAT
>Ga0182030_10019858_pt1 | contig 12740 bp, 13 predicted proteins | sample 812S3MmetaG_FD_121299 | JGI IMG/M metagenome (GOLD analysis project Ga0182030, IMG submission 121299) | Permafrost microbial communities from Stordalen Mire, Sweden - 812S3M metaG (Illumina Assembly) | ecosystem: Environmental > Terrestrial > Soil > Wetlands > Permafrost | place: Sweden... | reverse complement strand
CTCGCTGTCCAAGCCGTCGAGCGTATAGGCGTCGGTGTGGCAAATTCCCGTCGCCTTGATCTCGACCAGAACTTCACCCGCCTTGGGGCCCTCCAGATCGAGTTCGACGATTTCGAGCGGCTTTTTCGCCTCGAACGCGACTGCGGCGCGTGTCTTCATACCGTTCCTCCCACTCAACGTTTCTTGCTTGAGCCTGGATACTTCCGGTTCTGAAAATCCATTGTATGTCTGGCGAACCGCCCACTCACAAGGTCACGCGTATACCGCGATGGGAAATCTCCCGTAAAATCCGGGTCAAATATCCCGTATTTTTTGCAACATTGCACGCTCGCATGCATTGTCAAGACGGTGATTTCGCGAAGCTCGCGCCGTGGAATGGGCCGCTCGTACAGGTTGCGATGCGGCAAAGATCGTTTTGGCCCAGGGCCGGCGATCGATGCGCAATCCCGCCGGCTCGTGCAGGCGGTACGCCTGGCCGGGCTGCGTCAAGAGCTGCATTTTCTTTCAGAATCCGGGACGCAGCGATGAATTCGGCGTAAGATTTCGTAAAGCGCATCAAATCGAGGACACCAGGGAAATGATTGAAATCATCCTGACCGTCTGTGCCATCGCCAATCCGAGCCATTGCGAGGAAAAGTATCTTCAGTTCGCCTGGGAGGGCTCGCTCCGGCAATGCATGATGGCCGCGCAGCCCTATATCGCCGAGTGGATCGGCCAGCATCCGGCCTGGATGGCGAGAAAATGGAGCTGCGACTATCCGGACAGCAAGAAGCGGCAAATCTGATTGCGGGACGGAGTTTTCGATTTTCAATCCGGGCCGAAGGCGACGCCCCAGGGCAGTTCGCCGACCTGGATGGATTTGATGACCCGCAAGCTTGCTACATCGATCACCGAGACATCGTTCGAGACGCCGTTGGCGACCAGCAGGTATTTTTCGTCCGGCGTAAAGGCGCCGTGCCAGACGCGCTGGCCGACCAGCAGGTATTTCAAGACAGCGTGAGTGACGCCGTCGACCACCGCCACCCGGTTGGCGGGCCCCAGGTCGACGAAGCCGAGCTTGCCGTCCCTGGTGATGTTGATGCCGACCGGCTGGATCGCCTCGGATCGCAGTCCCGGAATTTCGAACGTCACGGTTTGCTTGAGCTGCCGTGTCTTGGGGTCGATGATTGCAAGGCCGCCGCCGATTTCCGAGCTCACCCATAATTCGGATCCGTCGGCCTTGAATGCCGAGAAACGCGGACGCGAGCCGACCAGGAGGTTGGCCAGGATCTCGCGACTCGCGGTGTCGATGAAATGGACCATGCTGGTGGTCTCGGACGTGCAGATCAGAACCCTGGAATCCGGGCTGACCACAAGTCCTTCGGGTTCGATGCCGACCGACACCTCGCCGATGGCCGCGCGCTTATCCAGGTCGATGACGGTCACCATCGCGTCATTTTCGTTGGCGACATAGAGGATCTTCCCGGCCGGATCGAGCGTGAATTGCTCCGGATCCGGACCGGACGGCAACTCGCCGGCGGCGGCCAGGCTCTTGGCGTCGAAAACCTGGATCGTGTCATCGTCGCCGAGGGCGACAAAGACAGATTTGCCGTCGTGGGAGACGGCGATACCGCGCGGTCGTTGCCCGGTCTTGATGGTGGCGACCGTCTCCATCTTGTCGGTGTCAATCACGGACACCGAATTGCCCTTCTCGTTGGAGACATAGGCAAGGAAGGCTTGGGCCGAATCAAACGAGAGCAAAAGCCCGATCAGGGAAAGGCCGAGTACTGCGATCCGGCGCAAATCGAACATGAGGCGTTCTCCAGGGGATGTCGGGCAGGCAACGTGAATCCAGACAATAAGGCCCCGTTGCGTCGATGGAACAGAAATTTGCCGCGCGATGACGGCGGCATTGGGTCTGAACGCCATCACCGACCATCGCAGCGCCTGAACCGGGTGGGTCGGGCATTGTTGCGCGCGATGATAAATGGGATAGCTTGCCGGCGGCTGAAAACTGGCGAAAATGCCGGTATCAACCGCAATCGCCCGTACGGTTCGACAAGGCCGCAGGGCAAGCGATGTTGCGGTGCAATCGAATCGCGAAGCCGGTTGCGAACACTGCAATTGCGAACATGGGAGGCATGATTTGCTCCGGTTTCTGGTGGGTGTCTGCGTCCTGATCGCACTGAGCGGAGCGGGCCTGTCCGATCAGCCGCTGGAAATCAAGATCGGCTACTTGCGCCAACCGCCGTCGAAAATCCGGATATCGCTGATCGATATTCCGGCCGGCAATGATGGTCTCGCCGGGGCTCAATTGGCGACCGATGACGATAATACGACCGGGCGGTTTCTCAACCAGCACTATACGTTGATCGAGACCTTGCTTGGCGAGAACGACGATCCGGCCGCGGCGATCAATGCGCTCGCCGACCAGGGCGCGTCGTTCATCGTCACCAGCCTGGATGCCGATCGCCTGCTCAAGGCTGCGGATGCCGGCAAGGCGCGTGGCGAGATGCTGTTCAATGCCTTGGCGCCGGACGAACGCCTGCGCGAGCGGGATTGCCGCGCCAACGTCATCCATGTGGCTCCCACCCGCTCCATGCTCGCCGACGGGCTGGCGCAATATCTGATCTGGAAGAAGTGGCGCCGATGGCTGCTGCTTACGGGCTCGCATCCAAACGATGTGCTGTTCGCCGACGCCCTGCGTCATGCGGCGACGCGCTTCGGCGCCAAAATCGTCGAACAGCGGGAGTTCAAGGACAATGGCGGCGCGCGGCGAACCGATAGCGGCGTCGCCGAGATTCAGCGGCAGATGCCGGTGGTAACGCAAGGCGCGCCCGATTACGACGTGCTGGTCGCAGCGGACGAGAGCGAGGTGTTCGCCGGCTATCTGCCGTACCGGACCTGGGACCCCCGTCCGGTGGCCGGCTCGGCCGGACTGGTGCCCACGACATGGGACGCGGCGTTCGATCAGTGGGGCGCGGTGCAGTTGCAGAACCGTTTTACCAAATCCTTCCAGCGCGCGATGACGGCGCACGACATGCAGGTCTGGACGGCGGTGCGCATGATCGGCGAAGCGGCGGCCCGTGCCCGCTCGGGCGATCCCGGCAAGATGCTGGCCTACATCAAGAGCCCCGAATTCTCGATCGCCGCCTTCAAAGGTCAGAAATTGACGCTTCGTGACTGGAACCTGCAACTCCGGCAACCGATCCTGCTGTTCGACGGCAGGAACACGGTATCGGTATCGCCCCAGGAGGGCTTCCTGCATCAGGTATCGGAGCTTGATACGCTCGGACTGGATCGCCCCGAAACCAGCTGCAAACTGAAACAATGACGCCTGGATCATTGCCCGTTCGGCCTTGACTCGATTTTCGCCCATCCGAACGGCGCCGGCCCGGCTAGCGTTCCATATACTCCGCCGCGATGATCCGCTGGCGGAGCGCAAGGCGGACGAGCTCGATATCGGACGCCACGCCGAGCTTGGCGCGAATGAGATAGCGGGTATTGGCCGCGGTTTTCACGCTGATGTGCAGCGTCTCGGCGATCTCATCCACGGATTTCTCGGCCAGCAACATGCGCAGGATTTCGAATTCCCGCGGGCTCAGCGCGTCGATCGCAGAAGGTTCGTCGGCGAGCCGGTTGAGGGCGAGTTCATGGTCGATGTCGGGGCTGAGCGCGATGCGACCGGCCATAACCTCGGCGATCGCACGCAGCAGCGTGCTTGGCGGACTGCTTTTCGTGATGAAGCCGCGGGCGCCCGCCTTGATCGCCTGGACCGCATAAGCGGCGCTCTGATGCATTGTAAATACGAGGATACGCGCGGAGTTGTCCCACTGCCGGATGCGCCGGATCGCCTCGACGCCGCCAATTCCCGGCATGGATAGGTCCATGACGACGAGATCGGGCCTGGCTTCCTTGTAAACACGATAGGCGTCGGCCCCGTTGCCGGCCTCGGCGACGACTTGGAGACGATCCTGCTTCTGCAACAGCGAGCGATACCCCTCGCGCACGACAGCATGGTCGTCTGCCAGCATCACGCGCGTGACGCTCCTGGCATCAGGCAGGTTCAAGGTTCCGCCCCCATGTTGGGAATGGTCGCGACAAGCCATGCGCCGCCCGCCGGCCGTCGGTCGAAACGCAGCGTTCCGCCGAGCGAGACGACACGCTCCTGCATGCCGAGCAGTCCCATGCCGGCTTTTGGCGCGACGCCGCCGCCGGTCGCTTCGCCGTCGTCTTCGACGCTGAGGACGATTTCGGTTTGTCCCGCCTCGAGGCGCAGTTGCACGCGACGGGCCTGGGCGTGCTTCGCAGCATTGGTGATCGCCTCTTGTGCGATGCGATAAAGACTCGCGCAGACGCTCGGCGGCAAATCGTCGACCTTGCCAACGATGGCGATGTCGAATCGCGTGCGTCCCTTCTCGAAGCCGTTCCAGCTCGCGACCAGGCTTTCGAGGCTGAGGCTGAGGCCAAATTCCTCGATGTCGGGCGGCCGCAGGCGCACCAGCGCTCCGCGCAGCGCTTCCATCATGCCCGCCGTCGTGCGCGAGATGCCCCGGCATTCCTCGAAGAGCGGCGGACATTCGCGCTCCGCCGTATGGGCGGCTGCGGCGGCCTGGGCCGCGATGGCGGCGAGCGACTGACCGAATTCGTCGTGCAGCTCGCGCGCCAGATGGCGCCGTTCCTCGTCCTGCACGGCTATCAGCTTTCGCGTCAACGCGTTGCGTTCGGCGAGGGTGGCCTCGAGCTTTTGCGCGAGCGCGTTGAAGACGTCGGAAATCGCCGAGAGCTCGGCGAGATCGAAGCTGGGCAGGCGCGCGGAAAGATCGTTTGCCGCAAGCTGCCTCAATCCGGTGCGAATGACGTGCGTCGGCCGCAGGGCGCGGGCGAGCGCGGCATAGACCGCAAGGCAAAGCCCGGCCAGGGCGAAAGCCATGACGGAGAGCAGACGGCTCGCCTCGCGCCAGCTCTGGCCGATCTGCGTGGCCGGATCGAAGGTCGCGATCGCCACGCCGCGGGCTTCGCCCTCGATCAGGAGCGGCATCGAGATCGGTTCGCCGGGATGAAAGATGGCGCGATAGAACGCGGCGAAACTCTCGGGCGCCGCAATTTCGTCGGTGAGCGTTCCGCGGCAGATACCCTGCCGGAAGCCTCCGGCGTTGTCCCGATAGGCAATGCAGAGGCCCGGCTCCATCAGCGGCGCCGCGATCTTTTGCAAATCCGGAGTGTGGTTGGGGGACAGGGAGAACCATTGCACCTGCGCCTGCTGCAGTGCGATATCCTTGGCGACGATTTCGGCGATATGGCTCACCTTGGCGACGGCGACGCGGTTGCTGTCAAACAAGGCGTAGGCCGCGACAGCGAGGAAACAGATCGCCGCCAGCGCCGCGACGCGCAAGGCGAGGCGCAGCTTCAGATCGACGGTGCGCGCGCGGCCCGCCACGAAATCGATGGAATGTCGCAAGCTCACATCCATTGCCCTCGCATCTAGGCGCAGATTTTGACGACAGGAAAGCCGGACGAGACAAGATCGGGCATTTCACCCGGCCAATCCAGGGAAAAACTCCATTTCGTCAACGCAAGGGAGCGGCGAATATGTCGGCGATCTTGCAACTGCGGGGTTCACCCATGCGCGGCACTGCTTTCATCTTCGCTCCGTTATTAGTCGTTGCGGAACTCGCCATCGCCAGGGCAGCCGAACCCGCCGCACCGCCGCCGGTCAGGATTGCGGTGTTTCCGTTCGAACTGGAGGATTTCAGCGCCGCCGCGGCGTACGTTCCGCCCGACGACGTCGACCGCGAGCAATTGCGGCTTTCGACGCAAGAGGCGCGTCGGCTGATCGCAGAATCGGGACGCTATCGATTGGTCGACGTCGACGCGGCGAGCGATCAAGCGGCCAGAGCCGGAAAATTGCACGAATGCGGAGGTTGTGAGGCCAAAATCGCCGCCGGCCTCGACGCCGACCAATCCATGATCGGGATCGTGACGCGCATCAGCCGGACCGACTACGCGGTAACCTATAAAATCCGCGACACCCGATCCGGGGAACTGGTCGCCGTCGAGCAAACCGACCTGCGCGCGGGCGCCAACTCGGCCTGGAGCCGCGGGGCTCGCTGGCTGATCCAGCGCCGTCTGCTGGAACAGGCGGACTAGCGCTAGACCAGCCTTCGCTGCGTGCCATACTGCGGCAGGACACCAACCGACTAGGAGCCCCGCCCCATGGAAAAGCTGATGACGCTGCGGTCGGCGGGCCTCGTTTTGTTGACCGCCGCGGTTTGCTATGCCGGTCCTGTCCGGCAAAGTCAGGCGCAAGGCGAGGCGCCCGTGCTTGCGGTCGCCGAAATCCAGTATATCGACACCTCGGGCGAGGTCGTCGATCAAAGCGCCGACCATGTCCGGCGCTTGCGCGAATTCGAAGCCTCCTTGCGCACCGATCTGGCGGCCAGCGGCAAGATACGGAACGTCGCGCTGGCTTGTCCGCCAGGCGCCTGCTCCGTCGGCGACATTGCTGCGGACGAGTTGCTCGGCAAGGCGCAAGCCGCCGGCGCCGGCTATCTCCTGATCAGCAGCTTCCACAAGCTCAGCACGCTGGTGCAATGGGCAAAATTCGACATCATCGAGGTGCAGAGCCGGAATGTCGTTTTCAATCGCCTGGTCACTTTCCGTGGCGACAACGACATGGCCTGGCGCCACGCGGAATCCTTCATCCTGCGGGAAATCCTGGAGCACGAGGACCCCTGAATCGGACCTGCCGCGCAGCAGGCCGCCGGCATCAGTGGCGGACGTAATCCCCGGGTGCGTCAGGCAGCTTGTGGCCGTCCACGCCCGCGACGCCCATGCGCGGCGGCTCGCACGGCTCGCCGGAATGCGCAGCCAGCCACCTGGTCCATTCCGGCCACCAGGACCCTTCGACCCGCGGCGCCGTCTTCAGCCATTCGTCCGGACCGATATAGGGCGCATCCGCAGCCTTGGTCTTGACCTGGTAACTATGCCCGGGCGCGCCCGGCGGCGCCACGATGCCGGCATTATGGCCGCCGCTGGTCAGCAGGAACCTGACTTCGGCCTCCACCTGGAAATGTATCTTGTAGGTGGATTTCCATGGCGCCACGTGATCGCGCACCGTTCCGACCACGAACATCGGCGCATGAATATCCGACAGCGCGACCGCCTTTCCGTCAACGAGGTAATGGCCCTCGGCCAGGTCGTTGTCGAGGAACAGCTTGCGCAGATATTCGGAATGCATCCGGTAAGGCAAGCGCGTGGCGTCGGCGTTCCAGGCCATCAGATCGCTGGGCGGCGCCCGTTCTCCCATCAGGTAGTCGCGCACCAGCCGCGACCAGATCAGATCGTTTGAACGCAACAGCTGGAACGAGCCGGCCATCTGGGTGGTCTCGAGCACGCCGCGTTGCCACATCATGTCTTCGAGGAACGAAACCTGGCTTTCGTTGATGAACAGCGTCAGTTCACCAGCCTCGGTAAAGTCGGTTTGCGCCGCGAGCAGGGTAATCGACTTCAATCGGGTGTCGCCGTCGCGCGCCATGGCTGAAGCCGCAATCGACAGCAGCGTGCCGCCGAGGCAATAGCCGAGCGCATGGATTTGACGGCCGGGCACGATATCCCCGATGGTCGCGACCGCGGCCTGCACGCCGAGCCTGCGATAATCGTCAAAGGCGATGTCGCGATCCCCGGCTTCCGGATTGCGCCAGGAGATCATGAAGACGGTAAAACCTTCGCCCGTCAGGAACTTCACCAGCGAGTTCTGCGGCGACAGGTCGAGAATGTAGTATTTCATGATCCAGGCCGGCACGATCAGGATCGGCTCCGGATGCACCTTGCCGCTGGTCGGATAGTACTGGATCAGCTCGATCAGCTCGTTGCGGTATACGACCTTGCCGCGCGACGTCGCGACGGTCTCGCCGACGACGAATTGCTTGTTGTTTTCCGGCTTGCCTCCGCCCAGCAGGCGCCCGCAGTCACTGAGCCAGTTCTGCCAGCCGAACGCGAAATTCTCGCCACCGCTCCGCAACGTCTTTTGCAACACTTCGGGATTGGTCGCGGTAAAATTCGACGGCGCCAGCATGTCGAGCACCTGCCGCACCGAAAACTCGACAATCGCCTCGTTGCGCGGCGCAACGCCGCGGGTGCCGGAGGTGGCGTTGTGCCACCATTGTTCGTTGAGCAAAAACGCCTGTGCCAGCAAATTGAACAGCGGCTGCTCCCACTCCGGCCCGACAAATCGATGATCCTGCGGCTGTGGCCTGATCACCGACCAGGGCCCCTGGCCGGACCCGAGGACGCCAAGCGCGGTTTCGGAGAGCCGCCGGGCGCTGCGGAGAGCGTCCTGAGCCATCTCGGTCTGCCGCTGCGGCGCCGCCAACAGATGCGAGGCCCAGTCGATATAGGCAAGCGACAGCGCCACCGGCGATATGCCGCCGGTGAAGCGGGCCAGCATCGCATGAAACGCGCGATCGACCGGATAGCGCTCCGGCTGCCGGCCGTCCTGAACGGCAGCCGTCAACTCGGCGGGCGACCCGACTGGCGGACCGGCGCTGCGGTCATCGCCGTGGCCCGGAGGGCCAGCCAGCAACCGCGGCGCTTCAGTCCGCGGCAAGCTCAGGATCGCCGACGTTGAATTCATGACTCTTACCTCTGGCCGAAACGATCGGTCGTCAACTTCCGGGCGCGCCATGCCGGTCAGCCCGGCGGCCGGCTGTGGAACAGCTTCGACGACGTCTCGATCATGCGTTCGCCGTGTTTGAACAGCCGCTCACTGTCGCGGCGGATAAAATCGATCTGATGCTGACTGCATTCCTCGCACATCGCCTTGATGTTCTTGACCGAATGCGCGCCGGCCAGTTTTGAGGCCAGTTCCGAAAACAGATGGATCTCGGTTCGCGCCCGGTCCAGCATCTCGTTGGAGATGAACACCATTTCCTCCAGCATCGCCTGTTGCGCGCCAAATACAAAATCCATGACGCGCTTGCTCGCGGCTGTTGCGCCCGGTGCCGAAACCTCGGCCTTTTCAAGAACTTCGGTCATGAGGAACTCCTGTGGTGTTCACCCGGGACGTTTGAATTCAATGCACCCATGGCTGCCAACCTGTATTGAGCTCGATCAATGCAATGCAGGCGTCTCAAGCCGGTGCGTCCTGCGCCAGCGCGAACAGCGCGTCGCGCTTGCTGCGAATTTGCCCGGCATCGACGCCGTGTGCGGCGAGATCGACGACGAGCCTGTCGAAGGCCGCCTCCGGCGTCGCGCCGATATCGGCATCGACCAGGGAACGGGCATAGGCTTCCGCGGCGGGGCCGGTCTCGCCGCGTTTGTCGGCGGCCCACAATCCGAGCATATGCAAGGCGCGCGCGCGTGCCTTGAATTGTCGCTCTTCGTCATGCGCAAATTTCGCCTCGAAGGCCTCTTCCCTGCGGTCAAAGCTTGTCATCTTTTGCTCTCCTTCGCCTAAACCATGTATTGGCCGCCGTTGATCGACAACGTCGAACCGGTGATGAAACTGGCCTCGTCGGCGGCCAGAAAAAGCACGGCGCGCGCGACGTCCCCGGGCGCGCCCAAGCGGCCGACCGGAATCAGCGGCAGGATGCTCTTTTCCATGACATCCGCGGGCACCGCGTGGAGCATCTCGGTATGGATGTAACCCGGACAGATGGCATTCACCGTGATGCCGGCGCGCGCCGATTCGAGCGCCAAGGCGCGGGTGAAACCAAGTTCGCCTGCCTTGGCGGCCGAGTAGTTGGTCTGGCCGAACTGCCCCTTCTGGCCGTTGATCGAGGATATGTTGATGATGCGGCCGAATTTTCGCTCCCGCATGCCTTCGATCACCGGGCGGCACATATTGAACAGCGCGTCGAGGTCGGTGGCGATCACGGCATCCCATTGCGCCTTGGTCATCTTGTGCAGGGCGCTGTCGCGGACGATGCCGGCATTGTTGACCAGAATTTCGATCGGCCCGGCGGCGGCCTCGACCTGCCGGATCCCCGCGACGCAGGCTTCGAAGTCGCCGGCATCCCAGCGATAGACGTCGATGCCGGTTCGGGCCCGAAAGGCGGTGGCGGCGGCATCGTTGCCGGCATAGGTCGCGGCCACGCGGTATCCTGCGTGAAGCAATGCTTCGGAAATCGCGGCGCCGATGCCGCGTGTTCCGCCGGAGACCAGTGCACCCCTTGCCATTTTACCCCTTCAGCCCTTGATGCCGGGCGCGTGACCCATGTCGGACAATTAGCGGCGGCAGGATCGGGCGGGGTTGAGGTGGATCAATTCGCGCATCGGTTTTTATTCTTTAATGAAGCTGCGGACCGCAGCGGCGGACGCAGAAAGCGTGGGGAGTTGTCATGCTGAAAAATCTTCTCGTTCACATCCCGTCCGAACGGTCGATACGGCCGGTCGTCGATGGCGCGGTCTCGCTGGCGGTAACGCGCGCCGCGCATCTGGACGCGGTCTCGATCGGCTTCGAAACCGCCAATGTGGGGCTGGCCATCGATGGGGGCGCCGCGATCGCGGCCGTGTTCGAGGTCGAGCGCGAGCGCGCGCTGGCCCGGGCCAAAGCCGCGCTGGCGGTGTTTGAAACCGAAGCCCGCAACGCCGGCATCGGCTACAGCCTGCAGCCGCTCACCGGGATCCCGGCCGAAGCTGCGGCAGCCGTGGGCGCCTCGGCCCGGCTCTACGATCTGACGATCGTGCTGCAGCCCGAGTTCAACCTCGGCACCTTCGACAACACCGTACCGCAGGAAATCCTCTTTCAATCCGGCGGCCCGGTGCTGTTCATTCCATATACCCACAAGGGCGCGTTCGAGCCGCGGCACGTCGGCATCGCCTGGGATGGCAGCCGTCTGGCAGCGCGCGCGCTTCGTGATGCCGCGCCGTTTTTGGCCAGCGCCCAGGCCGTCACCATCGTCAGCGTCAACGACGGGAAAATGCCGGCGGAAACATCCGCCGCAGCCTTGCTGTCCCAGCTGTCGCGGCGCGGATGCAACGCCCGCATCGAGGCCCTGAGTGCTGACCGCGCCGACATCCAGCCGACGATCCTGTCGGTCGCGGCCGATGCCGGCATCGATCTGATCGTGATGGGCGGCTATGGTCATTCGCGCCTGCAAGAACGCGTCCTCGGCGGCGTCACCCGCGGCATGCTGCAATCCATGACCGTACCGACGCTGATGTCGCATTGATCGCTGCCCCGGACACCGCAGCACGGTCGGAGAAGCGCGACGGCGGATTGCGCCGCCGCGTCTACGTGGTTCTCGAGCAAGGCGGCGGCGCCGGCGGTATAAGCCTTTTCCTGCATTGGCTCCTGATCGTTCTGATCGTTGTCACGCTGACCGCGACCGTGGTGGAATCCGTACCCGACATGGCAACGGCCTATGCCCTGCCGCTCAGCGCGATCGAGTGGGCCGCGACCGTGATCTTCTCGCTGGAATATGCCGCCCGGCTTTGGAGTGCGGCCGAACATCCCTTGCTGAAGACGCGCGGCGGATTTTTCGGACGGCTCCACTTTGCACTCAGCGTCGCCGGGCTGATCGACCTTGCGGCCATCCTGCCGTTTTGGCTCAGTCTCTTCATCGCTTCCGATTTCAGGGTCCTGCTGGTGCTGCGGCTGGTGCGATTCTTCAAGCTCACCCGCTATTCTCCGGCGATTCGCTCGCTGCTGGACGCCCTGTATACCGAACGACGCGCGCTCGGCGGCTGCTTCGTCATCCTGCTCGGCACCGCGCTGATCGCGGCTGCCCTGATGCACCTGGCCGAGCGCGCGGCGCAGCCGGAAAAATTCGGAACCATCCCGGACGCCTTGTGGTGGGCCATCGTCACGCTCGGCACCGTCGGTTACGGCGATGCCGTTCCGGTCACCGCGCTGGGACGGCTGCTGGCGGGCCTGACCATCTTCGCGGGACTGCTGATGATGGCGTTGCCGGTCGGCATTGTCGCCACCGCCTTCGCCAATGAAGTCCACCGCAGGGATTTCATCATCACCTGGGGCCTGGTCGCGCGTATCCCGCTGTTCAGCAACCTGACCGCGACGGAGATCGCGGAAGTGATGACCATGCTGCGTGCGCAGAAAGTGGACAGCGGCACGGTGGTGGCCCGCCGCGGCGAGCCTGCCCATGCGATGTATCTGATTTCCGACGGCGAAGTGGAAGTAAGGCTGCGGCACAAGCATTTCCTGCTCGGCGCCGGCCAGTTTTTCGGCGAGATCGCGGCGCTGCGCCGTACCCGGCGCTCGGCGACGGTGACCGCGACGAGGCCGTCGCGGCTGCTGGTTCTGGACACCGCCGATCTGCACGGACTGATGGACCGCCAGCCGACGCTGGCGGCGCGTATCGAACAGGCGGCGCGTGAAAAGCTCGGACATGCGCTCAATGCGCCGGGCGGCGATCTCGTCGATGAGGAACTTGCCGAGCCTTCGCCCGAGTAGACAAGGAAGCACCATCATGGCGAGCTCTCGCGAAGCAATCGATGATGCGAGCAAAGAATGGATTGCTTCCTCGCTGTCGCTCCTGGCAATGACGAACTCCACGGATACACGTGTCAAACAGCCAGGCTCGTCATTGCGAGCTCTTGCGAAGCAATCCATGCTGCGAAGGAAAAATGGATTGCTTCGTCACTTCGCTCCTCGCAATGACGGCCGAACGAAACAAATTCACAGACAGCCAGACATGGCTTATCGGCCTCGCGGCGCGTAGCGTCCGAGCCTTGCGGGTAGTTTGGCGCCCTTTTCAAGATCAGGGCGCACGGGAACGCCGGGTGCTCGATGCACCCTG
>Ga0182030_10019855_pt1 | contig 12741 bp, 12 predicted proteins | sample 812S3MmetaG_FD_121299 | JGI IMG/M metagenome (GOLD analysis project Ga0182030, IMG submission 121299) | Permafrost microbial communities from Stordalen Mire, Sweden - 812S3M metaG (Illumina Assembly) | ecosystem: Environmental > Terrestrial > Soil > Wetlands > Permafrost | place: Sweden... | reverse complement strand
TCTATTCTGAGCCGGTTGTCCGCAATTTTATAGTATGGGAAACCATATATAGGTTCGTCTGGTGGGTGATAGCTTTTAAATGGTCACTATGACTTTCAGGTAGTAAGTGCTAGTTAGTGGCTAATACAGAAAAGCACTCGTCTCGACTGGTATTACAGGTAGTGCAAATTAGCTGCGCTCTAGTCCTTTTATGTGATGTTGAGCTAGAACCGTAGTGATACCACTTTGAGTTAAGTCATTATCATCACAGATATTGAACTTTTTCGAGAATTCGAACGTATTACTTATCATGGGTCTGTTCTGAAAGATATGAGTCCAGCAGCTGCTGCTGATCTTTAGGGAATTCATGACTGCTTTACACTGAGGCAGGAAAATAAGCGAACACTAGAGACCATGTTCTCAATTAAGGAGCTCTGCGAATGTCTAAAAGAAAAGCCACACTGCTGGTCGGGTTAACTGTCCTGGGAAATTGTCTGGGCAACCTGAGCAGTGACTTAATTAGATGCTCCGCTCGTTCTGTCTCCAAGATTTATGTCAGTTTTAAGCAGCAAGGCAAGCTTCAGCAGCTGGAGCAGCTGTTGGCTAAGGAGAAGATGGTCCGGCTTGAGAATCACAGCTAAACTTTCTAATCAAAAAGGCTGGGATTTTCATCCCAACCTTTTATCTTAGGTCTTATCGCTTTTCTTGATACGGAGTCAGCTCAATTTGCTGATTACATTATCTGACTGCAGCCGGTACCTTGTGATCGAATCGCTCAGCATCGGATTTTGGTGCCATTGGACTTACGCCAATGGTTTCGCCGTTGATCGTTGTCTCGGCGCTTCTAAATGGACCACTGTTCTTGATGAAGTCTGCGGGAAAGTCCAGCTTGGGCTCTGAGATCTTATCGAGCTCTTTGATGTGATCTGCGGAGAGCACCAGATCTAGTGCGCCTAAATTATCATCAAGCTGTTCCATTGTACGAGCTCCGATGATTGTCGATGTCACGCCAGGTTTGGATTGCAACCACGAAAGCGCAACCTTAGCCGGTGTTGAGTTGCACTCTTTCGCAACTTTAAGTAGAACATCAATCACGTCGTAAGTAGCATCTTGCTTTAAGTGGTTCATAACCCACTCGCCACGGCCAGCTTCAACTTTATCGCGATTCTGTCTGGTGTATTTACCCGTGAGGATGCCGTACTTGAGTGGAGACCATGGTGTGACGCCCAGACCCATTTCTTTTGCCATCGGTGTAAGTTGTCCCTCAACTGTTCGTTCTAGCAATGAGTATTCGATCTGCAGTGCTACCAGTGGTGCCCAACCTCTGAATTTCGCAATCATTTGAGCTTGCGTGGTTTTCCATGCTGGAGTGTCGGAGAAGCCGATATAGCGGACCTTACCTTGGGTTACAAGATCGTTCAATGCGGACATTGTTTCTTCGATGGGGGTGTGATAGTCCCAGCAATGCATCCAGTACAGATCGATATAATCGGTCTGCAATCTTCGCAATGATGCTTCGCAAGCGGCAAAGATAGCTTTGCGATTGGCACCGCCTGCGTTTGGATCGCCCGGGTATAGAGTGCCAAAGAATTTGGTGGCAATTACTGCCTGGTCGCGGCGGAACTTATCTGACCGAAAATAATTTCCGATAATTAGTTCTGAATGACCCTTTGTATAAACATTAGCGGTATCGATAAAGTTGCCGCCTTTTTGGAAAAATTCATCAAGTATTTTGTGCGATTCCTCTTCTGTAGAACCCCATCCCCATTCCATGCCGAAAGTCATTGTGCCCAGGCAGAATGGACTGACTCGAAGACCAGAGTTTCCAAGAGTAACGTAATGATTTAGTGACATATCAAGCCTCGCTGCGTCATGTTTTGATAGACAATAATGCCGTTAATCTCCGCAGCGAATAATCATAGTTAAAACTTTAGAGTGGCGAAAACCTGGACTCTCTAGCTTATCGAGTCAGGGCTTGCATCTGATGCTTTGCTAGAAAGATTAAACGACCATCCGGTTGCGCGACCGCCCTGCTGAGCGGTAACAGAAAATTATTCATATCTTCTATGCTGTATTGATGAGTATGGCTGTTGCTGTAGCATCCTCGAGCTGAACGCTGGCATTCGGCGCCCAACAGGGAACAGAACGCTATAAAATAAAGTCAACAGTCAGCAGTACTCCTATTTGGAGTTAAAGGATCGGGAGAAGAGCCAAGTGTCATCGAACAGTGATAGCAAGACCTATGAGTACGTGAAGATTCACAATGCTCGCTGGAACCTCATCGATATGATCAACCTGGTCGCCAAGCCATCAGTGCCAGCGACGCTTTTCTACGAGATTGATATGTCCTGGAGCGAGGACCTGCGCAAGAGATATACCGATGCTGGTCATAAGATTTCGATCACCGCGATCTTAATAAAGGCAATCGCGATAGCTCAGCGAAACCACCCTGCAAGTCGAACTGTCTGGGTGCCTGACAGTAAACTTCTTCAAATCAATAGATTGGAAGCTCAATTCACCGTCGAACGATTTATTGATGAACAACCCGCATTGTTCTTCGGAACGGTTAGAATGCCTGATTTGAAGCCAATAATCGAAATTAACAACGAGCTGCAAGCATATGCGACGGATCCGATCGAGTCAGTGCCGCAGTTGGCAATTGAGCACCGGTTTAGCAGATTTCCATGGTTCATTCGACAGATAGTCATTTTTCTTGGAATGCGAATTCCGCATATTCGCCTTGAATATATGGGAGCCACTTTTGGAATCAGCTCGCTTGGTAAGTATGGTTGCAGAAATATGATTTCGCCGAGCGTCATTACCTCTATGTTTTGTGTTGGTGAAGTCAAGGAACGCCCGGTTGCAGTTGACGGGCAAGTAGTGATTCGTCCGATACTTTCACTCGTACTGAACTTTGATCATCGTGTAATCGACGGAGCTTCCGCTGCTCGGTTCGTGACCGATATAATCAAACTTCTGCAAGGCGACTTGGAAGAATATGTGAAGGACGAAGTTGGTTCATTCGATTCAAATTCGCAGTCAACAGCGAAAGAGTTACAACAAACCAATTGAGCATTTTTCGTTAAAGCCCGCAATTCTCCTTGTAAATCATCCCCCAGGGCTCGAATTTGTTTGTACATGTGGCGCGTTTACGCACGAAAGAGAAGTCCCTTATCGTTGCGTTTTCCTCTATAATTTCGTACGCAAACAATCCAACTTACTATGGCGAAAAATGACGAACCTCTCACCTGTATCAGTCACAGAAGCTAAGACCCCCGGCGGAATTTTTTTCAGGAAGACCCAAACTCCAACCTCAAAGGCAACATTGGCACTGATAATGGGTTACGGAGGAAGCCTGCGAATCTGGCCCACGAGCTTTATCGAAACGCTTGCCCAAAAGTATGTTGTTATCACTTATGACAATCGTGGCACTGGTTTGAGCGTCACACCAGAGCGAAGTGAGGACTACTCGGTTAAGTCTATGTCCGAAGATTTCGCTGAAGTTTTGCATGTAGTGGGAAGTAAAAGCCACCATGTTCTTGGATACAGTATGGGTAGTTGCATAGCACTGCAATACGCTCACGATAATCAAGAGTCAGTGCGTTCATTGTTTCTGATGTGCGGCACTGCTGGCGGTGCATTGTTTGTTAAGCCTGAAAGAGAAATGTCGAATGCCCTGGCGAATCCGCAAGGAGCTAGTCTTTGGGATATATATGTATCGACATGGAAGTTAATGTTCGCTCCAGAAGCGCTTGAGCGCTGTCGTCCTAAATTCGAACAGATTTACGAGAATTCGAAGTTGCTCCCGACCAAGCTAGTAGCCCTCGCTGGGCATTCTCATGCATTCCGCGGCTTTGATGGTTCCGAATTCATTGCCGATCTCGAGATACCAACAACGATCTTAGCTGGAGCTGATGATCGTTTGATGCCTGTCGATAACTCTAAAAATCTTGCTAATCATATAGCTGCTTCGCGCCTCATATTGATTGATAACTGCGAGCATGGCCCTCATGTGCAGGATGAAGAGCTGGTCGTAGAAGCTATAGAATCTACCTGTGACGGAGCAGACGCTAAATTACCAGTATGATCGATAAGACTGATATGACTAATAAGACCGATAAGACCGATATGATCGAGACGCCTTCCCCCACTGTGATTTTTACTGATGGTGCGTGCACCGGCAATCCAGGACCAGGTGGTTGGGGAAGTATAGTGGCGCTTCCAGATCAGACTATACACGAGCTGGGGGGCGGTAATAAAGACACTACCAACAATCGCATGGAAATGGCAGCAGTAATTCGCGCTCTGGCGATTCTCGAGCCCACTTCAACTCAGTCAACGATCTTGCTATACACAGACTCGACGTATTTGATTCGTGGTATCACTCAATGGATTTGGGGCTGGCGTTCACGTGGCTGGAAAAGCGCGGAAGGTAAGGATGTAGCGAACCGCGATCTATGGGAAGAACTCTCTCGCCATGTTGCACGGTTGAAGCCGGCTGACATCGGCTGGAAATACGTGCGAGGACATTCTGGATATCCAGGTAACGAAAGGTGCGATGTAATTGCCGTGTCTTTCGCTAAAGGAAAGCCTGAGCCCCTGTATGTTGGCCCACGCGATGGTTATTTCGTTGACCTGGAAAATTTGCCAGAGTCTCAAGATCTTCCCGAACGCAGCAGCACCGGTGGAAGCAGTAAAGGTGGCAGCAGCAGCGGTAAATCCTCCGGTCCAGTCACTTATTTAAGTTATTACAACGGGGTCGTGTTACGACACTCGACTTGGGGCGCATGCGAGCGAGTCGTTAAAGGACGCAACGCAAAATTCAAAAAGGCGAAGTCGGCGCAAGAGGAAAAGGAGATTCTCGTGTCCTGGGGGCTCGATGCAAATACTCGTATAGAGTAAAGGTCCCGCCTCATTTAGCGGCACCGCTCGCTTCTGGGTCTCCATGCATGCGTTTCAATATAGATGAAGCCAGCTGAAACTCCGGCCACTCTTTAAAGTGAACGTCCGAAGTACTTTGCTTCAGATGTTCCTCTGCTTTCGTCAGGTTGCCGACAAGGTAATATGCTGTGCCAACGTACGCATGCAATTCTGTTCGTTTGTCCTGGGAGTCGCCAGCACGCTTCAGCAGTTCTTTTTCATCGATCGCCTGACATAGATATGCGAGCACCGGATAAGGCCAACGTAAGCTGTCAACTCCTTCAAGGTCAGCTTTTAGCAGCTCCTCTGCCGCCTGGTTTTGTCCTGCCAACTTGAGTGAGATATATTCGCGCAAGACAGAGTAGGTCGACCGCTCTGCCTTGAGTCCGTTCTTTTCCAGAAATACGTTATAAAACTCGGCTGCCTTTTTCCAATTTTCGTCTTTGAATGCCTTTTTGGCACGAACGTAATCTTCGGTCTTGATTGTATCTTCCAGGAATTTTTTGATGAGCGCTGGGTTTTTCGCTCCGATGCAACGTTGTACTTCGCCACCATCAGGCAGAGTTACGATGATTTTTGGGAAAACCTTCAGCGCTGATAAACCATATTTGTCTTCAAGCTTTTGAATTTGCGGATCATTCGCGTGTTCTTCTACGCTGACATCAACGATGCGCACCGGTCGAAAGTTATCGTTGATCAGTTTAACGACTTGCTTGTTGCTGAATGCGTTCGATTCCAGCTTTTTCACCGCACCTGACCAGCGGGCCGTAAAGTAATAAAGAATAAGCTTTTGGCTGGCATTTGGCGGTTTTTCATCAACGAATTCCTGCCAGTGGATTTCTTCACTGGGCATGGGTGGATGCTCGTGTTCGTAAAGAAAAAGTCCGACTCTTATAACTAGAAGAATGACAGTGCTTGCGATCAGCCAGATGGGAATCTCTGTAGTTAAACCGGGATCAGTTTTCAGCATATGAAAACTCCCGCTTGTTCAATATGTAGATAGCGATCATGAGGTAAATAAGGCAATTGGAGGCGTAGTCAATAATCGGCTGCCAGGTGAATCTGGTTGAATGCACGAGAGCATCAAAGTCTATGACCGGATAAAGGAAGTTCTGCAAAAAAGTGGCGAAATATTCCCATGCGTATACGATTGAAGCGTCTTGATCCATTTTTACTGAAAAATCAGTGCTGCTATTTAGCATGCAAATCGAGAGGAAAATAAACAAGCATCGGAAGCCTATTTTGGCGGGAAGCGTTCTTAGCAAAACCACTACGCAACCGAATCCAAAGCAGTTCACTGTTAAAGAAACGAATCGCCACCCGTCGATCAGTACGATGTTTTTTGCATGCATTACTAATTCGGAAAGACCAACCAGACCTAGAAACAACGAGCTTATAGCCAGTGTTCCGCAGGTTACGACCAGCGCTTTGGTCAAAACGTAGCTTGAACGTGTGAGCGGTCGAGTGAATAAGAGCGCGAAGTATTCGCCATCTCTCAAGCTATTTGAATTGAGTGCGACATCCTGGCTGAAGCTGTACCCGAAGAAAAGTAGGAAAGGAGGGCTCGTAAACCCCTCGATGATGGCGGTAGGCTCTTTGCCGCTATAAGCTGCCCCGAGCAGCCCGATGAACGTTAGCACCACTATGGCTATATCCAGCTTGCTGACAGTGCTGAGTTTTAGCAGAAATGTAAATATGAAAACTGCTCTGTTCATTATCCCGCATCCCTGCTTTGAGAGGCGGTGAAGAGTTTCTCTAAATGAGCGCGATCCTCGAAAACTTCTTCTATGTCCACTTGAGCGTCAATCAATGCGCGAATCAGGAGCGGCATTTCCTGCCGTCCTCGCAACTTAAAACACGCCGACTTTTCTGTAAGCAACTCCAGTCCGAATGAGGAGTGACTGGCTATTTCTTTCAACCGCTCGTGCGCATTAGCTGGACCAGCCCATTTGACGAGCATAGCAACCGTTTCTCCCTCCAGACCGCGGGTCGATTGGACCAGATCGATGTGTCCTTTTTGAATGAATGCAACACGGTCGCACACGCGCTCGACTTCGTCCAGGTGGTGCGAGTTGAGAATTACTGTCGCTCCGTCAGCTTTCCATTTTAAGATGGTATCGCGGACGATATTGCGAGAAATCGGGTCAAGCCCCGAAGTTGGCTCATCCAGGAAGCAGAGGCTGGGTTTGCCTATTAGCATCTGGGCCAGACCAAGTCTCTGTAGCATTCCTTTGGAGTAGGTCTTAATTCGACGATCTCGTGCGGACTCTTGCAGTTGCACTTCGTCAAGTGCCTTTTCTACTTCCGCAGCCGCATTAACATCCGGTTGCCCGCTCAGCATATGATGATACCGAAGGAAGAGCCGACCGGTCATCCAGCCTTCGAACAAAGGACGCTCTGGCAGGAAAGCCGTGATTTTTTTCACAGCTAAATGGTTTGGCACAAAACCGTTAATAAGAATGTCGCCTGAAGTGGGTCTCAGTAGACCAAGCATGCACTGCATAAGTGTCGTCTTGCCGGCGCCGTTCGGACCGATGAGCCCAATGACTTCTCCAGCATTGATGGACAGCTCAACACCGTCAAGTGCTTTCACTTTCCCGCTTTTGTAGAACTTGGAAAGATTTGAGATCTTAATCATGCTGGTAACGACGGGAATTGTTGTAACAGTATCACACGAGTGGATCGAGTAGCGCGGCTTGAGGATCAAGTGGCGCCGCTCGAGGACCTGGTGACTCAGCGCGAAGCCTATTAGCGCCGCTCGAGCACCTGCTAACGCGGCTCGAGCGACCGCCTTTGCCACATGATGCGCCGTAAGTCTTCGCGCACGGCAGCGGTGATTTGCAAGCACTTCTGGCAGTCTAGTGTCGATAGGATGGGCAACGCTGCTACTAGTTTCTGGATCTGATAGTCGTTTATATTGGTTTCTTCCAGCCGCAAAGTGGTTAAGGTCTTGAGTTGTTCCAGGTCTTTAAGATCAGCATCCTTCAACACGACATTAACGAGGCGCAATGATTTAAGCTTCTTGAGCTTCTTCAACTCAACAAATTTACCATCAGGATTTGTGCCCATTAGTTGAAACTCTGTGAGATTGGGGGCCTCGGCAACATAGGACAAAGCCTTGTTTGTGATGCGCTGATTGTTCAAACAAAGCTTCGAAAGTTTTGGAATTAAAGACAGTTCTTTAACTCCATCATCTGTAAGAATCGCCTCGCCAACATCGAGTTTTTGTAGTGATTTTAATTCGCGCAGAGTCCCGTAGCCTTTGGTGGTCAGGTGCAGGCAACCGTTGAGGTGAAGAACCGCGAGGTTAGGTAAATTAGTAAGATACTTAATACTGGTGTCGTCCAGGTCGGTATCAGACAAATTTAAATCCTGAATCGTTGAACTCTTTAAGTCCTTAAGCAAATCCATTTTTTTGCAAAAGGCAAGGCTCAAAATGTTTATTTGAGAAATGTTCGAAATGATTTTCATAGATTCTGGAGAGAGGCTATTACGGTATACATCAAGCACTTCAACTTTATTTTCATGAGCTTTTGAAGTCAAAAACATATTGAGTGCTTCGGGGCTGTCGAATCCGTCGATTCCCAATTCGTCGTGAGCTGGCGACTGGCTCAGGCTTTGTTCTGCTCTGATTACTTGAGCACCCAGTGTTGCTTCAGGTCTGGAAAGAGGATGCGCCTTCTCATAGAGGATCCATCCAGCTCCGACTAATGCCACTACCAGTAATGTCGTTGCCGAGACAATAGTTCCGAACAGAAATGGATTTCCCGTTACAATTTTCGAGGTAGAGCTATTGGCAGACGTCTTTTGTCTGGATAACGGCTCAATTTTCTTTCCAGAAAGCGCATCGCGAACTGCTGCCATTGAGGAAAATCGCTGGTCAGAATCTTTTTCAAGCATGCGCTTTACGATATTTTCTAGTTCTGGCGGAAAATCTTTTCCGAGCGAACCATTTTTGAGCGTTGGGGGCGTATCTCGAATGTGTTGCATCATTACCGCTAAAACGTTGTCGCTAATGAAGGGTTTGAATCCGGTTAAGCATTCAAATAGTACGCATCCTAATGCGTATTGATCTGCAGCTTCCCCTGCTTCCCTCCCAATTGCTTGTTCAGGACTCATATAGCTCGGGCTACCGAAAATCTCTCCGGTAGACGTTGTTGTGGTTTGAACATCTTTAATTTTGGCGATTCCGAAATCAACCACTTTGGCGATATCTTCGCCTGTGAGCGATTTCTTTACGATGATATTGCTAGGTTTCAAATCACGATGAATGACTCCTGATTTGTGCACATAAGTGAGTGCGTCGCAAATCTGGATAGCAAGCTTGACCGAGCGCTCGATCGACATCGCACCGTTGTTTTGTAAAAGCAGATCTAGTGGTTTGCCATCTACGTATTCCATAATCAGCAGGGGCATCGAATCGTTTAAGTGAAAACTATATAGCTTTACAAGATTCGGGTGCTCAAGACTGGCTATCGCCTGTGCTTCTCGCTGAAACCGTTGCATGATTTTGTTATTCGCGGCATGCTCCTGTTTTAATATTTTGACTGCCACCAACCGACCAGTCATCTTGTCCATGCATTTGTAGACTGAGCCCATGCCGCCAGTGCCAATACGGCGCACAACTTCATACTGGTTTTCCAGTAATGTGCCGGCAACAAAGCTTTCGATGCGGGGTGACCGCAACTGCTCTGTCGGAGCATTTTGTGCTTGCGATTGCTGCCTGACGCGCACAGTGTCATGAGGCTCTCTTTCGAGAGGTTCCTCTTTTGACTTCTGAGGTGGTTTGCCATGATCTGGCTGCATTTTTTATCCGCGCCTTGTAAATTCAGCCACTGTGCATGAATAGAGTTTACGGCATGATAGACAGAGCGGTCAAAGATGCGATAGAGAAAGGGAAATTGAAAACCTAAATTGACGATGACTTTTGTACTATGTGAGCCTTTCACGTAGATTTCACCTGTCAGCCGGTACTCTCCTGGTTAGAGAAAGCGGTTCGAATTGGTGTATGTAATAGATGAAATATCCTGAAAATGAGCAGCCAGCGAGTTTTAAGCCTGATGGGCTGCTCCTCGCGTTTGAGCAAGTCGTCTCACGGTTCGAAGCCAATCGAACCATTGGTCCAGGCAATCCATTCAATAGCAATATCGAGAGCGAACGAGAGCCGTCTGGGAATTGTTACTTTGATCTTGAAAAGGCATTCGCTGTTGCTTTCCCATTGAATCTCGAGTCGGTACCGAATCTCAAATATTAGATCGGTGTGTTAAACTGATTGACATTTGTCTCTCTTCGTCTACGTTTGCCGCTCATATGTCTCTGGCTTATTTCGTGGCTCTTTCCGCGATTATTTGGCGAGATGTTTGTGCTCTTGCCTGATAGTTAGCCTTTTATTGTTCACCGACTGTCAATTAGTCGATTGCAAATTACTTGAGACTGGTGTTGATTACGATTTCGACGCCAGTGGTAAACCCTCCTTTTCCGATAAGGAAGCACCTCCCGGGAGTATATCCTGGGCAACCTGGCATATGAATCTCGACCAGGCGATAGTGGCTAGACAATATGAATTACTGGTTCAGAAATGGAAAACGAAAGGCCCGGCTTTTGCTGTCATTGATTATTCGGTAACCAGTAATGGTCATATGGAAGCTCATGCGTTACGACCGGATGACCCGACTTTCCAGGCAAAATTCAACGATGCTCAGTCTGAATATCACATGACTGAAAGACAGGCACTAATGTTTTCAAACCCGAACATTCAGTTTGAACAATGGACGCTCAAAGCTTACAGGTCGTTGGAAGGCAATCCTCTTTTGAAATTTCCAGATGGCTCGAGCCGAAAAATTGTGCGTGATGTTCGGTGGCACATTGACGCTGCAAAAATTCCTCGTTCTGTGCGCTCACAATTAGATGATGTCGAGCAGCATTAGGCAGAGAAGATTTTTTATCTCAACGATCGTGCAGTCGCCTCGTCCAAGTCTTGTTTCGCTTTTAGACCCATGTAGCCATAAGCTCTTGCTCGCAACGAATATCCGTCCGCAACCTGTGGATGGATTCTAATGTATTCAGTGTAATCTAGCGCCGAAGACTTATAGTCTCGGAGCCACATGTGTGTGGTGCCACGTAAAAGAAAAGCCTTGCCATTACCAGGGTTGGATTGGATCGCCTGATTCAGAAAACCCAGCGCTGGTGCATATTGTTTTTGCTTGAAAAGTGCAACCGCTTGTTCGAATTGCACGTTCGAAGTTGCAGATGAATCTTCTCCTGGAAGGTCACTGGGTCTTGTGGCGGCGGCGCTGCTTCTTACAGGGCGCGCCACTTCCCGAGTACTACCTAGATCTGAGTTCAGGGTCTGAAGGTAGGATGCAACATGCGAAAATGCATCGCTCTGTTGCTTTTCTGATTTTCTCCATTCCGAGCGTGGCGTGCAGAGTGCTGCAAAAGCTTCTGCGAAACATTCCTGGTAACCACTTGCCGTTGGAACGTTTGCGTCTGAGGTCGACACGCCGGTGATGCAATAAGCCAGGCTGCGACACTGCTCATTGGATAATTTTGAAAAATCCTGCTCATATGCGGCTATAAATGCTGGCTTCTGAGATATTCGTCCCATGGAATAGTCCCAGGCGTGCCCAAGTTCATGACGCATCACTTTTATGGTGTAAGGACCCATCGGACTGGGCACTCCATTCCCTATAGAGGCGCGTTCCGGAACTAACACACGCGACTTAGCATGTTCATATAACCCACCGATATTTTGGGTGGTGCCACCATTTCGGAATATGGTTTCTCCTGATGTTTCGGGTTCGTCGTAAACCATTGTGGGTGTGAGTACAATCGAAATCCCAGCCCGCGATATGTCATCTTGAATTTTGGCGGGTATGGTCGATATTCCGGTCTGCATCAGTGCAACGCAGTTATCGCTTTCGGCAGTGCGGTGAAGTACCTTAATGTTGAGTCCGCCAGACTGAGCGAGAACTCCGGCACATGAGCAAATGCCTATGGCAAACAGGCTCAGGATAAATGTACTTTTGCTTCTTAAAAGGGTGTGAAATTTCAAGGCAGGCGCATGGTTGTCGGGTATTCGGACTATATTGTGACATATCTTGCTGAGCTGTAGCCTCTTGTTGAGTGGAAGCGTTGACCTGTGCCTGAAAAATCAATTATTCTTGCTGCTGGCAGCGAGTCCAAATTTGATGACACAAACTTGACTGTCCTTTAATAAACTTGTCAGATATTTGACAGTTCTAGCGGTATAACAGTTGAGTCACCGAGGGGTGAGGAAACAAAAAAGACAATGAAATTGAATATAAAAACTGAACCACTTGAATTAGCACTTTCGACCAACCTTTCAGCCGCCATCGACGACACTGTCGAAGCGGCTTTTTCTTTGCATATTTCAGAATCAGACCTGATAGATATATTGAAAGAACGTCTGCACAAAAAATCGAATGTGATTGCAGCGAGTCAATTCTTTTCTCCGAACAAAATGTTTCATCCTGAAGCCGGACCGTGATCTTTTAGCAGCCTGACGGTTGTTTGTTTAATCACACATATCCCGTGCGTCTGTTCGACGATACCGGGATTGGAGGATCACGACTTGAAAAATATTATTGTCATCAAATTTGGTGGCACATCACTGATGTCGCCCGAACGAATCAAGAATGCTGCTCAAATCGCTGCTAACGAAGCAGCCACAGGAAAGCGGATTGTGGTAGTAGTGTCTGCTATGGGACACACGACCGATCATTTGATAGGTCTTTCGGAGGAAATAACCTCAGTTCCCAGCCGTAGAGAGCTAGATGCATTGATGGCGACAGGTGAGCAGGTCTCAGCCAGTCTCATGAC
>Ga0182030_10019854_pt1 | contig 12741 bp, 11 predicted proteins | sample 812S3MmetaG_FD_121299 | JGI IMG/M metagenome (GOLD analysis project Ga0182030, IMG submission 121299) | Permafrost microbial communities from Stordalen Mire, Sweden - 812S3M metaG (Illumina Assembly) | ecosystem: Environmental > Terrestrial > Soil > Wetlands > Permafrost | place: Sweden... | reverse complement strand
GCCAGCACACCCATGGATGCTTGCGTCAGCATCAGGAGCTTGCGCTGGTTGAAACGGTCCGCTGCCAACCCGCTCCAGGGCAGCAACAGCAATTGCGGAGCGAACTGTAGGCCCGTGACAATGCCGACGGCAGTCGCGTCATGGTGGGTGAGTTGCGTCAGCACGATCCAGTCTTGTGCCACGCGCTGCATCCAGGTCCCGATGTTCGATACCAGACCGCCTGCTGTCCATAAGCGGAAGTTGAAGTTCCCCAGAGCGCGGAACGCTCCGGCGAGCGGATTCCTCATCGGCGCTCCGGGCTGTTGCCTCCGTGAAACTCACCGAAGTGCCGCGCCGAGAACAGGCTGATGAGGAGTGCGCCAGCCGCAAACGGCGCGATGCAGCTAATCGATCGCAGATCGAAGTGCCCCACGCGCAGCAGAAGCAGATAGGCGAAGACGAAATTCGCAAAGCCCCATAGGACATTCACTGTCGAGGACGAGAGACCTTTTCCAGAAGGCTTTGCGAACGGCGACTGAAAGGGTTTTCCCATAGTGCCGCTGACGAAATGCGGCACGGCATTGGCCAGAAACAGGCCTCCGAAAAAGTAGGACACATAGTGCAGCCAGTTCATTGTTTAAGCGCTCCTCTTCGCGAGTAAATCAAGCACGTCCTGCGTGGAGCCGGTCTCGCCGAGGCGAGGAAAAACGTGCTTGAGACTGTATTCGTGCGCTTCCGGGCGCACATCGGTCATGGCATCGGCGGCAAGCGTCACGTTGAAACCCGCTTCGTACGCCTGGCGAGCCGTGGCTTCCACGCCGGTTCCAGTGGCGACACCTGTGATGACCACCTGTGTAACGCCCATTGCTTTTAATCGGGCCTCCAGGTCCGTGCTCGCAAATGCTCCCCATGTTCGCTTTGTCACAAGAATGTCACTGGGCTGCCGACCTAAGTCTGGAATCAGATTGGCCCAACCTTCGGGCAGTGTCTGATGACGTCTCGGTTGTTCCGTTCTGCCTGGCGCTCCGCCGGCGACATTGACGAGCACGACGGGCAGGTGGCGCCGGCGAAACGCATCGATGAGGGAGCCGGTCTGTGCGATCACATCCGCCATGGGGTGGATGAACGGAGAACCGACGATGCCTTGCTGAAGGTCGACGACGATCAGAGCGGTTTTGGGGTCGAGCGCCGTGAGGGACATATGGATTGTTCTCCTGAAGACGATTTCTGTAGCGGACTGGTTGTCTGCGATCGGTAAAGTGAAAAGCGTTAGTCCTCGACGAGCCTGGCAAGGATTTCAAGAGCTGCTGCGAGCTTCTCCTGCTCTTGATCCGAGAGCCTGGTCTGGATGGTTCTGGTCAGCCAATCCTGTTTCGCCGCTCTGCGCTCCTGCATGCGCTTTCGGCACATTTTGGTTAATGAGAACAGGGTCTGCCGCCCGTCGTTCGGATCGGGCGTGCCACTGACCAGGCCGGCGGCCTCCAGTGGAGCAATGACCGCACTCATGGACTGCGGACGCATGGCTTCCGCCCGGGCGAGATTCGACACCGTAGCAGGCCCGTCCTTTTCCAGGCAAAGCAGTACGGATACCTGAGAGGAGGTGAGGTCATCGTGCCCCGCCTGGCCGCGCAGCTTGCGCTTGAACTTGCCAAGCGAGGTCCGCAGTTCCAGCGCCAATGCGGAGGCGCGCTGAGGTGAAGAGATGCCGGGCCGATCGCTCATGTATGGATCATATCACATATGAAGTTTACCTGTACAGCTAAGCTTGGCAGATTTCCTGTATAGACGTTCGGGTAAATTTCGGCACGTTCAAGTATTTATTGCGTGGAAACTACCGCGCGAGCCCTTCTGGATGGTTCTGGCGCCTATAGGCCTTGGGATCGAAGGAGCTTGTATGCCGAAGGGCGGCCGTTCCAAAGTCCAACCGGCAACATCAGGCGAACTCACTCATCGAAGATCGTTTAAGCTTCAAAACGCCCTTCAGTCTGCGAATCCATTTTGACGAATTGCCTACGATGCGAAGTGTCAATTTGGGATTACTTTCGAGAAGTCGTTAGCTTGTGGCCGCTAGCGGTACTTTCGCAAAGCCACAATCGTTTCATTCGTTGAGGGGCCTTAAACACTGGCTGAGGTGTCATCCACAAACTAGATGAAACACCACGTTCGGGAAACTGGGCGTGAGGTGCTGACCACCTGTTTGCAGGCCTTGAGCTGAATTCGGAAGGTTGGTATTCGGCCGCCGATAAACGCTGATGAACGCGGATAAGAACGGCAACTCTTCCTATCGGCGTTCATCTGCGTTCATCGGCGGCCCATTTTGCTCGTCCGCGGTGTTGCCATAGATCGGCTCGCCCGACGAAACGGGGTGCCTGCATGATTTGTTTCATCCATGACCTGCATCACGAGCATCACTAGCGGAACCGCTTGCTTCAGCAGCCTGCGGAGCCTCGCCGTCAACAAACTGATCTGCCAGATTTGCGAAGCTCGGGCTAGCCCCACACTGTGACGAGAAACGTCCCGGTTAGGCAAACCGCATTGCGTCAGCGCTCCCCGCCGCCTCCGAGCTCTACGGTTTTGACTTCGCGTTGCTCTTCCTCTGCGTCCAGCGTCTCTGCGGCGATGTCTTCACAGCCCCAGCGTCTCCACAATTCCTTCGACATCCGCATTGCGCACCAGGATATCCGACTTCATCAACCCCGGAGTCTCACGCTCGTCGAACGCTTGAAACAGCGCCATCTTGGCGATGGCATATCTTTCCGTCGACGAAAGTTCCCGCTCATGGGCACCCTCCCACCACGCCACCGCGCCATCGGACAGCAGCACCCTGCACCCGCTCCAGGTCTTCCGGTCGGAGGAGATGCTGAACACGAACTCCATTCCGCGCTCCCCGGATTTCTGAAATGGCCGCTGCCCCTCGTAACAATATTGATACACATACCCGCTCTGCGCCGAGTACGTCTTCAGCCTGCGCACCGGCGGCGCGCCTGTCAGCGGCGTTTCTTTCTTGCCGAACAGTTTTTCGAACACGTCAATCTCGACACAAGAATATCAACTGCCGGCCGCCGCTGGAACTGTGTTACCGCGCTGGAACTGTGCTAAAGATGGTGGCGTGCCGCGCGCAGTATCCGAACTCCCGATGCCACCCCGGCACTTCGCCTCAGCACCGAACCAGCTGTGGTCCGTTTTCTGTGGGGCAGGTTGGCAACCTGCGGACCGAGTGTCAATCGGTCCAGCAGCGCGACAGCCCGGCCCCGCGGCAGCCAGTCGTGTCTTCGCAGCGCTGGCCCTCGTGTGCATGACCGCCGCCGCCGGGCCCCTCGAACTCCGCCTCACCGGCTGGCGCGCCATCGTCGACCCCGAAACGCTCACCGTTCGTGCGCGAGTGAATGGACAGCCGGAAGAGATTCTCGCCGCGACAGGCGCACGCAATGCCGTCGAGGCCCGCAGGCAGGACGCGCAGTCGGCCAGTTGGAGCATCCCCGCACTCGGCGTCGCGGCGCAGTTCACAGTTCGCGGGAACCGGCTGCACGCGCGATTCGAATCCTCGCGCGAGCAAACCTTCGAATGGCCACGCACCGGCGAGTCTGCCGTTCTTTCGGCCCTCATTTTGCCCGAGGGCGAGGGCCTGTACGTGCCGCTCACCGATGCCGCCTGGCGAGCCAGACTCTCCGGCCAGTGCTTTACCGCCTACAGTCAGCTATCGATGCCGTTCTGGAGCTACTGGACGGGGCGCGGTACATTCACCTACCAGGTGCTTTCCGACCTTCGGAGCGAAGTCTGCACGGACGACAAGAACGGCCGTCTCATCGCGGCCGGCCGCCACACTTTCCTCGATCGCGATGCGCGGCCAGCTTACGAGATCGAGATGTGGCCCGGTGACGCATCTCCCATCGCCCCTGCCATGGGGTATCGCGAGGCACTCGTGCGCGAAGGTCAATACGTGCCGCTTAGCGAGAAGATCCGTGCCAATCCCGAAGTCGCGAAGCTGCTGGGCGCAGTCCACATGTATGTGTGGGGAGACGGGCGGACCGTCGATTTTATCGATGACCTGCAGCGCATCGGCATGAAGAGGGCGTGGATCGGCTACGACCAGGACGAGCGAACGCACAAGACCCTCGTCGACCGGCACTACATCGCGGCCGCCAGGCAAGCCGGGTATCTGGTTGGTCCCTACGATACCTATACCAACGCCCAAGACCCGGTCAAAGGAGAAGATTCCGTGAGCCGCTGGCCCGGAGACCTCTACCCCGCCGGCTGCATCATGAATCGTGAGCAGAAGCCCCTCGGCGGATTTGCCGCGCGAGGGTGCGAACTGAGCTCGGAGGCTTTGGAGCGCGCCGAACCGACGTTGCAGCCATTGGCTCGCCGTATGGACGAGCGTCTGCGCGATGGAGCCAATACGTATTTCCTCGACGTCGACGCTTTCGGGGAACTTCATGACGACTACTCCCCGGCGCATCCCATGAACATGTCCCAGGATCGTGCGAACCGCCTGCGGCGGATGCGCGCCGCGCGCGATCGTGGCGTCGTCCTCGGGTCGGAGGAGGGTGTCGGCTGGAGCGTCCCGCTGCTCGACTTCGCTCATGGCGCGCTATCCGTGGAGAACGCCGCTCTCTGGCGCGCGAAGAAAGCGCTAGGCGTGTGGTGGCCGCCGGAACGTCCCAAGGTCTTCTTTCAGCCCATAGACCTGTTTCAGCCGATAGACCTGTTTCAGCCGATAGACCTGTTTCAGCCCATAGACCTGGGTGCCGAGTTCACTCGCGCCAAATACGATCCCGCCTTCCGGCTGCCGCTGTACGAAGCGGCCTTCCATGCGTCGGTCGTAGCCACGGACCGTTGGGACGTGCCCATGGCGAAGTTCCCGGCATTGTCCAAAATCAGAGAGCAGCTCGAACTGCTTTATGGCGTGCCATCGATGTGGGCGATAGACCGTCGGCAGTTGCGGGAGAGCGCCGGCGAATTGAGCCTTCTGTTGCCGTTTTTTGACGCGCTGCACCGCCGCATCGGCACCGAGCCATTGACCGGCTTTGAATGGCTCACGGCCGATCGCCTGGTACAGCGGACCACCTTCGGGAGCGAGGCGACAGTGACGGCGAACTTCGGGTCCAACACGCCCGCGGAGGTCGCGCCGGGCTGCGTGCGGGTGCATTGGATCGCATCGCGGGAGGACGCGACGTTCTGTCCCGCGCGGGTACATTAGACCGCATAGACAATCAGACCTGATATCAGTGGTTCCCCTGCCGCGATGTACGGTAAAGAACTATTGACAAGAATCGCAACCAGGAGCAAACTGTAATTGGAATCAGGCCGGTTAGATTGATTCCAGCGTTTCAGACCAACCCGCCAGGGTTGGTGGGAGGTGCCGATTATAGAACCGGACGAAGATGGGGGCGGCCTCATCTACGGCAACTGAGCAGGCAGTAGTTGGAGTTTTCAAGCGATCGGAATATCGATGCCCGCAAAAATCGGGCTCGGCGCGTGATGCGCTATCCGGATGATCGGCTAGAGAATTCCACAGATCAGTGGCCGTTTGATGACCGCCCCTTTTCCTTTTTACCTACCTCTTTTCGATTCCTTCATGGATTGCGGTCACACTGGTGTAAACTAGGGTGAAGTTCCATTCCACTCTTATGACATTGGTCGCTCCCCGGGAGATTGTAAGCGCCCACAGTCCGGATTCTGACGACGCTTTTATGTTCTATGGCCTTGCTACCAAGAAGGTCCGTTCGAACAAAGTGACGTTCCGGCACGTGCTGGCGGATATCGAGACGCTGAATCGGAAAGCCATGGAAGGCGAGTACGATCTCAGCGCCATTTCCTATCACGCTTACCCCTACGTGGCTGACAAGTACGTACTGATGGCCAGCGGGTCGAGCGTCGGCGACGGTTACGGCCCCATGATCATCGCCAACCGGCCGATGGAGCCGGAAGAGGTCAAAGGCAAGCGCATCGCTATTCCCGGTACTCTCACTACTGCCTACCTCGCTTGCAAATTGTTTCAAATGGATTTCGAGCCGGTGATTACCCCATTCGACAAGATCACCGACGCCCTGCGCGAACGTAGCGTCGACTGCGGGTTGATCATTCACGAAGCGCAATTGACCTTCGACCGCGAGGGTTTCCATCGCATCGTCGATCTCGGCCGTTGGTTCAAGGCCACGTATGGGCTGCCGCTGCCGCTGGGCGGCAACGTGCTTTTGCGCTCGCTCGAACCGGACATCCGCAGCGAATGCTGCCGGATGATGCGCGAGAGCATTCAATATGCGCTCGACAATCATCCCGCGGCGCTCGAGTACGCCCTGCAGTTTGCCCGCGACATGGAACCGCGCCTAGCCGAGAAATTCGTCGGCATGTACGTCAACCACTACACCGTGGATGCCGGAGAAGTGGTCCCCAGAGCCGCGCAGAAGTTGCTCGATCTCGGCTACGAAGCCGGATTGATCGATCGCAAAGTGCAATTGGAATTCGTCCGCTAGATCTGCCGGCGCGCTACATTAGAAATATGCGCGCGTTCACAGGCTTTCTCTTTGCGTTTGTCCTTCTGCTACCGCTAGCGGCTCAAGATGTGAAACCCAAGGACGTGAGGGATACCGCCAAGAGCGGTCCTTCGTCCATCCCGACATTGCAGGGATATCTGAAAGGCCGTCCTCCCGAGGTTCGCGCTGAGGCGGTGAAGCAACTCACCGAAATCGGCACCGCCGCGAGCCTCGATCCTCTGATGCTGGCCACCCAGGATGACGACCCGCAGATCCAGATTCTCGCCACGGACGGGATGGTAAATTTCTACTCGCCCGGGTACGTCAAGACCGGCCTCGCCGGATCGCTGCGCAAGGTCGGCACCAGCATCAAGGGCAAATTTACCGACACCAACGATCTGGTGATCGATGGCTACGTGACGGTCCGCCCCGAAGTGATCGCCGCGATCGCCAAGATGGTGAAGGGCGGAGTCAACGCCGATGTGCGCGCCAACGCGGCGCACGCCGAAGGCATTCTGCGCGGGAAGGCCGCGGTGCCGGAACTGGTGGACGCGGTCCACACCAAAGACACCGACGTGATCTACGAAGCGCTGGTCGCACTCCAGAAGATTCGCGATGAATCGGCCGGCCCGAGCATCGCGTTCCGCCTCCACGACCTGGATTTCAAGGTGCAGGTCGCCGCCATTCAGACCACCGGCGTGCTGCTCAATAAGGCCGCCGTGCCGGACCTCATCGACGTGCTCAACCACTCGAAAGACGTCCGCGTGAAGCGCGAAGCGCTCACCGCCATCGCCATGCTGCCGCTGCCGGCCAGCCGTTCGATCTACGATTTGAACCTGCACGACAAAGACGATCGCATCCGCGCCGCGGCGGCCGAAGGCTACGCGCGATTGCGCGATCCGCAGGACGTGCCCATGCTCGAAAAGGCATGGCAGGAAGAGACCAAGACGGCCCCGCGACTCTCCATCGCCTTCGCTCTGGCGATGCATGGCAAGACCGAAATCTCGGCCTTCAGTCCGCTGCAATTCCTGATCAACAATCTGAATTCCGCTTCGTACAACGGAGTGGCATACCCGTTCCTGGTGGAGTTGGCGCGCGACCCTTCGGTGAGAGCGGCGCTCTACGTTCCGCTGGCATCGGCGACCAAGGATGAGAAAATTGGATTGGCCAGGGTGCTGGCCCGTAGTGGCGACAGCGGGAGCGTGGCCCCACTCGATAAACTGAGCAAAGACCCCGACCCCGCCGTAGCACAAGAGGGTTTGAAAGCTCTGCGTACTCTGCAGAGCCGGTTGTAGCTGGTGAGAGCGGCGCTCTACGTTCCGCTACCATCAGGGACTAAGGATGAAAAGATTGGATTGGCCAGGGTGCTGGCCCGCAGTGGCGACAGCGGGAGCGTGGCCCTACTCGATAAACTGAGCAAAGACCCCGACCCCGCCGTAGCACAAGAGGGTTTGAAAGCTCTGCGTACTCTGCAGAGCCGGTTGTAACTACTTTTTCTTCTGCTGTTTCTGCTGACCGACGCGCACCTTGAAAGTGGACGCTTTGGCTTCCGTGAACGCCTTGTGATCGTGGCGCCCAACGGCATCAGCCAGGTACTTGTTGACATCGGTATCCTTGGGTAGGACGGACATCAGCGTAAAATGATCGTTGCAGGTTGGGCAGAAGGGCCGGAACCGCTTTACATTCGGAATTGCCATAACTTTTCTCAGTGTACCAAAACGCGATTGTTCCCCGCTTGGCGCTAAACTGGTGACTCAGCTATGAAACTCCAAAGCCACACCATCACCCAGGGGCGCGACCGCGCTCCCGCACGCGCCATGCTCAAGGCCATCGGATTCACGGATGAAGACCTCGCCAAGCCGATCATCGGGGTCGCCAACACGTGGATTGAGACCATGCCGTGCAACTACAATCTGCGCGACCTAGCCGTGCAGGTGAAGGAAGGCATTCGCGCGGCCGGCGGGACGCCCATGGAGTTCAACACCATCGCCATCAGCGACGGCGTGACCATGGGCACCGAGGGAATGAAAGCCTCGCTGGTGAGCCGCGAGATAATTGCCGACTCCATCGAGCTGATGGTGCGCGGCCACATGTTCGACGGCGTGGTGGCGCTGGTGGCCTGCGATAAGACCATCCCCGGTGCGGCCATGGCGCTGCTGCGGCTGAATATTCCGGGCGTCATTCTGTATGGCGGGACGATCATGCCCGGCAAACACAACGGGCTCGACATCAGCATTCAGGACGTCTTCGAAGCGGTGGGCGCGCACGCCCGCGGAAAGATCTCCGACGCGGAACTGCTCGACATCGAAGACCACGCCTGCCCCGGCGCCGGTGCGTGCGGCGGGCAGTTCACCGCCAACACCATGGCCACCGTGATGGAACTGATCGGCCTCGCGCCCATGGGAACCGCGGCGGTGCCGCAGGCGGACAAACGCAAGGAAGATGTGGCGCGGCGCTGCGGCCGGATCATGATGGATGCGGTGCGGAACAATCTGCGCGCGCGCGATATTTGCACGCGCAAGGCGTTCGACAACGCCATCGCCGGCGTGGCGGCGAGCGGCGGATCGACCAACGCCGTGCTGCACCTTCTCGCCATGGCGCGCGAGGCGGAAGTGCCGCTTTCGATCGACGACTTCGACGGCATCTGCGCGCGCACGCCGGTATTCGTCGACATCAAGCCCGGTGGACGTTTCATGGCCGCTGACGTGGACAAGGCGGGCGGCATTCCCGTGATCGCCAAGCGGCTGGTGGAAGGCCATTATGTGGATAGCTCGGCGGTCACGGTGACTGGCCGGACCTTCGGCGAAGAGGCGGCCGACGCCCACGAGACTCCCGGCCAGGAAGTGGTGCTGCCGCTCGATAAGGTTCTGAAGCCGCGTGGCGGAATGGCCATCCTGCGCGGCAGTCTGGCGCCCGAAGGATGCGTGATCAAGCTCGCCGGACACGAGAAGAAGCTGCACCAAGGACCGGCGCGCGTGTTCGACCGCGAAGAGGACGCCATGGCAGCGGTGATTGAGGGCAAGATCAATGCCGGCGATGTGGTGGTGATCCGCTACGAGGGTCCGCGCGGCGGGCCGGGGATGCGGGAAATGCTCGGCGTGACGGGCGCGATTGTGGGCGCGGGACTCTCGGACAGCGTGGCGCTGCTCACCGACGGCCGCTTCAGCGGAGCGACTCACGGATTCATGATCGCCCACGTGGCTCCCGAAGCGTTCAATGGCGGACCGATCGCGCTGGTACACGAAGGTGACTCCATCACGGTGGATGCCGACCGCGGAGTGCTCGATCTCGACGTGGCGGCTGAGGAGTTGGCGAAGCGCAAGGCTGCGTGGCAAGCTCCCGCGCCGCGTTACAAGACGGGCGTGTTCGCGAAGTATTGCGCGCTGGTGTCGTCGGCGTCCGAGGGTGCGGTCACTCGGGTGTCGTAGGCATGCTTCAGCTTGTCCAGTCGAGCGGAGCTCGCTTGTTGCTTGCGGCTATTCTCGGCGTGCAGTGGACCGGGAAAATGGGTAGGCTGTCAGCCGACTATCAGCTTGGCTGTCGGCCGACTATCAGCTTGGCTGTCAGTCTGGCTTTCGGCGCGCCCCTGGACTTTGGCTATTCTCAGCGTTCGGTCGACCGCGACGTGGGGCGAGTTTTCAGCCAGCTTCAGCCGGCTGTCAGCGGCGGAGGGCCTCAGCCCGACTTTTTTCGGATTCGTCTACGGCCAGGGTGCGGTGCTGAAGCCTCAGAAACTCCTGGCATATCGAAAACGGCGGCCTGAAAGGCAGCCTGCAGCCAGGCTTGGCTGCCACACTCTACGCTACGTCTGACTCTTCTCGGCGGCGGGCCCGCAGAATCAGGAACTCGGAGAGCTTCATGGGCGGGCCGGGGCCGTCGATCAGCTGGCGTGCGACTGCCCTCTGATATTGCCGCAGGATATCCATGCGACGGCGGCGCTCCAACTGGCAATTCTCGAGATCCATGAGGATCTCCGCTTCCCAAGGTTGGAAGGAATTGCGTGCTAACGCGCCGCGCATCACTTCGCCGATTAGCCGGTTGAAGCGATTGAGCATGAGCTCCACATCGATGGGTTCTTCCGCTGTCATGGCATATCGGGCCTCTTGCTCTTTTTCTTCGCCCACTAACCATATCGGCATTTTCACGAATAACTTCGAGGGGAACCGAGTCCCTATCGATTCTGATTGTTGGCGGTCGCGGGCGTCGAGACCCTGGCGCCATCCTTCACGTACTTGTCGAACCAGGTGAACTTCTCCCAGAGTACGTGCTCGATGCTCTCCTTGCCGCGATAACCATGCGCCTCGAAGGGCAGAAACACCAGTCGCGCGATGCCGCCATTGCCGCGGACCGCTTCGTACATGCGCTCCGACTGTATGGGGAACGTGCCGTCGTTATCGTCGGCCTCGCCGTGGATCAGCAGCAGCGGGGTCTTGATCTTATCGGCGTACAGGAAGGGCGAGATATCCTCGTAAAGCTTGGGATCCTGCCACAGGGTGCGGCGTTCGTTCTGGAATCCGAAGGGCGTAAGCGTGCGATTGGGCGCGCCGCTTTCGGCGATGCCGGCCTTAAATAAGTCGGAATGCGCCAGCAGCGTGTCGGTCATGAATGCGCCGTAGCTGTGGCCGCCCACGCCGATGCGTGCGGGATCGGCGACACCCAGTTCAACGGCTTTGTCGATGGCGGCCTTAGCGTCCATGACGACCTGCTCGACGAAACGATCGTTGACCGTGGCGCGCGGTCCGACGATCGGCATGGAAGCGTTGTCGAGCACCGCGAAGCCATCGAGCGCGAAGAAGATTTCCGAATAGCCGCCGATTTCGGTGAACCGCTCGCGCGATCCGGTGCCGGCCGCGGCAGCCGCGGCGTCGGCGTCTTCGTACTCATAGGGGTAAGCCCAGATGACCGTGGGCAGGCGGGTGCCCTCCTTATAATTGGGCGGCAGGTAGAGCGTGAACGACATGTCGACGCCATCGGGCCGCTTATAGCTGACCAGGCGCTTGGAGACCTGGCGCATGATGGGCTGTGGGTCGGGGAAATTGGTGTAGGGCGTGAGCTTTCCGGCGGCGGTGCGGACGTAGTAATTGGGCGGCTCGTTGGGGCTCTCGCGGCGCGTGAAGAACGTCTCGGCGTGCGGATCGAGCACGGTCTCGACAACTTCATAGTGGTCATCATCACACCTAAAAAGCTGCTCCGACTGCAGGGTGGTGAGGTTGAAGCGCTTGAGGAAGGGATGGTCGCCGGTGGGCGAGGGGCCGTTGCCGGTGAGATAGATATTGTCGCCGTCGAGCAGGATGCCACGCTCGCCGGTGGGCAGCGTCTTTTGCAGCGGCGTGCCGCGATCGGCGTAGCGGTCGCGGGTATCGGTGGACCAGAGTTCCTTGGTCTCACCGGGCTTGTCGAGATCGACGAGCAAGGTTTTCTGAATGCGATTCGCCCCAGCGCCGGCACCGCCGCCACGGCCTCCGCGTCCGCCGCCGTTGCCGCCGAGCATCAACCAGTGGCCGTTCTCGAAGAAGGTGAAGTTCGGCAGGGCGTCGGCCGACTTGTAGATTTCCTGCGGGCCGCCATTGAAGGGGGCCTTCAGCGCGAGGATGTGCTCGGGGCGGGGAGGTGGCGGCGTGGAATCGGCACCCTGTCCGCCAGGGCCCTGTCCGCCGGCACTACGGCCGCCGCGTCCGCGACCTGGCCGCGCGGGTGCTGGGCCGATGCCTTCGACCCACAGCAGAGTCGCAGGTTCATTCATGCGCCACTGCAGATTGCGCGTGCCGTTGGGCGGGGGCGCAGCCTGAGTATCGTCGCCGGTGACGGGATCGGGTGCGCCGCCGCCGCGTCCGCCAGCGCCGAGCGCGAGGCTGGCGACGTGGTGGACGACTTTGCCGGTGCGGTCCCAAACGTCGATCTCCGAGGGGAACTGCGTGGCCTGATGCAGGTACGAGAACGGGCGGTGAATGCTGGTGACGAGGAAGAAATTGCCGTCGGGCGAGGGCCGCACGGTGCGGACGATGGCCGGCTTGCCGATGGGCGTCGCCCTGCCGGTGACGGAATCGACCAGCATGAGCTGTGAGGTGGCGAGGTATTCGAAGTCGTCCTCGTCGTGCGGAGATTGCAGCATGTCCTCGTGGGTGACGACGCCGCGTCCGCCGCCGAGGCTTTCCTGCACGTTCGGTCCGGAGGGCACGGTGGGCTCGGGCGGTTCGGGTCCGCGATTCGGCTTGACGGCGTGAACCAGCAAGGTCTTGCTATCGGCGAGCCACTGGACGGTGCCGCCGGCGGGTGCGCCGCCGCG
>Ga0182030_10019853_pt1 | contig 12742 bp, 10 predicted proteins | sample 812S3MmetaG_FD_121299 | JGI IMG/M metagenome (GOLD analysis project Ga0182030, IMG submission 121299) | Permafrost microbial communities from Stordalen Mire, Sweden - 812S3M metaG (Illumina Assembly) | ecosystem: Environmental > Terrestrial > Soil > Wetlands > Permafrost | place: Sweden... | reverse complement strand
TCGTGAGGCGCATCGAGAAGGTCGAGACCGCGATCGAACCGCGCTTCCAGCACCACTTCGTCGAGGCGATGGCGATTCCGCACAAGACCGCACCCTATCCCAACCTGCGCAAGGTGGTCGACCTGCCGCCCCCGAAGGAATCCACCAGCCAGACGCAGACGCGCGGACGGCGCGGGCGGCGCGTCGATCCGTTGAAAGCGGAGTAAGAGGCGGCCACGATGCTGCGATGCAGTGAACGGTGCGTCAATTGGGGCCGTATCCCATTGTCCGAGCCGCCGCGTTAGACTCCGGGTCCCCTGAAGACCACGGTGCGGATCGCCTTCGGCGGTGAACGCTGTGCCGCTGCTCAACGGCAGCAAAATGCCGGCGCAATTCGACATTCCGCCCGGTTGGAAGTTGATTCCGCCGCCCGCCAAGACTGCTGCCAAAGAGTTCACCTGCCCGAAGACCGGGTGAGAGATCAATCGATGTTGATGGGAACACCGCTTGCGCCGGCATTTGCGCCCCGACGATCCCGCCCGAATACAGGTCGTACCTTTGAAATAACGAAGGATGCCCTACGGTCTTGTAACCAAAGCGGGCGCGGCGGCGAACTAACCACCAAGGCGGGATCAATTTGCGGGAGGATCGGCTCAAGGAGTTGCTTGTCCATGGTCTTTCCGGCGACGGAGCAACCTATCGTCAATTTTTGGAGGAACTCAGCAATCATCTACGCGCCTACTTGCGCCGCCGGCTTGCAAGCCTGCCGGACGACGTAGAGGATTTGCTGCAAGAGTTGCTACTGGCGATTCACAATCAACGGCATACCTTCGACCCCACGCAGCCCCTGACGCCCTGGGTTCAGGCGATCGCCCGCTATAAACTGGCTGACTTGCATCGCCGCCGCGAGCGCAATGAGGCGCTCCAGGATCCTCTGGATGAGGACACCATGTTCACGACTGTCGACCACGAGGCAGCGGAAGCCCGGCACGACATCGAGAAGCTCCTGAACCTCCTGCCGCACCGCCAGCGGCTGCCGATACTGTGCGTGAAGATCGAGGGGGCTTCGGTGAGCGATGCCGCCAGACGCACGGGCATGTCCGAATCCGCCGTAAAAGTGGGGATTCATCGGGGACTCAAGGCGCTGGCTGCCAAGCTTCGGAGCGGACCGTGAAGACACAAAACCTGGTTTCGCTGCTGGCGAATCAAGTGGAGGGCGTCGATGCGCGGCGCGCGGGACGGCGATTGCTGATGTCGTGGGCGGCGGGAACGATGGTGTCAGTGCTGCTCGTTGCCGGAGTATTGCGGTTCAACTCCGCGTTGCCTGAAGTGGCGCAGAGGGCGATGTTTTGGGTTAGGGGCGGCTTTTGCGCGAGCCTGGCGCTGGTCGCTGTCGTGGCGGTTGGACGGCTTGGAAGACCGGCCGCCCGGCTGGCCCTCGTGCCCGTGGGCCTCGTGCTACCCGTGGTTGCAATGGGGCTTCTGGCCGTCGTCGTATTGTTGAATGCGCCGGCGCACGATCGAGTTTCACTGGTTCTGGGGCACACGGCGTTCGCGTGCCCTTGGTTGATCACCTTTCTGGCGGCTCCACCGCTCATTGCTCTGACCTGGGCATTGCGAGGAGCCGCGCCGACACGATTGCATCTGGCTGGTGCAGCGGCAGGCTTTGCCGCCGGCGCTTCTGGGGCGCTCGTCTATACCTTGCACTGCCCGGAGTTGGCTCCTCCGTTCTTCGCTACCTGGTACCTTCTCGGCATGCTCATCCCCGCCGGGCTTGGCGCTTTGCTCGGCCCGCGACTGTTGCGTTGGTAGCTCGCGGCCCGAAAAGAACGAGCCGCTGTGTAACCTTTCGCGCCCGCCGAACGAACTACTTCCCGAGCCGAGCAGAATCTGCGGCTTCGTTGTCATGCTTCAGTTAGGTTTCAAGCGGGGATCTTCAATGAATCGATATCATGCCATGGGCGCTCTGTTCCTCACCGCTTCAGGCATTGCCGGCGCTCAAGACAGCCTGGCGTGGAGTGATGAGCACACGATCGTGGTGACCGCGTCGAACACGGCCGCGAACCACCTTTTGGTCTACAGCCCCGCCGGAAAGCTCCTGAAGAGCATTGCCACAGAGGGTCAGGGCGGAGTCGGCGGAAATGCCGGCGGCATTGCGCAGGATCATCGTCGATTGGCCGTGGTCAATTTCGGGTCCGGCACCGTGTCGGTGTTCGTCAAGGATCTCGATCAAGCGAATCTTCGGCTGGAGTCCGTAATACCCGCGGTCGCGAGCCCCGTGAGCGTCGCGTTTGGGGGCGATCATCTGTACATCCTGTCAACGACCCACGTCGAATCTCATTCGATTGACCGCAACGAAACGACAGGCGTCGCCGCCAGTCCGGATGGCGTCACAGGTTTGTTGCATGCCGACGGTTCTGCCGCTCAGGTCGGAAAACTTCCCGGTCAGCTGATCATCACTGAAAAAAGCAACGTGATCGAATCCGTGAATCTCAACGAATCGGGTGCCGTTCACGGCTCCGCGAGGCTGGTGGCGAATATTCCCGCCAACGTCAACGCGCCGTTCGGTCTGACGACGCGCGGCAACGACGCCTACGTTACCATCGCCCATGCGAACGAAGTGAGCCTGGTCCGCCACGATGAGGTGGTGACGGTCACGGGTTCCGGAACCCAGTCGGCACCCTGCTGGCTGGCGCTGGACGGACCCTACCTGTATTCCTCCAACTCGCCGAGTGAAACCGTGTCCCGCTACCTGGTCTATGGCGATGTCATTACGCAGCAGGTCGCGGTGGCGGCCAGCTTGGATGGCGATCCCACCGACATCGCCTACAGATCGGGGTTGGCAGCGGTCGTCGACGGGAATTCGACGCAGGGCGTCTCGCACCTGTCGACATTCCATGTCGACGAACAAGGCAATCTCTCACGCTATGGCGTCGCCACGATCAACGGCGTTGCCACGAACGGCGTGGCGATTGTGAAGCAGAACGACGATTTCCCGTACTAACGGGCCCTGCATTCATACTTGGTGGGAGCTGGCGCGGGGACTAGGGGTGCTTGAGAGTCGCATCGAGCAGCGCAATCAAGCTGCGCCAGTGCCGTTCCGCCGCATCGGCATCGTAGACCGGCGTATCGCGAAACACCCAGCCGTGCTTGGCTGGATAGGTCTCGATCCGGTAGTTCACGCCGGCCGTGTGCAATGCCTCGTCCAGCCTCGCTTTCATAGCGTCCGGGAAGGAGGCGTCTTCGATGGCTCCCGCGATGTACACGCGGGACTTGATCTTCGGTGCGAGCAGATGCGGGCTGTCGGGCGCATCCGTCGCCAGCCTGCTGCCGTGGTAGGACGCGGTGGCTGCGATGCCGTCGGGATAAGTGCCCGCGGCGGTGAGCGACATGAGGCCGCCCATGCAATAGCCCGTCGTGCCGATCTTGCCGGGCTTCACGTCGGGCTGTGCCGCAATGAAATCCAGGAACGCGCGGGTGTCCGACATGATGTTCGCGGGCGTGGCCGGAGCCATGAACTTCTCCATGAGCACCTTGCGTGCCTCAGGATCGGAGAACACCTTGCGAGGATCCATCGGCTCATAGGAACCCGAGCGGTAGAAGAGGTCGGGTAGCAGCACGAAATAGCCGTAGCCGGACAGACGCTCGCCGAGCTCGAGCATCGCGGGCCGAATGGCGAGGCCGTCCATGTAAACGAGCACCGCGGGCCATGCTCCGGCGGCCACCGGCCGATAGAGGTAGCTCGGGCAAATGCCGTCGCGGGTGCGGATATCGATTTTGTTCATCACACGTTCGAGTCGGGGAACGAGGCTTTGCGACGCGCCATGTAGTCGAGCAGCGCCTCATCGACGGATGCGTCCATCGGCGGTGCCACGTACTCGGCCAGCATTTTCTTCCAGAGTCCGTTGGCGCGCTTCGACATGTTGGTCGCGCCCTCGGCCTCCCATTGCTCGTAGCTGTTGTTGTCCGCGAGCGGCGAGCGATAGAAGGCGTTCTCGAAATTGGCCTGCGTGTGGGCGCAGCCCAGGAAGTGCTTGCCGGGTCCGACTTCGCGCATGGCGTCGAGCGCCTGGCCGTTCGCCGACAAGTCGATCCCCGCGAGAAGCGTATGCATCATCCCGGCCTGGTCCGCGTCCATCACGAACTTCTCGTAGCCCATGGACAGACCCCCTTCGAGCCAGCCTGCGGTGTGGAGCACGAAGTTGACGCCGGCGAGGCAGGTCGGCAGCAACGTATTCGCCGACTCGAAGGCCGCCTGCGCGTCGGGGATCTTCGATGCGCAGAGGCTCCCACCCGAACGAAACGGAATACCGAGGCGGCGGGCGAGGGCGGCCATGGTGTAGAGCACCAACGCGGGTTCCGGCGTGCCGAAGGTGGGAGCGCCCGATTGCATGGAAATGGAGGATGCAAAGCTACCTAGGACCACCGGGGCGCCGGGATTGACCAGCTGAACGAAGGCCAGCCCCGCCAACGCCTCCGCCAGCGTTTGCGCCACGGTGCCCGCCACCGTTACCGGCGACATGGCGCCGGCTAGAATGAACGGTGTGATGATGAGCGCTTGATTGGCGCGCGCGTAGACCTTCGCGGCGCCGAGCATGGTCGAATCGTAGGTCATCGGCGAGTTGACGTTGATCAGGTTGATGATGGTGGTCTTCGGCCGACCGGTCGCCGGATCGGTGAGTTCGGAGCCGAACACGATGTTCGCCATGGCGACCGAGTCAGCGGCACGCTCAGGCGCGGTGACCGACCCCATGAAGGCTTTGTCGCTGTACTTCAGGTGGCTGTACACCATGTCGAAGTGCCGCTTGTTCACCGGCAGATCGACGGGCTCGCATATCGTGCCGCCCGAATGGTGAAGTGATGTGGACATGTAGGCGAGCTTCACGAAGTTGCGGAAATCGTCGATCTTCGCGTAGCGCCGTCCCTCGTCCAGGTTGCGTACGAACGGAGAGCCGTAGGCCGGTGCGAACACCGTGTTCTGCCCGCCGATGACCACCGATCGGGCCGGGTTGCGGGCGTGTTGGGTGAATTGCCGCGGGGCTGTTTTCTGCACCAGCGCCCGGCACATGCCGCGCGCGAAATGCACGCGCTCGCCTTTCACGTCCGCTCCCGCCGCCTTCCAAATCTCGAGCGCCTCCGGGTCGTCCCGAAAGTCGATGCCGATCTCCTCGAGAATGGTGTCCGCGTTCTGTTCCATCAACGACAGCCCTTCCTCGCCGAGGATTTCGTAATACGGAATCTTGCGGGTGATGTAAGGGATCGACGACGATGCGCGGGCGGCCCGCGAGGCGCGTTTTGCGTCTCTGCCGCTGGGCCGCCGGGCGTGGGTGGTTGGCGCTTGCTGCTCGTCCATACGTCGCTCTCCGGATTGGGTGCGGTCGCGGAATTGGTGTTATCCCCGCAGTATGGTCACTGTCGCCGCAGGCAGCTGATCAATTTGCGTCATGGACTTATCTTGATGCGCCATTTGGGGTCGACATAGGACAGCAGAGTGTGCCGCGCGAGACGTTCATCGACGAAGTCCGCGAGCCCCTCCATCACGTCATCGAGCGTCCGTGCCTCGCTGCCGAAAAGGGCCTTGATGACCTGGGGAGATTCGAGCAGTCCGTGGGGATATAGGGCGAGCAGCTGACCTCGTTGCCAACCGCCATCGGCGGGGAGTGCCGGCCGCATCGCCGGGAGCGCCGGGTGCTGAGCAGCGGCCGCCGTCACGCCGTGATGAATCTCGTATCCGTCGAAATCGAGTCCGCTCAACGGCCCCCAAAATCCCTGCAGCTCCGACAACGAATAGCGGCCGTGGCGGTAAGTTTTGGAGGGCAGGAACTCGGTGCGATAGGGCATGAGCCCGAGCCCTACCGCCCCTCCCTCCACGCCATGCGGATCGTCGAGGCGCTCGCCGAGCATTTGCAGGCCGCCACAGATGGCGAGCACGGGCTTGCCGGCCGCCACGTGCGCGGCGATGGCGGCATCGAGACCGCGGCCGCGGAGCCAGTCGAGGTCTGCGGCCACGTGTTTGGAACCCGGAAGCACCAGCAGGTCGGCCGACGCCACGGTTTGCGGCTCACGCGCCCAGGAGAGCGATACACCGGGGATGTTTCTCAAGGGCGTGAACTCGTCGAGATTGCTGATATAGGGATAGGCAAGCACGGAGATTGAAAGCCCCGACCCAGACGGACGCGCATCGTATACCCCGTCCTCTTCGGGCAGGCCGTGATCGCGCCACATCGGGAGCACGGCGACCGTCGGAATGCCCGTGAGCTCCTCGAGCCTCTGCGGCCCCGGAGCCAGGAGCCGCTCGTCGCCGCGAAATTTGTTGAGCACGAAACCCCGGACCAATGCGCGTTGCCCGGGCGGCAACAGCTCGACCGTACCGTAAAGGTGCGCGAAGGCGCCGCCGCGATCGATGTCGCAGATGATGAGCGTCGCCGCCCCGCACGTTTCGGCGACCCGCAGGTTGACGATGTCCGTTGACTGAAGATTGATCTCCGCAGGCGAGCCGGCGCCTTCGATCACGACCACGTCGTGGCTTTCCAGAAGCTCCTCGAGGCAGCCCTTCACCGTCGGCCACAGCAGCCTCGAGCGAGAGCGCCACTCCATGCGTGCAAGATCGTCGCGCCGTTGCCCGAGCAAAATCACCTGCGATGCGGTGTCGCGCTCGGGTTTGAGCAAGATCGGGTTCATGCGCACATCCGGCACCGCCCGCGCGGCGAGCGCTTGCAGATACTGCGCGCTGCCCATCTCCCCGCCCGCCGCGACCCGCGCATTGTTGCTCATGTTCTGCGCCTTGAACGGCGCGACTTTCAACCCCTGTCGTGCGTACCAGCGGGCGAGCGCCGTGGCGAGGAAGCTCTTGCCGGCTCCACTGCTCGTACCGCACACCATCACGGCCCGTCCCTTCATGGCGCTTCGCCGGCAAATAGCGCGCCGATCGCCGCCGGGCATGAGGGGAAATACGCGTGAAAATACGAGGCGGTCAACGATCCGAGGCGATAGATGCACTCACCCTCGCCGCCGCGCGGATAGCTCATCGCCCGTGCGGCCGCGCAGACCGAGGTCTCGAACATGGAGTAATGGAACGTGTGGCCGCGGATCTCCCCGCGGCGAGTTCGCCACGACTGCAGGCCGAGTCCGGCGAGGCGCGTCTGCATGCGCGTGGCGCCTGGCAGGATCCCCGCCATCGGCCAATCGCGCCCCGCCATGTCGCGGATCGACTCGGCGAGCACCATCATGCCGCCGCATTCGGCGAGGATCGGAGTGCCGGCCGCGTGCGCGGCGCGGATCGAATCATGGAACCTGCGCGCCCGCGCCAGGGACTCGGCGTGCATCTCGGGATAGCCGCCCGGAAGAAATATTGCCTGTGCGCCCGCCGGCACCGGGTCGCCGGCGAGCGGCGAAAAAAAGATGATCTCAGCGCCCAGTCTGCCGAGACATTCGAGGTTCGCCGGATAGAGGAACGCAAAGGCAGCATCATGAGCAATCGCGATCTGCCTGCCGGTCAGTGAACGCACGAAAGGCTCCCCGCCCGGCGGGCTCTGGCGTGGTGCGGATTCTTTCGTGCGCACGTTCTGCTCCGCGGCGAGACGTCGCCAGGCCTGCGGGTCGACGCGGATGGCCTCACCGAGCTCGTCGAGCCGTTGATCGAGCTCGGGACTTTCCGCCGGCGGCGTGAGGCCCAGGTGGCGCTCGGCGAGTGCCGAGCTCTGCCGGCGCAACGTCGCGATCAGCGGCACGTCGCGCAGGGCGGACCTGATCATGGCCTCGTGGCCTTCGCTTGCGATGCCGTTCGCGATCACGCCGGCGAGCTCGACAGGTCCGAAATCGCGAAGCCCCGCGGCGACGGCGCCGACGGTCTGCGCCATTGCGCGCGCATCGATCACGGCCAACACGGGCAACTCGAAGCGGCGGGCGAGATCCGCGGTGGAAGGCGTACCGTCGTAAAGTCCCATGACGCCTTCGATCAACACCACGTCCGCCGCTTCCGAGGCCTCATGCAGCAATCGCCGGCATTCGCTCTCACCCACCATCCATAGATCGAGCACATGCACGGGATGCCCCGACGCGCGCTCCAGAATCAGTGCATCGAGAAAATCCGCGCCGACCTTGAAGACGCGCACGACAAGCCCCAAGCGCATCAGATGCCGCGCGAGCGCCGCGGTCGCCGTGGTTTTCCCCTCGCCGGAGGCGATCGCGGAGACGATGAACGTGGGTCGGCTCATTGAGGCGCAGATGGCGCCTTTAGCGACGGGCGCCAAAGACGCACGCCCCGGTCGTCGATGACGTTGACCGGTGTCTCGAAGGCCGCCGACAGCCAGTCTCCGGCGAGTGCCTCGGCGATGCTGCCGTGGCCGACGAGGCCGCGATAGCCCATCACAACGATGCGGTCGGCGGCGAGCGCCAACGACAGGTCGTGAATGGCGCTCACCACGCTGACGCTGCAGCCGCGGGCCTGTTCGCGCAACAGGCGCACGATGTCTTCTTGATGCGGGGGATCCAGATGCGTGGTCGGCTCATCGAGCAACATCACCGAGGCCTCGACGGCCAACGTGCGGGCAAGGTGCAATCGCTGACGCTCGCCTCCCGACAGGGTGGACAGCCGACGGTGCGCCCACGCCAGCGAGCCCGTCGCCATCATGGCGTGGTACATCGCTGCTTCGTCTTCGCTCTGCCGATGCGCCAGCCATCCTGAGTGTGCGAAACGCCCGAGCGCGACCACCTCCGCTCCGGTGAGATCCGTGACGGCCGAGCTTTGCGCGAGCCATGCGATGCGGCGCGCCCGATCGCGCCGCGGCCATGAGGGCAGCGCCCGGCCTTGCAGATAGATCGTTCCGGAGCGAGCCGGCTCGAGACCCGCGAGCGCTCGGAGCAGCGTCGATTTTCCGCATCCGTTGGGACCCACGATACTGGTCCAACAGCCGGGCAGAAAGCCGATGGACAAACTCCTGATCACGACGTGCGCGCCGTAGCCGACGGACAAATCACGGCATTCCAACGCCGCCGTCCCCCCGTCGACTCGGGCTTGCGGCTCAACCACGTCGGCTGCGCCGCCACAGCAGAAAGATCAGATAGGATCCGCCCACGCAGGCGGTGACCGCGCCGACCGGTAGTTCCGACGGCCGGATCACCCAGCGACTGAGCAGATCCGCCGCTTGCAAAAGGGCGCCGCCGCAGAGCGGCGCGCCGATCAACAGTTGCCGATGGTTCACGGACAAGGTCTCGCGCACGATGTGAGGTGCGATCAGCCCGACGAAGCCCACGACGCCCACCTGCCCGACCGCCGTGGCGCTCGCGAGTGAGACGATGCCGAGCAGCGTCAAGCGCAGCAGCGGCAAGGACAGGCCGAGCGATTGCGCCGTGTCCTCACCCAGGGTCAGCGCATCGAGGCCGCGCGCCAGCAGCACCGCCGGCACGACGCTCACACAGAGCGCGGCACCGAGCAGCTCCGTGGACGACCAGCTCAGGAACCCCGTGCTGCCCAAGAGAAAGGATTGCATGGTGCGCCATATCTCGGGCCGGCTGAGCACCAACAGCTGAGTGATCGACCCGAGCAGAAAGGCGACCACGATGCCCGACAACAGCAGGCTTCGCGTCTCCAGTACGCCGCGCGTCAGGCTGACGGTGAGCAACGTGGCGCCGGCCGCGCCCACGCACGCGGCGCCGGTGACGCCGAGTCTCGCTGCCCAGGCGAGACCTTCGAATGAAGCATCGGCAGCGATCAGACTCAACGTCACGCCGAGCGCGGCGCCGGAGGCGGTTCCCAAAAGGTAGGGCTCGGCCAATGGATTTCGGAATACACCCTGAGCAATGCCCCCGGCGAGTCCCAAGAGGGCCCCGGCCAACCAGGCCCCGAGCGTTCGTGGAAGCCTGATTTGCCACAGCACCACGGAGGATTCTGCATCGGGTTTGAGGAGCCAGCCGAGGGAGGTCTCGACGCTCGACGTGCCGACGATGAGACTGCCGAATGCCAGCAGCAACGCGATGGCGAGACAGCAAAGCACCCAGACGAGCAGGCGATGCTGGGCGAGCACAGCCCGGGACCCGCTGCCGAGATCCACCGCAAACGGAGGCGTCGCGCTCACGGCCACACCCGCGCGAGGCAGTCAGCCATTGCGCGCATTCCGTCCGCAATGCGTGGGCCGCCATGCACGATGGTGTCGCGAACTTCCTGCGCGAACGAGCAAAACCGGCTTTCGCGCACCGCGCGGATCGCGCCCCAGCCCGGACGGTCCGCAAGATGCGCCGCATCGGTGGACGATACGAAGATTACGTCGGGATTTTGGCGCACCACATATTCGGGATTGAGCTTTGGAAACAGTCCCAGGTTCGCCTCGACGATATTGCGCGCGCCGAGTCGCGTGATCAGCTCGCCGATGAACGATTGCGGTCCGGCGGCGTAGGGGCCCGGATCCACCTCGAAATATACCGAGGGCGCCGGGCTCCGCCGGCGGGCGATGGCCTGCTCGCCGATCGTTGCAACCTCGCCGTCGATCCGGCGGTTGAGCGCGGCAGCGCGCTCGCGCACATCGAGAATCGTGCCGATGACCGTGATCACGTGGCTGACGTGGGCGTAGGTTTGGGTATCGAGCGCAAAGGATTCCATCCCGAGCTCGCGCAGCCGTGCCGTGATTCGCTGAGAGCTCGAGAGCAGAACGAGGTCGGGATGGAGCCTGACGATCGCCTCGATCAGCGGATCATCGAGCCCGCCGGTCTTCGGCAGCGCCTTCACCGATTCCGGCCAGTTCGAATAGCGGTCAGTCGCCACCAAGCGTGCGCACTCGCCGAGCGCACACACGGTTTCCGTCAGGCCCGGAAGCAGGCTGATGATTCGCTGTGGCGAACGCGCGAGTGTGATCTCGTGATGCAAGTCGTCGTGCACCACGATCGGTTCGGCGGTCGGGACTTGAGCTGTGGCTGCGCCGCGCAAAGTCCCCGGGGCAGCGATGGCGAGCGCGAGGCCGCAAGCCGACGTGCAGGCTGCAATGATGCGGCGCACGCTTCTACAGTTTTGCGTGCAGGCCCAGGAACGCGGTACGACCCCACGTCCCATACTGATAAATGGTCTCGTACCACTTATTGGTGGCGTTATCGATCCGGGCATAAATCTCGAGCTTCTCGGTCAGCGGATACGAAGCGCGCAAATCGAGCAGAGTGTACCCGCCCAGGCGCACGATCGCCGTGGGGTAGACGTTGAAGTTTTGGTCGAAGCTCGGCCCACCGTAACGCGCTGCAACGGTTGTCTTCAGGCTTTGGGGCCAGGTATAGCTCAACGAGAGATTGGCAGCATCCTCCGGACGCCGGTAAAGCTGTTGGCCATAGGTCGGGGATCCCGGAGTTTCGTCATCGGTCTTGATATGCGAATAATTGGCCGATATTGCAACAGCGGAGGTCAGTGACGCGGAGGCCTGCAGCTCGACACCGCTCGCCTTGGCGCGATCCACATTGGCGTAATAGCCGACACCCTGGCCAAGGGTGCCGCAGAGCGGGCTGCCGGGACAGTTCTCGAACTCGATCAGCTCCGCAAAATGAGTCAGGAAATAGGTTGCAGAGAGGGTCACGCGATCGCTCCATAGATGCTGCTCCACGCCGGCATCGCCGCCGGTGGATTGTTCGGGTTTGAGCGTGGTGTTGCCGTATGGGCTGTAGAGCTCATAGAGCGAAGGCGCCTTGTAACCCTGGCTCCAGCTCGCGCGAAGCACGGTGGATGAGGGGAGAGCCCAGGCAACAGCGGCCTGCCCCGTATCGTGCTGGCCGAAGCTGTCGTAGTGGTCATGCCGTTCTCCCGCAGTGAGGGTCAGGCCAGAAATCACCTCGCCTTGCAGTTGCACGTATTCCCCGACTTGACCGGTTTGATCGTGGGTGGGCGCAGACGGCGTGATGGCAGAATCTGACCAGCTCTTTTCTTGCTGCACGCCGAAGACGGCCTGATAGCCTTCGGCAATGGCCCAGGTGCCCTGATACTCCACCCGGCTATTGTCGCCCCTGTAGCTATCGGTTTGGGTAATCGGATCGACTGCGCTGTTGTAGTCCGAGTGCTGCGTCGTCGTGTATTCATAGGCCAGACGATTCTTCAACTCGAAGATATTGAAATTGAGGCCGGTGTAGTCGAATAGCTGGCGCACGTTTTCATATTGCGGGAAATTGGCGAGCAAGAAGGTAGTGGGTGAGTAGCCATCGTAAAACACCCTGCTCTCGGTCCAATAAGCGCGCTCATCGAACTGCACGTCGGGGGTGAAATCGTAGGTGGCGCGTCCGGATACCACCGAATCGTGAAAGGGATTCGGGGTGGTGCCGCCATATCGCTGATCGAGTTCAGGCACGCTGTCGGTCGCATAATAGGTGGCGCCGACCCGGAAACTCCAATTATCGAATTTGCCGCCAACCCCGCCTTTCGCGAGGGCTGTGCCGAGGCTCCCGCCCTCGGCCTGCACATCGGCGCCGAGTCCCGGCTCGGGTTCGGTGGTGATGATATTGATCACTCCGCCGATGGCCTGACTGCCGTAAAGGGTGGACTGACCACCGCGTAAAATTTCGATGCGCGAGGTATCACCGACCAGCAGATTGCCGAAATCAAAGTTGCCGCCAATCAAGGACGGGTCGTTCAATACGACGCCATCGATGAGGACCACGGTGTGATCGGAGTCGGCGCCCCGGATAAATATGCTCGTCGCATTGCCTGGGCCGCCGCCGCGGCTGAAGGTGATGCCGGGGGTCGTTGCGAGCAGCGTGCTCAGGTCGACTTTCTGGCTGTCTTGGATAGCTTGCTGGT